>JQIA01000901.1_pt1 | contig 15700 bp, 22 predicted proteins | sample 811431 | NCBI WGS metagenome assembly JQIA01 (sample SAMN02998118, study PRJNA258478) | marine sediment metagenome | biome: marine; feature: seafloor; material: sediment; isolation source: oil-polluted sediment collected from 3 locations (0.5 km, 0.7 km and 0.9 km)... | place: USA: Gulf of Mexico ... | reverse complement strand
GATGGATTTTTTGGCTTTGGTAATCACAGGCTGTTGGCCTGAAATTGTTGCCATGCCCGCTACAGCAGAACGGATTTTCTTAGTGTCGTTTACCGTTTCACCAACACCCATATTCAGAACAATCTTATCCAATTTCGGGATCATCATATCGTTCTTGTATGAGAACTCTTCTTTCATCGCGCCGCGCGCTTTGTCAGCATAGAGCGCTTTTAGACGTGGTTTATAATCAGCCATCGATCAATGCTCCTGATTTTTTAGCGAAACGTACTTTTTTGCCGTCTTCAACTTTGAAGCCAACACGCGTTGCACCACCTTCTTTAGGATCAACCAGCGCCAGATTAGACACTTGAATTGGCATGTCCGTTGGAACACGGCCACCCTGAGAGTTCTGTGATTGCTTAACGTGACGTATTGATGTGTTCACACCTGTCACAATGGCTTTACCGGTAGAGGGATTCAAAGAAGCGATTTCGCCCTCTTTACCTTTATCTTTACCAGTTAGCACGATGACCTTGTCACCTGATTTCAACTTAGCAGCCATCTTACAGCACCTCCGGTGCAAGCGAGATGATCTTCATGAAGTTCTTCGCACGCAACTCACGCACAACTGGGCCAAAAATACGGGTACCTAAGGGCTCGTTTGCGTTGTTTAGGATTACTGCAGCATTGCCGTCAAAGCGAATTGCTGTGCCGTCTTCACGACGGACTTCTTTGGCAGTACGTACAACCACAGCTTTGCGAACATCACCTTTTTTCACGCGACCGCGTGGAATGGCTTCTTTCACTGAAACTACGATAATATCTCCAACAGAGGCATATCTCCGTTTGGAACCACCCAGAACCTTGATGCACTGAACACGGCGAGCGCCGCTGTTATCAGCTACATCCAAATTGGTCTGCATCTGGATCATTTGGTTTCCTTCCGACCTTTGGGGACTTCCCCCAGGGTTTCGTTAAGTTGGCTTTTCTGATTTACACCCTTAGGCGTCTAACAGAACTGTCCAACGTTTGGTTTTCGAAATCGGCTTACATTCTTCAATGCGAACCTGATCGCCGATTTTGAATTGGTTATTCGCATCATGGGCGCGGTACGTCTTAGATTTACGAATAATTTTCTTTAGAACCGGGTGCTGGAAGCTACGTTGAACAGAAACAGATATAGTCTGTTCGTTCTTATCGCCTGTTACTGTGCCGGTCAAAATACGCTTTGGCATGTCAGTCCCCTTATTCAGCTGCCGCTTCGGCAGCTTTCTGGTTCAAAATTGTTTTTACACGGGCCGCATTACGGCGTGCAGTTTTAACTTGCGCGGTGTTTTCCAATTGATTGGTGGCACCTTGGAAACGCAAGTTAAACGATTCCTTTTTAAGCGCTGCAAGTTCGTCGCGCAGTTGATCGGGCGTTTTGTCCCGTAATTCATTGGCATTCATAGCCTTTTTCCTTTCACATCACTGGTGGGCCCCCATAAGGGTCACCTTGATTCCAGTGGAGTACATGATGAGTGGCTGCTTTAGCGGGGAAAGCCTGTGTTGGCAAGGGGCAATGGGAATGGGCGCATCCAAATCGCAAGCCTGTGTAATTTACACATCATTTCCACCAGCGCAGTAACGCTTTGGTACATCATCTCGTGGTCGCCTCGCAGTTAAATCCCGCACAAACTGGTTGGTGCCCTGCCATACATAAACACCCCCCCTGCACAAAATCATTGTCGTTGGTTCTGAAACCTGCTTACTGTGTTTAAATATATCACGCCGCGGTATTTGGCAGGAGTTGGTTATGCAACCGAATTTCAATTTCTCAGACCGCAACCGTGGTAAAATAGGCATTATCGTTCCTTCATCCAATACCAATTTGGAAGCAGATTGCAGCTTATTGGTGCCAACCGGAGTGACGACACATTTCACCAGAGTTGGCGGCTATCAGGTTGACGCAATACCAGATGCGGGCGCGATGCGCAGCTTGGCAAATGCCAGCCTTGATGCACAAATAGAATTACTAATGGCCGCTAGGGTTGATGTTATTGGCTATGGTTGTGCATCCGCAACCCTGTCATGCGGCTGGGAATTTGATCGCGCGTTTTGCAAAGACATCGAAGTAAAATCAGGCGTACCTACGGTAACCACATCAGGGGCCATGGTTGAAGCTTTACGCACCCTTGATATTACGACAATCGGTTTTGCCTCTCCTTATGTGGAAACGTTAAACCACGATGCTGTATCTTTCTTTGAAAGTGCCGGTATCAATGTGGTAAACTGTGCAAATGTCGGGGCTGAACTTTCAAGCGTTGAGCAAGGTAATCTGACACCTTATGATGCTTTTAATCTTGGATATGCCGCCAATCATTCCAAAGCTCAGGCGATTGTTATCAGCTGCACTGATTTTAGAGCTGTTGAAGCCATCAAGGCACTTGAGAATACTTTAGGCAAGCCTGTTATCACCAGCAATCAAGCCATGATAAAGCGCTGCCTGTTAAAAATTGACTTAGTATAAAAGGTACCCCTGCCCCATGTCACAAACCACTGTTCCTTTCGCGCTTTATGACGCTTTTTCAGATACTTTATTTGGTGGCAGTCAGGGCGGCATTATTTTGAATGCAGGCGGCATTAACGCCGCAACACGCCAACAGATCGCTTGTGAACTGGGATTTCCGGCAACCTGTTTTGTCAGTGAGGTCAGTAAAAATACTGTCACTGCGCGGTTTCATTCTACCGAACGAGAATATCCAATGTGCGGGCATGGCACGATTTGCCTGATGAGCCATCTGTTGAATACAGGTATATTACAGTGGCAAGATAAAGACACACTCACAATTGACCTTATCTTGCCGACAAAAACCGCACGGGTTGACGTGTTCAAGCAAAGCAACAAGGCTGTGGTGATGCTGGATATTGCAGCCCCGAAACTGAGACATGACCGACCGGATGTTAAAACACTTGCAGGCTTACTTGGCCTCAAGCAGACCGACATTGCCGATACGCATCCTGTAGAGACCGCATTGGGCGATTTTACTCATATGATTGTGCCGATCAAAACATTAACCGCGATACAATCCATTCAACCTGATTTCACCGCAATTACTGCTTATTGCCGCAAAAACAGCATCGAAACGCTGGCTTGTTTTAGCCAGCAAACAATACAGGAAAACTATGATTTTCATGTGCGTGATTTCTGCCCGGCGGTGGGGGTTTTTGAGTCTGCGGCGGCAGGAACAACCAATGCCGCCCTTGCCACTTACTGGTTTCACCATGGCTATATTTCAAAAAATAAAACCGGCTTAAATCGCATCAAAGTTGAACAAGGTATGGAACTTGGTCGACCCAGTTCAATTCACACAATCATACATTCAAAGGGTGATAAAATCAGCCGTATACAAGTTGGTGGCGTTGCCAAAAAGGTAATCGAAGGCGATTTTCATTTACCCGGCGCACAGTAAGCCCCGTTTTGCTTTTAACCTTAAGGTGAAAGCCGCTTACCAATTGTAATTAAAACTCACACTGATGCGTTCTTCGTCAGCCATATTCAGCGGCACCTCATGGCGCAACCAGCTTTCCCATAGCAATACATCACTCACTTTTGGCGTGACGTAAACGAAACTGCGCAGATCAGTGCGTGCATCCGCTTTGCGTGGCGGGGCAGCCATCATCCGGGCTGAACGCGGATCTTCCAGTTTTAACGCACTGGCGCCTTCAGGCATTGATACATAGGTCGTGCCACTGATCACCGAATGAGGGTGAATGTGCGACGCATGCGTGCCACCTGTGGGTAGGATGTTGATCCACAAACTATCCAGCTTCAGCTCTTTGCCCCCCAGATCAAACGCTAAATCTTCGACAAAAGCCGCAACGTGTTGATCAAGAGTATTCACCAAGTCCTGAAAGATCGGAAACCGCCAAGGCAAGTCATCCAATGATGCGTAGCTGGTGTAACCGGGATAAGCGTTTTCTTCACACCAGTTATGCCCGGCATCATCATCCGACGCAATTGAAAGGCAAGTGGTTTCCAGTTCGGCGGCATCAATAAGCTTACCCTGTTCAGACAAGGCAGCACGATATAGGCGGGTAATGAAAAGAGAATCGATTTGTGACATGGGGTATTGATAGCCTAGAGTTAGGGGGTGTGCGAGGGGCGATGCCGTAGCCTTGTAAATTTGTAAGCTTTAAGGCCCACCCAGAAACACATCAATTCTTCTTGCCTCTATGGAAGTTATTCTGGCAGCCCAGCTTTGCGCAGGCAATTTCGGAACTGTTCCATTTTAACCGCATCTTTCAGAGGGATGCGATCGAGATGTGAAACCGATGCTTCGGGCAAGATATCACGGCAATGAGTAATTGCAGCCATAGCTTCATCTTGCCGGCCTGCCCGCATATGACTGGCAGCAAGGATGAAATGACCGATATACCAGCGCGGCATGCGGTGCACGGCCTTACTGGCCCATTCAACAGACATGTCATAACGCCCTGCCATATAATGGGCTAATGCCATCCCGGAAAACCGGAAAAAGATGCTTGGATCACGTGGATTGGAACGGATTGCAATTTCCTGATTGGCAATCGCTTCATCCACACGGCCAACAAAACCAAATGCAGTTCCCAAACTGCCATATGCAAGCGAACAGTTCGGGTTAAGTTCAATCGCACGCTCTAGGGCCGCAATGGCTTCGTCGTGTTTGTTAACACCCCAACAGCTTATGCCATACGCCCAATGCGCATATTCATTACGGCCGTCTAACTGTATGGCTTGCCTTCCCATTTTTTGAGCTAACTCAATTGTTGCTACATAGTCATCTGCATAACCCAAAAGGGCCATATGGTGATAGATCAACGACAGAACCAAACTGGCTTCGGCACTGTCAGGATCGTGAGCAAGCGCGCGATCTAGTAGCGACCTTGCTGTGGCAAAACTTTCTGGCGTGAAATCATAAAGCAAGTGCCACGCCCGCATGGTCAGTTCCCAAACCGTCAGATCGGGGCGCGAACTGCGCTCAATCGGTTCACTTGCAGATAAATGAACACTGGTTTGAATAGAGGCCACAACTTTTTGAGTTATTTCATCCTGCAGGTCAAACACATTAGCAAGTTGGCCATCATAATGTTCTGACCATATGTGCCCACCTGTTACACCATCAATCAACTGCGCTGTTACGCGAATGCGATCACCCGCTTTACGAACACTACCTTCCAACACATATCTGACACCTAACTCTTCTGATACCTGCTTCACATCAACGTTTGTACCTTTGTAAGTAAACGTTGTGTTGCGTGCGATAATAAATAACCATGGCGAACGTGAAAGCGCTGTGATGATATCTTCCGTAATACCGTCAGAGAAATACTCTTGCTCTGGGTCGTTTGACATGTTTTCAAAAGCAAGCACTGCAATTGAGGGCTTGTCAGAGTGCAAAACCTGCTGATTTCCACTACCCTCGGATATCTGGGCATTGTTCTCAAAGTATTTATGAAGATCCAGCTTCGACGTTACACTTAATTTTCTATAAACTGTAGATAAATGCGTTCGTACGGTAGAGGGTGCAATACAAAGCCTGTCTGCAATTTGATTGTAATTTTCACCACTTGAGAACGCCTTTGCAATTTCCAATTCCCGGGAACTTAGTTGTTTAGATTGCGGCGCGGTCTTATCCAAATTATCCCCCAAGAATCTTTTGGCATTACCGCCAATTTACAAAATTTATTGCAAATGACGTAAGCAAAATACTACACTTGCAGGAGCTATAATACAACATGTGGCTGATACCAGCCTAACCGTAATAACCTTAGATTAACGACACAACATTAACATATGGAGATTTAACATGCCAAATACACAGACATTAAGCACCGCTAGTGACATCGAAATAGTACAACGTGGATGGGACGCGGTTGGACGTGGCGACTGGGATACACTGGTAACGGATTACACCACTGACATGATTTTCGTAATGCCCGGACAAAGTGACGTACTGACAGGTAAAGCCGCATTTCGGGACGTACTGAACAATCTAGGGGCCGCTTTACCTTCTGGGTTTGACATAACCGCGATGCGCCAGATCGGAAGTGACGGAGAGGTTGTATCAATTGTCGAATGGAAATCTGACAAAGTTCCCGAAGGTAGCCAACTGGCGGTATTATTCAAGTTAACTGAATCAAAAATTTACGAAGAACGTTGGTTCATAGATACTGAGCAATGGAAGGCTGCATTTTAAAAAGTTTGTGAATATTTGTGATGTATTAAATACAATTACAGATATGGCATAAACTTACGAAATATAAAAACCCCCAACCTTTCGATCAGGGGCCTTAATTTTTTTCACAATCAGGATTTAACGCGAAAGCGTTAAATCACCAATCTTCGCGTTGAACCACGCGTGTTTTAACCGGTAGTTTCATTGCGGCCAGGCGCAGAGCCTCTACCGCTACCGCTTCGGATACACCGTCGATTTCAAACATGATACGACCGGGTTTCACTTTGGCTGCCCAAAATTCCACAGACCCTTTACCTTTACCCATCCGAACTTCGGTTGGCTTTTTGGTAACAGGTAAATCCGGGAAAATACGGATCCATACACGGCCCTGACGTTTCATGTGACGTGTCATCGCGCGGCGTGCCGCCTCGATTTGGCGTGACGTGATACGCTCAGGTTCGATGGTTTTCAGACCGAATGAACCGAAGTTCAGATCAGAACCGCCTTTTGCAAGACCGTGGATACGGCCTTTAAACGCTTTGCGGAATTTTGTACGCTTTGGTAAAAGCATGTTAGTTCTCCTTCAGCCTCAGGCTTAGCGACGTGGTGGGCGATTGCCACCTTGTGGACGTGGTCCACCGCCTTCTTGAGCTTCAGCAATACGACGATCATGTGCTTGCGGATCATGTTCCATGATCTCACCTTTAAAGATCCAGACTTTGATACCGATGATACCATAAGCGGTCAGACCTTCTGCACGGGCGTAGTCGATGTCGGCACGCAATGTGTGCAATGGCACACGACCTTCGCGGTACCATTCAGTACGCGCAATTTCTGCACCACCCAAACGGCCAGCCACGTTGATACGAATACCCAAGGCACCCATACGCATAGCATTTTGCACAGCACGTTTCATCGCACGACGGAAAGACACACGACGTTCCAACTGTTGGGCCACACTTTCAGCAACCAAGGCTGCGTCCAGTTCAGGCTTACGCACTTCAACGATGTTCAGGTGCAGTTCTGACGATGTCAGTGCAGAAACTTTCTTGCGAAGCGTTTCAATGTCAGCACCTTTTTTACCGATGATCACACCAGGGCGTGCAGAGTGAATAGTCACCCGGCATTTCTTGTGTGGGCGTTCGATGATAACCCGCGCAATACCGGCTTGAATACATTCTTTTTTGATGAAATCGCGAATCTTCAGGTCTTCTAGAAGAAGATCCCCAAAATCTTTGCTTTCAGCAAACCAGCGGCTGTCCCATGTACGGTTGACTTGCAGACGAAAGCCAATTGGATTGATCTTTTGACCCATTATGCTTGCTCCTCAGCTGGCTGACGCACGAGGATAGTAACCTGCGCGAAAGGCTTCAAGATTTTACCGTAACGACCACGGGCACGTGGGCGTCCGCGTTTCATTGTCAGGTTTTTACCGACCCAAGCTTCTGCAACGATCAATTCGTCCACATCCAAACCGTGGTTATTTTCAGCATTCGCGATTGCAGACTGCAAAGTTTTCTTTACATCGTCAGAAATACGCTTTTTTGAAAACGTTAGATCAGCCAGTGCATGTGCAACAGATTTGCCGCGAATAAGCTGTGCGACAAGGTTCAATTTTTGCGGGCTGGTTTTCAGCATGCGGGAAACGGCCATAGCTTCGTTATCCGCAACGCGACGAGGGTTTTTAGACTTAGACATGGCCTACTTCCTTTTCGCTTTTTTATCAGCCGTGTGACCGTAATAAGTACGGGTCGGGCTGTATTCGCCAAATTTCTGACCAATCATATCTTCAGATACGTTTACAGGGATGTGCTTACGGCCATTATAGACACCGAAAGTCAAACCCACAAACTGTGGTAGAATAGTTGATCGACGAGACCAAATTTTAATAACATCATTACGCCCTGATGCGCGTGCAGCTTCCGCTTTTTTAAGCACGTACGCATCGACAAATGGGCCTTTCCAGACTGAACGAGACATATCTTAACGGCCCTTTTTCTTAGCGTGACGAGAACGGACGATAAATTTATCCGTTGTCTTGTTTGAACGAGTGCGGGCACCTTTTGTAGGTTTGCCCCATGGTGTCACAGGATGACGACCACCAGATGTACGACCTTCACCACCACCATGTGGGTGATCGACCGGGTTCATAACAACACCACGTACAGAAGGGCGGATGCCCTTGTGACGGTTACGACCAGCTTTACCCAAGTTTTGGTTGCTGTGATCCGGGTTTGAAACCGCACCAACTGTAGCCATACATTCTTGGCGCACCAAGCGCAGCTCACCAGATGACAAACGCACCTGAGCATAGCCGCCATCGCGCCCAACAAATTGTGCGTAAGAACCAGCAGCACGGACCATTTGGCCGCCCTTGCCTTGCTTTAGCTCAATATTGTGAATAATTGTACCAATTGGCAAACCAGTGAACGGCATAGCGTTACCAGGTTTGATGTCAGCTTTGGCTGAAGATACAACTTTATCACCGATAGCCAAACGCTGTGGTGCTAGAATGTATGCTTGTTGACCATCTTCGTATTTGACCAGCGCGATAAATGCAGTCCGGTTAGGATCATATTCGATCCGCACAACCGTGGCTGGAACATCTAATTTATTCCGCTTGAAATCTACGATACGGTAAAGGCGCTTTGCCCCACCGCCTTTGCGACGCATAGTTATCCGTCCGGTATTGTTCCGACCACCCTTTTTACGCACACCTTCTGTGAGCGCTTTAACAGGACGGCCTTTCCAAAGCTCGGAACGGTCAATCAGAACCAACCCACGTTGGCCTGGCGTCGTCGGTTTATACGACTTTAATGCCATTCTTTCTGTCTTCCGTTTTTAAAACGATCTGTTGATCGTTATGATTATAGGGCCCCGCAGGTCCCCGCTTTATAAAGAGAGAGAGGCCCCAGAGCGAATCCGAGACCAATCGATTGGGCGGATGTATCAGGGATGGGGGGGGGTGTCTATAGTGCAGCTCTAATTAACAGCAACTTGCACACAACTCAGACATTCTCATTTAGACCCTGCCCAATGGAAGGGCGCACACGTCCACCTTAGGGTCAGGCGCTTTCGTTGCAATTCGTCACCAACGAAAAAAGCCCCCGCAAATGCGAGGGCTTCTTAATTCTTTTAAGGTTTGTTTAAAGACCAGTAGACACGTCGATCGTGTTACCTTCTTCAAGTGTAACATATGCTTTTTTAACGTCTTTACGTTTGCCCAGCTGACCGCGGAAACGCTTCACTTTACCTTTAGTGATCGTTGTGTTCACGGCTTTTACTTTAACACTGAACAAAGCTTCAATCGCTTCTTTGATCTGAGGTTTATTCGCATCAATCGCCACTTCAAACACAACAGCGTTGTTTTCAGACGCCATCGTTGCTTTTTCAGTCACGATCGGTTTGCGAATTACATCATATAGTTCTGCTTTAGCACTCATGATAAACGCGCCTCCAATGCTTCAGCACCCGCTTTGGTAATAACCAAAGTGTTTGCTTTCAAGATGTCGTAAACATTGGCACCTTGGCTTGGCAAAATATTGATATTATCTAAGTTGCGTACAGCCAATGCAAAGTTTGCATCCACTTCAGCACCATCGATAACCAATGCTTTTTTCCAACCCAGATTAGCAACTGTTTTCGCCAAATCTTTGGTTTTTGCTGTTGCCAGCGTTGCCGCATCCAACACAACCAGTTCACCTGCTGATGCCTTTGCAGACAAAGCGTGACGCAGACCCAAAGCACGGAACTTTTTAGTCAAGTCATGTGCGTGGCTGCGTGGTGTTGGGCCTTTATAGACACCACCACCGCGGAAAATCGGCGCCGAGCGTGCACCGTGGCGTGCGCCACCTGTGCCTTTTTGGCGGTAGATTTTCTTGGTTGAATAGCTGACTTCAGACCGTGTTTTTACTTTATGCGTACCGGCTTGGCGTTTGGCCAGCTGATAGCGCACAACACGGTGCAGAATATCTGCACGAGGCTCTAGTCCGAAGATTGCATCGGAAAGTTCGATGCTGCCTGCGGCTTTCGCGTCCAGTTTAATTACGTCGGCTTTCATTATGCGTCACCGTCCTTTTTATCTGTAGCAACACTTGCTTCAGCTGCGGCTTCTTGTGCTGCGGCTTCTTCAGCTGCGGCTTCTGCTGCTGCTTCTGCTGCTTTTTCAGCTGCCTTAGCGGCGGAACGTAAAGCTGCTGGCAGGATCACATTTTCAGGGGTTGGCTTTTTAACCGCATCCTTAATTGTTACCCAGCCACCTTTTGAACCAGGCACAGCGCCTTTGATCATCAGAATGCCGCGTTCTGCGTCGGTTTTAATAACCTGCAGGTTTTGTGTAGTTACACGAGCTGCGCCCATGTGGCCGGCCATTTTCTTGCCTTTGAAGACCTTACCGGGTTCTTGACACTGACCTGTTGAACCATGCGAACGGTGTGAAACAGATACACCGTGCGTTGCACGCAAACCTTTAAAGTTCCAACGTTTCATAGCCCCTGCGAAGCCTTTACCGATTGAAGTACCCGCAACATCTACATATTGCCCTTCAAAGTAATGGTTTGCTGTGATTTCTTCACCAACATCAATCAGGTTTTCTTCTGAAACGCGAAATTCTGCAATTTTGCGTTTTGGTTCAACTTTAGCTTTAGCAAAATGGCCGCGCATTGCTGCAGATTGGCGTTTTACTTTAGCTGTACCTGTACCAAGTTGAACAGCTGAATAGCCATCCGTATCATTTGTACGTTGAGCCACAACCTGTAGGTTGTCCATTTGCAAAACGGTTACAGGGATCTGCTTACCGTCTTCCATGAACAAACGGGTCATGCCCAGTTTCTTTGCAATTATACCAGAGCGCATAATGTCCTGCTCCCCTTACAACTTGATCTCAACATCCACACCAGCAGCAAGATCGAGCTTCATCAGCGCGTCTACTGTTTGTGGAGTTGGGTCAATAATATCTAGCAGACGCTTATGCGTCCGAATTTCGAACTGCTCACGAGATTTCTTGTTCACGTGCGGGCTACGCAGCACAGTAAACTTCTCAATTTTGTTCGGCATTGGGATCGGGCCGCGCACATTGGCACCCGTCCGTTTCGCTGTGTTTACGATTTCCGCAGTGGACGCATCCAATACGCGGTAATCATAAGCTTTCAGCCGAATACGAATATTTTGGCTTTTCATATCTGAAGCCTTTCAAGGCGTTAGAGTTGATAGGTAGAGCGGCTGAGTACCAGCCGCCCTACGTCGAACCCGTAGGTTACTTATATATTATTATTCGATTACTTTAGAAACAACACCAGAACCCACTGTGCGGCCGCCTTCACGGATCGCAAAGCGTAGGCCTTCTTCCATCGCAATTGGATAGATCAGTTCAGCTGTAAATTTCAAGTTATCACCTGGCATTACCATTTCTGTACCTTCTGGTAATTCAACAGTGCCCGTTACGTCAGTTGTACGGAAGTAGAACTGTGGACGGTAGTTGGCGAAAAATGGTGTATGACGGCCACCTTCGTCTTTAGTCAGAATGTAAACTTCTGCTTCAAACTTAGTGTGTGGTTTCACTGAACCTGGCTTACAAAGAACCTGGCCACGCTCAACGCCATCACGGTCGATGCCGCGAAGAAGAACACCAACGTTGTCGCCTGCTTCACCGCGATCAAGCAGTTTGCGGAACATTTCAACACCAGTACATGTGGTTTTCTTAGTGTCTTTGATGCCGATGATTTCTAGTTCTTCACCAACATTAACAACGCCACGCTCAATACGACCCGTTACAACTGTACCACGGCCAGAGATTGAGAACACATCTTCGATAGGCATCAAGAATGGTTTATCAATAGCACGCTCAGGTGTTGGGATATATGCGTCAACAGCAGCCATCAACTCAGCAATTTTTTCAGAACCGATGCTCGCATCGCGTTCTTCCAAAGCAGCCAAAGCAGAACCCATTACGATTGGAACATCGTCGCCCGGGTAATCATACATGGACAGCAATTCACGCACTTCCATTTCAACCAATTCCAACAACTCATCGTCGTCTACTTGGTCAACTTTGTTCATGAAAACAACCATGTGTGGGATGCCAACCTGGCGGCCCAAAAGGATGTGCTCACGTGTTTGTGGCATAGGGCCGTCAGCTGCGTTCACAACCAAGATAGCCCCGTCCATTTGCGCCGCACCAGTGATCATGTTTTTCACATAATCAGCGTGGCCTGGGCAATCAACGTGTGCATAGTGACGTGCTTCTGTTTCATATTCAACGTGTGCCGTTGAAATAGTGATACCACGTGCTTTTTCTTCTGGCGCGCCGTCAATTTCGTCATACGCTTTGAAGTTGTCTGAGAACTGCTTTGTAATCGCAGCTGTCAGTGTTGTTTTACCGTGGTCAACGTGGCCAATTGTGCCGATGTTGACGTGCGGTTTATTACGTTCAAACTTTTCTTTTGCCATAACTAGGGCCTCCTAGGTTTGTATTCGGTCGGCAATGCCTGACCTGTTAGGTTTCAGATCAGGCGAATTTCGCCTGGATTTCTTCGGATATATTATTCGGTACAGAATCGTAGTGGCTGAACTGCATCGTAAAGTTCGCCCGGCCCGAAGACATGGACCGCAACGTATTAATGTAGCCAAACATGTTGGCCAATGGCACGCGCGCATCAATTGCGATGGCGTTACCGCGTGTATCTTGACCTTGCACCATGCCGCGGCGTGATGTCAGGTCGCCGATGATGCCGCCTGTGTATTCTTCAGGGGTAACAACTTCAACCATCATAATCGGTTCAAGCATTTTCGCGCCCGCTTTACGCAGACCCTCACGCATGCCCATACGGCCAGCGATTTCAAATGCCATTACACTACTATCAACATCGTGGTACTTACCGTCGATCAATTCCACTTTGAAATCGATCACAGGAAAGCCAGCTAATGGGCCGCTGTCCATAACAGACTCGATACCTTTTTCAACACCAGGGATGTATTCTTTTGGAATAGAGCCACCAACAATTTTACTTTCGAACGAATAACCTTCGCCCGGTTCTGTCGGCTTGATGATCATTTTCACTTCAGCATACTGACCTGAACCACCAGATTGTTTCTTGTGGGTATAGGAAATTTCAGCTTCGTGTGAAATTGTTTCACGGTATGCCACTTGCGGCGCACCAATGTTGGCTTCAACCTTAAATTCACGGCGTAAACGATCCACAAGGATGTCCAAGTGCAATTCGCCCATGCCCTTCATAATGGTTTGACCAGACTCAAAATCCGTTTCAACCCGGAAGGATGGATCTTCTGCAGCCAAACGGGCCAGACCTGTAGACATTTTTTCTTGGTCAGCTTTGGTTTTTGGTTCAACAGCAATCTCGATCACAGGATCGGGGAATGTCATTGTTTCCAGAATAACTTGGTCGTTGACCGCACAAAGCGTATCACCAGTTGTGGTTTCTTTCAAACCGGCCAGCGCGATAATATCACCAGCAAAAGCTTCTTCGATCGGCACTTGCTCGCTTGAGTGCATCATCATCATACGACCAACACGTTCTTTTTTACCCTTGGTAGAGTTAACCATGCCGTCGCCTTTTTTCAGCATACCTGAATAGATGCGCGTGAAGGTCAACGTACCCACAAACGGGTCGTTCATGATTTTAAACGCCAGGCCTGAAAATGCCATGTTGTCATCAGCACGACGTGCAATGTTGCGTGTTTCAGTTTCGTCGCCTGGTTTAAAGCCCACGTAATCCACAACATCCAATGGAGATGGCAGAAAATCGATCACAGCATTCAGCAGTGGTTGAACACCTTTGTTCTTAAATGCAGAACCAGCCAGTACAGGCACGAATGCCATTGCGATAGTACCCTTGCGGATCAAACTACGTAAAGTTGCTACATCAGGCTCGTTACCGTCCAGGTAAGCTTCCATGGCGTCATCGTCCATTTCAACAGCCAGTTCGATCATTTCATTGCGCAAAGTTTCGCATTGATCAGCTAAGCTGTCACGGATTGGGCGTTTTTCCCAAGATGCACCAAGGTCTTCACCAATATAGACCCACTCTTCTTGTGTGATCAGATCAATAATACCTTCCAGCTCGGTTTCAGCGCCGATCGGGATTTGCACAGGCATAGCACGTGCGCCAGTACGTTCTTTGATCATTTCCACACAGTTCATAAAGTCGGCGCCTGTTTTGTCCATTTTGTTGACAAAAACAATGCGCGGTACTTTATAACGGTCAGCTTGGCGCCAAACAGTTTCAGTTTGCGGCTCAACACCAGCGTTAGCATCCAGCAAGCAAACTGCGCCATCCAAAACAGCCAAAGAACGTTCAACTTCAATTGTGAAATCAACGTGCCCTGGTGTGTCAATGATGTTCAAGCGATGCTTCTCATCTTCTACATCAGGTGTTGTACCATTTTCTGTACGCTCCCAAAATGTAGTGGTTGCAGCAGACGTAATAGTAATACCACGCTCTTGCTCTTGCTCCATCCAGTCCATAGTCGCCGCACCATCATGCACTTCGCCGATGTTGTGGGACTTGCCTGTGTAATACAAGATACGCTCTGTACAAGTTGTTTTACCCGCATCAATGTGAGCCATAATCCCGAAGTTACGGTAGCGTTCCAGTGGATATTCGCGTGCCATCTGCTTAAACCTTTTCTTATATTACCAGCGGTAATGGCTGAATGCTTTGTTCGCATCGGCCATTTTGTGGGTGTCTTCACGTTTTTTCACGGCTGTGCCGCGACTGTTGATGGCATCCATCAATTCGCCTGCTAAACGTTCTTCCATTGTATTTTCATTGCGCTTGCGTGACGCAGTGATCAACCAGCGAATTGCCAGTGCCTCACGGCGCTCCACACGCACCTCAACCGGAATTTGGTAAGTAGCACCACCCACACGGCGAGAGCGAACCTCAACCGACGGTTTGATGTTTTCAAGTGCTTCATGAAACACTTCTACTGGCGCACGTTTGGTTTTGTCTTCAACGCGATCAAGCGCGCCGTAAACAATACGTTCCGCTGCGGATTTTTTACCATCCAGCATCAGGTTGTTCATAAATTTTGACAGAACCTTATCGCCGTATTTGGCGTCAGGCAGGATTTCACGTTTTTCGGCGCGATGGCGTCTAGACATATCTGTTGCCCCCTATTTCGGCTTCTTGGCGCCGTATTTCGAACGACGTTGTTTACGGTCTTTTACGCCTTGTGTATCAAGTACACCGCGCAAAATGTGATAACGCACACCGGGAAGGTCTTTTACACGACCGCCGCGGATCAGAACAACAGAGTGCTCTTGCAAGTTGTGGCTTTCACCTGGAATGTAGGAAATCACCTCAAAACCGTTGGTTAAACGAACCTTAGCAACTTTACGCATCGCAGAGTTGGGTTTTTTAGGTGTCGTTGTATATACGCGCGTACATACGCCACGCTTCTGCGGGCATGCCTGCAGATGCATTGACTTTTGGCGTTTTACTTTCGGCTGGCGCGGTTTGCGGATCAGCTGTTGTATTGTTGGCATTCGGAACTCCCGTATGTCC
>JQIA01000900.1_pt1 | contig 15703 bp, 12 predicted proteins | sample 811431 | NCBI WGS metagenome assembly JQIA01 (sample SAMN02998118, study PRJNA258478) | marine sediment metagenome | biome: marine; feature: seafloor; material: sediment; isolation source: oil-polluted sediment collected from 3 locations (0.5 km, 0.7 km and 0.9 km)... | place: USA: Gulf of Mexico ... | reverse complement strand
CAAAACACAATAAATAATTCAAAAAAACAATTTAAAAGTAGAGCTGAAAGAATTAGAAGACATCAAATAGAATGGCATCGAAAATTCTCATTATCATTTGCATGTTTAGTATTTTTCTTTATTGGGGCTCCATTTGGAGCAATTATTAGAAAAGGGGGTTTTGGAACGCCAGTGGTAATTTCAGTATTATTTTTTATACTCTACTACATTATTTCCATTTCAGGTGAAAAATTTACTCGTGAAGGAGTGATGCCTGCATATATTGGGATGTGGCTATCATCCTTTATTCTTATGCCATTAGGTATCTTTTTAACATATAAAGCAACAACTGATTCTGTAATATTAAATTCAGATTCTTATATACTTTTCTTTAAAAAACTCTTTCAAAAGATTTTTAAGAAATCTAAATAAATGAATATATTACAAATTGCAAATAAAGCAATATTTCCCCCAGATGGAGGCTCCTTAGCTATTTTAAGTTTGGCCAAATCATATATTAAAAATGGACATACAGTGCATCTTGTAAATATGATTACTCATAAACATGTAAATAATAGTGATATTATTGAGGAAGAGTACAAAAACTCATTTCAACTAACTGGCATTAAGGTCAATACGCAAATTTCCATTTTTAAATTAGTGTTAAATTTTCTATTTTCCAATAAGCCTTACATTTCACAGCGATTTATTTCAAAGGAATTTGAAATAAACCTTATAGTTATATTAAAAGCAAACTCTTTTGATTTTATCCAAATTGAAGGTTTATATGTACTTCAATATATAAATTTAATTCGAGAACACTTCAATGGAAAAATCCTATACAGATCTCATAATATCGAATTTAAAATCTGGCAAAGAAATTACAAAGAGACTAAATCATTATTAAAGAAAATTTACTTTAAATCTTTATATAAAAGGCTCCAAAAATTAGAAATAAAATTAATAAATAGATATGATTATTTAATCCCCATTTCTAAATCAGATGAAGTCATTTATAATGCTTTGGGAAATAACAAACCTTTTTTAACTGCTCCATTTGGTATTAATATTAAGAAATTAGAAAACAAGCAGGTTAATTCTAATTTAAATACAAAGCCTTCTTTAAATTTTATTGGAGCATTAGACTGGATACCGAATCAAAAAGGTATAATTTGGTTTATTGATAATTGTTTCCCTAATATTTTAGAATCATTTCCTCACATCATATTAAATATTGCTGGGCGAAATGCTCCTAGTTGGTTATCAAAAAGATTTGAGCATAAAAACATACAGTTTTTTGGCGAAGTTGATAACGCATATGAGTTTTTTCAAACTCCAGGACCAATGATCGTTCCCTTATTTTCTGGCAGTGGGATGCGAGTTAAAATAATTGAAGGAATGGCATTAAAAAAAGTTATAATTGCAACAAATATTGCTGTTGAAGGTATTAGTTGTACTCATAATAAAAATATTATATTGGCAAATACTATAAATGATTTTACCAATAATATTCTTTCGATTGTAGATAATATTAGCTTGCAAAATACGATTGGAGAACAAGCGAGTGAATTTGTTAAAGAAAATTTCGATTTTGAAAAAATTGGATCTAGCATTATAAATTTTATAAAATAGAACTGTGTATATATTATTCTGGACACTTCTAATAATTATTGTTTATTCTTACATTATATATCCTATTGTAATATATTTATTGAGTCTGTTTCTTCATTTTTTTAGGAAAAAACAAAAAAATAATGAAAACATATATGAACCAGAAATAACATTATTTATTGCTGCATATAATGAGATTGATTTTATTGACAAAAAAATTACAAACTCTTCCTCATTAAACTATCCAAAAGAAAAGTTGCATCAAATATGGGTAACAGATGGCTCAAATGATGGGACACCAGAAGCTCTTAGTAAATTTGACAATGTAACTGTATATCATAATAACAAACGCAAGGGAAAAATTGGAGCTCTTAATAGAGGTATTAAATTTGTAAAAACTCCGATTGTTATTTTCTCTGATGCTAACTCGATGCTAAATAAAGAGGCAATTAGACATATTATTAATGAATTTAATGATTCAAAAGTTGGATGTGTTGCAGGAGAAAAAAGAATAGCTATAAATAATAAGGATAATGCTATTAATTCTGGCGAAGGTTTCTATTGGAATTATGAATCGTTTATAAAAAAATCAGAATCCATTATTAACTCAACAATAGGTGCCGTTGGTGAACTTTTTGCAATTAGAACAAATTTATATGATAGTGTTGAAGACGATACGATCCTTGATGATTTTATTATTTCATTAAGAATTGCTCAAAAGGGATATAAAATCAAATATGCACCAAAGGCAATTGCTACCGAAAGTGCCTCAATTAATATTCATGAAGAATTAAAAAGAAAAACAAGAATTGCATATGGTGGATACCAAGCAATAATTAGGTTATCTGGCTTACTTAATCCATTTAAAAATCCGACCCTTACTTTTCAATACTTATCTCATAAAGTTTTAAGATGGACACTAGTTCCGTTTTCTTTTCTCTTTATCTTTTTTATAAACCTCTATATTGCAAAAATCGAAAACTGGGAGGGATTGTATTCAATTCTATTTTTGCTCCAATTTATTTTTTATCTTTTTGTACTTCTAGGTGCAATTTTACAATCAAAAAAAATTAATTTAAAGTTCCTTTTTGCACCCTATTATCTTTTCATAATGAATCTTTCAGAAATTATCGGATTATATCGATTTGTCAGAAAATCTCAATCAGTTAATTGGGTTAGAGCAAAAAGAAAATAATCAATTATAATTTATATTGCCTTTTCTAGGGAATTCTAAACACTTATTATACTTTTGCAAAAACTAAATATTACTTAAACATTATATAATGTCTAATAATCAAGATAATAAACAATCAAACCTTAATACAATTGATGAAGCTATTGAAGATATCAAAGCAGGGAAAGTTATAATTGTGGTTGATGATGAAGATAGAGAAAATGAAGGTGATTTTGTTGTTGCTGCAGAGACTATAACTCCTGAGATTGTTAATTTTATGGCTACTCATGGAAGAGGTTTGATTTGTGCTCCACTTCCAGAAGATAGATGTGAAGAGTTAGAACTCGAATTAATGGTTGGTAATAATACTGCTTTACATGCAACACCATTTACGGTTTCAGTCGATTTAAATGGTCATGGATGTACTACTGGCATTTCTGCTTCCGATAGAGCAAAAACGATTAAAGCATTAGTAGATCCAGAAACTAAAGCTGAAGAGCTTGGTAGACCTGGACATATTTTCCCGCTAAAAGCAAGACAAAGAGGTGTAATTCGTAGAGCTGGACATACAGAAGCAGTTGTTGATTTAACTATTCTTGCTGGTTTAAAACCTGGTGGAGCTTTAGTTGAAATAATGAATGAAGACGGAACCATGGCAAGAATGCCTGAGTTACTTAAAATTGCTCAAAAATTTAAACTTAAGATAATTTCTATTGAAGATCTTATTAAATATAGATTAAAAGAAGATAGTCTTGTTGATAAAGGCGTACAAGTAAAACTTCCTACTGCTCATGGTACTTTTAATTTAGTGCCATTTAAACAAAAATCAAATGGATTAGAACATGTTGCGCTAATTAAAGGTGAATGGACAAAAGATGAACCTGTTTGCGTTAGAGTACATTCTTCATGCGTTACAGGCGATATATTTGGATCAATGCGTTGTGATTGCGGACAACAATTACACGAAGCAATGAGAAAAATTGATGAAGTAGGAAAAGGCGTTATAGTATACATGAATCAAGAAGGTAGAGGAATAGGTCTTTTTAATAAAATGAAAGCATACAAACTTCAGGAAGAAGGCTTAGATACAGTTGAAGCAAACATTGAACTTGGCTTCGAAGATGACGAAAGAGATTATGGTGTTGGTGCGAGTATTCTACGAGAACTTGGACTTGGAAAAATTAGGCTCTTAACAAACAACCCTATAAAAAGAAAGGGTCTTGAGGCATATGGCTTAGAAGTTATAGATAATATTCCTTTAGAAATCGAACCTAATGAACATAACAAATTCTATTTGGAAACCAAAAGACAAAAAATGGGACATACTTTAGAACTTGTTAATATAAAACCATCAACAAAGAATTAAAAATAAAACCCGGTTTATCCGGGTTTTTTTTTAATAAAAAATCTAGTTAAAAAGTAAGGGTGAAAGTTGTACCCGGATCATCTCCATTGGGTAGTTTTTCTAATACTGAATTTGCGGTTATAGAACCTCCATGCAATCTCATTATTTGTTTAGAAAGACTTAATCCAATTCCTGAACCTTTTGGTTTTGTTGTGAAAAATGGAATAAAAATTTTATCAAGTACGTCCTTCAAAATTCCTTGTCCGTTATCAATAACTTGAATTGCTACTCTTCCTCTTTTATTATAATAGGCTTTTACCCTTAATAAAGGAGATTTAGTATTTTCAAGTGCGTGAATTGCATTTTTAATTAGATTAATCAGAACCTGTTGTATTAGTTCGGTATCTGCGTGGATTTCAAGTGATTCTGGCTCAATTGAAAGAGAATAATCTACATTATGCACTTTTATCTCTTCTTTAACCAACATTTTAATATCTTCAAATACATCCTTTACTTTTGCAATTCTAAAATTAGGTTTTGGAATTTTTGTTAAGTTTCTATATGTGTCAACAAAATGTAATAATCCATTACTCCTATTATGAATTGTTTTAATAGCTAAATGAGCTTCCTCGATAGATTCTTTGTCTGGAGGAGTATCATTATTTTTTGCTTCATTAAGCATTAAATCTAAAGATGAAGTAATTGACGAAATTGGAGTGATTGAATTCATTATTTCATGAGTAAGAACCCTAATTAATTTCTGCCAACTTTCAGTTTCTTGATCTTCCAATACACTTTGAATATTCTTTATTGTAACAAGCATAATTGCTTTATCCATAATCTTGAACTCCGTGCCCGAAACAGCTAACTGCAATATATCATCCTCTTCTTGAATTTTTATAAGGCAACTTTTACCAGGTTTAAACTGGATAAGCGTATCAACTAACTCGGAACTAATACTTTTTAAATCATGGATATTCTTTACAGTATTCACCTGGAATAACTTTTTAAAAGAACTATTAACCATATCCACTTCTCCATCACGTTGATATGTTATTATACTTACATCAATATTCTTAACAAGGTTTTGAAAATATTGGAATTGCTCTTCTTTCTCAGTACGAACTTTTTGAAAATCCTGAATTACATCATTAAATGCTTTATTTAGCTCATCAAATGATGATCCCATACCTTCTATTTTAAAAGATCGGGTAAACTCCGAAAAACGAATTGATTCAAGGAAACTTGCTAGATCACGATTTGTTTTATCAAGATATTTAAAGATAAGGTATATCTGAAATATAATTATAAGTCCAACTAAAAATGGAGTAACAAGATACTCTAAATTAACAGTGTGAAAGAAAAGAAATATTGTAGCAGTGAGCAACAATATTCTGAAAATTGCAACAAATCTAAAATTCTTAAAGACCATATTTTTCCATTCTCCTGTACAAGGATGTTCTTGTTAATCCAAGAATTGTTGCAGCCTGGGTTACATTTCCTTGATTTTGTTTTAAAACCTTAACTATTATATTCTTTTCAACTTCATCTAAATTATACGTATCAATATCAATCTCAGCAAGCTTGTCGCTTCTTGAAGTTAACAAGAAGTCTTCTGTTTGTAAAGTTTCTGAGTCAGACATTATAACACCTCTTTCTAATGCATGTTGTAATTCTCTTACATTCCCTGGCCATTGATATTGATTAAGTTTTTTCATAGCATCGGCACTAATACCCTTAATTTTTTTCCGATACTTTTTTGAGTAAATTATTAAGAAATGTTCTGCAAGTAAAGGTATATCACTAACTCTTTCTCGCAACGGAGGAAGTTGAATCTCAACAGTATTAACTCGATATAGTAAATCTTGTCTAAACAACTCATCTTGAATCATTTGATGAATATTATTGTTCGTCGCACAAATTAATCTTACGTCAATAGGGTTTGGTTTATTTGCACCTACCCTTGTAATTTCGCGTCGTTCAAGTACTGTTAATAATTTGGCTTGCATAGGTAATGAAAGATTACCTATTTCATCGAGAAATAATGTTCCACCTGAAGCAATCTCAAAACGGCCTTGCTTATCTTTTTTAGCATCTGTAAAAGCTCCTTTCACATGACCAAAAAGTTCGCTTTCAAATAATGTTTCTGGGATTGATCCAAGATCAACACTAATAAAAACTTCATCTTTTCGAAGTGAGTTTCGATGAAGTGCCCTTGCAACTAGTTCTTTCCCTGTACCATTCTCACCTAAAATAAGAATATTTGCATCTGTTTTAGCTACCTTCTTTATAGTAGAAAACACTTGTTGCATTTCAGACGAATTTCCAATAAACTCATGAAAAGGTTGATCCTGAATGGCACTTATCTCTTTTTGTTTCTTTTTTAAATCGGTTGCCTCACTTTTTGATTGACTAAGTTTTATAGCTGAAGAAATTGTGGCAAGTAATTTTTCATTTTGCCAAGGTTTTAATACAAAATCTGTTGCTCCTAATTTAATTGCTTTAACAGCCTTCTCAGCATCGCCATAAGCAGTTATAAACACAACAACGGCATCTGGCTCAATCTCAATAATTTTTGTCATCCAATCAAATCCTTCTTGTCCGCTAATAGCATCTTTTGTGAAATTCATATCTAGAAGAATTACATCATAATTCTCATTATGTAATAATTCCGGAATCTTTTCAGGATTTGTTTCTGTTTGTATTAATTCAACGTGATTTTTTAGAAGTAATTTTAATGCAAATAATATATCTTCATTATCATCAATTGCCAGTATTTTGCCAATCTTATCGCTCATATTAATTATATTAGAAGTAATTAGACTATTTATTCTATGTGAATCAATTGTAAATATACAATTTAATTTGAATACAAAAGTACGAATCTTCTTGATAGCTGTTTAAGTTTATTAGAATAATTATACTGGATTACAAAAGAATAAACGCTAAAATTAACTCAATCCTACCTGTACGAATTCGTACTTCCTGTGTTACATTATCGAACAGTTTGAAATTATTTCCAAACGCAAATTATATTTCAAGTTTCTGATTATCAAGCCCGTTAGTGTTTTGGCACAGTTAATGTTTAATGATGACTGAATCTAAATAAATCTTACAAAATTTTTAATAATGGATAAAGTAATAGAAAAAAAGCATAAATGGCTAAATAAGAAAACAATCTGGATTACAGTCGGAAGTGTTTTGATTCTTTTGGTTGCCTACAATATCTTTTTTGGTGATAAAAGTTCAAAATTAAATGTTGAAATAGAGAAAATAAGCATTGAGTCGATTATAGAAAGTGAATTCAAAGACTACATTGCTCAAATAGGTACTGTTGAACCAATAAGAACAATTTTCCTTGACGCCATTGAAGGTGGTCGAGTAGAAGAGATATTGATTGAAGAAGGTAATATGGTTAAAAAAGGTGATGTGATTATTCGTCTAAGTAATACAGGCTTAATTTTGGAAATTTCTAATAACGAAGCTGCTGTTTCAAGATCAATTAATGAATTTGAGAATACCAGAATAAATTTAGAAAACCAAGCAATTGGTAGAAAACAAAATCTTATTGAAACTGAGCGAACCCTTAAGATGCAAGAAAGACAATACGAATACAATAAGGAAATGTTGGCTGGTGAGCATATTTCAAAAGAAGTGTATGAGCAATCTTATGAGCAATACAACGCAACTAAACAACAGCTTAGCCTATTAAAAGAGGTAATGAAAAACGATTCATTATATAAAGAAGTTAAGTTTAAGTCAATGGATGAATCAATTTTCAGATTAAAAGCTAATCTTAAAGTTATTCAAGGTAAAATGGATTATTTAAATGTAAAAGCACCAGCTAATGGAGAGTTAGCAAATCTAATGCCTGAAATAGGACAAGTATTTAACTATGGCTATCGAATTGGTGCAATCAATATTCTTGATAATTATAAATTAAGAGTTGAAATCGATGAGCATTATATTGCAAGAGTTCGTAAAGGATTACCTGGAAGTTTTGATTTTGCTGGATCTACATATACACTTGCCATAGATAAAGTGTACCCTGAGGTAAACAACGGGAGATTTGGAGTCGATATGATATTTACATCCGAAAAACCAAGTCAAATTAGAATTGGGCAAACTTTTAGATTAAAACTTGAACTAGGCGAATCTAAACAGGCTGTGTTAATCCCACGTGGCGGATTTTACCAGAGTACTGGAGGGCAGTGGGTATATGTTGTAAATGAAGAAGGAAATCTCGCTGTAAAGAGAAGTATTTCTATAGGACGTCAGAATCCTAGATATTATGAAGTTCTAGAAGGATTAAATCCAGGAGAACAAGTTATTGTATCGAGTTACGACAACTTTAATGATGTTGATCAATTAATATTAAAATAAAATTATAATATATAATAGTAATTTAAACTTTAGTGTCATGATTAAAACTAATGAATTAGTAAAAATTTTCAGAACAGACGAAGTAGAAACTACTGCTCTGAACAAAGTAAATTTGAATATCGAATCTGGAGAATTCGTAGCAATTATGGGTCCATCGGGATGTGGAAAATCAACTTTATTAAACATCCTTGGATTATTAGATAACCCAAGTGCTGGAGAATTACATTTCACAGATCAAGAGGTTTCAAAATATTCAGAACGTCAAAGAACAAACCTTAGAAAATCAAACATTGGTTTTGTTTTTCAGAGTTTTAACTTAATTGATGAATTAACAGTGTATGAAAATGTAGAACTTCCATTATTGTACCTAAACATGCCTTCATCTGAAAGAAAAAAGAGAGTTGAAGAAGTACTTGACAGAATGAAAATGTCACATCGTAAAAAGCATTTTCCTCAACAATTATCAGGTGGGCAGCAGCAACGTGTTGCTATTTCAAGAGCTGTTGTTACTAAACCAAAATTAATTTTAGCTGATGAGCCAACAGGTAATCTAGACTCAGCAAATGGTGAGGAAGTTATGAATTTACTAAGTGAATTAAATAACGAAGGTACAACTATTATTATGGTTACACACTCACCTTCAGATGCTGAAAAAGCACATAGAATAATCCAATTATTTGATGGTCATATTGTAACTGAGAATATAAAGAAAGTATTGTAACTCTATAAAGAAATTAAGAAAGACAAAAGTGACATCCCCTATACTTTCCCGATTTTTGAGTATATAAGATCCCCAATTTAAACGTCACTTTTGTTCTTTCTTAATAACTTAAAAAAGAAGCTTTTAAGCTTCTTTTTTTTGTGCGAAATCGTACAATTCTTGACCGTAGTCGCACAAAAAAAGGGATCTCCTAAAACCTAAATTCCTCTCAATTGCCTGATCTTATTCGCCTTACGTCTATTGGCATGCATATTGAAACTAAATCATAAATATTATAATGTAGATTTTTAAACCCTATTGACTTAATAATTTAAAGAAAGGATAAGATTATGTTAAAGAGCCTATGCATTCCAGTTCCAGGACTTGGTGAGAACGAAATTGCTGAATTACACTTAAAAGTGGGTGATAAAAAAATTAGTTTTGATTTTAGAGTTGAATCATTCACTTGGGATACTGAAGATGAGTTAAATGGTGATTCAGATCACATTAGTAAATCTTTAGCTAGAATTAGCAGACTACGTAAAGCAATTGCAGATTATGATAAAGGCTGGGAATTAATTCAAATATTTACTCCCGCAGATGAAGCAAAGTTTATTCAAGTTCTTTATAGGAAAAAAACTGATTAGTAATTGAACAAACATTTTTACTAACTATTCACTAATACAAGATAGTTTGTAAAATAAACTTAAATATAAGTTATAATCATGCACTTAAATGGGTATTTGCTACAATTTCAATAAAGCAAATACTCATTTTATTTTAACACGTATTAAATCTATCATTACATAAAACAGAATTATTATGAAAGTAGATAAAAGAGCGTTAATAAGATGGAAAGTTTATCTTGACAGATCAAAGATGTATATTGGTTATATAAACTTGTTCATGATGGTTACTATCTTTCTTGGAGCTATTAAAAATACAGCTATCGGAATCTTTTTAATAGCAAATGTTTATATCACTATTCCTGTACTAATTATTCTTTTTATAATCTTTGCATTAATACTTGGATACTGGGATTCTAAATTAGGAATCCGTAGCGAAGAAATGCGGAACCTATCAACACAGAATCCGGTTCAAATGGAGATTCTTGAAACAATAAGAGGATTAAAACAAAATCAAAAATTAATACTCGAAAAGGTAATTGAACTTGAAAATGAAAAACGATAAATATATGCATCAAATAATACTAACCTTCGTCTTTAACTAAATTAACAAAAACATACAGAAATGAAAAATCTAATTTTAGTTACTTTTTTACTCTTTTTTCCATTATTAGCCTATATGCAAGTAAGTATAAATGCTGACGAAATTATTAAGAAACTTAATAAAGGGGAAGCTGCAACCTACGAGAATGTCACTATTTCTGGCGATCTTGATTTAAGATTAATAAAGGACAAAGTAAAAGTTAAAAAAGACTCGGATAAAGGATCTTCAATTGAAACCATTTTTAATAAAAATGTTACTTACAAATACAATGTAAATGCTTCAATGAAATTTACCAATTGTATTTTCAACGGATTATTTATTGCATATTTCAACGAGGATGATTTAAATGAATTACACATTGCAATGTTTCATAAGAATGTTGAATTTATAAACTGTACATTTAAAAATGATTTCCTAGTAAAGTATTCAGAATTTAACAATAAAGCCACGTTTTCAGGAAACACTTTTGAAGAAGAAGCTCTTTTTAAGTATGCAGAGTTTAGTTCTGATGTAGATTTTACTAATACGGTTTTCGAAGACGAGGCTAATTTTAAATATGCAAAATTCCCTTTGAAGACAAAATTTAGCAATTCAAAATTCAGAGAAGAAGCTAATTTTAAATACACTCAATTTGAAGGTATTACTAAGTTTAACGCATGCGTTTTCTATGGCGATGCTACTTTTAAATACACAGAATTTGATGATTTCATTAACTTCTCCGAAGCTAAATTTCAATCAGATGCCACATTTAAGTATACAAAATTCCCTAATGGAGTAAATTTTGAAAATGCTTACTTTGATGATTTTGCTGACTTTAAATATGCTAAACTTTATGATCCTATAAATTTAAAGAATATAACATTTGATGGTGAAACATCATTTAAGTATACAGAAATAGAAAGCAAAAGCTTTGTTACATATTTATTGAAAAATCAATAAAATTAGATGGTTTTATATAGAAGGCTCAAAATTCTTTGAGCCTTTTTCATATTGGTATAAATATTTCGACGCGAGTACCTCTGGCAATATCATCGTCATCAAATAAATCAATTATTTCAACTTTAAACCCTTTTTTTTGTTGTGTCTGATTCAATAATGATAATCGTTCATTAGCAATGAAAGTTCCTTTCGAACTATGATTCATTTTATTCTTATTTAACTCTCTTGCTTTCTCCCGACCAATTCCATTATCCTCAATAATACATTTTAACATATTATTTTCAGTAAGTAAAAATTCAATGTGAATTTTTCCTCCTTCCATTTTAAATGGAAAACCATGTTTTATCGAGTTTTCTACATATGGTCTTAATATCATAGAAGGAATTAAGAATCGGCGATTTTCAAATTCATTAGGTATTATTATTTCTGTTTCAAATTTTTTATCAAAACGCATCTGTTCTAAATTGATGTAATATTCTAAATATTTCAGTTCATCATCGAGGTTTATAAGTTTTTTTGAAACATTATCAAGTGAAAGTCTAATTAGTTTTGCAAAATCTGAAAGGTAACTCAAAGCAGCATCAACATCATTATCCAGCATGTAATTCTGGATAGAGTTGATTACGTTAAAAATAAAATGAGGATTCATTTGAGCTCTAAAGGCTTTCATTTCAAATTCTGATATCCGTTCGGATAATTCCGTTCTTTGTCGCTCGATTTTTTTAATTGAGTTTGATCTTAAATAAATCAATAACCATATAAACGTTAGAATAAAAACCGTAATTAAACTAATAAACCACCATGTATACCAATATGGATTTAATATTGTAAAACTAAACAACAATTCTTGCCTAGCGATATTCTCATTATCGTTTAAAACCTTAATCCTTAGTCCATATTTCCCAGGATTTAAGTTTTGAAATACCAATTTTCTGTTTTTTGATTCGTTAATCCATTTTTTGTGATATCCTTCTAATTTGTAACTAAACTTAGCGCTTTGATGATCTAAATACATAAGCGCGTCGTAACTTATTGTAATAGAGTTCTTATTATGTGGCAGCTCAAGGTTTGATTTTGGAATTTTTGTCCATTCATCAACATCTGTTAATGAGGTCAAATCTATTTTTTCATTATTTATCTCAAAAGACTTAATATACAAACTAATGCCTTTATATCGCTTTGCTTCTATATCATTAAGGTCTACCTTTATCAGATTCTGTTTTGTCCCAATCCATAAATAAGTAGAATCCTGAACTAAAGACACTTGCCCAGTGTAATCAACAAATCCTTTCGATTCGCCTAGAGTTTCTACAGTAATTCTTCCTTCCTCATACAAAATATTGAGATCAATAAGGTTCAGCCCTGTATTAGTTCCAACAATTAATAAATTCTCTTTAGTGCAATTTAAATATCTAATATTTGTGCCTTTAAGTCCACTATTTTTATCAATTTCTAATTTTAGCTGTAAACTATCATTTAAGAATTCAACAATGTAAATTTTACCATTATTGGCTCCTATAATTACATTTCCTTCTCTATCGACACAAATATCATTAAATGAGTGATAGTTTATCTTTTTATCAACATAAGTAGAGTAAAATTTATCTTCATTGTAAAGAAATAATCCATGATCTGAACTAGCAAACCATATCTTATTATCATTAAATATTGTTTTAACAATATTTATTGGGCTTTTTTGCTCGTAATAATTAAAAAACTGATAATTAGAGTTACCCACTATATTTGGATAAATAAATAAATCGCTCCAACTAGTGCCATAAACTTTATTTTTAGAATCAATAGAAAAACTATTAAATTGATTCCCTTCCATATCATAATATGAAATATGGTTTGTCTTTTCTTCAATCCTAAATATTCCTACATTACTTCCAACCCAAATATTATTATTGGAATCAATATTTATACTGTTTAAAGACTTTAACCTTTTATTTACTAATACATCATATTTAAGTGGTTTATATAAACTTCCTGCGGGTAATTCTTTTTTATTAATTTTTTTATATGGATTTGGAAATGAATATCTACCATTAGCTATTTCTTGTTGATACTTTTTAAAAGAGCCTTTCTTGTCTATCAAATAATTATATCGTTGTTTAATTTTGTTTTTAACAAAGCTATCAAATCTTGATTTAAACAAATCGAAGTTGAATATCTCATACTCATCTTTATTTGTCTTTTTAATGATATCTTTTGGGCTTGCAATCCAAATATTATTAAACTCATCTATTTTTAAATCTATTATATTAAGATCGTTTACACCAAAAAAGTCGGGTTTATAATAAGTGAAATTATATAATGGATATAAATAAAGTCCATCATCCTTTGTTCCAATCCAAAGTAAGTTCTCTAAAGGATCAAATTCAAGAGACAATATGTTTTTAGTACTAATGTTTAAATACTTACCAAAATTGTTAATCCCTGAACTATCATATTTAAAAAGACCTCCTGCATTTTCAAATTCACCACTCACAGCTATCCAAATATTATTATCAAGGTCCTCTTTAATATTTGTTATATATCCAAACTTATAATATGTTTTAGAATTTACTTTTCTTAAAGTATTAAAATCAGGATAATTAAAGTTATAGATGGTATCACCAATTTGAGATACATTTGCAGCACTTATTTTTTGCCTATTTATTTTATTATCGGTTATTCTATTTATTTTTTGGGTTTTGGGAGTATATTTATATAGGCCATTGCCTTTCGTAAAAACATATATAAATTCTTCTTCCTCTAAAAACCCAGTGATTTGTAATCTTTCTTTTACATTTTTAAGTTTCTGGTGAAATGAAATAAATTTATTATTTTCATAAATGGTTAAACCATTATCAGTTCCTATAAGTAATATTTTGCTATTCAAAGAATAATGGATTTTCGTAACTTCATTAGAAATTAATCCGGATGAAATATTATACGAAATAAACTCTTTACCACTTATTTTAGTAATACCTCCATCATAACAACCAACCCAAATATTTCCAATTTCATCTTCGGTAATAGTCCTAACCTTATCTCCTATTAATCCGTCTTGAGAAGTGTAAATATTAAAATTTCCACCATCAAATCTGCAAAGTCCTGCATCCGTTGCTAGCCATAAAAATCCTCTTTTATCTTTATAAATATCCTGTATACAATCGCTGGGTAGTCCATTATTTACAGTGTAATTTTTCACATAAAATTCTTGACCCAGTGCAGAATGAGTTGATATGAAAGCAGTAAACAAGATTAAAAATAAGGTTCTTATCATCAGAAGTATTGGAAATTTAACGTTTGGTTAATGCTTTTAAGAACTCCTCATTTCTACGTGTAGCAACATCTAATTCAATATTATTTTCCAGTATTATTCTATAACCTTCCGATTTACTATATGATTTAATATAATTCATATTTACAAGATGAGACTTGTGAATTCTAAAGAATATTTCATCTGGTAATAATTCCTCTATATTTTTTAGGGTGCGTGCAACAAGAATTGCTTCATTACGATTTGTAAATATTTTACAATAGTTTTCTTCTGCTTGACAATAAACAATATTGTTTATCTTCTCAAGTTGAAATCCATCTAAAGTAGGTAATGCAATTTTATTAAAATTACCAGGCTCACTATTTAAATTACTTAAGAAAGCTTCTATCTGATCTGTATTTGACGATTTGCTCTGTTTTTTCTCTAAGCGAACTAAGACATCTCGTAAATCAATATAATTTATAGGTTTTAGGAGATAGTCTAGTGCCGCAAATTTTATCGCCTCAATCGCATATTGTTTATAAGCCGTAGTGAAAATTACTTCGAAATTACAAATATCGAAATAATCAAAAAGCTTAAATCCATTTTCCTCTGGCATCTCTATATCAAGAAAAACAATATCAGGTCTAAATTTATTAATAGCAAATACACCTTCCTTAACAGAATCTGCTAATTGTAATATTTTTATTTTAGTATTAAAATAACGCTCAATAATTTTAGACAAAGCTTCACGCGCATTCTTTTCATCATCAATTATAACACATGTTTTCATTCTGATACTTATATATTAAAAATATGTAATTTAAAGATACTTGATAAAAGTATGATTTCAAACATTAAAAATCACATTTAGAGTTTTATTATTTATTATTTATATGAAATCTAGCAAGTCTATTAATAGGTGACGGTTCAATTAAATCAATTTTTAGATTATATATTTTAGCAACTTTATTTAACTGTTTTTTAAAATAAAAAGCAATTGATCCTGCCAATCGTATTTTATAATTTCTGTAATTCTCATATCTCATTATGTTATTTACAAATAAATCTGTAAAAGATTTTGTTATCAAATCA
>JQIA01000899.1_pt1 | contig 15716 bp, 11 predicted proteins | sample 811431 | NCBI WGS metagenome assembly JQIA01 (sample SAMN02998118, study PRJNA258478) | marine sediment metagenome | biome: marine; feature: seafloor; material: sediment; isolation source: oil-polluted sediment collected from 3 locations (0.5 km, 0.7 km and 0.9 km)... | place: USA: Gulf of Mexico ... | reverse complement strand
GACCTTTGCACGAGAGCCATTTTGCTCCCATGCTGTGTTAAAAATGTGCTCAATCGGTCATTTACAACTGTAAATTCCCACTTTGCGCGCTTTTTTGCCTTGCCTGGAACCAAAATCATCTCTCGTGCAAAGGTCTCTCAGACAGTGCAGGGGCCGTTTCAGGTGAGATGTCTTTGGGCCGAAATAACTTTTTGATTGAGCGAAATGTGGCTTTAATGGCGGCCCATAATTTGGGTAGTAGCCAGATTGCAAGCAACAGAAAAACCAGTAGCAGGGCCAGAAATACCCAGGGATGCTGGATGGCGGTCCATAGCCCGAGAATCACGGCAATATCCTCGCCTATCGACGCGAGCCAGTTACTAAAAGGCTCTGGGGATGTATTGATCATTACCCGCGAGCCTGCTTTGGTCGCATGGGTTGTCATCGCCATTCCACCTCCGGCAATGGCTGCGGCCAGCTGTATGGCAGGGGTCATATCTCCGACGGCAGCCGCGGCCAGCATCGCACCAGCAGGAATTCGAATAAAGGTGTGCAGAGCATCCCAGCCAGTGTCAACACCCGGAATTTTGTCGGCAATAAATTCAATGGTGTACATCATCGCAGCGGCCATCATCACCAGTGGATCTGCTACAATTTGCAGCTCCTGAGGCAGGGCCATATGTCCTGTGTGAGACAGTATGCCAAGGGTTAGCAGTGTGGTATATAGGTTGATTCCGCTCGCCCAGCCAACGCCTATGGTGATTGAAAGGATGCAGACTATCTGCTCCAGTTGTTCCATTGTACAAGGTCCTATATGATCTATTTAGCCGCAGACATTTTCCGCCTGACAGGATGACGTCTGTGTATAAAATAAAGCTCTTTTTTACGCCTTTTGGCCTGCTAGAAAGCAGTGTCAGCCTTTATGTAAAGGTATCAGGATATATAATATAGTGACAGCAAAAACCGGCCCGATCAGGGAGTCTGTATTTCTCGTTTGTTTGATGTTGTTGAGTGCCTGCAGTTCAACTCTGTTTCGTCCGCAAAATCTGGCGAAAGATGATATTGCGCTGGTGGCTGATGCGCATATTGAGGCGCTTAACACCCAGGTTCGGCAGTTGGTCAGCAAACTCTATAAGAGAAATCCGCGTGAACTTGCAAAGACTCCCGGTAAAACGGTAGAGAGTCGGCTGAAGATGATATTTTCAGACCCCGCCACACTCCGGTTTTCTGAGCTTCAGAGCCGGGAGAGTATAGCAACACTGCTGCTCTGTTTTGATGAATCCTTTAAGGGGGATCGAGTGTTTGCCATGGGGGTGGGCCTGCGAGGGATGCTATATCACGCCTATGGTAGCAATACGGAGCTTTTTATGTTTGAACAGCTGGACGCGCAAAAGCTCTACAACAGCGCCAGAAACCTGGAGATAGTCGCCTGGCGTCTGTCTCATAGTACAAAGCCCAATGGCGAGCTTTACCTGCTTTCCAACAATACCGACGGAGAAATTAATCTTAGCTTCGAGCGGTTATTAGGTAAAATGATCGCATTACAGGATATGATGGCCAGCATTACTGCCGGCAGAAACAGGCGTACTATCAACAGGGTGATTCACGGCATCGCTTCCATCGTATTTTTGCCGGTTTAGAAGGTTGTCGGGTTTGATAAGCCTGGAAGCCAGGTCACTCTTTTTCTATGATCAAATGGTTTTGAACTCAAGGTGATTTTTGAATGCTGTCCGATGCTCTGAAAGAAACCATCCAAAGTAGTTACAGCCAGGTGCTGGTGGGTAAAAAGTTTAAACCACGCAAAGGCCAGCGGTTGATGATCGCTGAAATTGCAAAAACCCTGGCCGGGCTTTCCGAGTGTGAGGAGCGAGGGCCGGATGAGCCTTACATCAGCGTTGTAGAGGCGGGTACCGGTACCGGAAAGACGCTGGCTTATCTGGCGGCATTATTGCCGCTGGCGCTTGAAAACCGGAAGAAACTGATCATTTCTACTGCCACTATTCTGCTCCAAGAACAGCTGATGCAGAAGGATCTTCCTGATTTTCTCAAGTACGCCCGGCTGCCCTTCCATTATGCGGTAGCAAAGGGGCGTGGACGTTATCTGTGTCTAACAAAGATCTATTATGTACTGCAGGCTCATGACACCCTGGTGCCGGGGCAGGCGCTGTTTGAAGATGAGATGGAGCTGCGACTTGACGAGGATCGATTGCAGCTCTATCAAAAACTGGTCGATGCTTTTTCAGAGGGTGGCTGGGATGGTGACAGGGATACCTGGAAAGAGGTGATCGATTTTGCTGACTGGTCGCCGGTGACAACAGACCATAGGCAGTGTACTAACCGTCAGTGTAGTTATTTTAGAGAGTGTAGTTATTTTAGAGCACGACAGGAGTTGACCTCAGCAGATGTAATCGTGGCAAATCACGACTTGGTATTGGCAGACCTATCTCTAGGTGGCGGGGCGCTGCTGCCGGACCCGGGAGAATCCATTTTTCTTTTTGATGAGGCGCACCACCTGCCCGTTAAAGCATTATCACATTTTACCGCTCATTTCAGGCTTCGACAGACGCGCCAGTGGTTGGGGAAGCTCCCTGCCCAGTTGGCAGATATAAGGCGGCAGGCGGGAGCCCAATTACAGTCTGATTTGCAGCTAAAAGAGCTGGCCAGTCTGTTTCAGGGCCTGGAAAATAATATGGGGTTTCTGGAGGAGATGGCCCAGGCCATTCTGGCTGATAACTCTGCGGAGGAGGAGCGTTTTCGTTTCCCGAAGGGCGAGGTTCCGCAGGAGATGCGTTTGGTGGCAAAGAATATCGCTCGGCTTAGTGAGCAGCTGGAGCACTTTCTTGAAGGATTTGCAGAGGATTTGACAGATCGGGCGATGGAGGTCACGGGTGAGTTAAAGGCACTTCTGGAACAGCAGTACGCCAGAATCGCTGTTGCCGCAGGACGGTGTGAAGCTCTGCGCAGCACCTGTCACTCCTTTGCGCAAGAATCCGTTGCCCAGGAAGTGATGCCCGTAGCAAGATGGATAAGGGTGACGGAGAGTCTGCAGCTCGCTGACTATGAATTCAGATCCAGCCCTTTAAGTGCTGCTGATATTTTGTCTGAGTCACTCTGGGCTAAATGCTATGCGGCGGTGCTTACCTCGGCCACTCTTTTTGCCTCAAATCATTTTGATCGCATTAAAGCCAATATGGGACTGCCTGATCAGACTCTGTATTGTAAGGTACCAAGTCCCTTTGATTATAACAAAGCGGCTTCACTGGAAATTCCTGTGGGTGCAGTGGACCCGAAACATCAGGATAATTTAACTCAATCGATATTGAGTTCGCTAGACACCATTATCGACCCGCAGGAGAGTACCCTGGTGGTTTTTAACTCCAGGAAGCAGCTGCAGGCAGTTTATGCGGGTTTGAGTGGTGAGATGCGCGGGCAGGTGATGGTTCAGGACCATTTTTCCAAACAGGTGTTTATCAGTCGACACCGGGAAAAAATAGATAAGGGGCAGGGTAGTATCATGTTTGGTTTGGCCAGCATGATGGAGGGGATCGATCTGCCTGGAGACTACCTGATGCATGTGGTTATTACACGGCTGCCTTTTGCTGTGCCTGACGACCCGGTTGAAGCAACTTTGGCTGAGTGGCTTGAAAGTCAGGGGAAAAATCCTTTTCTGGAAATCAGTGTGCCGGATGCTTCGTTGCGCCTCAAGCAGGCCTGTGGTCGGTTGCTTCGCTCTGAATCAGACAGGGGGCGAATTACATTGCTTGACCGGAGAATTCTGTCTAAACGATATGGTAAAGCGATGTTGGCAGCGCTACCTGATTACCGTTTGGTGGTGCAGAGAAGCTAGCTTGTATCTAATATTTATTTTAAATATAGCTATTAACATATTGTAATTAATATAGATTAAATATAGATTAAATATAGATTAACCATCTTGTTTATAAAATATAATCGGCGCACTGATCTTTTTTGCCAGATTATACACCGTTCAACTGAGGATTTTAGGTTGAAAGAAAACAGAACAGAAAAACCTGAAGACAACCCGTTTACATTGCACCTGGCGCACGGCCTCAAGGAGGGTGCATTGATCGGGTTGGTGGCGCTATGTGCCTACATGATGTTGGCGCTGGTTGACTATGTCCCCTATGATCCGGGTTGGTCTTATACCGGAATCCAGACCAATGCGCCGGTTGAAAATAGTGCCGGAAGGGCTGGAGCCTGGTTATCAGACGTGCTTTTTACCCTGCTGGGGTACCTGGCTTTTCTTTTTCCGGTCATGGTTGCCTGGCGGGCCTGGTTGATTTTTCGTGATAGTCGCCAGGAGCGGCCCTGGAGCTGGCCGCTATTTGGATTACAGCTGGCAGGCTTTGTGATCGTGATGCTTGCCGGAACAGCGATCGCCTCTATGTATTTCAATCATTATAGGGGAGTTTTGCCCCAAACCAGTGGTGGGATTCTGGGGCAGGCTGTTCAGGGGTTACTTCTACCCGCTTTTAATGAGGTGGGTAGCACGCTTGTTTTACTGGCGCTATTTCTGACAGGAATAACAATATTTACGGGGTTATCCTGGTTGAAGCTGATGGACCGGCTTGGTCAGGCGGTGCTCTATGTTTGCGCCCTTGCTGCTAGAGTTGCCCATCGTATGCACTATTACCTGAAGGCTAAAAAAGCATCACGGCAGGCTCATGAACTACAGGAGGTCAGAAAAAAAACTTTGGCGGCGTATGTGGAGGTGGAGGCCAAGCGTGAGCCACCTAAAATTACTGCGTTGATTCAGTCGAAAATATCGAGCAAAAGAGTGGAAGAGGAGCGTCAGGTTAGTCTTTTTGACGGGGAAATTGAGGGTCCTCTACCACAAATTTCCATTTTAGATGAGCCTGACTTGAAGAAAAACAGAGGTTATTCCAGTGAGGCGCTGGAGGCGCTGTCTCGTCTGCTTGAATTTAAACTCAAAGATTTTGGTGTTGTTGCCCAGGTGGTGGCCGTTCAGCCGGGGCCGGTTATTACCCGCTTTGAGATCCAGCCGGCACCAGGCGTTAAGGTGAGCAAGATCAGTAATCTGGTCAAGGACCTAGCGCGTTCTCTTGCGGTTATCAGCGTCAGAGTGGTTGAAGTTATTCCAGGTAAATCGGTAGTCGGGGTAGAGATTCCCAATGAGGACCGGCAAATTGTACGATTAAGTGAGGTGTTATCGACTCCCGAGTATGATGCCCACCCCTCTCCATTGGCTCTGGCGCTGGGTAATGATATTGGTGGTCATCCGGTCATTGCAGACCTTGCTAAGATGCCTCATCTGTTGGTGGCGGGAACAACAGGCTCAGGAAAATCTGTGGGGCTCAATGCGATGCTGCTGAGTTTTTTGTTCAAGGCAACGCCTGAAGAGGTACGATTGATAATGATCGACCCAAAAATGCTTGAACTGTCGATCTATGATGGCATTCCACATCTGCTGGCTCCTGTGATTACCGATATGAAGGAAGCGGCCAATGGATTGCGCTGGTGCGTAGCAGAGATGGAGCGTCGATATAAACTGATGGCAACATTGGGGGTACGTAACCTAGCAGGTTGCAATCGCAAGATAAAGGATGCGATCAAGGCGGGGGAGCCATTGAAAGATCCCCTCTGGAAGTTAATGGATGATGCCATAGATGAAGAGGCTCCCGAGCTGGAACCCCTGCCTTTTATCGTGGTAGTGGTTGATGAATTTGCCGACATGATGATGATTGTTGGCAAAAAGGTCGAAGAGTTGATTGCGCGAATAGCCCAAAAGGCAAGGGCTGCAGGTATCCATCTGATTCTGGCAACGCAAAGACCCTCTGTTGATGTGATTACCGGGTTGATCAAGGCCAATATTCCTACCCGTATCGCATTTCAGGTATCCTCAAGAATTGACTCAAGAACCATTCTTGACCAGGGCGGTGCGGAACAGTTATTAGGGAATGGTGATATGCTGTATCTGCCACCTGGTGTGGGTGTGCCAGTGCGGGTTCATGGTGCTTTTGTGGCTGATGATGAGGTGCATCGTGTGGTCAAAGAGTGGGCCAAGAGAGGAAAACCGGAGTATGTCGATGCTGTATTGGAGGGGCCAGCTGATAGTGCCTTCATCCCGGGTACCGGTGGTGATGGTTCTGCTGAGGATGATGCTGAGCAGGACCAACTTTATGATCAGGCTGTTCAGTTTGTACTGGAGTCGCGCCGTGCCTCAATTTCGGCGGTACAACGCAAACTAAAAATCGGTTATAACCGAGCCGCCAGAATGATCGAGGCGATGGAGTTGGCCGGGGTCGTTACCGAGATGAGCAGTAATGGTAGCCGTGAAGTATTGGCACCGCCTCCGACGGAATAAGAGGGATCATGTTAGTGAATATTCAACACAGGATACGTCAGTTTTTAATCATTGCTTTGATGCTGTTATGGGGGGCGGGTGTTACCGGTAACGAGGTGTCCTCTCCAGCAGCAGAACTGGCCTCTCTTTTGGAAAATATAGAGACATTTTCCGCAGACTTTCGCCAGACCTCCTTTGATGGTGCGGGTGGCTTTGTACAGGAGGTGCAGGGTAGCATGATGGTTCAGCGTCCTGGTAAACTCTACTGGCATAGCGCGGTACCCTTTGAGCAGTTGCTGGTTTCAGATGGTTATCAGCTATCGGTGTACGATCCGGACCTGGAGCAGGTGATTGTACAGAAGTTGGACTTGAGGCTGTCACAAACGCCTATCCTTCTATTAAGTGGTGAAATTGAATCACTTGAGGCGGCATTTGAGATCAGATTCAGGCCGTCAGAGCCTGGCGAGAGGCTATTTGAACTAACCCCCTTGCAATCTGACAGCCTGTTTGAACAGTTGATGCTCTATTTTGCAGGTCATGATCTGACCCAGATGGATTTGACTGACTCTCTTGGGCAACGCTCACGTATGACTTTTCAAAATATAGAGATAAATCTCGAAATTAAGCCTGAGCGGTTTATATTCGAACCGCCACCAGGCGTAGATATTCTGAGAGACCAGTAGCACGGAGGCAGTTTCATTCGGGTTGGACAAAACCGATGGCTATTTCACGCAGATTAAATTTTTGAATTTTGCCACTGGCGGTACGGGGCATCTCATCCAGGTACTCCAGCCGCTCTGGCCAATACTGTTTGGCAAAACCGTTATTGCCCAGAAAATCCTGCATCTCCTTAAAAGTTACTGATTTGCCCTGTTCCAATGTTATAAAACAGCAGGCCAGTTCACCCAGGCGTGCATCGGGCATCGCAACGATGGCAACGTCTTGAGTCGCGGGGTGTTTATACAGGGCGTTCTCAACCTCCACAATGGGGATGTTCTCCCCGCCACGTATAATAATATCTTTTGAGCGCCCGCTGATACGGATATAACCATCGCTGTCCATCTTGGCTAGGTCGCCAGTGTCAAACCAGCCATTGTCATCGACATCGTAAGCTTCCGGACGTTTCAGATAACCTACAAATGTGGAGGGGCCACGCGATTGGAGCCGGCCCTCTTCTCCTGTGGGCAGCTCCTGACCACTGCTGTCGGCGACCCTTACCTCCATGCCGGTCATGGCGTTGCCATCGGTATTGAATATTTTCTCATCGCTGTCATCAATGCGGGTAGTGGTTACGACACCATTTTCAGTCATACCCCAAACTGAGAGAATGTTGATATTGAGCTGTTCAATACTTTTTTCAACGAGTACTCGTGGAACGGGGGCACCTCCACAAACGTAGGTTTTAAAAGCATCGGTAACGCACTCTTTGGCCAGTGGCGACTCGATCAGATCTGCTAGAAACGGGGTGGCCCCCATTGTGAAAGTTACGCGCTCATCACGGATTAGTTTCCAGGCGGTATCGGCCGACCAGGAGTCAAGCAGTACAGTTTTTGCTTTGAGTAGTATGGGTGAAACCATCCCATACATAAAACCGGTTTGGTGGGCCAGAGGTGAGCCCATAAAAATGACATCATCTGTTGATAATTGGGTGCGTTCATTAAACATGATATCTAGGCAAATATGGGTATTAGAGGTGTGCATCACCCCCTTAGGCACGCCGGTTGTGCCCGATGTATACATCAACTGTATCACATCGTTGGGATCCAGTTTTCGCTCTGCAAACAGCGCATTAGCATCCATCTGCTCCTCCCAATGGGTGTCTGTCAGGGCTTTTTCGAAGCTGTTATCCCCTTCGCCACCAACGACCAACACATGTTCAAGCTTTGGTAGATCTGAGCGTAGCTCTTCGAGCATTTTGGGATAACTGAATTTGCGGAATTCCTTAGGAATAATCATTAGTTTGGTTTCTGCGTAACCCAACATAAAGGCGAGCTCTCTGTGACGGAAGATCGGCATCAAGGGATTGCTGACCGCGCCAACGCGTAAGCATGCCAGGTGAATGGCGATAAACTGCCACCAGTTGGGTAGCTGAAAAGAGACGACATCACCTTTGTTAATCCCCAGATTAATCAGACCCAGCGCCATGCGATCAACCCTTTGTTGGAGCTGGCGATAGGAGAGTGAATTGCGGGTTCCGGTCTCGCTTCGGTAATCGACAATAACTATTTTTTCGGGATTAGCGTTGACTGCCTCATCGAAATATTCAATGACAGTTTTGTTGCGCCAGAAACCTTGTTCTGTAGCCGCTGTTACTCGGTTTGCAGGGATGATGGGGTCGAAAATCATTGTTAAGTTACCTGTTTTTGTGATTTGAGCTTTTTGCCGGGATCGCAATAACACCCATTTAAAAATTACCAGGAAACATTACCAGCAATATCTGGTGTAGTAAAAACAAAATAGCGGGATATTTATAGAGAAAGTTCCGGGGTAACGTGGGGGTAGTGGTCTTACGATAGGGCAACTGTGTGGTTGCTCTAAGAATTTTATAGCTGGCATATGGGGTCGGAGTTGGCTAGAATCACCTAACCGATTATGGCGATTTTTAGCTCGGATAATTCATATATTATATACAATATCCGTAGCCCTGTAGCTGAGTTTAAACAGTTGAATAAAGATTTTCAGGTGCCCGACAGGGTTGGCAGATACTGCATGACAGGTCACGGTAGCGAGGGTGTAAGCAAACCACTGCACTGTTAAGTGGGCCGACTATTACCAATTAAAAGGTCTGCCCCCTCTCTGAATTACCATTAACTACACTAGGTTATTATCAGAATGAATATTGTAGACCAAACATTTTCCAAAATTGAATACGACCGTTTTGTAAGCCGGGCTTATGAGGTGATTCCAGAACAAAAAATTCAGCATCTGCACGAGCTAATCGTTAAATATAGTGGCCGAATTGATCGCCGGTTAGCGCATCAGCGGCTAGCTGAGCTGGAGAAGGAGCCATCCAGTCCTAATGTGTACTCCTACTACGCCAACCGATTCGGTATTCGAGGTGTTAAGCGTTACCGATCCTCAAATGGCGAGGTGATTTATCGACTGCCGGTGTTTAGCTTCAATGTCAGTCAGTGGCGCGATCATTACACAAGTTGTTACCTGATTGTGGGTGAACAGATCACTTTAATTGATGTTGGTTCTACCAGCTCTGAGGCGAGCATGGAGGAGGCGTTTCGTGTGGTTAACCAGTTCTATAAAGAGAAGGTATCCCTTAAAGATATTGATAACGTAATTATTACCCACGGACATATCGACCATTTTGGTGGGCTGAAACATTTCACCAAAAAATATGATGCCGATATCTATGTCCACGAAGATGATGCCAACGCAATTGAGGATGTACCAGCGGCGTTGAGCGTGACGCGGGATGCGATAGAAAATTTTCTTAAAAGCTCCGGCGTTAAGTCAGGAAACGTGCAAGAGATGATGGACATGTATATGAGTGGCAAGCAGGAGCTGCAGGGGTGCAAGGTGACCCACCGTGTCAAAGATGGTGACAGCATTATTAATGGGTACAAAGTGGTTCATGTTCCGGGACACTGCCCTGGGCATATTAACATCCTGGTAGGGGATGTGATTTTTTTAGGGGACCATGTGTTGATGGATATCACACCACACCAGTTCCCCAGCTTCTACATGAAGGGGATGGGGCTTGTCCTGTATATGGCCTCCCTGCTGAAGATCTGTTCGCTGACACGTAATGTTCGGCTTGGCCTGCCCTCGCATAACCAGGAAGTTGAAGATGTTCGTGGCCGAGTGCTGGAAATTATCCACTCTCACCATGAGCGTCTCGCCGATATAATGGCCATCATGGATACCCCCAAGACACTCAATGAGCTCACCATAGAATACTTTTCTCGTCTTGAAGGTAAAGATCTGGCGGGCTACGAGAGTATTCTTGCTCTTGAAGAGGTACAGGCACACATTGAGTACCTTGATAAGGCGATGAGCTGCATCAGTATAACCAGTGGCACAGAGGATGATAATAAAATACTGAAGTACCAACGTCTGTTCTAGAAACGGAGCCAAGGGCGTTAAATCGGAGTTTCTGAGTGGGCATTTTGGTTTTGTGACTGATCTAACAGTTTGCAAGGCAGATGCGATACGCCAACCTATCACAACAGGAAAGAAACGTCGGTTAAAAACAGATCGCAGACCAATAACAATAAGACGCACTAATAATTAACAATAAGGGGTGATCAACAATGGGCCAGTGGATGGACGGGTTCGTGCAACGGCTTCAAGATCTCTATTCAGAGAACGCATTGGGTGGGGGGGAAGAGAAGCAGCAGCATCAGCACGCGCTAGGAAAATTAACGGTCCGAGAGCGTATCGACCTGCTACTCGATTCAGATAGTTTCATGGAAGCAGGTGGTTTGACTCGTGATGTTCAGCCCACCCGCGTTAGCGGACAGGTTACCCCAGGAAGTGCCTGTGATGGTGTGGTCGTGGGGTTTGGCCGTGTTGATGGTCGACAAGTTGCGGTCTGCGGTACCGATTTTACCGTGTTCAGCGGGACCCTGGGCAACCAGGGTGCCTGGAAAATGGCTGATTTTGTCGGTTGGGCCGGCAAAATGCGTATGCCGTTGGTGATGATGTTTGATTCCAGCGGAGAGCGATACACCCTTAAGCGCGGCAATGTTGGGTTTGATGGTTTTTCTCGCGTACTCAGAAACCTCTCCACAATCTCTGGCCTGGTGCCTACGGTGGGTCTGGTTCTGGGGCCCTGTACCGGGCTGATGGCCTATGCGGCCAATCTATGTAATTTTCTTATCATGAACGAAAAGAGCGGTTTTATGTGGCTCGGCAGTGAGCGCCAGGATGAGAGTTCAGGCCGTGGTACCATGCATATGGAGCAAGCTGGTCAGTGCGACCTGTTGGTTAATAGCGATGAAAAAGCGATAGTCAAAACCCAGGAGTTGCTCTCCTATCTGCCGATGCACTGTTTTGAGAAACCACCCGTTAAGGAGGTTTCTGATCCTGTTGATCGTACCGAAGATGCGCTGCTTGAGGTGATGCCAGATGACCCGCGCTACACCTACGATATACATGAGATTATTGAGCTGATTGTTGACCACAGTGATTTTTTTGAACTTAAAGATGAATACGCACCTCATCTGGTGATTGGTTTTGCCCGTATGGGCGGCCAGGTGGTGGGTATTGTTGCCAATAATTGTGATGAGTGGAGCGGTGTGCTGGAGATGGACTCATCCGATAAGTACCAGCGTTTTATGACGTTTCTAGATGCTTTCAATATTCCGCTGCTGAACATGGTTGATACCAGTGGTTTTGTGCCGGGCGATAGCTGGGAACGCAGAGGTATATTACGCCATGGGGCCAAGTTGTTACACGCCTATACACGCTTAACGGTTCCCAAGTTAACGCTGCAGCTCAGGCGCTCATACGGTGGAGGAAATATCGTGATGGGCGGTAGAGGAATGTCTCCGGACCTGATCGTAGCCTGGCCTACTGCTGAATACGCACCCACGGGAGCAGAAACAGTGCTTCAATCAGTATTTAATAAGGAACTGGCTCAAGCGAAGGAGGAGGGGAATTACGATGAGATACATGATCGCCTTCTGAAGATATTGCAGGATCAGTACAGTGTTCTGACCTGTGCTAACTTCTGGACCAACCTCTATACGTCCCACGTGGTAATCAACCCCAAAGATACCCGGCCGGTATTGATCAGGGCACTAGAGGTTCTGAGTGGCATGAAAAAAACTCTGCCCGAGCATAAGCGCGGCATAGTCCCTGCCTAGACTTAATGATCTAGAGATCACCACTAACAATAAAGAAAAGAGGCATTCATGGATCCTATCATGCAGGAAAAAATTGCCCGGTTTGAACTACTGCTTCAGCAAAACATCGAAGGTGGCAACAGGAAGATCACCGAAAAACATATTGCCAAGGGGAAGATGTTACCCCGAGACCGTATTACCGCACTTCTTGATCCAAACACCTTCGTTGAACTGGGCTCAGGTGCGCGGGCAACGAGTGAGCGGATTGATGGCCGACAACTATCTGCCGAACAATCACCCTGTGATGGGGCGATTACCGGATATGGCCAGGTACGCTCTCGCCTTGTGGCCCTGTATGCCAGTGATTTTTCGGTACTCGCCGGTTCATTAGGTACCCAGCATATCACCAAGATGGTGAAGCTGTTTGAATATGCAGCTCAAAATAGAATTCCTATCGTCTGGTTGCTTGATTCAGCCGGAGGCCGATTAGGTTGGGAGGATGTCGCCATATCCTCCCTGGAGTGGTTTTTCTGGCCGGAGGGTATCTACTCCGGTGTTGTCCCGCAAATTACCGTACTGATGGGGCCGTGTATAGCCGGTCAGGCCTATGCGCCCTGCATGACAGATTTCCTCTTTATGACCCGTGGCACCGCACACCTGTGGTTGGGTGGCCCACGTATGGTTCAAGCCGCCACTTCAGAAAAGATGACCGATGATGTAGGTGCGGGAGATTATCATATGGCGCTGTCGGGTACCTGCGACAGAGTGGGTGAGGATGATGCGCAAACCATTGCCTATACCCGTAAGCTACTTGGCTATCTGCCCAGCCACTTCCAGCAAAAGCCGCCCACCCGAGAAACCAGTGACCCTGGGGATCGTTCTGTTGATCGCCTGTGTGAGTTAGTGCCTGGTGATGTTGAACACGATTATTCCATTCATGACCTTGTGACAGAGTTGGTAGACGACGGTGAGTTTTTTGAGCTAAAAGAGACCTATGCACCCCAGTTAGTCACCCTCTTTGCCCACCTGGGTGGTCAGGTGGTGGGTATTGTTGCTTGTAATCCAAAACACTCGGCAAGCTTGATGACGCGCGATGCCTGTGACAAATATTATCGTTTTCTCCAGGTGTTAGATGCCTATGGAATCCCTTTGATCAACCTAGTTGATACACCAAAAATATTGCCCTCTGAAGAGGAGGAGCAACTGGGTGCGGCTCGGCATGGGGCCAAAATTATTCATCTTTATGCTAACTGCACAATACCCAAAATTAGTGTCATTTTACGTCAGTCATGTGGTGATGCTGGCAGTGTCATCTTTGGTGGGGTCAAGGGGATGGGAGCCGATCTTATCTATGCCTGGCCGTTGGCTGAGTTTAGCGTTTCTGCCTCCCGCATCGACCTATCTCAAGAACCCCGGCTGGGTGTTGAACAGGAGGAGTACCATCCTTATATCAGCGCGGCCCGGGAACCTATTGATGTGTTTGAAGCGGCGCATACCCCGACGGCTCAACTGCTTGATGAGATAATCCATCCAGCAGATACGCGCAAACGTCTGCTCGAGGCACTTGATATATTGAGAGACAAGGCTGAGGTGTTACCTGAGAAAGCCAAATCTCATGGAACCCCGCCTGCGTAAGCAACTGATTGAATAAATTTCCGTAATAAGCTTATTAAAGAAGGATTAATCATGAGCAAAGAGATTGAAGTTAAAACCCCAATGTCAGGAGTCTTTTATCGCAAACCAGCACCTGACCAAGCTTCCTTTGTTGAGGTGGGAGATATTGTCAAGAAGAAGCAGACATTAGCACTACTGGAAACCATGAAGATGTTCCAGAAAGTTAAGGCCCCTGCTGCGGGCAAGGTTGTAAAAGTCGCTGCCGAAAATGAGCAGGCTCTGGGTGATGGTGCCCTGATGTTTGTGTTGGAGGCAGAGGAGTAAGGGCACGTTTGTGCCAAGATATTGCCTTGATAATAACTAAAAATATTCACAGGACGCTCGTCAACTATCATGTTTAAAAAAATTCTTATTGCCAACCGTGGGGAGATAGCCGTACGTGTTATTCGTGCATGCCAGGAGATGGAGATTCACGCCATTGCAGTTTTTTCAGAAGCGGATGCCCAAAGCCTCCATGTTACCCTAGCCGATGAATCACACTGTATTGGAGCACCCCCCAGTGCTAAAAGTTACCTAGTCATTGATAAAATTATTGGGGTGGCCAAAAGTAGCGGTGCTGATGCGGTCCATCCTGGCTATGGTTTTCTTGCAGAAAGTGCAGAATTTGCCCGGGCTGTTGAGGCGGCAGGCCTGGTGTTTATCGGCCCTTCGGCACTCACCATCGAGCAAGCGGGCGATAAGATCAATGCCAAGCGGTTGATGCGCCAGGCTGGCGTACCACTGATTCCCAGCAGCGAAGGTGGCGTTGCTGACCTGACAGAAGCGGCGTCTATTGCTGATAAGATCGGGTATCCGGTGATGATAAAAGCCACAGGTGGCGGTGGAGGGCGGGGGATTCGTGTCTGCTCAGACCGGGCAATACTGGCTGAAGAGTTTATGATCGCCAAAGCGGAAGCCAAAGCGGCCTGTGGAAACGATGAGGTATATATTGAGAAGTGTGTTGTTGATCCTCGTCATATTGAATTTCAGATTCTGGGAGATCACTCAGGCAAGATCATCCACCTGGGAGAGCGTGAATGTAGCGTGCAACGCCGTTTCCAGAAGCTAATTGAGGAGGCTCCATCACCTGCGCTGGATGATACGATGCGCAGGCAGATGGGCGAAATGGCTATCAAAGCGGCCAAAGCTGTTAATTATACTAATGCGGGTACGGTGGAGTTTTTGCTCGATCAGGAGGGCAAATTCTACTTCATTGAGATTAACTCAAGAATTCAGGTTGAGCACCCCGTAACAGAGATGGTCACCGGTGTTGATTTGATCAAACAACAGATTCAAATTGCCAGCGGTACAGCGCTGGATTTTGACTATGAAAGCCTGCCGATTCGCGGTTGGGCAATTGAGTGCCGGATCAACGCTGAAAACCCTGATTTTAATTTTATGCCCTGCCCTGGAACCATTGAACACTACCGTGCCCCAGCTGGTTTTGGGGTGCGCTTTGAAACGCAGCTGTACCAGGGCTACAGTTTACCTATCTATTATGATTCCATGATCGGCAAGTTGATCGCCTTTGATCTTACCCGTGAGGGAGCGATTAAAATTATGCGACGGGCCCTGAATGAGATCTGTATTGATCCCCTGAAGTCCACCATTAGCCTGCATGCCAGGATTATGAATGATGTTGATTTTATCAACGGTAATATTCACACGGGCTATATTAAAAAGTTTGTTCCAGATGAGGACGATGATGAGGACGATGATTAAAAAATCACCAGATTTACGACACAGTAGTAACGGTTAACCGTTGGCAGATAAACCGTGGCCCAAATAAACAAAACCCTCTTTACACGTTCTTTTGTCTTTTTTGAAAATAAAATCAACCCCCATGCGATGGTTTTCTGGGTTTGACAAACAATAAGAGTTTCCTATGATCGATGACACCCCCATGATTGATTTTCTTCAGCCTTTTCTGGATAAGAAACAAGCGCTGGATTCTTTAG
>JQIA01000898.1_pt1 | contig 15727 bp, 8 predicted proteins | sample 811431 | NCBI WGS metagenome assembly JQIA01 (sample SAMN02998118, study PRJNA258478) | marine sediment metagenome | biome: marine; feature: seafloor; material: sediment; isolation source: oil-polluted sediment collected from 3 locations (0.5 km, 0.7 km and 0.9 km)... | place: USA: Gulf of Mexico ... | reverse complement strand
ACAAGAAGATCAAAATAATCAATTACATAAACATTGTACTGATTGGTCAAATAAATATGAACAATTACAAACAGATTATAGCCAAAAAATAGATAAGCTACAAACAGATTGGAATACTAAACATGAACAATTGCAAACAGATTGGAGTACTAAACATGACCAATTACAAGCGGATTGGAGTGCTAAATATGACCAATTACAAACAGATTGGACTGAAAAACATCAACAATTACAATCTAATTATAATTTATTACAGTCTGATTGGATAAGCAAATATCAGCAATTGCAAACTGAACATAGCAAAGAAATAACACAATTACAATCTAATCATGCTAAACAATTAATTAAATTACAAGCTAATAACAACAAGCAGATTGCTAATCTTGAAAAACAAGAAGCTAAATTACAAAAAGTATTTAATAAACTAGAACAGCAATATTTTGAATTACAAACTGCTGCTCAGCAAGAACAACAACAATATGAATGGTTACAAAATAGCAATCATGAACTAAGTCAGCAAATAGCAATTGGTTTAACCCAAGGCACTTTGGAAAAATTATTACATGCTCCAACTAATGTTACTACGGCAGTAGATGATTACCAACGATTATTAGATTGGATACGAGATAAAACTGGTCAATTTGCTGATTTTGAAAAGAATATTGTTAAGTATACTGAACCTTTATATTCTGAATACCATGATTTGCGGGTTGAAATCGAAACTTTAATCAAACTTATTTCTGCTTCCAGATGGCCACAAATACGTCGTTATGCTAATGCAGTACAGAATATTGAAACTAAAGTTGCAAATTTATTTACTAACACTGAAAAGTATATCTCTCATACCAATTGTTTTAACTTAAAATTAACTAGCAATACTGTAGCAGAAATTCCAGCGCCACGTCCTGTGTCAGATATTTATCCTACTTTCATGACATTTGCCAGTATGAATGATAATCCACAAAGCATGGAAAATATAGGAGAATTTGGTAAATTACCTTTATTTTTGGATGTTAATACAGTATTGGTATTTACTACCTATTGTTCCACTAATAATTTTTATCGCTTGGATTTATTTTTAGGTACTTTATTACGCATTAATACTTGCCAAGTTCGTGTATTAATTAGAGAAAAAACTGGGGCAGTAGTAAGGACGGCTTATTTTGATGCTATGGAAGTATTGGATAATAATTACTTTCCAGTGCTGTTTGAACCGATTGCAGATTCTGCCAATAAGTTATACCAAATTGAAATTGATGCTCCAAATGTAACTGCTGATTCCTGTATTGCAATCTGGTGTAATAATAAATTACTACCAACTATTCAACCAAAAATTACCACAATTACTGCTGACATATTACCAAATTGGATTCAGCAAACTTTAATGGATTTACCATTAGCAAATAATTTACAAGATGTAGAAGCTATTCATCTATTTGTAATCAATGGTATTACTGAAACTACTTCAGTGTTAGATTTACAGGTTTTTTTAGGCAGATTATCTACTGCGTTATCAGATTTTAGTGGAAACATAATTATTGCTGGCAAATTAAATCCAGAATTACAACAATATTGTCAACAATTAACAGTCATAGAAACCTCTGGATTAGCAGATATAGTTGCTTTAGACACTCAGGCAGAATATCTATGGTATTGCGACATCAATGCAGTTCCTCAAGCTGATATTGTAGAACGTGCGATGGAAATGTTTGCTGATAATACTGAAGCAGCCTTATTAATACCAATGGAGAAATATGCAGATAATAAAATTCGAGCTGGGTTTGCTGCTTTAGGCAGAGAAGGAGTTTTACATACGCCAGCAGCAGGTTCTCAAGCAGATCATCCTTATTATGTTTATCGACGACAAATATATGCTGCTAGTAGCCAGTTAATAATTGCTAAAACAGCTTACTTGAAACAACTTGATACTAATATAATTAGTAGTTATCATACTCCAATGTATCAAGTCACTGAATTAATTTGGCAATTACAAGAACAGCAGACTTTATACGAAGCGTCCTTATGTTATGAACATAATGTATCCTATCCAGCTTATACTGAAATGGATTATAATGCTGATTGTCAAAGTTTTTATCAACGTTGGCAAGATAAGCTACCAATAAATATTCCCGTATTTTCTCATATTGGTGACCTATTAAATCCATTGCGTCAACCATCTGTATTGGTAATCGATGCTACTTTGCCTTCTTTTGATGAAGATTCTGGTTCTTTAAGGCTATATACTTTATTGAAAATATGGACTAATTTAGGTTATCGAGTTACATTTTTTCCAGACAATTTAGATAGCAATTTTAAATATCGACATGCGTTGGAAGCTTTAGGAGTAGAAGTATTCCATGCTAACTATGGTATAGATGATGCAATGGCTCATAGACAGTTTGATTTTGCATTAATTTGTCGAGTTGATATTGGCCAACGTTATATTCCTTTTGTCCGTTTATTATCACCTAAAACAGTAATTTTTTATGACACAGTAGATATTCATTATATTCGTGAACAACGACAGGCAGAAATTGAAAATAATCCTGAGCTTGCAACTATGGCTAAACATACTAAACGCAAGGAATTAGCCAACTGTATTTCAGCAGATAAAACAATTACCGTTACTCAAGATGATGGCTATCATTTACAACAGGAATTACCTAATTTAGAGTTTGCAGTGATCCCGAATATTCATCAACAACAAGCAGTTCCAACAACTAATTTTGAGCAAAGAGATGGTTTGGTTTTCATTGGCAATTATAATCATCAACCTAATGAAGATGCGATGTATTTTTTTGTGCAAGATGTATTGCCGAAAATTCATGAACGTTTACCAAATGTACGTTTATATCTGATTGGTAGCAATATGAAAGATAAGCTAAAAGCTTTAGCTAGTGAATATGTGGAAATTATTGGTTGGGTAGATGAAGTAGAACCAGAATTTGCCAAACGACGAGTATTTGTATCTTATTTACGCTATGGAGCTGGCATGAAAGGCAAACTTGGTCAAGCTTTATCTTTAGGATTGCCAGTAGTAAGCACTACAATAGGTGCAGAAGGTATGGGACTTAAAAATAGTGAAACAGCATTGATCGCTGATGAAGCTGATAGTTTTGCAGAAGCAGTATCACATTTATATAACGATTCTGAGTTATGGAATAAATTATCGCAACAGGGTAGAAACTATATAGAAGAACAATATGGCGAAACAGCAGTAAAAAATAAATTGCAAACTATATTAGACGGCTTTCCTAATTAATAGTATATAAACGTAGGATGCAATGAAGTATTAATTGCATTAATCGTGTATCTAATGTGACTCGAAAGATGTAATTCGTAAACTCATTACATCCTACATGAAATCCTGTATAGCTTGGTCAATTTCACGTAGTTAATACAATCATACATAGCTAGTTATTTAGGAAAGATGTCTATTAACTGAAGCCCAACCATAAAATATTTTACATAATATTATGTAGGGGTAATCCCTTGTGGTTACCCTGATTCTTCATGCTAAATCACTAAACGCTATTTTTTATACAAAGTACACTCAATCTATAATAATATTAAGCTCAAGGTAAAAAATGAATAAACTATTGTTATTCTGCATTATTATAATCTTGCCTAATATAAGTTTTGCTCTTTGTATTGATTATAAAGCTCAAATTAATCAAATAATACAAACTAAAAGCTTTGATCAATTAAAAAATTTACTACCTATACTAAAAAAAGAAGGTTGTGCAGATAATTATATCAGTTCGCTTCAACTAAAATTAGCTCAAATAGTGGCTAGTAAAGCGGATGATTTAATGATGGCTGGTAAATTTGAACAAGCCAAATATTTATTACAACATTCTGCTATTTTTAGTTGGGAAACCCAGGTAATCCGAGCTGACATTGCAGCATTTGAAGGTCGTTGGCAAAAAGCAGCTAAATTATATAGTGAAGCTTTAGATTTAATTAATGATCCACAAGCAACCCCTCAAGCACCTGACACCGAAATAATTCAAAAGGTTTTTCATTTAGCTTCAGAAGCTCTAATTTTAGCTGGAACTTTAGATGATTCAGAGGATTCTTTAGAACATGGAGTAATGCTGGGTAATGTACGTGGATTTAAACCAGAAAAGCTGTTAATTCCAATTCAATTTGAGTTTAATAAATCATTACTTAGTGATGAAGGTAAAAAATCAGCCCAGCAACTAGTAAAATATATTCAACAATATGATTTTAAAAAGATAACTTTAATTGGTCATACCGATACTAAAGGTAGTGATATTATCAATGATCAAATATCAATCCAACGAGCATTAATGTTAAAAAAATATTTAAAAAATTCTGGGATAAATATTCCTATCACTGCTATTGGTCAAGGTAAAAGAAATCCATTAATACTAAATGATACTAGGTATACTGAAGTTGAAATTGATGCCCTTAATCGACGTGTGGAAGTTATTACAAAATAATTCATGCGTAAATTCCGTGATATACCAATTAAAAATAAATTAAGTACTATTATTTTAATAACTAGTGGAATTTTACTATTATTAACTTCCAGTGCATTAGTTACAAGTGAAATAATTGTATTTAGGCATACTATGGTCGCTGATTTGTTCACTCTTGCTGATATGTTAGGAGTAAATAGTACTGCCGGTTTATCTTTCGATGATAATGTCACGGTAGAAGAAGATATATCTGCATTAAAAACTAATCCACATATTATTCAGGCTCATGTATTTACTGCAACTGGAAAAATATTTGCCAGCTATTCTAGAAATCCTGGACAACTAATAATAAATTTTACTATTAATGATTTTACAAATTCAGCAAATAATTATTTATTTCATGAAGATTATGTAGAAGTATTTAAAGATATTGTTTTTGAAAATGAGATAATTGGTAACGTATATATTCGGTCTGATTTAGATGCATTATATGAAAGATTATGGTCTGCTGGTGCAATTATGCTTGTCGTATTATGTATAGCTCTCCTGCTTGGTAGTATAATCGCATCAAAATTACAACAGTTAATTACAACTCCTATTTATCTTCTGTTAAAAACTATGGAGACTGTAGCAATCCAAACCGATTATTCACTACGAGTTGCTAAACCTGGCGATGATGAAATAGGTAGATTGATAGATGGATTTAATGATATGTTGACTCAAATTGATCAATATCGTGATCACTTAGAAGATAAAGTCAAACAACGTACTTCCGAACTAGCTCAAGCTAGGGATGAAGCATTAGCTGCTAATAAAGCTAAAAGTATCTTTCTAGCGAATATGTCACATGAAATACGCACTCCTATGAATGCGATTCTTGGTTATTCTCAAATTTTATTGCGTGACATTACTTTAAACAGAGATCAACAAGAGTCATTACGTGCCATAGATAAAAGTGGAACTCATTTATTAAAATTAATCAATGATATTTTAGACATTTCTAAGATTGAAGCTGGAGCGATGTTATTACATCCAGAAAACTTTATTCTAAATGATTTAATCGATAGCTTATCTAGTATGTTTAAAATGCGTTGTGAACAAAAACAATTAAAATGGATTATTGAAAACAATGTTGATAAATCAATAGTTTTATATGCTGATCAAGGTAAATTAAGACAAATTTTAATTAATTTATTAGGCAATGCAGTTAAATTTACTGATACAGGACAAGTTACTTTAAATATCCATTTACAAACAGAAGAACATTATCGCTTTGATGTGATTGACACTGGATTAGGTATTCCAGATGAAGCAATGAAAAATATTTTTAAGCCATTTCAACAAGATGAAGCTGGTTATGACAAAGGTGGCACGGGTTTAGGATTGGCAATAAGTCAACAACAAGTTGATTTAATGGGAGGAACTTTAACCTTAGAATCAGAATTAGGTCATGGAACTTATTTTACATTAATATTACCATTACCAGTTGGTGAAGATGAAATTCTGGCTTCTGACTCTATATTTAATGAAGTAAGTCATTTAGCATCAGGTTATCAGGTATCAGCTTTAGTTGTAGATGATATAGAAACTAATCGAGATATTTTAAGCCGAATGTTACGAACCATTGGAATTGAAGTACGTGAGGCTAATAATGGTCAAGAATGCTTAGATAAAATTCATGAGCAAATTCCAGATATTGTCTTTATGGATATCAGAATGCCAATTATGGATGGTTTTACTGCTATTAAGCATATTCGTAAAAAATTTACTGATAAATTAGTTTGTGTTGCTATCACAGCTTCCACTCTAAAAAAAGATATTGATCTTGTGTTAAATACCGGTTTTGATGAATATATTGGTAAACCATTTCGATTCGAGATGATATATAATTGTTTAAACAAACAGCTAGAGGTTGAATTTGAATACAATAATATTATCGAACAAATTGTTGAAGAATCTGAACCAGAAGGACTTGACATAACTAATTTTACTTTACCAAAAACTTTAGCAAATGATTTAATGTTTGCGGCTGAACTAGGTAATTTAACCGCAATTGAAGCAGTTTTAACTGAGTTAAGAACTGGTAATTCAGAACAAAAGATATTTGCTGATATTTGCCAAGATTATCTTGATACATATGATACTGATAGTATTATTGAACTTTTAAAAAAAATAACTTAATAGACATCTTTCCTAAATAATGAAAGTAATATAGAGCTATACAATTAATTACAGGTTTTATGTAGGATGCAATGAAGTATGAATTGCATCAAGATGTAATTCGTAAACTCATTACATCCTACATTTATATACACTTATTTTGGAAAGATGTCTAATAATTACCATTATAGATGTTTGGGATTAATATAATTAATTGTGAATAGTTAACTGTGAATTAATAATTGTTAATAAAAGTCAAAAACATTAGTAATTAACCATTCTTAATTCACTAATTCATAATTGAAACTAGACCTATGATATATACCATATAGCCCATAAGAGATCGCTCATGTTACGGAATGATATTGATTTAAAAAATTCTAAAGTGCTAATGGTAGACGACACTCCAGCTAATATTGATGTATTACGAAAAGTCTTGATTAATGAAGGATATCAACTTTTTTTTGCTAATAATGGTGAAAAAGCGATAAAAATAGCCAATCAAGCATTGCCAGATTTAATTTTACTTGATGTGATGATGCCTGGTATAAACGGGTTTGAAGTTTGTCGTAATTTAAAACAAAATGATGTAACCAGAGATATTCCAATAATTTTTCTTACTGCTAAAAATCAGCCAGAAGATGTTAAAGAAGGTTTTGAAATTGGAGCTGCTGATTATATTTATAAACCATTTCGACATGAAGAAGTATGTGTTCGGGTTCGTAACCATTTACAAACCTGCGTTTTGATGAGACAAATGGAAGAAGCACGAATTGCAGCTAATGTAGCCAATCAATCTAAGAGCGTATTTTTAGCTAATATGAGCCATGAATTGCGTACTCCTCTAAATGGAATTTTAGGTTATACTCAGATATTTCAATTTGATGAATTATTGAATAATGAACAAAAACAAGGCATAGAAGTTATCCATCAATGTGGGCAATATTTATTAACTTTAATCAATGATATTCTAGACTTATCCAGAATTGAAACTGGACAGATGAAATTATACCCAAAAGATTTTCATTTGGAAATTTTGTTACAAAATATTATTGAAATATTTAAAATCCAAGCCAAACAAAAACAGCTTACTCTTAATTACCAGCAAATTGGTAAATTTCCATATGCAGTTCATGGAGATGAAAAAAGGCTACGACAAATTATTATAAATTTACTTAGTAATGCAGTTAAATTTACTAAACAAGGTTGGATTAATATTAAAGTAGAATATTGTGATAATAAAATTCGCTTGCAAGTTACAGATACTGGATCAGGAATTGCTTCTGAAGAGATATATAAGATATTTCAACCATTTGAACAGCTAGGAGAAGTTTTTTATAAACCAGAAGGTTCTGGGCTAGGATTATCCATTACTAAAACATTGGTTGAAATGATGGAAGGAAAATTATATGCCACCAGTATACTCGAACAGGGCAGTATATTTAGTACTATATTAAAATTACCTCCTACTCTTCCTAATAAAGACCTAACAATTATTGGGTTTAATGGTGAACCATGTACATTGTTAATATTTGATAATGACATAGGAAAATATTTAATTAATTTATTGCAACCATTGGGTTTTAATATTATTGAAGCTATTAATGAACAAGATTGTATAGATAAAGCTTTGCAAAATAAGCCAAATTTAATAATAATGCCATTAATACTAACAGCAATCACTATAATAAAAACCAAATTAATTGCAACTAAAATAATAGCTATTTCAATCTTAGAAAATGATATAAAAACTGATTATACAGATATAATTATTAAACCATTTTTTGATAAGGAATTGTTAACTAAATTAGCTCAACATCTGAATTTAACTTGGGAATATGAACAAGCAGATGAACATGCTCTATCTATTGAACAGGCAACCGAAATATTTAATTTTTGCATAGTTGGTGATATTAATGGAATCAAAAAATATGTTAAACAGTTTGAGCAAGATGAGAATTTAAAGCCTTTTGTAGAAAAAGTTCAAAAATTAGCTACCAAAATGCAAATTGGCAAAATTCGGAAACTAGTTAAACCATATATGATTGATAATATATAGAATATTATGTCATTCTCATATAAGCATTTCTCATTTGCATATCTCTCCTGTCCCTTCCTAAACTAGGAGGGATGGTTGGGCTTTATCACCATTTTTTCCATAACATCAGTAGCAGAAGAAACTTGCTCTCTAATTAATTCAAATAAATCATCACGATTATAGCTTTCTTTTTGGAAAATTCCATCAACATAACTATGTAAATGAGCCTGATCATTAGCACTTAATTTAGCAGAAGTTAAGACCACTACTGGTATAGAACGCCATCTTTCATTACTGCGTAAACGAGCTACAAATTCAAAACCATCCATTTCTGGCATCAATAAATCTAATAAAATTAAAGTGGGTTTTTTCTTAGCAAGATGATTTAATGCTACTTTACCATTTTCAGCCTTAAATACTCTCCAACCTTCTGCTTTCAACATATTAGCCATGAATTCACGAATTACTATATCATCTTCAATCACCATCACTAATCGTTGTGATTCATCACCAATATTATATTTATTTAAAATAGTTGCTAACTGTTCTCGTCCAACTGGTTTTACCATATAATCAGTTGCTCCCATTGCATAACCTTTATCATTTTGTTTTTCAATAGAAGTCATAATAACTGGGATATCAGCTAATAATAAATTATCTTTAAGACTAGAAAGTACCTTCCAACCATCCATTTTAGGCATTTTAACATCTAATAAAATAGCATCTGGCCGTAATTTTTTTGCTAATCTAAGTCCTTCTTTACCATTATTAGCGATCGCAACTGAATAACCTAAATTACTTAAATACTTCTTAAGCATTTCTCTAGTAAGTTTATCGTCATCAATTACTAATACTATTCCATGCTCTTTAATTGGTAATTCATCTACAACTTCCTTTTTAATATCTTGTTTTATTACATTAATTGGCAAATGGAACTTAAATGTACTGCCTTCTCCAAACCGACTATCTATACAGATTGAACCACCCATCATTTCAATAAATTGTTTGGTTATAGATAAACCTAAACCAGTTCCACCAAATCTACGAGTAGTGGAAGCATCTAATTGGGTAAATGGTTGAAATAGCTTATTTTGTTGGTCTTGAGTTATGCCAATACCATCATCAACAATTTCAAACCGAATAGAATCTTTACCTTTACAATCAATAGTTTCATGTTCTATCTCAATAAAAATAACACTATCTTCAGAAAATTTATTAGCATTGGTTAATAGATTAAATAAAATCTGGCGAGTTTTAGTTAAATCAGCATATAAAGTTTTAATTGGTGGTTTAATAAAATATACTTCCAAATAATTATTTTTCTTTCGAGTTAATGGTTCAATAGTATCAATCACTTCTTTAACTAAATTTTCAATTTGGAATGATTCTAAGTACAATTCCATTTTACCTGATTCAATTTTAGATAAGTCCAATACATCATTTATTAGTCCTAATAAATGTTTGCCAGCAGAATATATTTTATCTAAATCATCTGAAAAATCAGTTAATTCCATATCATCAGCATCTTCTTTTAGCATTTCGCTATAGCCGATTATAGCATTCATAGGAGTACGCAATTCATGACTCATATTGGATAAAAATTGACTTTTAGTGGCACTAGCTTCCTCGGCTAATTTTTTAGAGTGATTAAGTTCAGCAGTGCGTTCTTCAACTTTTTGTTCTAAATGATTGGCATATTCCGATATTTTTTTATTTTGTTCATTAATTTTAAGTTCTAATTTTTCTCGTAAATGATAAAGTTCAACATGAGTATGTACTCGAGCCAATAATTCTTTTTCTTCAAAAGGTTTATGTATATAATCAATCCCACCTGCTTCAAAAGCTCGTAATTTATCTTTGGCTTTAGTTAAAGTTGATAGGAATAAAATTGGGATAGCAGCTAACTCTGGAACTGCTTTAATATATTCACAAGTTTCATAACCACTCCAACCAGGCATTTCTACATCTAATAAAATTAAATCAGGCTTGTTTTCTTTAGTCATTTCTAACGCTGATTTACCTTCTTTAGCCAATAAAACTTCATAACCAGCTTGTTGCAAAACTGCACTAGCCAAAACTAGATTTGCTATACTATCATCTACGGTTAATATAACAGGATTATTAATATTCATTTTATATTTATTAGATAATTATATGATTTTTAGGTAATTTAAACTTAGGATAGTATTGATAATATGCCAAAATTGAATTAATTCATGTTATGAAAGCTAAGTGGATTTTGTTTCACCTAGCCAACATATAACATTTATGTGATATAATTTTAATGCTTGATAATCAAATCTTTTCCCAATATTCATTTGGCATTTCTAGACACATTTTTAATGCCCCGATACTACCACAATACTCAGCATCTTGAACACAAAGTGCATCTCCACCACCATATTCTTGTAAGCTTTTTTCTACAGCAATATCTATTCCTTTAAGCCGTGAACCACCTCCGGCAATGATAACGTTATTACGCAATTTTTCTTGAAAATCTGGGTCAAATGAACCTACCAATTCTTGGATTGATTTACTAATAGGAGTGGTTAATTGTAAGCAACAGTTCTTAATAATACTGGTTATCTCATATTCAGAAGGAATTCCATGTTTAGTTAATTTAACTATTACTGGATCAGAAGAATCAGACACATAACCATGTTTTTCTTTAATACGACGGATAATTTTAGTAGTAAGTTGAACATCAGGGAATTTTTCTAAAATAGATTTAGTGATTACTTCATCTAGAAAATTGCCAGCTATTGGTAAAGTAATTTGATCTTCTGGGTCTGGAATAGAGCCGTGCATACGACATAAATCAGTTGTGCCAGCACCAATATCTACAATCAAACATTCATCAAATCTATCAACAGAATACGCAACGGCAAATGCTTCACTAACAATAAGAATTTTATTCAGAAATCCTTTACTAATATCAATGAGGAGTTTTTTATTTTTAATACTTGCTTGGGCAGGTACTCCAATTGCTGCATAAATTTCATCGGTTTCTTGTCTTTCAGGAATAGCCTCTGCTACTAAGTGTTCAAGAATAAGTCTGGTAGCCTCAAAAGATTGCTCATTGTTACAAATTATTCCTTCAGCAAGTGGCCAGTTCATATTTAATGCCAAGCGATTTTCTAATGCCTCATCACCAAGCAGATAATCTTTGCCAAATCTTTTTCTTGATATGACATCTTTTGGATAACCAATACAAGTTTTAGTTGAAATACGCTTACCAGTCGATGTAGCAATACTAGAACGACTCGTACCTAAATCAATTCCGGCATAGAAAATAGCCATCCTATATTTCTCCAGTTTTAAATTAGCTCATTTTAACATTTCACCAATTATAATTCAAAAATATTAGAATGTTATCAGTTAATAATTAAAACTGTTTTATAGGATATAATATTTATCAATTTAGAAAAAATTAATCAAGATTGCACATACATAATATTATTATTTATATTAGTAATATCTTATAGTTACTCTTAACTTAATAGCCGAACTATTGATATTAGTTGAGTATTCGTAAATTCAATTTCGCATATTAAAAGTACGTTATCGTAATCTACATAAACGTTTTGCTTTACGTTTTAATTGCTACTATATTTTTAATTCTTAATTAAATTCAAAAATATCAATTATTTATTTAGTATTTTTGTAGTTTATACAATTGAAAAATATTATATACAAGTTATTGAGATAATAATAACATTATAAATTTTAGTTTGAATTTTCATATTGAGATAAATTACAAGCTAAGTTAGAATATCAAATTTTAAAAACAGGCTAAATATCAATAATTATGAATGAATCCACAAAACAAAAATTAATAGCTCAATTTAGTCAATATTTAGAAACTGAAACAATAGAAATAACTACTCAACAAACTGATTTGTTTTCTTTGTTTACTGAACTAGCCGCATTACGCAATGAAGTTAAGTTGGAATCACGGCAAGTTAAAAATGCTTTGGAAATATTTCAAACAACATTTGCAACTATGGAGGATTCCCATAAACAAATTAGTTCTGAACTAACACGTTGTAGGGAAGCTCAAACCGTTCAGAGTAATGAAATAATTCGTACTATGTTATTGGCTTATTTAGAAATATATGATCGAATTAAATCTAGTGTAACAGTTTTGAATACTTACAAATTACCAATCTGGCAGTATTTTCGTAAACAAGAACTAAATTTAATTCAAGGATTACAAACAGGCCAAGCTATAACATTAAGACGGTTTGAGCAATTTTTAGAAGAGTATCAGGTACAACCAATTAAAGCGTTACATCAACCAATTAATCCACATTATATGCGAGTTATTGAAATTGACCAGCTACCAAATATAAAAAATGGTATTGTGACAGAGGAATTACGCACTGGTTTTCTTTGGAAAAATGAAGTTCTACGACCAGCAGAAGTTAAAGTTAATAAAATTGCTTAACATTATTTTTCTCTAATTAATTCATAGGTATCTAAATAATTTTGTCCAGAACGATGCCAAGAAAAGTTATACTGCATGCCTTGAACTATCAGTTTTCTAAATTGTTCTGGATAATTATGCCATAAACCAATTGCTCGTTGCATTGCTGATTCAAGCCCTACATAATCGGCTTCATGAAATACATAACCATTACGAGCTGTAAGTGCTTTATCTGAATAATCACGGTCAAAAATAGTATCAGCAAGTCCTCCAACTGAACGCACAATTGGTACAGTACCATATCGCAAAGCAATCATTTGAGCTAACCCACAAGGCTCATACATGCTTGGCATAATAATCATATCCGCACCAGCATAAATTAAATGAGCTAATTCTTCGTTAAAACCAATTTCTAAATGACAATCTTCATTATTGTTAAATTCTTGTTTTATATGTAAAAATTCATTATTAATACTAGTTTCTGGACTTGATCCTAACAGAATAAATTGAGCATCATTTTTAAGAGCATAGTCCATACCATAACGGATTAAATGGACTCCTTTCTGGACATCTAAACGACCTATGTAAGCAATGATTGGCTTATATCGTTTGCGTAATAATAGCTTATCACACAATGCATCTTTATTAGCATATTTTCCTTCTAAATCAACTATATTATAATGATGAGGAATTAATGGATCTATCTCTGGATTCCAAACTTCATAATCTAATCCATTCAAAATTCCGTCAAATTTATTTTGATGAATATGTAAGGTATCACCCATTCCATAACCTTGATCAGTATGGCTAGCTTCCCAAGCATGTCTTGGCGATACTGTAGTTACATAGTTAGAATAAACAATGCCTGCTTTCATAAAATTCAATGCACCTGAATGGGTATTATCCTGTAAACGGTGATGATTATGATAATATTCAGGTCGATCTAACTTAGTAACTGAAAGAATATCTGATCCAGTAATACCTTGATATCTAAAATTATGAATGCTATAACAAACTCGAGAATGTGTCATGCCTTGTTGCTGATACATTTCAAATAATAAAACCGGTATCAGTCCAGTTTGCCAATCATGACAATGAATAACGTCTGGATGTCTATTAGTTTTCAACATAAATTCTAATGCTGCTTTACTAAAAAAAGCAAATCGCATAGCATCATCATGAAAACCATAATATTTATCACGATTAAAAAAATTATCGGGGGAATGAGGCTCAATAAAAAAGCAATTACGGCCATCTACCATACCAAACCATACAGTACAATTAATTGTTCCAGTTCCCCAAGAAACCAATAAATCACGATAAACAATTTGTAATTCCCAAATATGATCATAACGCATACAAGCATATTTTGGTAAAATAATCTCTACTTGATTGCCACGAATTTCTAGTTCTCTGCTAAGACCATAAACGACATCGGCAAGACCACCAACTTTAGATACCGGTGCACATTCAGATGCTATCTGAACAATGTACATTTTTTATTCTCCTTTGTTAACTTTCACTATTTGAAAAATAGTCCGCCTCAAACCGTTATCGCATATATTTCTAATCATTTTTACTAACATAATCAATAATATATGTATAGTGTATAATCGAAGCGTTATACACCTAAACTCAATTTTATTCAATTAATATTTATTTAGATTTATAATATTATATCCTATTATTAGTTACAAAGTAAGTTTTCCAAATTGGTTTTTTAATTTATAATATGATTATTATTAATATTTTTCCACATTAAGAAATATTAGTATCATATCTAAATGATTTCGATATAAATAATAAGGAGATAATAGTGCTATCGAAAGAAAATATTTTAAAAAGGGCTTTAGTTGGTTTTGGTTTTAATCCATATTTCCTGCTTAGTTTAAGAGGGGATAAAAGCATGCGAGATACAGTTTATTCCAGAGAACGTTGTTATAGTTTTTTGGATGAACATTCTGAAAAATTGTTTAAAGTTTTTTCCCATTTACTATTCAATACTGGTGTACATCGATTAGATATTGGATTTAATAATTCACAAGTAGACACTTTTTCCATTTTTGACCCATTAAATATGGAAATTCATACTGCTCAAAATTTATTGGATGATGAGTATGTACAAACCAGTTTCCCATTAGTTAGTTTAGACGAAAAAGACGCTTTTATTAAAAGATTTTACCAACAAGTTTTACCGAGAGATGAGATTTTTATGAAATTACCGGAAGATTGGCAAGATAATTTCCGGCATCGTAATCAAGAAATGAAAAAATTAACTAACATTCAACAGCTTAGTTATTTGTTAGAAACCTTGCCTAAACTACGAGATTTAGATGGTTATTATCTGAGGGTTGCTAATATTAGCTTATTTAACAGCTCAGTAGCATTATCATTTAACTGTGATGGCACTCAAATTTTAGCACATAATGCTTTTACTGATTTTATCGAAGAAAATATAGGTTAATTTCAAGTTAGATAGGCTCATTCCTTTCCATCCTTCTACACTACTTATTGTTCCATAAATTACTAACTGATGTTATGCAGAGAGATTTTATATTCCACCGATTTCATCGGTGGCTATTCATATTCAATCCTTTCAGGATTGAAACAACCCCAACGGGGTGGAACATGAATAGCCATAGGTGAAACCTATGGAAT
>JQIA01000893.1_pt1 | contig 15728 bp, 10 predicted proteins | sample 811431 | NCBI WGS metagenome assembly JQIA01 (sample SAMN02998118, study PRJNA258478) | marine sediment metagenome | biome: marine; feature: seafloor; material: sediment; isolation source: oil-polluted sediment collected from 3 locations (0.5 km, 0.7 km and 0.9 km)... | place: USA: Gulf of Mexico ... | reverse complement strand
GCCTGATTTGAAAGTATAGAACATTGATCGGAATGGAAAATGTGAAAAAGAAGCTCCCCAGGTAAAGCGATTTTTGGAATTTATATATGCCAATTGTCCTCCAAAGTCATAAACCTCGCCATTAACATTTAACATGGTATATATTTGGTTATACTTTAGCATATCACTAAATAGCATGCTTACTCCTCCAGATACAAATGTGCCATATGAACTTTGTCCTGCACCAAAACCCGTTGATCCAATATATTCTAATTCGAATTTGGGATCATAAATTTGGATGTTAAAAGAGTCGTTTGAGATGCTTTGGTTTTTATTTAAATTTTTATCAACAATATTTAGAATTCGATGATCGCCTGGTGGTAAAAATTCGGCATCGAAATTTACAATGTTTGGATTTACAGGAACTGAAGTAAACTCATTAGCGTGTGCATAATAAATTTCATAATTGTCGTTGTTGTATAGAGTATAAGCAATATCACCGGTTTCTCTTGCTATACTATATGCCGGAGCTAGATCTGTAATCCCACTAATGCCTGTGGCAAATTTAGTGAGCCGAAATACTTCACCATTGTGTAAATGATATTTATATAAATTCCTAAATCCATCTGCATTAGAAAGGAAGTAAAGTGAAGAGTCGTGAAAGGAATATTGGGGACTATATATGTTTGCACCTGAAAACAAATCATATATAGTTATCTGTTTAGTTTCTAAACTTAAAACACAAAGTTTGTACGATCCATAAATTTGATTCTGTAAATCGGTATCTGTTCCACGATCTGAGATAAATGCTATTTCTTCACCGCTCGCCGACCATGATGGTTGCAGGTCAGAATATAGATCATTTGTAAGTTGCTCTACTTCGCCCGTTTCTAATTCATACAAGTATATATCACTTTTACCTCGCACAAGGCCGTTAAATAAAATTGTTTTTCCATTTGGCGACCATTCAGGATTTATTAAAGCATCGATACCTTTTATTTCAATTTCTTGAGTTGATTTTATTCTGTTTTTAGAAAGACTAACGATAATAAATTTATTGGTGCCTTTTGTAAAAGTGGTCATTATATACTGTTTTCCATCTGGCGACCAGGAACCAGCTTCCTCGATGTAATTAAAATCGTCGATATGCGATTTACGAAGCGATGAAGTTAATTTAGAAAGTATCTTACCCGATTTAGTTTCAGCTAACAATAAATCAACGTTTATAACATTTTTATTAGAGAGGAAAGTAAGGTGTTCACCATTTGGACTTAACACAGGGGAAAGGTTCATTTCACCTCCACTTTTTGTGTTAAACATAAGTTTCCCAACCGGAGAAATAGTATCAGTAATAATACTATTATAATGATTTTTAATGGAGTTTTCCCAAAGTATTGATAAACTATCCGAATCAACTTTTAATATTGATTTTAAAGAATATTCTAATCCCTGTTTTAGGGAACTATAGAAGAGAGGTTGCATAATACTATCTCCCCAAACACCAGTTACATAAGCCCAAAATGCATGTCCATATCTATAAGGGAAATATTCGCCTGGCTTTCGAGACATTTTTTTTATGCTTGGAATATCGTCGTTTATTACAGCATCTCTCATCCACATTGATGTTCTATTGTCAGATGATCCAATCGATAAGAATTCAGCCATTCCTTCAATTACCCATAATGGAGTATTTATTAAAGATTGAATCGAAAGACTATCATTTTCTTTTACTAAATTATACTGAAATACATGCACCATTTCATGTCCTAATACATGGTTGGTTTCTTTATTTGAAACCATTACAGGAATCACAACTCTATTCCTTAGACCTTCGGTTACACCGCCAGTTCCAACTCCAATAATCCCTGAAATAATTGTTGTTTGTTTAAAGTCGGTTGTGTTGTTATATAGGATTATAGGACTATTTCCTAAAGTATCATTAAATATTGAGAAATGTCTTGAATACCATTTTTCAGATAATTGTCCGAGATTTAATATTACAGAATCGTTTTTTAGGTAATTATGAATTTCAAAGTGAGGAGTATTAAACACTTCAAAATCAAAATGTTCATACATAACTTTATTCTGACCAAATTGCGAATATGTAATGGTTGGCATTAAGAAAAATAATAAAACATATATTAATATTCTTCTCATATTGGTAAAAGTATGAAAGAATTGTAAAAATGCTACTAAATACTAAGTCTAATACGAAAAGTTTAAATTAAAGTTTTTTGCTATTGCTATGGATTAGTGTTTTCGTAAACTTCATCAACTAACAATATTGCTTTTTTTGAAGCTTCAACTGCAAGTTTGTCGCAACGTTCATTTTCAGGAATATTAGCATGTCCCTTTACCCAATGAAATTTAACATTATGTTTTCTGTAGATTTTAAGAAAGCGGATCCATAAATCTGGATTTTTTTTGTTTTTAAATCGCTTCTTTTCCCATCCAAAAACCCATTTTTTATCTACAGCATCTGAAACGTATTTAGAATCGGTATATACTTCGACATTACTACCCTCTGATTTTAACGTTTCTAAAGCTACAATAACAGCTAATAGTTCCATTCTATTATTTGTCGTTTTTCTAAATCCTTCAGCCAATTCTTTTCTATGTTGACCTGATTTTAATACAGCTCCATATCCTCCTGGTCCAGGATTTCCTCGTGCAGCACCATCTGTATATATTACAATTTTAGACATATTTTATATTTTAAGTAAAAGTATAAAAAAAGGGATACATTTTACTGTATCCCTTCAATTGAAAAATAAATATCTTTTATTTTACGATAGTCATTTCGTCTATTAGTCTTGTACAACCAGCAAATTTATCAATGATGAATAATGTATATCTAACATCAACACTAATTGTTCTTTGAACTTCTGGTTCGAAAACGATATCGCCACTCATTGCTTCCCAGTTTCCGTCAAAAGCAGTTCCAATAAGTTCCCCTTTACTGTTAATAACAGGGCTTCCTGAATTACCTCCAGTAATATCATTGGTTGATAAAAATGCAACTGGCATTTCACCGCTTGCTAATGCATACTGACCATAATCTTTAGCACTATATAGTTCCTTAAGTTTTGAAGGAACTACAAACTCCCAGTTATCTGGGTCTTCTTTTGCCATTACTCCTTTAAGTGTTGTAATATAATTGTAATGAACAGCATCCATAGGCTTATAATCTAAAATTGAACCATAAGACATACGCATTGTAAAGTTTGCATCAGGATACATTGCTTTACCTTCATTCTTTTCCATTGTAGCACCTACATATAATCTGTGACCTTTATTAAAGTCAGCATATAAAGGAGCAATTTTACTGTAAACTTCTCTGTATTTAGAGTAAATTGATTTTCCCGTAATATAAATAGGATCTTTTGCTAATTTCTTTGCAGAAGGCTTTTCTAAAAACGCCCATAATTTAGTTGAATCTGTTAGGAAAGATTTTCCGTAAATAGTATTAATATATTTACTATAATCATTTTTATATTTTGATTCAATGGTATTAAATACATCTGGTTGGTATTTTTTATCAACATTTTCAGCAAAGATCTTAAACATTGCTTCAGCCACTTTTTGATCTGTTGGTGCATTGAAGTTTTTATAAAATTTACGGGCTTTTGCCTTCATTCCTACAATAGCTTTGTCAATTTTTTCTTGATCCTTAGATTCAAGTGCTTCCACGTATTTAGAGAATCCAACAGCAAAATAGAACATTTCAGTGCCTCTTAATAGCGATTCTGAAATATACTGACTTACATGAGAATATTCTTTTCTTGCATCTACAGATTTTGTAATAAGATTTAATGCTTCTCCATATTTTGCTTTTCTTGCTGGATTTTCATTAATCCAGGCTGTCATAGCTTTTTCTTCTTTTGTCTTTTTTTCAATAACCTTTAATTGCATTAAAGCTTTATTCATTCCAATAGAATTCTTCCAATAGTTCGCAGAACCAGCATATTTAGATGCATACTTAATTCTTATTGCATCATCTTCTAACATGTCTTCTAGTAATAGTTCTTGACGTATACCACGAACATAAATTCTGTTTGTATTTGTGATTTTTGTTAATTCTTCAAGTTCCATAGAAGTCATATATCTATCAGTTCCTCCAGGATAACCCAAGATCATTGCAAAATCATTTTTCTCTACACCTTTAATTGAAACAGGAAGGTGATGTTTTGGCTTGTAAGGAACATTGTCTTCTGAATATTTAGCAGGATTATTATCTTTATCAGCATAAATTCTGAACAAAGAAAAATCACCAGTATGGCGAGGCCACATCCAGTTGTCAGTATCAGCACCAAATTTACCAATTGATGATGGTGGAGCTCCAACCATTCTTACGTCAGTAAATTTTTCATATACTAATAAGTAATATTTATTACCACCATAAAAATTCTGAACTCTTGCGCTATAATGTGTTCCTTCTTTTGCTTTCTCGGCGATTACTTTACCAACTTTATAAGCAGTGTCTTGTCTTTCTGTTTCTGTCATTTCATCTGTAAAAACAGCATTTACTTGATCTGAAACGTCTTCAAGACGAACTAAAAATGTAACAGCTAAGCCTGGCGTTGGAACTTCTTCGTCAGCAGTCATTGCCCAAAAGCCATCTTTTAAATAGTCCTTTTCAGGAGTACTGTGTTGTTGAATTGCACCAAAACCACAATGGTGGTTTGTTAAAACTAATCCTTGATCTGATATAACTTCTCCAGTACAACCTCTACCAAAAATTACAATGGCATCTTTCATACTAGTTTGGTTAACGCTGTAAATTTCTTCTGCAGATAATTCACAACCCATTTCTTGCATTTTCTCAATGTTAAATTGCTTGATAAGTGATAATAACCACATACCTTCATCAGCTTTTACACTAACATTTAAAAGCAAAATGATACTGAAAATAGTTAATAGTTTTTTCATCTTTTTTTCATTATTTAGATTATATAAAATTCCTAATTTATTATTTGAATACTTTTAGATTGATAAAATCTTGTTAAGTTTAATTAAGCGCCAAAAATAATAATTTTAATATACCTTTGCAGCATAAAATTGTTCAATTTTAAATGTTTAACGGCAAGGATATGAAAGATAATAGGATTGATATTTTGGGACTAAATCTTGAAGAAATAAAGAGTTTTCTAGTGAAAATGGGAGAGAAAGCATTTAGGGCAAAACAAATTTATGAATGGCTTTGGAAAAAACCGGTAGGTAGTTTTGAGGAAATGACTAATCTTTCCAAAGATCTTAGGTATTTATTAAATGAAAACTTCTTCATTCAATCTATTAGGATTGAGGATATGCAAATTAGTAAAGATAAAACCATAAAAGTTGCTTTTAGACTTAATGATGGTGCATTAGTTGAAGGAGTTTTAATACCTTCAGAAGACAGAGCAACAGCATGTATTTCTTCTCAAGTCGGATGTAACTTGGGCTGTGAGTTTTGTGCAACAGGGAAGCTTGGATTAAAGAGAAATCTAAGTCATGGAGAAATTTACCATCAAGTTGTTGAATTGATGAAATTGGCTTCAGAAAAATATAATCTTTCATTAACAAATATTGTATTGATGGGAATGGGAGAACCCTTATTAAATTATGATAATGTTCTTAAGGCTTTGGAAATGGTTTCTTCGGAAGATGGCCTTAGAATGTCTTCGCAAAGAATTACTCTATCAACAGTTGGATTGCCACGTATGATTAAAAAACTTGCTGATGATAAGGTTAAATTTAATTTAGCGGTATCTCTACATTCAGCAAATGAGTTAAAGAGAAGTGAGTTTATGCCTGCTAACAGAAGAAATTCTTTAGCGGAACTAAAAGAAGCATTAATTTATTTTAATGAGAAAACCGGACAACGAGTTACTTTCGAATATTTATTAATGGAAGGACTTAATGATTCCTTAAAAGATGCAGCAGAGTTTGCCGAGTATTGTAAAAGTTTTCCTGTGAAAATTAATATTATTGAGTATAATTCAACTGGTGATGCACGCTTTAAAAGATCCTCGAACGAGAAATTTAATGCTTTTGTAATCTTCATGAAAAGTAAAAATCTTGTTGTAAATGTTCGTAGAAGTCGTGGAACGGATATCGCTGCTGCTTGTGGACAATTAGCAGGAAAAAAATAATGTAATCTTTTCGTGTCATTCCTGCGCAAGCAGGAATCTGTATGCTAAAAGAGATTCCGGGTCAAACCTTGAATGACAAAACTATTAGTTAGAATTCTAAACTTAACTGTTCATCCAGTAATCTAAATGTCATTCGATGGAATGGAGTTACTCCATATTCTTTAATGGCTTGTCGGTGTTCTTTTGTTGGGTATCCTTTATTTTGTTTCCAATTATATTCAGGATATTTTTGGTCTAAATCATTCATAATGTCATCGCGATATGTTTTTGCTAAAATCGAAGCAGCCGCGATAGAATAATATTTTGAATCGCCTTTAACAATACACTGATGAGGGATTTTTTCATATTTTATGAATTTATTTCCATCAATAATAATATGTTCAGGAATCGTTTTGAGAGAATCAAGGGCTTTATGCATCGCCATAATTGATGCTTTTAGAATGTTTAATTCATCAACGCCTTTATTGTCAATTATTCCAACAGCAAATGCTATGGCAGATTCTTCTATTTCTTTTCGAAGGATGTATCTGTTTTTTTTGTTTATTTTTTTTGAATCATTTAAAATAGAATGAGTAAAATCAGCAGGTAAAATAACGGCTGCAGCAACAACGGGCCCTGCAAGGCAACCGCGTCCTGCTTCATCGCAGCCTGCTTCAATAAACTCTTTTTTATAAAAGCTTGATAAGGGTTCGTGATTATTCATTTATTACTTTTTCAATACTGTTCCAGAATTTTTCAGCCGTTATATCCCAAGAGAATTTTTGTCTTTGAATTTTTCCATTTTCAATTAGTTGATTTCTAAGCTTTGAATCTTTCGAAATCTCTTTCATAGCGTAAGCAATTGATTCTGTGGAAAATGGATCAACTAATATAGCAGCATCTCCGGCAACCTCGGGCATAGACGTTACACTTGAAGTTATTACTGCCGTATCGCAATGCATAGCCTCAATAATTGGAATTCCGAATCCTTCAAAATAGGGCACGTAGGTTAAAGCAAGTGATGCACCGTAAAGATTTTTTAGTTGATCAGGATTCATTCTCCCAGTAAAAATCACATCATCTCTTGAACTTAGGCCGTTATATGTTTCTTTTATTTTTTTGGTTTTAAACATTTTCTCTCCAACAATAACAAGCTTAATGTCACTTTTAGATTTGGTTTTGAAAATATCGAAAGCGGATAATAAGTTTGCAACATTTTTACGCGGACTTAATGCCCCAACGAATAAGAAAAAATCTTTTCCATTAGTAAATACTTGCTTCGTGGTTTCTATTTCCACTATGGTTGATGGCTTAAAAACATCATTTGAGCCGTTAAAAACAACATCAATACTTTTAGGTGTTATCTTGAATGTTTTACTGATATCTTGTTTTGAGAATTCAGAAACTGTAACTATTTTATTAGCTCTATTAGCAAATCTTGGGAAGAAATACTGGTAGTAATTTCTTAGTCCAAAAGGAAAATCTTTTGGATTATGCATGAAACTAATATCGTGAATTACAGCAATTGACTTCACATCAGTGTTTAATGATAGAAAACCATCTGGAGAAATAAATAAGTCGGCATTAATTTGCTTTAATACTTTGGGAATTGATTTCTCAAACCAATAATAATATAAAAGAGGATGTCTGGCTTGAGGCCCAACAACAATTGGATATACATTGTCTGAAAATATAAATCCTTTATGATAGGCTCTGTCAAATATAAAATAGAATTTATGTTCTGGATGATTTAATGCAATTCGTTTCAAGGTTTCAAATGTAAACCAACCGATACCTTCCAGTTTGTTCTTAAGTAATACACGAGTGTTAACGGCAATATTCAAAAGTCTCTTTTTTAATGGATTATTTGATAACAAAGATGCTAAAATTTGAGGAACTTTATTAAATACAATTACTAAAACAATAAAATGTTCTGGTTATACAATTATTTCTAAATCAATATTTATTACTTAAAATGTATTTTCTTTATAGCTTTGTGTATATTTAATTATTAAATCAATAAAGCAATTTTGATATCGATATATAAATATTTTCTACGGGATATTCATTTAAAAGAGTTGTTTAAAGGGAGCTCCATTGCATTTTCTTTTAAAATTATTTCGGTTGTATTAAGCTATGTGTTTTTTTACGTATTGGCAAAAAAGTTTGGCGCTGTTGGTTTAGGTGTTTTTAATATATGTTTCACTGTGTTGATATTGACAAGTACAATCGCAAAGTTGGGTTTAGATACTGCAATTGTTAAGTATATTGCCGAGTATGCAGTAAATGAAAAAAAACAAAAGACTACAAACCTCTATTTTGTGTCTTTAATTATTATCCTTATCGTTGGAACAATAGTTGGATTGTTGATATTTCTTTTCTCAGAAAAACTTAGTTTCTTATTTTTTGAAAATTTAAATCAGAGCCATTTATTTCAAATTATTGGATTTGCAATTATCCCATTCTCTGTTACTCAACTAAATTCGGAATACTTTAGAGGGTTTAAGAAAATAACATTTTACTCAGTTTTTCAAAATGGAACGCTTTATTTTATTCTTTTAATTATAATTCTTGTTGCATCACAATATTTTTATAATACGGATTTTATTATTTATTCATTATTTTATAGTGCAGTGCTTTTGATGCTGATGAGTACATTTTTTGTTTTAAGAAATGATTTAAAAATGCGATCAGAGGAAAAAACTGAGAAAAAACTGAAAACAAGAATTAATAAGAAACAGTTAATCTCTGTTTCAATCCCGATGTTATTTTCTAATTCCCTTTTTTTAGTGATGACGTGGACAGATACATTAATGTTAAGTGCATTTCACAGTGAAGATATTGTAGGTATATATAATATTGCATTAAAGATTGCAACGCTAAATTCGATTGCTTTAATTGCCATAAATAGCATCGCATCACCTAAATTCTCGGAGATTTATTCATCAGAAGGGAATCGACGCTTCAAAAAAATTGTACAACAAACAACAGTAATTAGTTGGTTAATCTCTTTGCCCATTTTTGTGATTATTTTATTATTTCCAGAAAGTGTTTTACAAATTTTTGGGCAGGAGTTTATTCTTGGAAAAAATGTGCTAATTATTCTCTCGATTGGGCAGATTATTAGTGCTTTTTGTGGGTCAACAATGGTTGTATTAAATATGACTGGAAGGGAGAAGACAGGTAGAAATATTTTAATAATAACGGTAATACTTAATATTCTTATTAATTATATTCTAATTCCACGATATGGAATTATTGGAGCGGCAATTGCAACAATGTTTTCTACTGTTTTGTGGAACATTGTTTCGGTAGTATTTATATATAGATCTTTTGGATTCTTAACTTTCCCTATAAATAGAAGAATAAAATGAAAGTAAAACCTGATTTTTTTATTGTAGGAGCTGCAAAATCTGGCACAACATCTCTTTATCAATATTTAGCGCAACATCCTGAAGTTTATTTTAGTCCTATTAAAGAACCTAATTATTTTTCTAATGATATTGATATTTCTAAATTCTCGTCAATATATAAGAAAAACACATTCTTAGATACTGAAAATTTCTTTTCAAAACACATTTTAAAAGAACTTGACATAACTTTTGTGCGAAAAATTGAAGATTATGAAAGGTTATTTGAAAAGGGAGATAAGTTTAAAACAAGAGGGGAAGGTTCCACTTCATATTTATATAGTCAGAATGCAGGTAAGAACATTTTTAAATATAATCCACAATCAAAAATAATTATTGTTCTTCGGAATCCCGTTGAGAGAGCTTTTTCTCATTATAAAATGGCATTGAGAACCGGACATACGAAATTAAATTTTAGAGAAGCTCTTGAGAATGATATAAATGCTAAAAATAAAGGATGGGGAATATCAGAACTTTTTATTGACTTGGGCTTGTATTACGAACAGCTTATGAGGTATTTTTCAGTTTTTCCAAAAGAGCAAATCAAAGTTTTTTTGTACGATGATTTTAAAAAGTCAGCAAAGTTAGTTTTGCAGGAATGTTTTGATTTTATTGGTGTGAGTGATGCTGAGATTGATGATCAAAAGATTTATAATCCTGCAATTGCACCAAAGAGTGTACTGCTCAATTATTTTTTGACACGATCAGGCTTGAAAAATATTATAAAAAAAACACTTCCTGAATCACAAATTAATACTTTAAAGAAATCTTTTCTGAAACCTGATTCAAATGTATTAATAAAAGAGGATTACGAGTTTCTTCTGAATATTTATTATGACGATATAAAAAAAACAGCCAGCTTAATAAATAAAGATTTAAGTAGCTGGCTGGATTTTGATCGTATTTAATATTTTATTTGAATTTTTTAAGGATCGATTTTATTTCCGTCAACTTTTCTTTCAAGATATCTTCATTATCAGCTTCAGCTAATAAACGCAAGTATGGTTCTGTGTTAGAAGGTCGAACATTAAACCACCATTCTTTAAATTCAAGTCGGTAGCCATCAAAATCAAGAATTTCCATTGGTTCTTCTTCTGTTGTAAAATAATCTTTTAAAGCTTCCATTGCTTCTAGCTTTTGCTCAATTTTGAAATTCATTTCACCAGAATTTGCGTACTTGCTTATGTTGGAAATAATTTCTGACATTGTCTTACCTTCTTTTTTAAATTTAGATGCAAGGTTTAAAACAATTAATGCAGCCAATATTCCAGAATCGGAATAGAAGAAATCTCTGAAGTAATAATGCCCAGCTAACTCACCACCATATATTCCGTTAATTTTTCTAAGTTTAGGTGAAGCGAAAGCTCTACCTACTTTCCAAGTATGCACCTCGCCACCAAGTTTACTTATATATTCTTTTACAGCTTTTGATGTGCGAATATCTTCTAGAACCACACCCTTTTCTTTTTCTAAAAAGTAATGGGCCATAAAAGCAATGATCAAATCTGGTGAAATAAATTGTCCTTTTTCATCAACAAACATTACTCGGTCTGCATCACCGTCGAAAATTACTCCTATATCACATGAATTCTCAAGTACTGTTTTTTTAAGATCAGCAACATTTTCTTCTTCTAAAGGATTTGGTTCGTGATTTGGAAATGTTCCATCTAGATCGTCATATAAATAAATAGGTTTCTTGGCTAAAAACTTTTTAATTAAAAAGCCGGCCATTCCATTTGAGCAATCAACAGCCATTTTTAAATTAGAGTAATCTTGAACATACGTTTTTAGAAACTCAACATATTCGCCTTTAACTTTATAATCAACGATCTTTCCCTTTTTTTCTGCGATAACAATATCACGGGTTTGAATCATTTCTAAAAGTTTATCTAAACCAGTGTCAAACCCAACAGGCATAGCATTAGATTTGGATATTTTCATTCCATTGTATTCGCGAGAATTATGCGAAGCGGTTATTTGAACTGATGCTGCAAATTTATGTTTAGCAGTAATATAATAAACCATAGGAGTGGTTGAAATGCCAATATTATAAACATTTGCACCACTGTCAATTATTCCTTGAGCAAGATACTCAAAAATTTCATCGGATGAGATTCGAACATCTCTTCCAACCAAAACATTATCGGCTTGTAAGAGTTCAGGAAGAAAAAAACCAATTTTATAAGCATCTTCTTTGTTAAAATCTTCATTATAAATACCACGAATATCGTACGCTTTAAAGGCTTTCATAAATGTATAATCTTCTAATTTATATTAATTTAGATAGGAAGAAGTCAGTTTAAGAACTGACTTCTTCTGAATTTGTATGCAAAAGTGCAATTTTTTTTTATTTTGTTAAAGCTTTAACGGGTTCAATTCCTAATGTTGTTCCTTCTTGAATTGCTTTTAGCACAGCGCCACCGCCCGTAAATATGTAATACTTAGGGCTATCGAGTGCTACAATGTATAATCCTGGTAATAATCTTTTTAATTCCTGCATAGTATCACCACCACCATAAAGTTTTACTGCTTCAACGTTTTCATCTATTAGTTCATCCAGCGCAATTGTACCTTCATTGAAATGCGGAGTAAATCCCATTACAGCATTAACAAAAACTGTACGTGCCGTTGAAAAGATTTTATGGATTCTATCTTCATAGAATGATTCTTTGGCAACATCAAGAACATAATTAAGTTTTGTTCCAGGCTTTAATTCATGAATATTATGGACTCTGTTTTTACCTTCAAATTTTCCTTCGAGAGTATCTGATTCTACAATAAATGGAAGTTCGATTAGTTTACCAGGATATTGCTCACTAAATTCAACAAATCTTTTTGCATGAGCCAAATCATTAGATGAAATACCTTTTATTTCGATTCCATATTTTGCATATAAATAGGCATTATATATTACACCTCCCAAAACAAGATAATCAGCTTTTTTAATTAAAGCATAAAGCGATTCAATTTTTGTATCGAATTTTGAACCTGCAACAACAGCAATAAATGGCGATTGTGGAGTGTAAATTCGCTCTAGATTTTCAATTTCCTTTTGCATTAAAAATCCAGCATATGCAGGTAAATATTTATTTACTCCGATTGTTGACGCATGAGGCTGCCATGACCCAAAAGCATCATTTACATAAATGTCAGCTAATCCGGCAAGTTGATTTGCGAAACGATCCATGTCAGCTCCTTTTGATTCTTCACCTTGAAACCAACGTGTATTTGGTAAATATATACCGTCAATTTTTCCTTCTTTTAATTCACGTATCGAATGGTTAATTGATGTTTCTATTCCAATATATCCTTTATTTTCATGTGGGTAAAAATCAGGAATCTTCATGTTGATATGAAGTTTGTTTCTAAGATATTCCACAATAGGTTCAACCGATGTGTCTTTGCTTATATTAATATCCCCTGTTTTTTTGTCTTTTGGTCGTCCAACATGTGACATTAGAATAATTTTACCACCTTTAGCATTAATGTGATATAACGTACCAATGGTTGCATCAATCCTATAAGGGTCATGAATAATTCCTTTTTTAACTACGTTATGATCAACACGAACAAGTACAACTTTCCCATTAAGGTCTGCATCTTGAATCGACGGAATATTATATTTTGCTAGCATAATTGCCTCCTGTTTTTTTGTATTTAAAATTAGTGTTTGAAAGGAAACACAATTTACTTCAAAATTGTTTTTTTAACAATTAATAATAATAAAAAAGGATCACTAAAAAAGCGACCCTTAGTATTTTTGATTTTTTATTCATTAAATATTTTCTGCAATAGCTTTTAGCGCAGGCAATTCTTTTCCTTCAATATATTCTAATAATGCACCTCCTGCAGTTGATATATAACTTATTTTATATGCTAAACTATATTTATTAACTGCAGCAATTGAGTCTCCTCCACCAATTAATGAATAAGCTCCTTTATCAGTGGCACGAGCAACGGCCATTGCAATTTTTAATGTGCCCATTGAGAAATTCGACATCTCAAAAACACCAATTGGCCCATTCCAAAGAATAGTAGATGAATTCTCAATTACTTCTGTAAATTCATTAGCCGATTTAATTCCAATATCTAAGCCCATCCAGCCATCTTTAATGTTATGAATATCACAATGTTCAATATTCGCATCATCTTTAAATTCATCGGCAATTATACAATCTGTAGGTAAATATAGATTTACACCATTTTTTTTTGCTTTTGATATTATGTTTTTTGCTATTTCAATAAAATCATCTTCAATTAATGAATTCCCAATTTTCCCACCCATTGCTTTAGCGAAAGTAAATGCAATTCCTCCAGCAATAATAAGATTATCGACTTTTTCAATAAGTGCTTCAATAATGTGAATTTTAGTAGATACTTTTGAACCTCCAAGTATAGCTGTAAAAGGGTTTTTTGCTTTTTTTATGACTTTATCAATGTTGTTTACTTCGTTTTCAACTAAATAACCTAACATTTTATCTTCAGGGAAATATCTTGCAATATTATAAGTAGATGCATGAGCTCTATGCGCAGTTCCAAATGCATTAAAAACATAAGTGTCGCCAAGTTCAGATAATTGCTTTGCAAAATTCTCATCAGCATCAGTTTCTTCTTTATGAAATCTCAGGTTTTCAAGTAAAAGACATTCGCCTGGCTTAAGTACAGTTGAAGCTATTAAAGCTTCTTCTCCAATGCAGTTACTTGCAAAATTTACCTTTTTATCGAGTACTTTTGAGAGGTAAGGCAGAATATGTTTTAATGAAAGATCTTTGTTATATTTCCCTTTTGGTCTTCCCAGATGACTTAAGAATATTACTGATCCACCTTCAGCTAAAATTTTTCGAACTGTTGGTAAAGCTGTAATTATTCTGGTATCGTCGGTTATTTCTCTATTTTCATTTAAAGGAACATTAAAATCAACACGCATTAAAACTTTTTTGCCTTCAAAGTTGTATCTGTCGATTGTAAGATTTTGTTTAATAGCCTTTATACTTGGTAATTCTTTGCCTTCTAAATATTCAAGAAGTGCACCCCCTGCAGTTGAGATATAGCTTATTTTATGTGCTAAACTATATTTATTTACTGCGGCAATTGAATCGCCACCACCAATAAGTGAGAATGCTCCTTTATCAGTAGCACGTGCAACTGACATAGCAGTTTTTAATGTTCCCATTGCGAAACTTGGCATTTCAAAAACACCAATTGGGCCATTCCATAGAATCTTTTTTGAATTCTCAATTACCTCTGCGAATTTATTGGCCGATTTTATTCCCACATCAAGACCCATCCAGCCGTCAGGTATTTCTTTGATATTGCAATGATCTATTTTTGCATCATTTTTAAATTCGTTTGCTATAACACAATCTGATGGCAAATATAATTTTACATTGTTATTCTTTGCTTTCTCTACAATATGTCTGGCAAAATCTAAAAAATCATCTTCTATTAAAGAGTTTCCAATTTTACCACCCATAGCTTTTGCAAATGTAAAAGCTATTCCTCCTGCAATAATTAAATTATCCACTTTTTCAATTAAAGCTTCTATAATGTGAATTTTTGATGATACTTTAGAACCACCAAGTATTGCCGTAAAAGGATGTAATGGTTGATGTAGTATTTTATCAATATTATTTATTTCATTTTCTACTAAATACCCAAACATGCAATTCTGTGGAAAATGTTTGGCAATAGTGTAAGTTGAGGCGTGTTTTCTATGTGCTGTTCCAAACGCATTGTTTACAAATGCATCACCCAAGTTTGCTAGTTTTTCGGCAAAATCATCATCAGCATCTGTTTCTTCTTTATAAAACCGTAGATTTTCAAGAAGTAGAATTTCTCCGGGCATTAGATTCTCAGATTTCTCTATTGCCTCTTTCCCAATGCAATCATCAGCAAATTTAACATCACGATCTAAAACTTTTTGTAGATGTGGAAGTAATATTTTGAGGGACATCTTTTCGTTAAATTTTCCCTTTGGCCTTCCCAAGTGGGTAAGCAAAATTATTGAACCTCCTTCAGATAGGATTTTCTGTATTGTTGGGATTGCTGTTGTAATTCTTGTATCATCAGTAATTTCAAGGCTTTCATTTAAGGGGACATTAAAATCTACGCGCATTAATATTCTTTTTCCTGTAAAATTATAGTTGTCGATCGAATACATTTATAGTGGTTTTTTGATGATGCGTTAAAGATAGAAATATATTTTCATTTAAAGAGAAAAGGAATTACC
>JQIA01000897.1_pt1 | contig 15731 bp, 13 predicted proteins | sample 811431 | NCBI WGS metagenome assembly JQIA01 (sample SAMN02998118, study PRJNA258478) | marine sediment metagenome | biome: marine; feature: seafloor; material: sediment; isolation source: oil-polluted sediment collected from 3 locations (0.5 km, 0.7 km and 0.9 km)... | place: USA: Gulf of Mexico ... | reverse complement strand
ATTGGTATTTGCATTGATTTTTTCAAATGCATCGTTGGATTCTATAACTTTAAAGTTATTATTTCGTATCCAAATTGGAAGCGGGCTTTTATCAAAAGCTATTTTTTTACCATTTGATTTTTCTTTTTCAGTTATGTCGGTAAATCGCAGTAAAATATATTTTCGTTTCGATACGGTTATAATTTCACCCGAACAACTCAACGCGTTGTTTTTAGTTAGAACCTTAATATTTTGGAAATTTTTATGCTCATTAGTTAATACGCTGATATTTCGTTGTAATTCTAGGAATTCATCTTTTGAAATAACTTCACTTATATCGGAAAAATTAGGGTTTTTTGTTTTGATTTCCAACAGGGAGCAAAGAGTAGGGCTTAATTTTTCTGTTTTATCAACGCAATCCATAACCAAATAAGCACCACTTATTTGTGATAGAATTTCAAATACTATATCTTGCGAATTTCCTAAAAACACCCTAAATCCCATATATGCTAAGCAAAAAGAGTAATTTATTTTCGTTTAAAGCACAAGAAATATTTACCTTTATAAATTCGAATTAGTCATCGCCCATTTTTAGTGCTGCCAAGAATGCGGATTGTGGAATATTTACGCTTCCCATATCACGCATTTTCTTCTTACCCTTTTTCTGTTTTTCCAGCAATTTTTTCTTACGGGTAATATCACCACCATAACATTTCGCGATAACATCTTTTCGCATTGCGGAAAGAGTTTCCCGTGCGATAACCTTACCATCAACAGCCGATTGAATCGGGATTTTAAACAATTGCCGCGGTATTAACTCTTTTAATTTTTTACACAAAGACCGCCCGCGTCCAGTAGCTTTACTACGATGCACAATCATTGACAAAGCATCAACAGTTTCGTTATTTACCAGAACCGACAGTTTTACCAAATCACTTTCCGTATGCTCGCCAAGTTGATAATCAAAACTCGCATAACCTTTTGAGCATGATTTTAGCTTGTCATAAAAATCAAATACGATTTCATTTAGTGGCAATTTATACTGCAACATTACACGTTTTCCAGCGTATGTAAGGTCGATTTGAACACCTCGTTTTTCAGTGCATAGCGTCAGAACATTTCCCAAATATTCATCAGGAACAAGAATCGTCGCGGTAATCCAAGGCTCTTCCATTTTCGCAATATGAACTGGGTCGGGCATATCAGCTGGGTTATGAAGCTCCAACTCCTCACCGTTATTTTTCGTGATTTTATATACCACACTCGGAGCCGTAGTTATTAGCTCTAAATCAAATTCGCGAATAAGTCTTTCCTGAATAATTTCAAGATGTAACAGTCCTAGAAAACCACATCTAAAACCGAAACCCAGTGCCGAGGAACTTTCCCCTTCATAGGTAAAACTCGCATCGTTTAGGTGTAGCTTTCCTAGGCTTTCGCGTAATTTCTCAAAATCCCCACCGTCAATAGGATATAGTCCGCAGAAAACCATCGGAACAACTTCCTTCAAACCATCAAGTGCAGTTTCCGTCTGATTATGCAACGAGGTGATTGTTTCCCCCACATTACAATCCGAAGCTTGCTTTATACCCGCCGTGATAAATCCGATTTCTCCACTTTCCAGCTTGGTTTTATCTGTGATTTTGGGCGTAAAAACACCAACCTTTTCAACGACATATTCCCCACCCGTCATCATCATTTTTATCTTCATGCCTTTGGTGATTTCGCCGTTGAATATACGAACAAGGATAATAACGCCGAGGTATGCATCATACCAGCTATCTACAAGAAGTGCTTTTAATGGAGGTTGTGAGTTATTCATTTAGTAATCATCATTTATTTTGAGCTTACTATATATAACTATTTAGCAAACAAAACTACAGATAAAATCGCAGATAGGATAATTGCGACGCTAATTGCTATGTAAAACGCCTTTTTTCCAATGAAAGAGTTGCTTTTATTTTTTGTTAACTCTGATAATTCCAGTTCCTTAGCTTTGAGTTTTTCGGATGTTTCCGAAAATTCTTTACCCATATAGTCTATTTTTTCGTTAGCCTTATCAAGCCCGCGTTTTGCCATTTCCATTTGATACATCGCGTCGCTTGTAGACATTTTACTACGTTCAAACTTTTGTTTTTTCTTGGAAATATCGTCCTTTAAAATTTTGCATTCATTGTTTTTCTCTTTCAGAAGACTGTTAGCTTCCAACAGTTCCGCATTAAGGGCTTCCACTTCTTGCGATTTAGAATCTGCAATTGCCTCTTGTCTTTTAAAACTTCTTTCCAACTCATTTATACGAGTATCCGCCGCCTGAATTTTAGCACTTACGACATTGCCATTCGTCATTTCCTTCAGTTCTTTAGATTTTTCAGCAAGCTCTTCATTTTCCGTTCTTATTTCGTGATATTTATCTTTAATAGTTGATAAAGCCATTTCCATAGTCAGGATTTCAGAAATAAATTCCGAATTTTCCTTCATTTTCATATTTAAAGACGCTCTCGCCTCTCTTAGCTCTATTTCCTTATCCGAAAGCTGCGTTTTGAGAACATGCATTTCTCTAACGGATTCATTTAGATCCGAGCTTATAGCAGTTGTACTTTTTTCCCTATCGCGAAGTTCGTTTTTTGCAAATACCAACTCTTGTTTTGAATTTTCAAGCTCTACTTCAACGGATTTTATAGAGAGGATTTTTTCCTCCAGCTGTTTTATTTCTTCGACTTTCTCTCCGATTTTCGCATCATATGACGCTAATTCTTCTCGCAAAGAATTTATTTCATTATTACTATCAGCGGAGAATGAGACAACTTTTTGTTCTATATCGGAAAGTAACTTCGCCACTTGAGTTATACTATTCCCGAAAGAACCGACTTTTTCATCATCTTTTATAAGCTCTATATTTTCTTCTATAGACTCAAGGAGTGTTTTTATTTCATAATATTTCGGAGTTTCAATACCGACTTGATTTTGTATATTAGAAAGAATTGCTTTTGAAATAGACAGTCTTTTAAGGTAATGATTAGCTTGATTTATAAGAGATTTTTTTCTATCCCTATCCAAGTAATTTTGCAAATTACCGACAATACTTTCTGGATCCAGCGAAACTATGTTTTCGTTGTGAGGAGCTTCGGTTGAATATTCATTTGCAACTGTTGTTTTCATACACTGGAATTCCCTTTTAATAATCACATTATATATTATCGCAATTTATATATCAACAAAATTCAGAATATATAGAATGTTATTTTTATTTATTTTTCTAATGCGTCGCAACTACGAGCTTTGTGGCGGTAAAATTTTAATTTTGCAGGATATTCCTAGCTAAACCGTATGAAGTTTAAGTCGCTTGATTAAATATAATTTGTTGTTAATATACCGTTCCCTAAATGGAGACTTTGAATATGAAAAAAATATTTTTATTAGCTTTAGTTGCTGTAGTATGTATCGCGGATATTAGTTCTGCTGCCGAAAGAAGGTTTATGTCAATCGGAACAGGTGGAATCACTGGGGTGTATTACCCATCTGGTGGTGCTATATGTAGACTTATAAATCGCGGAAGACGCACACACGGAATTAGATGTTCTGTTGAATCAACAGGTGGCTCTATATATAACCTAAATGCAATTAAAGGAAAAGAATTGGATATTGGATTCGCACAGGCTGACTGGGTATATCACGCCACTCACGGAACGTCCATTTTCAAAAAACAAGGAAAACAAGAAAACCTAAGGTCAATTTTGCAACTTCACACAGAAGCGTTTACTGTTGTTGCTAGAAAAGATGCAAATATTAAAAGCTTCGCTGATTTGCAAGGTAAAAGAGTTAGTATCGGTAATCCGGGTTCTGGACAGCGTGCAACTATGCAAGCTCTTATGAAGCAAAAAGGATGGACGAAACGTGACTTTAAATTAGTCGCAGCACTAAAAGCATCTGAGCAATCCCAAGCTCTTTGTGATAATAAAATCGACGCGATGGTATATGCTGTGGGGCATCCGAGTGGTTCCATTCAAGAAGCAGCTACTACTTGTGAAACTAATCTGGTATCCGTAGCGGATGAGGATGTAGACAAGCTGATTGCAGAAATGCCTTACTATGAATACACGATAATTCCGGGTGGAATGTATTCCAAAGATGGTGGTGATATAAAAACTTTGGGTATGAAAGCTGTTGTTGTTTCGGCTGCAAATGTAGATGAAGATGTTGTTTATACTATGGTGAAAGCTGTGTTTGATAATTTCAACAATTTCAAAACCTTACACCCTGTATTTTCTACTTTAAAACCAGAAACCATGATTCCTGAAGCGGACGAAACTCCTATTCATAGAGGTGCTTTGAAATATTATAATGAAAAGGGCTGGATGAAAGCTAAGGCAAAAACTGCTGTAAAAGAGTCTTCGATAAAAGAAAAGGCAGTTCCTACAGAGACCAAAGTTATTAAAGTTGTTGAGGATAAAAAATAAACTGCTTTTATACTTTACATTATATTTTAGATATTATTATATGAATTTAATATGTATTTCGGGGTAAATTATGAGTTGGGCGAATAAATTTTCTAATAAAACTAGTCCTGTTGAGAAAAAATCTGCGGCTCCTGCTAAAGATGAAACTTCACAGACAGAAGATTGTTATATTCAAAATCTACGTGTTGTTAATGTCGGTGTGATTTCCACACAGGAAATTGAACTTACAGAAGCAATAGCTATGGCGAATAAAGTTCATCCGTTGGATACTTTGGAAAACGAAATGATAATTTATAAACAACCTGCAGAAGGCGAAGAAGAAGCAGAGTAGTAGGGAGATAGTATGGCTGTAAAATTACAAGAAAAATACGAGTTTTCGCATAAGGAAAAAAGACTGGCTGATAAAACTTTCGTACTGATGCTAATTCAGGGTGAAGATGAAAATGGTCAGCCTAACTATGCATATTTGGGTATCAAGGCAACCGTACTGGAAGAGGTTTCTCAGAAGCTAAATCGTGGCAAGGTCAACTTGGCGAGCTTTGGAAAAGTTTTCCGTCAGGGAAAAGGTGCTGAACCTACCGAAGAAGATAAGCAATATATGGAAGATACCTACTTTTTCAATCACGATAAAATCAATGTCGGTGTGCTGAATTAGTTTTTTGCCTGCCATCTAATTATCTATCCGCAACATAGAAATAATCTTGAGCTTGCGGAAAGATGAAAAATTGTGTATAAAACCACGCAGATGGAGTTATAAAATGCTGACAAAAACAATCGCAAGTAGTCGCCTGCCTAGCTTATCCATAGCGGAAAATAGCCTTGATAGATACATGAGAGAGGTGAGTTCTTTCCCTATGCTAACTCATGCAGAAGAGCAGGAACTCGCCACTCGCCTTAAAGAACACGGTGATTTAGACGCGGCACATAAACTCATCACAAGCCATCTACGACTAGTCGTTAAAATCGCCGTTGGATATAGAGGATACGGATTACCTATGGGAGAAGTTATCTCAGAAGGAAATCTCGGACTCATGCAGGCGGTGAAAAAATTCGAGCATGAGAAAGGCTTCCGCCTCTCAACCTATGCAATGTGGTGGATAAAAGCCTCAATACAGGAATATGTTTTGCGGTCATGGTCTATGGTGAAAATCGGGACGAGTGCCGCACAAAAACGCCTATTTTTCAATCTGAAAAAATTAAAACGAAAGCTGAATATTTTTGATGATCGCGAGCTTAAGAATAAGGAGTTAAACACAATTTCTGAGCAACTTGGTGTTAAAGAAGGTGAAGTTATAGCTATGAATCGCAGGCTTTCTGGAGCGGATAATTCACTAAATCAACCAGTGCATGATGACTCAAATTCCGAGCAGATTGATATGCTGGTTAATGAAGAAGACTGCACGCCTGAAATGATTACGCTGGAAAAAAACGAGCTGGAATATCGTAGGAAATTATTGTCCTCATCAATGGAGAATTTAAATGAGCGTGAGAGGGAGATACTTGTGGCTCGTAGATTGTCTGATGATCCGAAAACTTTGGGTGAGCTTAGTGTTGTGCATAATATATCCCGTGAGCGAGTCCGTCAGATAGAGGCAAAGGCTATAGAAAAACTACGAGATGGCATGGTTTTTTAGCGAAAAACACCACCGTTGAAATTGGAAAAGCTAAATTGCTACAATATCCATGCTTGTTTTTTCTTCAGGAGAAATTGGCGTAAAAAGTATTGCTCTATCTATTTCTGTAGGGATATACTTTTTTAGTTCATTTATAGTCATTCAAAATAATTCCGTAAATAGCCTTTAATTGGCATAACGGCAGCATCAGCCAAGGCACAAATAGTATTGCCCTCAATATTATCCGCGACATCAGCGAGGGTATCAGCGGAAGCAGTATCGCCATCAGCGACACGTTGCATCAGCCGTGCCATCCACGCAACACCCTCCCGACACGGAGTGCATTGTCCGCAAGATTCATGCTGATAAAACTTCGCCAATCGCACCATAAACGCCGCCAAATCCGCCGATTTATCCAATACGACAATTCCACCCGTCCCAAGTGCCGATCCAGCCTCTTTTAACCCGTCAAAATCCATAATCGCCGTTTCTGCTTGCGATTTCGTCAACATGGGAGTGGAATATCCACCCGGAACTATTCCCAAAAGATTATCCCATCCGCCACGAACACCACCCGCGTATGTCTCAATCAATTCCTTGAGTGAAATACCCATCCGTTCTTCCACAACACACGGATTATTCACATGTCCCGAGATGCAATATATCTTCGTTCCAGTATTATTTTCCCGCCCGATAGACGCAAACCAATCCGCTCCACGACGCATAATAGAAGACACACTCGCGATGGTTTCCACATTATTTATAGTGGTGGGTTTGCCATATAACCCTTTTTCAGCAGGAAATGGAGGTTTAAGCCGTGGCAATCCTTTTTTTCCCTCCAGACTTTCCAATAAAGCCGTTTCCTCACCACATATATACGCCCCCGCTCCTCGGTGAATATATACCTCAAAATCAAACCCAGCACCGCAGGCATTTTTCCCCAAAAACCCCTTTTTATATGCTTCATCAATTGCGGTTTGTAATATCTTGGCTTCTTTATAAAACTCACCTCTTATATAAATATACGCCGTATTTGCACCAATGGCGTATCCAGCAATCAGCATACCTTCCAATAGCTTATGCGGTTCATTTGATATAATCGCCCTGTCTTTACATGTGGCAGGTTCGCCCTCATCGGCATTTATAACTAAATACGATTGTTCGGAGTCGGCAGGCATAAATGACCATTTTAATCCCGTGGGAAATCCTGCTCCGCCACGACCACGCAATCCAGATTTTTTAACTTCATCTATGATGGTTTTGTTTAATAATTTTTTCGTATTGCTCCAATCGCCTCGTTTCATCGCGGAGGCAATATCGGACGGCTCTTCGCCATGTAGATTTGTAAATATATAACTCATATCAAATCTATACACTTTTCGGGGTGTCAAAATCAAATAAAAATTCCTACCATTATATTTTTAATGCGATATAATCCCCGCACACATCAAATATATAAAGAAATAATGTTAGGAATTGCAAAAAAATTATTCGGAACGGCAAATGAAAGATTTATCAAAAAGCTAAAACCAACCATCGCACAAATTAACGCTTTGGAAGAGGAAATCTCCACACTATCCGACGAGCAGCTAAAAGCAAAAACTGCGGAATTTAAAAAACGTATAGAAGATGGCGAAACGCTAGACGCTCTACTTCCAGAAGCATTCGCAACCGTCCGTGAAGCTGGAAAAAGAACTATCGGTTTGCGTGCCTTTGATGTGCAGTTAATCGGTGGACTCGTCCTACACAAAGGAATGATTACCGAAATGAAAACAGGTGAAGGTAAAACCCTTGTTGCCACACTTCCCGCTTATCTTAACGCCCTATCAGGAAAAGGCGTTCATGTCGTAACAGTCAACGATTACCTTGCACAACGTGACTCAGCATGGATGGGGCAACTCTACGAATTTCTAGGCTTAACCGTCGGATGTATTGTAAACGGGCTGAATGACGAAGGAAGAAAACAGGCGTATAAATCCGACATAACCTACGGAACTAACAACGAATTCGGATTCGATTACCTCCGTGATAATATGAAATTTGACATAGAAGACATGGTGCAAGCCCCATTTAACTATGCGATTATTGATGAAGTAGATAGTATCTTGATTGATGAAGCCAGAACTCCATTGATTATATCGGGTCCTACCGAGGATAATTCCGAGTTATATACCAAAATAAATAAGCTAATTCCGAGACTTAAAGATACGGATTACGAAAAAGATGAAAAAGCTCGTTCTATAGTTCTAACCGAGGAAGGTGTAACCGCAATTGAAGAAATATGCATGCGGGAAAAGCTCATCAAGGAAGGCGAAAGCATATACGATATTCATAATGTCTCACTTGTTCATCATGTAGATCAGGCACTTAAGGCACACAAATTATTCACTCCAGATGTGGATTATATAGTTAAAGATAACCAAGTGATTATTATCGATGAATTCACGGGGCGTATGATGGAAGGTCGTCGTTTCTCCGAAGGGCTTCACCAAGCACTGGAAGCAAAAGAAAATGTCCATATTAACAATGAAAACCAAACCCTTGCGTCTATTACATTCCAGAATTACTTCCGTTTATATCCGAAATTATCAGGTATGACAGGAACGGCAATGACGGAAGAAGGCGAATTTAAAGACATCTACAAAGTGGATTCCGTAGAAATCCCGACTAATCAATCCATCGCACGGGATGATCAAAACGATGAAGTATACCGCACGGAAAAGGAAAAATACGAGGCGATACTTGAGGAAATACTAGATTGTCATCGTCGTAAACAGCCCGTATTGGTCGGAACAACAAGTATTGAAAAATCGGAATATCTCGCCAAGTTGCTGAAAAAGAAAAAAATTCCACATAATGTGCTGAATGCGAAATATCACGAAACAGAAGCACATATTGTCGCACAGGCTGGGCGTTTAGGAGCGGTTACTATCGCTACGAATATGGCTGGTCGTGGAACCGATATTATGCTTGGAGGAAATCCTTCCATGGGAGAACTTACTGAAAAACAAGCAGATGCGGAACGCGAAAAAGTTCTTGCGGCGGGTGGGCTATATGTTCTTGGAACGGAACGGCATGAAAGTCGCCGTATTGATAACCAGCTTCGTGGACGGTCGGGTCGTCAGGGAGATGCTGGTGTATCCAAATTCTTCCTATCATTGGAAGACGATTTAATGCGTATTTTCGGGGCGGAAAAACTGGACGGTATTTTACAACGGCTTGGCTTAAAACAAGGTGAATCAATCCGCCATCCGTGGGTGAATAAAGCTCTTGAAAAAGCACAGAAAAAAGTTGAGGGACGCAACTACGATATTCGTAAAAACCTACTGAAATTTGATGATGTTATGAATGACCAACGAAAAGTTATTTATGAACAACGTATTGAATTGATGGAAAAAGAGGATTTGAGCGAAGTTGTGGATGAAATGCGGGATGATGTCGTTGAGGGACTGGTTGCCTCGTGTATGCCTGAAAAATCATACCATGACGCATGGGAAACCGAGCATTTGCAAAAGGAATTATTTAGAATTTTCGGAATACATGTTCCAGTTCAGGAATGGGCGAAGGAAGAGGGCGTTGCCGATTCGGAAATACTAGATAGGATTTTGGAAAAAACCGATGAAATCGTGCAGCATAAAGAGGATAAATACGGCTCTGAAATTATGCGTATTGCGGAAAAACGTGTTTTGTTACAAACACTTGACCAGCTGTGGAAAGATCACCTACTATCGCTAGATCACCTAAAACAAGGAATTGGCTTGCGTGCTTATGGACAGCGAGATCCGTTAAATGAATACAAACAGGAAGCGTTTACTATGCTGGAGCATATGCTGGAGCATCTGAAGGAAGTAGCGACGACGCTTCTTTCTCATTTGGAAATTAGTGTTAATACGCCAGAGGGAGTGGGGGAATATCGTCCGCAACAAAGAATGTATGAAAGTCGGCAGGATCCCGCTATGAACGAAATGCAAAAACCCGAGACATTTAAACGGGGTGGAGCGGGTGAATTCGATCCTGCTAATCCTGCTACTTGGGCGAAAATCCCGAGAAATAGCGAATGTCCTTGTGGAAGTGGAAAAAAATATAAACATTGCCATGGGAAGGTTTAGTTTACATAAGTATTTTATACCGCAAGCGTCATTGCGAGAAGCGTAGCAACTTGTTGCGTAGTGACGTGGCAATCCATTGTTTTATAATAAATATTCTGGATTGCCACGCCTTCGGCTCGCAATGACGGCTAATAAAATGATTTTTTAGTTGCAAATTGTTTTTCATGTTCTATTATAAAGGTAGAGTAATTAAAAGAGTTGCTCGGGTGATAGAAACGCCTTGCAAAACGCGTATTTCCGAATACGATAAATCGGACTTCTGACTTAGGTCGGGAGTTCGTAGCCATATAATATCGGGCGGGCTTCGGCTCAACCGTGAAAGCTATGAGCATGGCGTTTTGCATGTTTTCTAAACTCCCGATCACCAGCACTTAATTGCTCTGGTGATTTTTTTATGGGTGAAAACGAGAATTGTCATTCCAGAAGCCGAATTTCTCCAAACTTTAGTTTGGTTAAGAAATATGAGCTATCTGGAATCTACCTCAAAATGGATCCCAGATAGCAAGAGTCTCTACGGATTGAAATTCTATAGCCTCTAACTTCTGGGATGACAGTATTCGTTTCCGTCATTGCCATAAAAATTCACATTATGATTGGGAGTGTATAGCCATACAATAGCGAGCGGTGTGTCGAGTTGGACTGCCCGTAAAAACTATATAACATTTGTCGGAAGATGTCAAAAGGCTCCCAATCACCTAATTTTTTTATAATAAAATCAATAAACGCCCGCTAATTATACTTGCAATATTATCACCACTAATAGTATATTAAAAAACGATATTAACAACGAGGAATCATGGACAAACAAAAAGCACTAGACACCGCACTTTCACAAATAGAAAAATCATTTGGTAAAGGCTCAATCATGAAAATGGGCGAGAAAAGACATGTGGATGTAGAGGCAATCTCAACAGGTTCTATAGGATTGGATATTGCTTTGGGTGCTGGTGGTGTTCCTCGTGGTAGAGTCGTAGAAATATTTGGTCCTGAAAGCTCTGGAAAAACTACACTGACTCTACACATAGTCGCAGAAGCTCAGAAAAAAGGTGGCGTATGTGCGTTTGTTGATGCTGAACACGCGATGGATCCCGTATATGCGGATAATCTTGGTGTGCAGGTGGATGAATTACTGCTTTCTCAGCCTGATACAGGAGAGCAAGCTTTATCTATTGTGGAAACGCTTGTGAGTTCTGGTGCGGTAGATGTTATAGTTGTGGATAGTGTCGCGGCGTTGGTTCCAAAAGCGGAAATAGAAGGCGATATGGGTGATTCTCATATGGGATTGCAAGCTCGTTTAATGAGTCAGGCATTGCGGAAATTAACGGCGGCTGTCGCAAGAAGTAATTGCTTATTGATATTCATCAACCAAATCCGTATGAAAATCGGTGTGATGTTTGGTAGTCCTGAAACAACAACAGGTGGAAACGCACTGAAATTTTACGCCTCCGTGAGATTGGATATTCGTCGTATTGGAGCGATTAAAGATAAAGACGAAATCATCGGAAATGCAACGAGGGTAAAAGTTGTGAAAAATAAAATAGCACCTCCGTTTAAAAATGCGGAATTTGAAATTATATACGGTCAAGGAATTTCAAAAATGGGGGAACTTGTGGACATAGGAGTTAAGCAAGAAATCATTGAAAAAGCAGGCTCTTGGTATGCATATAACGATACGCGTATTGGGCAGGGTAAGGAAAATGTAAAGAAATACTTTGCGGAAAATCCTGATATTGCGGATGAAATAGAAGCAAAAATCCGTGAAAATGCAGGGCTGAAAAGTAATGTCGATACGAAAGCGAAAGTAAAGAAAGAAAAAGAAACCTCGTAATTTTGATATGGAATTATTATGCACTCTGAAGAACTAAAAAAATCAATCTATCCAGCAACCAAGTTTGGTTTTACAGTAATGCTGGTGACGTTTTTGATATTTATCGTATGGGCAGGAACGGCGGGGCTTGATAGTGCTGCAATCGCTACAGGTCAGATAGTTTCTAGTGAAAAAGAGCAAACCATTCAGCATTTGGAAGGTGGAATAATTGCAGAACTTCATGTTAAAGAAGGTGATACTGTTGAAAAAGGGCAGTCGCTTGTTACGCTTAGTAGCACGCTTTCCCGTTCAAAACAGCAATTGCTTACGGGGAGAATGTCGGGACTGAAAGCTACGGAATCAAGATTGATTGCGGAAATTGATGGCAAACCACCTGTTTTTTCTGAGGATATAATGGCGAAACGTCCTGATTTGGTTGATGTAAATACAAAACTTTGGGAAACTCGTAATAAAATCATAAAAGGGCAAACGGATGTTTTAAGGCAGCAAATCGCTCAATATGGGGAGAGAATTGAGGGTTTAAAAGCTCAGAAAAAATCCGTATCGGAGCAGTTGAGACTTATTAAAGGTGAATTTGCAAGTTTATCTGGTCTTTTGAAAAAGGGGCTGGTTCAGAAAACCCGTGTTCTTGCTCTTGAGAGAAAAAAAGCTGAGCTTGAAGGAAATCAGGGAGAATATACCTCTCAAATCGCGGGAATTAAGGAAAGTATTTCTTCAAATGAATTGAAAATTCTTAACCTGCAAAACGACTACTTTAATAATGCGGTGGCGGAATTAAAGGAAACTCAGCAGGAAATCGCTGAATTACGTGAGCAACTCGAGGCATCGGCGGATGTTTTGAAAAGAACGGTAATTACATCGCCAATTGATGGTATCGTAAATGGACTGCAATTCCATACGATAGGGGGGGTTATCTCCGCTGGAACGCATATTATGGATATTATTCCGCAGGGTGATCGGCTGGTTATTGAGGCGAAATTATCTCCGAAAGATATAGATGTTGTGTATGAGGGATTGCCCGCGAAGGTGATGCTTAGTGCATATCGGAATCGGTTTATGCCTAGGCTACGCGGTGAGGTTATCCGTGTTTCTGCCGATAGATTTACGGATAATAGAACTGGAATGCCGTATTATGTGGCGGTTGTTGAGATTGACGAGGAAGAGCTGGAAAGTATCGGGGAAGAAGTTCATTTATATCCCGGAATGCCTGCCGAAGTATTTATTGTGACAGGCTCTCGGACTATGCTGAACTATTTGTTTAACCCGCTGGTGAAAAGCTTCCGTCGGGCATTTAAAGAGGAGTAAACGCATTCTTATAAATAAGCCGTTTTAAAAGCGGGAAAAATGTATTACTGTATGCAAAAGGGCTAACATAGGCAAAAGGCGAAAAATGATACGATTTATATTATTCTTTATATTCCTTGCATTGGTATCAATTCTAACTACCAACATAGCAAATAATGACGGCGTAATGCTTATCCATTGGCTCGGATACGAAATAGAAACCACAATCTCATTCCTATTCATCGCTATAGCCGTGATATTTGTCGCAATCCTAGGAATATACCACATCATCGCTATGTTTTTCAAAATCCCATCTGATATAGGAAATCACCTAAGCGAGCAGAAAAACGAAAAAGGATATAAGCTTTTAACTCAAGGGTTTACAGCTATCGCAGAAGGTGACACTAAAAAAGCAAAGAAATTAGCTGATAAATCAGGCAAACTCCTCAAAGATAGCTCAATGAATTTATTATTATCCGCACAAGTCGCACAGCTCGAAGGGGATAAGGAAAAAATAACCAAGCTATTTTCCGAAATGGCAGAAAGCAAGGAAATGGCTACTATCGGACTTCGCGGGCTTTTAATGGAGGCGAAAAAAGAACAAAACGCAGATAAAGCTCTTGAATATGCTGAGAAAATTAAAAAACGCACTCCGAAACAGGAATGGATATATCCCGTGTTAATCGAGCTATATGCATATACGAAAAATTGGCAGAAAACTCTTGATACGATAAAACATGCGGCAAAACATGGTTTTATTTCCAAGCAAAATGCGATGAAAAAAAATGCAATTGTGTATTATGAAATGGCTCAGGATGCAAAGCAGGACGCGGATAAATTAGCTTTTCTTAAAAAATCTCATAATATTTATGCGGGAATAATTCCTGCAAGTATAGAGTATGCGAAATTAGCGGGTAAGGAAAAAATCCTTCATAAAGCTTGGGCGACAAATCCGCATCCTGATATAGGAAATGCATACTTGGATTTCATCAAGGATTTAAAAGAAGAGCAGCAAACCAAAAAATTGCGGGCGTTTTTTGAAAATAATCCTGAGCATTATGAAACATATTTATTTGCGGCGGAACTAGCAATTAAGGAGCAAAATTGGGATGAGGCAAAACGCCAACTCGGTCGTGCATCTGGACTATACACAAGCAAAAAAATATATAAATTACTGGCGGAAATCTCTGAAAAAGAAGACGGCAATCTCGAAAAAGTTCAGGAATATTGGAGAGAGGCAGCAATCGCACCTGAAGACGCATCATGGATGTGTAATGAATGCGGAAATAAACACGAGGAATGGGCGGGCGTATGTGGATTTTGCCATAGTTTCGGCACCGTAGAATGGGAAATGGCAACGAGAAACATGGATGCAAATGTGTTGTTGGAAGCCTACGAAACCGAAACCGAATCTGACGCAAATTAAATAAAATACATGAAAAAAATATTAGTAATTCTTATGCTGCTCGCCGCTTGCACACCAAAAGAACAGAAATTTATGGATGCCACAGGTGCTGGCTCGCTTACTGAAACGCATTTTATCTCCGTGGACGGTGCGAAATTACCCTATAAGAAATGGATACCTGCAACCCAACCAAAGGCGGTTTTACTAGGATTGCATGGATTTAACGACCACAAAGGTTCATATAAATCTTTGGGGGAATATTTAGCAAAAAACGATATAGCTTTATATGCCTATGACCAACGGGGATTTGGGGAAAGTGAAAATATAGGTATTTGGGCGGGCGAGCAGAATATGATGCGAGATGCCGAGGTAAATCTCCGATTATTAAAGCAAAAATATCCCGATACGCCCGTGTATCTCGTTGGGGAAAGCATGGGCGGGGCGGTGGTTGCAAATCTATTCGCAAAGGACGCAAAACCCGATGTGGACGGGGTTATATTGATTGCTCCTGCGGTGTGGGGGGCGGAGGGAATGTCGCCATTTTTACGAACAGGCGGGTGGATTTTGGCTCACACTATACCATATGCGAAATTCACAGGTGAAGGTTTTGAAAAACAAGCATCGGATAATATAGAAATGTTGCGGGAGCTTGGAAAGGACGATTTATTCATTAAAAACACTAGGTTAGACAGCACATACGGGTTGATGAATTTAATGGGAAATGCATATAAAAGTGGTGCGGATGTTGGCGGTGCGGATTTGCTGATTTTATATGGCGATACTGATGAACTCGTGCCAGAAAAAGCTATGAAGGGATTTGTCGGGGCGATAAAAAACGACTATAAATTTGTATATTATCCTGATTCATATCATATGCTTACACGTGGTTTAGGTGCGGATATTGTGTTGCAAGACATCGTAAGTTGGGTGGATAATAGAACGGTCGCATCGGGATATTTAGCTGAAGTTCGGAATTTTTAAAAAACCCATTAAGTCTGTCATCCCGCAATCCGATTTTCTCCAAATTTATTTGGAAAGAAAAACGAGATATGCGGGATC
>JQIA01000896.1_pt1 | contig 15737 bp, 12 predicted proteins | sample 811431 | NCBI WGS metagenome assembly JQIA01 (sample SAMN02998118, study PRJNA258478) | marine sediment metagenome | biome: marine; feature: seafloor; material: sediment; isolation source: oil-polluted sediment collected from 3 locations (0.5 km, 0.7 km and 0.9 km)... | place: USA: Gulf of Mexico ... | reverse complement strand
CATTTTTTCGTCTGTCCATTCTGCCATTTTATGAGGGTCAAAGCCGTCATAGGCTTTCCTATAAGTTTCCCGTCGTTTAAGAATCGTTATCCAGCTTAGTCCGGCCTGTGCGCCTTCCAGAATAATCATTTCAAAAAGAACCCTGTCATCATAAACCGGAACACCCCACTCGTTATCATGATAGTCTATATAAAGCGGATCACCTGAAACCCAGTCACATCTAATTGTCATATGTCACCTGTAAATTGAAAAGCATTGTGCCTGCCATATTCTTTAATTTTGATACAAATACCGAAATAGTCGAGACTTTTTCGGAGTACTCTCCGAGAAAGCCACGCCATTTTACAAAATTCCGCAATTCTAAAAAACAATTAAATTACCCATAAAATGTTTTAATATACTCTGACAGTCTTTTCGGGTTAGCAGAAAAAACTGAATTAAGGCTAACACTATTTTATTAACTTTGCACAAACAATGCATGCAAACCCGGGTTTACGAAAATACGGGTTTGTCTCTATTTTCTGAGTATAAAGGTTAAATGCTGATAAAGCAGATAGTCACACCCCAAAATAAAACTGAAAAAAGGGCTGAAGTAAATTGAAGTCTTACAATTTTATTCTTTAAAACCAAGTCTTTAATACTGGCATCTTTGTATGAATTAAATGCTCTTGTTGCGTATATAAAAGATAACGGGAACGAAATCCAACCTGGAATAACTGCAAAGCCAACAAGAATCCAGCCTCTTGAACGATACAATAACTGGTTAATTTTTTTTGTACTGTCTGTTTCTTCTGATTGTAAGACATTCTCATCAGTCTCCATGCGGAGTATCGTATCAGCTGTTTCGAAATCGATATCAGCGACTTTTAATTGAACACCTTCCGTAAGATTCATATGTGGACGCATTCCGCCACAGTCATCTTTAAAAATAAACGATTTGATACCTGATGATTCTAATTTCCCTTTAATCAGTTCCGCATCAATTTCTGTATTGAAGGTTGCAATTGTTTTAAGCATAACGTTGTTTTAGAGCCTTTTATTAATAACGCGGTTCTCTAAAAAGCTCCAGTTTAAGTAAATCTAAACATTGAACTTCTGTAAACCGGTGCCACAGACTTAAGGTTTCAGGTATCAGGTGTCAGCTGTGGAATCACTTCGCACCCCAAGGGCACTTAATACACTGCGTTCTTTCTTTTGTATAAAAACAGACTGAGCGATAGCGAATTCAATGGCTGAAACCCGATACCTGAAACCTGACTGCTTTATTACCGGTGCATACACTATACTTAGTCGTACAAATTTCTGCATTGGCTAACTGGAGCTTTATAGATAACCGAAATTAATAATTCATAACCACAAAATAATGGTTTTGGAAATGGTACGATATACAGGAATGCTTCGTCAAGGGGTTTCCTTTCTCACGATATCTAATCGCGCCAGCCTTAATACGTACAAATATTCGCCCATATGGTTCCGTGTAAATAAATCAGGCCGTGAATCCCTTCACGGCCTGTTTTTATTAATTTTTAATGGAGAGAACATCACCACTGCAGATCTGAACTCATACCATTCTCACGGCGAACACTCATCCACTTTGACTGTGAGCGGGCCGCAGTATTACCATTCATCTGGGTCAGGTATTCAAAGTAGTCCTGCTGGTACTTGTCGGCAAGAATATCTTCCGCTGATTTGCATTTTACAGCATAGACTGTCTGCAGGTTCTGATGATCGAAATTTCGCCATTGCTGAGATGATTTAAGAAGTTTGAATTTATGGCCTTCAAGGGTTGCAATGACTTTTTTAGTATTGAAGGTGCCGGCCCTTTCAACAGCATCCCTGTACTGATAGAGGCTTGTATAGGCAGATGCTGCTGACGATGATGGGTAGCACTTATATTTTTTTGAGAAGTTCTCTACAAATTTAATCCCTTCGGTATAACCGAAAAGATAGGGGATCCGCCAGCACCATGGAACAGCACCAACAACACCGGCCATCGCCTGAGGACCCGCACTTTCAGCCATGCCAAGGGTCAGGTTCGGTACAACAATATCCATTTTATCTTTTATGCCCATGGAATCTGCAAGTTTTACGGCTTCAGCCATATCATCACCAAAGAGCACAAGAATAAGCACATCCGCTTTCTCATTTTGAGCTTTCTCCAATGCCGCTTTAAAATCCTGCCGGCCGGCTCCCGGAAATGGGATTTTTACGCCTTTATGGTCCTCTGTGTCTGTGGCGCCTGAAAACTGGCGGATAGATTGCTCTGTAGACCAGCCCCACGTATAATCTGCTGTAATGAAAAAATACCGCTTTCCCGTATAATAAATCTTTAAATAATCAGAAAGAACATTGGCCGCCATCCACGCATTATAACACTCACGAAACATATATTTATGACCCTTTTTTCCTGTAGTGGCATTTGAGTAGGTCAATGTGCCGAAATAAATTCTATTTCTGGCTCTTGCTTCTTCTGCCCCGGCTATTGCCACGGCACTTGACGATCCCCCGAAAACCATGCTGCAATTATACTGATCAATCATTTTAGCGACATTTCGTTTAGAAACATCGGCCTTTGATTGTGTATCCATCTTCACAAGAGAGATTTTATTTCCGAGGATACCCCCAGTTTCATTGATTTCCGCAACGGCCGTCTCAGCAGCCCTTAACTGGGCAAGCCCCTGAACAGAATACGGACCGGATGCCGGATAGTTAAGCCCTATTTTTATTGTTTTTGCATGGGATAACATCGGAAAAACAATAAAAATGGTGATGACAATAATAATTTTCTTCATTATCTTATCCTCTTTTTGAGTTTATTAATCTTTATCAAATTGAAGCACATCCTTTACCGGCTAAACAGAGAAACAGGCCTAACCTGCGTAACACCTCTTTATTCTATCGCCTCTGCCAGTGATGACTGGGTCAGCGTTATAATCTGCTTTAGAGTTTTCACAACATTATCGCCTGAAACGGCACTTGCTTCCAGAACCGGGGCCTGGAGTCGGCCATTCAGCTCTCTTGTCATCTCTTCGATTCCGGTTAAAGGAATGCCGTCTTTTTCCAGATCTCTTTTATTGAGTTGAATCACCAGCGGAATATCAAAAATGCTCTTCTTGTAACTTTTCAGATTTTCGTGAAGATTTCTCAGAGATTCCTTATTCTTTTCACGACGGACCTCCATGGAATCTGCGACAAACACAACGCCGTCAACCCCATTCAATACGAGCCTTCTGGTCGATTCATACTTAACCTGCCCGGGAACCGTATAGAGCTGAATCACAACATCATAACCTTTAATTTTACCAAGATTCAAAGGCAGGTAATCAAAAAAGAGCGTCCTGTCACCATGGGTGGAGACACTAACGATATCGGACTTTGTTTTCTCTTTAAACTTCTTAAAAATATATTCAAGGTTTGTTGTCTTGCCACTTCGACCAGGGCCATAATAAACGATTTTAGCCTGTACCCGTTTTTTTCTTGTATCAATAAAAGCCATTTATTCTCCTTTACTAATTATAAATCATAGAGAATCGTTTGTTCACTTTATCTGCAATAACTCTGGCAGCCACCACCAGATGTGAGCGACAACGGGTTATTGATGCCCGTGCCATATCGCTGCAAAGACAGCTTGCCGGATCCTGGACAATGGTCTCTCCACCGGCATTGAAAATCTCAGCCATGCCTTCTGCTCCGTCTTCGCCACCACCGGAGAGAATAATCCCTGCGGCATTTTTCTTTAGTGAATCGGCAAGGGAGAGCATCAGCATATTCACAGCTCTTTGCTGACCAGGAAACGGTGAGGGTTCAACAATAAGCCTGTATCCGTCACCGCTGTCACCGCTAACGGTTGTATACTCTGTACCGGATGCAATATAACAGACACCCGGATTAACAGCCTCTCCTGAAACAGCGCGCTTTACTGTTATAAGACTGTTCTTATCCAAATAATGAATAAAAGCATCCATATGAACCGGGTCTGAATACAGAACCACGACTATGGCAACATCGAGGTCCGGACTGAGCTGCGGAACAAAATTTAACAGCGAGCTGTATCCACCGTCAGACGTACCGGTTGCAAGAATTCGTCTGCACGGCCGGAGATGATCCTGTGGTTTTTTATTGCCCTGGGGCCGCCTCATCAGAACCACTTTCCCCATATCCACATCGGCAGCAAGTGTGACTTTTTTTACGATATCTCTGTTTTGAATCGTTAAGTCCATATCCTGCAACCGGGAGGGTTTGTGAATAAAATCAAGTGCCCCGAATTTAAGCGCATCAAAGGTCGTCTGAGCCCCTTCTTTTGTAAGTGTGCTGCACATGATCGTCGGCTTTGGAAAACGAATCATAATATTTTTCAGGGTTCGAAGACCATCCATTACCGGCATGTTTATATCGAGTGTGATGACATCCGGATTGATCTCAGAAATAACCTCAAGTGCCTCCTGACCATTAGCCGCCTCTCCGGCAACGACAATGCCCGGTTCAGCTTCAAATACTGACCGGATTGCCTTTCTGATCAGTGATGAATCATCTACAATAAGCAGTTTTCGTTTTTCCATGATACCTGCTCCTGATTATTTTTTATCTGGCTGCCGATTCGATCGCCCCGGAGAGCCTGTTTTCGTTTAAAACCATATTCACAACACCCAGATTAACGGCATTGTGTACAAGATTGGGATAAACACAACACTCTGACTCCTGAGCCATGGTAACGCCGGACTCCCGCTTTATATCAGCAAAACCGGTGGCACCGTCGTTACCAAGCCCCGTAAGAAGCACCCCAATCGTATTCTGCCTGAACACTTCTGCAGCTGAAGAAAATATTGCGTCCAGCGGACTTGCTGTCTCACCCACCGTCTTAATACATGGGCGCCCCTTTGTATTCAGCGCCAGAGATAAAGGCGATTCAGTCGACCCCATATAACAGACCCCCTGTTCAAGTTCCTGATCTGCATGACCGACTTCTATTCGCCAGGGAACATGCTCATTAAACTGCCTGACAAATGAATCGATAATTTTTGGTGAGACCTCCTGAACAACAATAACAGCCGCGGGAATGGTCGGTGCAAGATTAGAAAGAAGCCTGATAATCGTATTCGGGCCACTCAGGGTTGTCCCGATAACGACGCCATATTCAAGAGGGCGATATTTATAGAGTGTCTCCACCCTTTTTTCAATATTCCAGTTTTTTAAAAGTCTGACACGCCGGACATTATCCATATTAACACTTTGCGCTATTTTAACCCGGTTGATAATAATCTGCCTCGACTTATCAATATCCCTTGAAACCGCCCCTGAGGGCTTGGGGACAAAGTCGACAACACCAAGGCGCAAAGCCTCAAAAGTAACAGCACCATCTGTTACAAGAGAGCTTAATGCAACAATAGGAACCGGTGTCTCTATCATAATATGACGGATCGCTGTCAGGCCGTCCATAACCGGCATATCAATATCCATGGTAATCACATCAGGCTTTAAATCCCGAATCATTTTCAGAGACTCGAGTCCGTTTTTTGCTGTGCCGACAACTTCAATATCCGGGTCAAGCTCAAGAATACCTGAAACTGCCCGCCTCATAAAAAGTGTGTCATCAACAACCAGAACTTTTAGTTTGTTTTCCATAATTTGACCATTTCAGCAACTTCGCTGATGCTTGCTTCACGTTCAGCAATGCTTTCATTCAGTATATGGTTAAGCCCCTTTGACAAAACAGCCTCTGACGGCTTCTGGACAATGACTGTTCCCCCGTTTTTCCGGACCCCCTTAAGCCCGCTCAGGTTCAGTGATTCAGCGCCTGAAAGCTGAAAAACCAGGAGTTCTTCCATGAAAATATCTGAGACTGAGTCCAGAAACGTATTAAATGTGTTTTCACAACTCTCTTTTAATGGGGAAAGGAAAATGGTTTCAGAGTTTTTCGGCTCTGCGGAAAAAGACATTTCATCAGAAGCAATCAGGCAAAGATTGTTAAAAAGGCCCGAACCTGTCGTTAACGGCTCAATAAAAGCGTTGCACCGTTCATTCATATAGTCTGAAAAAAGCCCGGTAAACGATTCAGGCATGCTCTGGAACACAACAACACAGGCGGAGAATTGCGCCGGAATCAGAGAAATCAACCTTATCAGGTCTGAAAAACCACCGGCACCCGATTTTATCACGATAAGTCTTTCACAAGGCGTTTTTACTTTCTGCACAAGACTTTGCCCTGAAACCGGAGGTATTTTTTTTGCCCGCCGGACACCTGTTAATGTTGCACCTGCTGCTTTTTTAACGCGGCTTGTTATCTGTTCATGCTGGCGTTTTATATCTCCTGAATTTTTAGGCTTTGCAATAAAGTCGACAGCACCCAGCCGTAGAAAATCGATAATATTTACACGTGAATGATTACCGGGGTTGCTAATGATAACAACCGGGCAGGGGGAATTTATCATAATATGCTTCAGCGCTGTTGACCCACTCATTACAGGCATATTAACATCCAGTGTAATCAGATCCGGTTTCAGCTTTTTTATTTGTTCCAGGGCCAGTTCCCCGTTCTCAGCCGTGCCCACAACCTTTATATCGTCATCCTTCTCAAAAATTTCAGTCAGCACTTTGCAAATGATTGCTGAGTCATCAACGATCAGAACCTTTATTTTCTCTTCTTCAACCACCGGCTCATGCTGATTCAAAGGTTCAGCACCTGATTTCTCACTACCAAGAGCCGTTTCATCAAAAAGCCGTGAGGCTTCCATCAAAAGATATTGACTGTTTTTATCTATGGTCGGTTTTGCAACAAAGACAGCGCCCAACGTCTCAAAATTACCACTCTGCCAGCTCAAAACCCTGTAAAAAGCCTTTTCCCCCGAAGTATCCCCACTGACCGCATGAATTATTCTGCCCTGCTCAATAACAATCGTGCCCGTCTCGTCACCCTTCTCAACTTTTACCGCCAGACTGAGACCTGCCTGGCAGCACATCTGGATAAGGTCCACCAGTTGAATCTGGTTAAGGGTTCCTGCAAAGCCCTGTGATTTTTCAGTGTCGTTGCTTGTCAAATTCTGCTTCCTGGTTGTTTTATTTCATCGTTCCCACGCTCCTGCGTGGGAATGTCTTAATGCAACGTCCTTCCGGACTCCCCCGAATACCCTTCTTCAGACCCGGCAATTCCCATTGCAGACATCTTTCTTCTGCCTGTTTTTGAAATAAGTGATAAATTAATCAACTCATAAATATCGAGTATCAATGAAATACTTCCGTCGCCAAGAATAGTTGCCCCGGAAAAGCCGCTGTTTTCCTGAAGATAATCAACCAGAGGTTTTATAACTGTCTCTTCCTGCCCCAGAAGCTCATCCACAACCAGCCCTGTCTGCTTTGATCCGGTGTTAACAACAACGACATAGGCACTGTCATTTCCATTGGCTCGTGATTTGATATTAAGAAGTTCGGAAAGCCTTAATAGAGGTAGAATACTGTCTCTCAGTTTAAAGACTTCAACACCTTCAATGGTTGAAATCTCATTTTCAAATATCTGAAGCGTCTCTTCAACAGCTGTAAGAGGAATGGTAAAGGTTTCAGCGCCTGTTTTCACAAGAAGTGCTTTAATGATTGCAAGTGTAAGTGGTATTTTAATCCTGATCCTGGTGCCCTGACCTTTTATGGAATCGATATCCAGTGTACCGTTCAGTTTTTCAATATTACTTTTAACAACATCCATACCGACCCCTCTGCCGGATGTTGTTGTTACCGTTTCCGATGTGGAAAAACCCGGCAGGGTAATAAGTTCAATCAACTCCCGCCTGCTTAACCGGCCAAGCTCATCCTGTGTCATGGATAGGTTTTTTATGGCTGCGGCCTTTATCCTGTCCGGATCTATACCGCGGCCATCATCCAGTATTTCCACCACAACATGATTACTTTCATGATAGGCATCAAGTTTTAATACACAGGCTTCCGGCTTTCCGGCCTCAACTCTTTCAGCAACTGTCTCTGCGCCATGATCAATTGCATTTCGAATGATGTGGACAACCGGATCGGCTATGGCTTCAATAACCATCTTATCAAGCTCTGTCTCTTCACCTGAGATATCGAGGCGAATCTCTTTGTCCTTTCCATGAACCAGATCTCTGACAAGTCGTGGGTATCGGTTGAAAAGTCTTGAAATAGGCAGCATTCGAACCTTCATAACCCCATCCTGAAGTTCATTGGCCACCCTGCCAAGAGACATGATAGATTCGTTCAGCTGAAAAATCAGCCCCTTGAGACTTTTCATGTCCCGTGATGACATACCACCGGAATCCTGCACCTCATGCTGGAATGCCATCATATCGTTAAATAACTGTGCAAAACCAGCTCTGCTGACAACCAGTTCTCCGGCCTGATTCATAAGGACATCAATCTTCCTTGAATCGACACGGATGCTCTGTTTTAAAACCCTGTCTGATTCGTCCGGACTGGTCATTATTTCAGGTTTAATATCGGTGTCATCTTCATCTCTATAGGTTTCATTATCTGCTTCGGTATAGCTGAAAGCGCTACTCTCTGAAGGAATATCAGCCGCAGCTTCAGCAGGCTTTTCGGAAAATACAGGGTCAGGATATTCATCAGGCGAAATGTTAATAACTTCTTGTTCCTCCTGTTTAAGCGTCTGGGAGCGGGGCAATGAAGCAAGCGTTTTGAGTTCTTTGGCACATTGCGGAAAAAAGCTGATCACTGTTGAGACATAATCCGGAATACCTTTATCCAGGAACGTATGAAAGGTATCATTTTCGGCAAGTAAAAGATCCTCACGGAATACCTCCACCTCTGCTGCCCATTTATCATAAATACGGACCAGTCGCCTGTAATCCATATAGTTTGCCGATGATTTCAAGCTTTCAAGCGTCTCAGCACTCTGACTTAACAGCTCTGCATACGCGCCTGTTTTTTTTATCTCTTCAGTAATTTCGTTTATCAGGATAAGATTCTCTTTCAGGTGTTCAATGTAAATAACAAAGAGCTCTTCATCTGCCTCATCTACATATGTGAAGGCGTCAGATTCCTCCTGAGACCCCGCATCCTGTGGCTCCCGGACCTGGGCATCCAAATGCCTGTTCAACTCCGCCAGCATATCCCCGGCATCATCCGAAAAAAGCATATTCTGAGCCTGATCCTGTAAACGGGTATAGACCAATCGTGCCTCTTCATCATCACAGCCCGACAGAAGCGTGTTCAGAATGTCAACCATCCTCAGCCTGCTCTCCTCCTGAACGTCATTTCTTGCAGTCTCCACCAGAAGCTGTCTCAACTCTGTCGTCAGGGATTCTTCAGAACCATCATTCTTTTCAGGCGCTATCGGGCAGTCGCTATCCGAAGGACCTGTCAAAACAGAATCAAGGGCTTTCAGCAGGTCATCGATCGGCGCTTTCTCCGTCTGATTCTTTGACAGATCACTCAAAAGCTGTGCGAGCCTGTCTTTTACCTGAAAAAGGACTTCGATAACCTGAACGTTAAGTTGATCAGGGCTTCGTCTGAGGATTTCCAGAAGATTTTCAAGATTATGTGACAGGGCGGACATTCCGGAAATACCAATATATTCAGCGTTCCCTTTTATACTGTGAGCCGTCCTGAAAACATTATCAAGAGCCTCTCTGTCATTCTGGTTCTTTTCAAGTTGAAGCAGACAGGTCTCCATCTCTTCAAGGTGTTCTGTCGTTTCAGTTATAAAATCAGATAGTAGTGATAGGTCCATACGTTACCGTCTCCTGATTTAAAATACATATGCCACATTACTGACAATCATCTGAAGGCCTGCAATAATAACAAAAAAGGAAAAGACTATTTTTAAAACCGATGCATCTATCCGTCTGGAGATCATCGGCCCAAACCTGCCGCCAATGATAACACCTGCAATGGTATACATTGCAACAGGCCAGCAAATCTGCCCCTCCCAGATATTAATCGATGTTGCAAGCCAGGCAACGGCTCCTTCTATCATCACCGTTGTTGCAACAGCTCTGTGGATTTCAATTTTCATAAGCCTGTTAAGGACCGGCAGCATCGTTTCCGCTGTACCAACAGAGGTGATACCGCTTGAAATTCCACCCAAAAAAGGAACCCAGGAATAGGGAATCATATCTTCTACCAAAAGGTTCGATCCTGTACTTGGCTCCTTGTCTCTTAAAGAATATAAAACCCACAACGCACACAGGAGAACAACAATACCAAAGAAAAACTTCGGATATACGGGGTTTACAGTCTGAACAATATATAACCCTGCAAGAACCCCCGGAAAACTGATAATAATCATTGGCAGTGCTATTTCAAATTCCACCTGTTTTTGTGCCGTGTAACAGATCATGGCTGATGACATCCCGCAAAGTTCTGTAATCATACCTGTCCCGACGGCTTCAGGAACACTCAGATGGAGACCGTGAATAAAGACAGGAAAAAAAAGAATCCCGCCACCAAATCCGCTGCCTGTTGCAAGACTTGCCACAACGATCGCAACAGGAAACATAAACCAGTATTCCAACATAAATTTCAGGTTCTCCGGTTAAAGTTACAGGCATTAGCAAAGGAGCCCTGCACCGCGCAGCAAGTGCCCCTGGGGTGCGGGCAATTAATATAAATGACAGAATGACATGTACCGAAGTTTTAGCGCTAACTGATTCATTTGCCAAAACCTAACAACCAGGACCTAAATCCTTTCTTTTTAAATTATTCCCCATGAATATCACACACAGGCTTCGTTTCACCCGCCCGGGGAATTTCTGTTTTTTCTGGTGAGGGTGTCGCCGTCCCCTCTATCGGAACAGCTACAGCATTATTTGATGCATCAGGTATATCTGTTGCAGGCAAGGCTGTTTCATCCTCATTGCCAACAAGCCGATCGCCTTCAAAACGAATATTATAATAATCAAACGCCTTTACGATCTCCTGCATCTCTTCAATATCACGACGAACGAAATCAAACTGCTCTCTGATACCTTCCGGCATAATTTCATCCGGCTGAGAGTGAATAATTTCTGCAATATTATCCATCAGCCTGATATCCTGACACGTGTGATTCCAGACATGGAGAAGGACTTCCTGAAGGTTGATTGCAAGGTCATTAATCAATTCTCCGATTTGTCCGATTTCATCGTTACACCGGACCGGAACAGTCTCGTCAAGATGTCCTTCCGTAATTAGCTTTGCTGATTTTCCGATGGCATCAAGAGGTTCTACAATATTTCTGATAAAGACAAACATCGTTGCAAGAATACAGATAAAGACGATCGTCATAACAAGAATCATGCGATACTGAAGATTCTTGAGAACCTGTGTTACAGCAGCCATATCCGGTGACACTGGTTCACCGGCAGCATTTTCAAGGGTAACGGCGTCCGATATCTGAGCCACAAGCCTTTTACTTCCGGCCTCAAAAATCAGTTGAGCCCCAACGGACAGAGTAACAAAGATAATCAGAATAAAATAAATCAAAAGACGTTTTCTAAGATTCGATATTCTGAATATTTTCAATGGATTGTTCATTCTGAGATGCGCAACACGGTCTCTGTTTCTTCTCTCCGAACCATCCCAGTCAGTTTTTTTTCTAAAAAATTGCATATAGATATCTCATGGGTTAGATTCGGGCGATTAGATCGACAATTTCTCTTGTCTGATGCTTACTGACATAGCCACTTGCGCCGATTGCTTCAATATCTGAGCTGTATTTATCCTGATCAAGGTTAGATAAAAAAATAATTTTTGCGTTGCTGTCAAAGCTCTTTATCGCTTTTGCCGCTTCAATTCCATCCATTTCTCTCATGGTGATATCCATGGTTACAAGATCCGGCTTTAAGGACTTGTAAAGCTCAACCCCCTCTCTGCCGTTTTTAGCATCACCGATGACATCGTGTCCTTCGTCTTTTAAAATCCCCTTGATTCTGTTCCGCATTAAAGACGAATCATCAACAATAAGAATACGTTTGCCCATTATAGATCACCTCATTTGGCATTAATTTTCGGACAGGTTTTTAAGCCTTTTTATCTCGCCCGCTTCAAGAATTCTGCTGAAGTCAAGAATTGTTACAAGCCTTTCATCAATTTCACACACCCCAAAAATATACTGATTCTCAAGGCCGGCTGTCACTATTTCTGGTGGTGCCTCTATCGCACTCTCCTGAATTTTTAATACCTTTGAAACAGAATCGACCATAAACCCTGTAATCTGATTATTCACATTTGTAATAATTATTCGTGTTTTTGAGGCTGCATCATTCCCGGATGAAGGAAGGTTAAGACGTCTGCTGAGATCGATAACCGGAATAATACTTCCCCTCAGATTTATGACACCTTCGATAAAATCCGGTGAATTGGGGAGATTCGTAATTGTGGTTGTCTTCATGATCTCCTGCACCATAAGAATATCAAGCGCAAACCGATCCTGCCCGATGACAAAACCGACCAGCTGCATCAACTGAACAGGGACATTTGCATTTAAAGATGAATCTGTATACGTCTGGGTCATGATTCTATCTCCTTAATCGTTCCCACGCTTTGCGTGGTAATTCTAATCGTTCCCATGCTCTGCGTGGTAATTCTAATCGTTCCCATGCTCTGCGTGGGAATGCACATCACCCCTTAACCGAAGCGGGGACCTCTATTGCATCTTCAATAACCGCCCGCTTTATTTCAGGCAGCGGTTCAGGAGCACTCATTCCCGGTACTTCTGCTTTCCGATACTGGTAGTTACCAATTTCCTTCAACAACCGACCGGAAAGAATCTGAAGTTCTTCAGTAATACCCACAACCTGTCCTGCACCCTCAACCGTTTTGTTGGCCGTTTCAGCCGATTCACTGGATACCCCTACAAGCCGCTTGGATCTTTCAGCCTGGAGAGATGTCAGGCGGTCCATGTTTTCCGAGGCACCAATAATCTCTTTCATGGAGTCACCGATACCCCTGATATCGCCAACAACCTCTGTAACAGCTTTTGAAATCTCAGAGATCGCAGTCATATTTGTTTTACCGCCCTCAGCGATTTTTTTAAGGGCAATCTGAGATTCATCTGTCAGTTTGGCACCCTCTTCAACTTTTGACGCAGAATCTTTAATCAGTTTTGTAATCTCTTTTGCTGCCTCCGACGATCGCTGGGCCAGTTTCCCGACTTCATCTGCAACAACGGCGAACCCTTTCCCGTGTTCACCGGCTCTTGCAGCCTCAATTGCGGCATTCAGTGCAAGGAGGTCTGTTTTTTCGGCAATTTCGGTAATAACAGATATAATCTCAGAAATCTGATTTGACGATTCTGAGATCGCATTCATACCGGACACCGTGGCATCAACAGCCACCGAACCTTCATTGGCGGCTTCAAGCACCTCCTGACCATGCTCAAGCGAAAGCTGCGCTGCACGACTCATTTCATCCATGGCTTTAATCAGTTCTTCAAGGAGCTTGCCGGAAGAGTCTGCTGTTGTTTTCTGGGAAAAAGCGTAGGTCGAAACTTCCCCTGCGGTCTCTCCCATCTCTTCAATTGTTTTCTGAATTACAGTTGCTCTATCCTGCTGTTCACCAGCCCTGGACCTGTTAGCCGTTGCTCTTTGTGCAACATCTGCGGCATGGTCATCCAGCTCTTCAGCCGAGTTATCAACAATATGGAATGCACCACGAAGCATATTCATAAGTCCGTTCAGTGCATTTGCCATAACCCCGATCTCATCCTTGCCTTCAACAGGAATATCCATCGTAAGGTTACGCCCGGATGATATTTGCTGAATAGTATTGGAGATCTCAGACACCGGGCCTGAAATACCCCTGGCAATAAAAACACCGAGAACAATACTGATAATAACTGCAATAATACTGATTAGAATAACATTTCGACGGGTTCCGGCTGCTGCAGAGAGCATGGCATCATTACCGATAATATTACCTTTAATAGTCTCTCTTATTTTTAAAATAAGTGCCCTTGTCTCCGCCAGCGCTGGTACGGTTTTCTGATTATGTATCTCTGTTGCTTTCAGATATTTTTTAAGCATCCTGTTTGTTTCACCCAGCATCTGACTCAGAATTGAACGCGTCTGAATCATTGCAGGCAGGGTTGTTTCCTGATAGATTCCAAGTGCTTTATCACCAGCACTGATAAGTTTTTTTTCGGCTGCAATGGCATTTGAAAACTGTTTTTCAATCGCCGAAAGAAGCGGCAGGGTCTGCTGATTGTAAATTTTAAACGCCGTCCCCCTTTTTTTGTTATTAAGCGCCTTTTGCATTTTAACACCGCTGGCATAAAACCGTTTCTGAAGTTTATCGACTGCATTCATAGCGTTTGCGAAACCCGGCATCTCTTTTTTTAAAAGAACGGCTTCTCTTGAATTGACATAAGTGGTGAATGAACTTTTCCTGTAGGATGTAATAACGCCAAGATTTTTTGATCCCAGAGTAAGCCCTTTAGCCACCAGCGTTGCCCATCTCTGAAATGAATCCTTGCGTTCCATAAGTTTTGGAATCAGGCCGGGGTGATGAGGTCTGTATGCTTCCTGTATAGAAAAAGCACTCTGAAACAATCGCCTGTGAGGCTCTCTGACGGAGGCGATAAGTCTGCCGAGCACCGGGCTGCTCCTGGAAACATTTTCAGCCTCCTTAGTACGAAGCCACTTCCCTAATTTACTCGAATTGGCATCCCGCTCAAGACCGACAACCGGCAGGTTTTTAACAAAAACCTCTTCAATTTTATACATCCATGTCAGAAGGTCTGAGTCCATAACTGCAATACGCCCGGGTAATGTTTCATCAGCCTGGGCAAAATTTGCTTTTATGTCAATCGCTGAATCATGAAGTTCTTTATGGGGCGCCTCAATTGCCTTTAAGTGGCCGGCCAGTTCAGGTACACGTGCTTCCGCATTCTTTCGACCTTCACCATAGAGCCATTGCCCCATTTTGCACTTTTCATGATCTGTCTGAACATCAAGTTCCGTAACATTCCTGTCGGTTAAGAGTGAACTTACCTTTTCCGACCAGTTGAGATGATCAACTTCAATCTGAGCCATGGAACTGTCAAGCCTGTTACCGGCAATAACATCCTCAGCATTATCAACAATACCGCCAACGCCGAGATAACTCAGCAGACTTGCAAAGGCGAGCAGCAAAACCATAAGGCCAAAGCCAACACCAAGTTTACGGCTGATAGAAAGATCATTCCATGATAGACTTTTCATTACTAATCTCCTTCTTCTTTTTTTACATCCGGATTGTATTGCTATAGTACAGGGATCATTACAGGTAAAAAACACCCCTGGTTTATCAAAACCATTAAGCGAGTTAATAATATCTGCAAAACTGGGGAAAATATAATTATCTTGAAATACGACCGTCAAAGCCAGTTACAATTGAGAGGAAGAGGTTTGAATTTATTAGGCAAATGGTCAGACTTGAAGTTTGGCTTGTATTCTATTTGACGATAGAGATTTAAAAAACATTGATTTAAATTTAACATATTCCCAATATAAAAAAAAGCTTTTTTACTTCCATATGAATAAAAGAGGCAACATGGCTAAACCACACCCTCAGTTTAATTGTTACCCGGTAGTATCTGAAGAGGAGTACCAACAGAATGGTACAGGTGTGTAAAACAGTTTTAAAAGAGAAATTTCAAAACATATTTTTATAAGTTGCCCTTTAATTTTTTTATTGATATATCACAAAGTTTATATTTTGCATTATCTTATTATTTGGAGTTAATAAAATGAAGTTTAAAAGTGTTGTGGATGTTCAGGACAGGCTGGAAGGCGTTAAGTATA
>JQIA01000895.1_pt1 | contig 15739 bp, 14 predicted proteins | sample 811431 | NCBI WGS metagenome assembly JQIA01 (sample SAMN02998118, study PRJNA258478) | marine sediment metagenome | biome: marine; feature: seafloor; material: sediment; isolation source: oil-polluted sediment collected from 3 locations (0.5 km, 0.7 km and 0.9 km)... | place: USA: Gulf of Mexico ... | reverse complement strand
TACTTGAATCAATGGCTACTGACAGTGCTGAAACCAAGCCAGCACCAGAAGAGCCAATACCCGAAGCAGTAGTAGCAGAAACTTCTACCATAGAAGACGATAGCCAAGCAGACATCACTGATCCTGACGATATTGACGCCTTACTTGAATCAATGGCTGCTGACAGTGCTGAAACCAAGCCAGTATCAGTACCACCCGCTAATGCTGCCCCGACTGAAGATCAAGTGATAGACGCTCGTGAAAACCATCAAAAAGAACAAGAGTTTGAAAGCGAGAATAAAGCTAAAATTGATCGTTTAACAGAAGAGTATGTTGCGCCACTACTTGCTGCAAATTTTAGTGATATTTTGAATAAGTCAACTGATGGCGACTCAAATGAAAGTATCACGGAAGAAGTAAAACCAGAAACAAATCAAGAAGAGTTTGATATTGATAGCCTTATTGACGATGCTCACTTAAGTGATGAAAACTTAGAAAGCAATACGTCAGAAATTGATGCGCTAGAAAATATTAAGAATGATTTAACCAGTGAAACGTTTGATGAAAGTACTTTAACTGAGTTATTGGTTGATAAGCCATCAGATCCTATCGTTGAATTAACACCTGATTTCTCAGATCAAAATGTTTTATCTGGTTTACTTAATGATAGTGATGAAATTAACAATGCGGTCACAGAAACAATAGAAATTGATGATATTCAAGAGCTAGATAATTTAGATTTTGATGAACTCTTAGCGAATATAGAAGAAGAGTCTAGTGTTTCAAATGAAAATGTTGATTTTAATCAGAACCTTGATGTTGGCGACGAAATATCATTATCAGATGTTGATAGTGTTCAGCCAAATGACGTTGAAGAGACAATGGATGAAGAGCACAACTTTGTTTCAGTCGATTCTTTACTTTCAGCTAGCCAAGATGAAATTAGTCAAGATGAGCCTTATAAAAAAGCAAATATTGATGTAGGCTTAGATGAGTTCTCTGAGTTTGCCTCGGGTGAAAATGTGATTGATGTTGATATTGATGAGAATGGCATGGCAGCGAAGCTTGATTTAGCTAAGGTATACCTAGAAATAGGAGATGAAGATAATGCCCAAGTTATCCTTCAGAACGTTATTGAACAAGGTGATACCCAGCAGCAGATTGAAGCTCAATCAATGCTTGATAAGCTATAGAACGCATTCTTACTAACACTAGCGCGGTGCAATAAAATGATAGATAATACGCTTTCTTTATTTTTCATAAAAGTAGCAGGTTTGCATGCGTTATGCGTTAGGCATTGAGTACGATGGTAAAAATTACTGCGGCTGGCAAAGGCAAAAAAATGTCATTAGCGTTCAAGAAAAACTAGAACAAGCGCTTTCAAAAATTGCTGACGAACCAATAGAAGTTGTTTGTGCTGGTCGAACCGATACTGGTGTAAATGCTACCAATCAAGTTATTCATTTTGATACAGATAAAATTCGTAAGGATAGCGCTTGGACATTAGGTGTAAACACACATTTACCTAGCGATATTGCGGTATCTTGGGTTACAACGGTAGGTAAAGAATTTCATGCCCGTTTTAGTGCTACAGCCAGACGATACCGTTATGTTATTTATAATAATAAATTACGTTCAGCGATATTAAGCGATGGTATTAGTCATTGTCATTATTCGCTTGATGAAAAGCTTATGCATCAAGGCGCACAGCACCTTATAGGTAAGCATGACTTCACCTCATTTCGCACAGTTCACTGCCAGTCACACTCGCCCGTGCGCACTATACAGCACTGTGAAATAACGCGACAAGGTGAGTATGTCATTATTGATGTTAAGGCTAATGCCTTTTTACATCATATGGTGCGAAATATTGTTGGTAGCTTAATGCGAGTAGGACAATTAAAAGAAAAAACAGTTTGGATTAAAGACGTGCTTGACGCTAAAAATCGATGTTTAGCTGGCGTTACTGCACCGCCAGAAGGTTTGTATTTTGTAGAAGTTGATTACCCTGAACAATTCGAATTACCTAAAAGACCTTTTGGGCCGCTTTTTTTAAAATAATGGTCAATTATCCGAATTAAAAAATCAATTAGTAACAAAAAACACTAGTTTTTTATATAAAACATAGGCTGAAGTGTGTTTTAATTAACGGTTATATTAGCATTCTTTTTAATATTGGCTTTTTGTAAGTATATTCTCTATAAAAAGTTAATCTATATTCGTTGCAATAGGTAAAAATAAAATTATGAGCTGGATTGAAAAAATTCTCCCAAAAGCAAACCCTACCCAAAAAAGTAATATTCCTGAAGGTGTTTGGAGTAAGTGTTCTTCATGTAATGCGGTACTTTATAAAGTTGAATTAGACCGTCAAATATCGGTGTGTCCAAAATGTGATCATCATATGCGCATTAGTGCGCGTAAGCGTATCGACAGTTTCCTTGATCAAGACAATCGTCAAGAGTTAGGGGAAGAGTTTGAAGCGCAAGATATTTTAAAGTTTAAAGACTCGAAACGTTACAAAGACAGATTGGCAGCGGCTCGTAAAAATACGGGTGAAAAAGATGCCTTAGTTGTCATGAAAGGTGAACTTAATGGTATGCCTATTGTAGCAGCAGCTTTTGAATTTTCATTTTTAGGCGGTTCAATGGCCTCAGTAGTAGGCGCCCGTTTTGTGAAAGGGGTAGAGTACTGTTTAGAGCATAATTTACCTTTTGTTTGTTTTTCAGCCAGTGGTGGCGCGCGTATGCAAGAAGCTCTATTTTCATTAATGCAAATGGCTAAAACCAGTGCGGCGTTAGCGAAAATGAGTGAAAATGGATTACCGTATGTTTCAGTATTAACTGACCCCACTATGGGCGGTGTTTCAGCAAGTCTTGCTATGTTAGGTGATATTAATATTGCTGAACCGAAAGCATTAATTGGCTTTGCTGGTCCGCGTGTAATTGAACAAACTGTGCGCGAAAAGTTACCTGAAGGTTTTCAACGTAGTGAGTTTTTACTTGAAAAAGGCGCGATAGACATGATTGTTGATCGCCGAAAAATGCGTGAAGTTTTAACACGTATGTTAAGTAAGTTTATGGGACAAGATAGTCCTGTTGCTTAAGTTAATTAACTTTTAAGCTCTAAAATTATCGAGTTTCGAAATCATTAAACGCTCAGTTTAGATTCTTCGAAACATATTAATGCGTAACTTTGTTTAATATCTGAGTAAATTCCGATTATGTTACAACATGCTAAAAGCCACCCTAAAGCTTGTAAAAGCCTTAGCGAGTGGCTTTGTTATTTAGAAACTATCCATAATACAGAAATAGATTTAGGTCTTACGCGTATAAACCAAGTTGCTCAGTGTTTAGATATCGATTTTAGCTTTGCGCGGGTTATTACGGTTGCAGGTACCAATGGTAAGGGTACTACTTGCGCCTTTTTAGAAAATGCCTTACTTGAAGAGATATCTAATGAACAATTATTAACGGTTGCTGTCTATTCTTCACCTCATATTGAGTGCTTTAATGAACGACTGCGTATTAATAAAACGGATGTTTCTGATCAAGATTTTATTGGCGCTTTTGAAAAAATAGAGCAGGCGAGAGCTGATATTTCACTCAGCTATTACGAATTTACTACCTTGGCAGCCTTTTTAATTTTAATGACGATGAAACCTGATGTTATTATTTTAGAAGTTGGCTTAGGTGGACGTTTAGATGCAACCAACATGATTGATGCTGATATTGCTGTTATCACCTCAATAGATATTGACCATCAGCGTTTTTTAGGGAATAACAGAGAGAGTATTGGTTTTGAAAAGGCTGGAATAATGCGCGCTAATCAAGACATTATTATTGGTGACACCAATACACCTAAATCGGTAGTAAACCATGCGACTAATCTTAATGAAGCGCTTTCATCTGATCTACGTCAACACGCAATGGCTAAAATTAAAGTGCGAGGGCAGCACTTTGTGATTGAAGAGTCACTTTCCAGCACCAACCCATCCAATTGGCACTGGTATAGTAAAGAGAGTAAAGATAAAAAAGAATGGCATATCCATGATTTAATTACCCCTAATATTCCCCGTGATAATGTTGCTACAGCGTTAATGGTATTAAAACAGTTAGGTGTTGTCTTAAATACTAATAAAGTAAATGCCCTGATAAAAAAAACTAAAGTAGCCGGACGTACAGAGCTATTTTTAGGTGATTGTGATGTTTTACTTGATGTTGGGCACAACCCTCAAGCAGGGCGTTATTTAGCTAAAAAACTAGTGGCGCTAAAAGAGCAAAATAACTATCAGCGTATCATTGCGGTGGTCGCTATGTTAGCGGACAAAGATATTAGTAATACATTGGCGCCTTTGGCAAACAGTATTGATGAGTGGTATGTCGCACCGCTTGCTGACTCTAGATCAGCAAGTACGAAAACCATGACAGATAAAGTTAAGGTTTTTACTCATTCAATCAATTGTTTTGACAATGTGACTCAGGCATTTAAAATAGCCAATCAAGATGCTAAAGCAGTTGATTTAATTTTAGTGTTTGGCTCATTCTTTACCGTTGCTGAAATTAGACGCTTACTTGTTTAGTGTTTCCTTAACGTTTGTTTAGTTGCTAGTTAGCACTAAAATAAGCAACTATGACTTGATTTTATTGGAGTATCACTTGTCTACACCGTTTCAAAACCGCCTTGTTGGTAGCATAATAATTGCTGCAGCAATTATTATCTTTTTACCTGATATGCTTGATGGCAAAAAAAAGTCAAATCAAGTCGGATTTGAAGCTATTCCACAAGTCCCCGTATTTAAAGGGAAAACTACCAAAAAACTTTTTCCAGAGCAACCGTTTGATATAAAAGAAGAAGTTTTTGATGAAAAAGCTAAGGATGTTCAACTCATAGTTAAAAAGCAAACTGTTCAAGATAAAAACAAAGTAAAAGTTACTCCTGCGACTAAAGAAAAAGCAGTAAGTAAGCAAAAAGTAACCAACACCTCAATTAAAAAACCTCCGCTTGGTAAACAACCGGCTAAAGCAGTTAACAAAGAAGCATGGGTTATTCAACTTGGTAGTTTTAGGCATAAAGCTAACGTTAATGAATTATTAGCTAAATTAAAGAAAAATGGTTACACAGCATTTACTAAACCAATTAAAACCCAAAAAGGGGCTTTGATTAAAGTATTTGTTGGGCCTGAGTTAATTAAATCATCATTGATAAAAAAATTACCGGCATTGAAAAAGTTAACGAATGTACAAGGCAGAGTAGCTCAATTTCACCCAACAAAATAACTTAAAAAACACAGGTATTTGCATTTCTATTCTGGTAGAATGCGCGCCTCTAATCAATGAGAAACTTAAAACATGGTTTGGATCGATTATGCCATTTTGGCTGTAATAGGTATATCAACTTTAATTAGCTTAGTGCGTGGTTTCGTTAAAGAAGCCGTATCGCTAATTATTTGGATCAGTGCCTTTTTTATTGCCAGTAGTTTTTATGCGAACCTAGCCAATCTTCTTACTAATATTTCTGATCAATTCTTGCGTAATGCTGCCTCAACCGCCATTTTATTCATTGCTACGTTGGTGCTGGGCGCTTTAGTTAACTACCTTATTGGGCAGTTAGTTAGTAAAACAGGGTTATCAGGTACAGATCGTGTAGTCGGCCTCGTCTTTGGTGCGCTGCGTGGTGTATTAATTATTAGTGCTGTATTATTTTTTATGGATGCCTTTACTGGGGCAGCAGCAAGTGATTGGTGGAAAAATTCACAACTAATTCCTGAGTTTACGTTGGTTGTTGAATGGTTTTTTGAGTATCTCAAACAGTCATCAAGTTTTCTAACTTAATTCATTTACTTAATTTATAAGCGTCAAGCGGAGAAAAGTTCATGTGTGGTATTGTTGGTATTATCGGTAACACCCCTGTAAATCAATATTTATATGACGGATTAACCGTGTTACAGCATCGCGGGCAAGATGCCGCAGGTATTGTAACTATTCATAATAATACTTTTCGTTTAAGAAAAGGGAATGGTTTAGTAAAGGACGTTTTTCATACTCGTCATATGCTGCGTCTACAAGGTAATATTGGTATTGGCCATGTGCGCTATCCTACAGCAGGCACTTCAAGTTCATCCGAAGCACAGCCTTTTTATGCTAATTCACCTTACGGAATTTCTTTGGCACATAACGGTAACTTAACCAATGCCGAAGAATTAAAATATTGGTTAAATACGGCAGCTCGCCGTCATGTTAATACCACATCAGACTCTGAATTATTACTTAATATTTTAGGACATGAATTACAGCAAAGTAACAATATTATTTTAACACCAGATGATGTTTTTACCGCGGTTAGTAATGTTCATAAACGCGTTCGTGGAGCATACGCAACGGTAGCGCTTATTGTTGGGTATGGTATGGTGGCATTTCGCGATCCCAATGGTATTCGTCCCTTAGTTTTTGGTAAGCGGGAAACAGAAAGTGGCATAGAATACATGGTCGCTTCAGAGTCAGTCGCCCTTGATGCTTGTTCTTTTGAGTTTGTACGTGATGTTGCACCAGGCGAGGCCATATTTTTCTCAAATGATGGGAAAATTCACAGTCAACAGTGTGCAGAAAACCCAACCTACAGCCCGTGTATATTTGAATTCGTATACTTTGCTCGTCCAGATTCAACCATTGATAAAATATCGGTGTATGCTTCTCGTGTTGAAATGGGCACTAAACTTGGCGAAAAGATATCCCGAGAATGGGAAGATATTGAGATTGATGTTGTTATTCCTATTCCTGAAACCGCTTGTGATATTGCTTTACAAATTGCCCAGCAATTAGAATTGCCGTATCGACAAGGCTTTGTGAAAAACCGTTATATTGGGCGTACTTTTATCATGCCAGGTCAAGAACAGCGTAAAAAATCTGTTCGACAAAAACTTAATGCTATTGGTACAGAATTTAAAGGTAAGAATGTACTCTTAGTTGATGACTCAGTGGTTCGCGGCACAACTTCTGAGCAAATCATTGAAATGGCGCGTGCGTCAGGTGCGAAGAAAGTTTATTTTGCTTCAGCAGCACCAGAAGTACGTTTCCCTAATGTTTATGGTATTGATATGCCAAGTGCCAATGAATTAATTGCGCACGGTCGTGATGTTGATGATATTTGTAATTTAATTGGTGCTGATAAGTTGATTTTTCAGTCAATTGAAGATTTAGTGACTGCCGTAGGTATAGGTAATCCAGATATCAATGTTTTTGATACCTCTGTTTTTGATGGAAGTTATGTTACTAACGATATTGATAATGCTTATTTAGAAAAGTTAGACGCGCTGCGAAACAATAACACTAAAGAAGATACTGATAAAAATGCAGACTCAATTATTGATATGTATAATGAAGGGGCAGAATAAACTTAAGTTACCTTAAATTACGAGTAATAAAAGTTATGAGTTTCGAAACACTAAATCAAATAGTAAAGTGTTCGAAACTCATTTGAAAACACCAAAACTCACGAACTCAATACTAAAGCCTATGCTCCACATTATCGTGATAAATGCCATAATGCCAGCCAGTAGTACTAAGCCACAAAAAATGACAGAACCGGAATAAATAAAGCTTTTTTCGTCAGGAATATCTATCATAATAGGCACGCCAGAATACAATAAATAGACTGAATAACTCACTGCCGCAATACCCGATAAAGTAACAAACCATAGCACAGGGAATAACGAGACAATACCAACCATTAACATTGGCGTTGCCGAATACACCGCAAGCTCAAGTGATTGAGCAAAATTTGTCTTAGCGTTAAATTTTTTTGCTATATATTGAATTAAATAAGAAAGTACCAATACAGCAAGCACTAGAACTACATACATCACTACGGCTATTAATAAAGCATTTGATGGGCTTGTTTTGATTGATTCACCAGCACCTATTGTCCAGCCTATATGAGCGGTAGCATAATAACCACAAATTGCAGGAATCAATGTAACCACCAATATATGTATCAGGCTGTACACTAAGCTTTCATGCTGGTTTTGATTCGATTTTGATTCGTTTTTTGGATGAGAGTATAATCCCAAAAGATGATTTAATATCATAATAACCTCCTCACCTTCCTCATACAGTTCACTAACTAAACGTTAAATAATTATTTATCAGTGAGTGTACTCTATTTTATAACTAACAATATGTTAGCACAATATGGTTAAAACATGGCTAAAACACCAAATCAAGGAATAGAGATTAAGCTATTTTGAGACGAATAATTTTCATTATATCAATATCGAATCCAGCCACGGTTTCTATTTCAGGGTAATAAGTAATGTTAACGTATTGACCAATTAAACTTTTGTATAGTTTTTTTCGCTTATATTTAAATGGCACATTAACTCCGTTAAGCATCAAGGTATTTAAAAACCACTCATCTATTTCTCGTTGCACGTGAGAAATCACCCTAATATTTTCAGTATGAGTTAGTTTTGGATGCTGCTTGATAAGTTTTTTTACAGAGTCGCTTTTATTAGAACTAGCCATGTTTGATCAATATCAGTGAAACATAAGGTTTTACTAGTATCTCAATAAATAGCCTTTTAAAATAGCCCCATATTATATTTTAATCGCCTTGGTATCATGTTGTTATGTCTATGAACACACATTCAGATTTACTTACACCTATTTTATCTTTTCTTCAATGTGAAACTCCTGACGAGTGGATTGGAGAGGCTAAAAAGCCAGAAAATTTACCAATAATTTTAATAGATCATCTAATATGTGAGCTAAAAGCAGCTCAGTCAGCAATGTTCCTAATTCGCAAGTATGCGGTTGATAAAAACAGCGCCCAAACGCTGTTAGAGTGGTTACAGCCATTTGAACAACTGATCTATAAAAAAGAAGGAGATTGGCGAACATTGCCGTCTAAAAATAAACTGACTAAAGCTATATTACCCAAAGCAAACTCATCTTATGGGCAAGACTTAATTGATAAAATGGTATTGTTGATTAAAGAAGAATTACATCACTTCTATCAAGTGTTAGAAATTATGAATGAATTTGGCGTACCTTATAAAAATATTACCTCAAGTCGATATGCTAAAGGTTTGTTAAGCCATGTAAAAACCCATGAGCCTGAAACTTTAGTTGATAAGTTAATTTGTGGGGCATATATAGAAGCTAGATCGTGTGAACGGTTTGCTAAATTAGCCCCGCATGTTGATAAACGCTTAGGTGATTTTTATATTTCACTATTACGCTCAGAAGCTCGCCATTATCAAGATTATTTAACGTTAGCTACAGAGATTGCAGGTTGTGATATTTCTGAGCGAGTAAAATACTTTGGCGAGATAGAAGCTCATTTGATTACTCGTGTGGATAGCGATTTTAAATTTCATAGTGGTATGCCAATTTAAGCATATTTCTGGCATTATCATGACTAATATTAATAACTTTTAGATGTCCTTATTTTTATGTCGCTTTTTATGCCGTTTGTTATACCGTTAAAGACAACCTCTTTAATGAAATTTATTTGCACAATAACGTTGAGCATTGCGCTGTTATCAAGCTGCGCCACACCACCACCTAAAAACCCTGAAAATCTTTGTGAAATATTTAGAGAACATCGAAACTGGTATTTTGCGGCTAAAGATGCAAGAGAACGCTGGGGTGTTCCTATCCATGTACCTATGAGTATGATGTATCAAGAAAGCTCATTTAGGCATGATGCTTTACCGCCTAGGGATTATTTACTCGGATTTATTCCATGGGGACGAGTAAGTAGTGCTTATGGTTATTCTCAAGCTAAAACGGGTACGTGGGATGATTATGTTCGCGAAACAGATAATTCAGGCGCAGACAGGGATGATTTTGATGATGCTATTGATTTTATGGGTTGGTTTATTTATAAAACACAAAAGATAAATGGAATATCTAAGTGGGATACTTATAGTCAATACTTGAATTATCATGAAGGGTGGGGCGGTTTTAAGCGTAAAACGTATAAACGAAAGGGATGGCTTGTTAAGGTATCAAGAAAAGTTGACAACAGGGCTCTTAGGTATTCTTCACAGCTAAAAAGTTGTGAAGCTGATTTAAATCATGGTTGGTTATGGCGTTTATTTTTTGATTAATGATAGTTGTTTTAGTGGCTAGTTTAGTTCAGTACTTAGTCTGATAAATATCGAAATAGTCAGTTTCTTGATTATTCTTTCACCGTACATATATGGGTATAAACCTTATCTACTTTTATATTATGATTCAGATAAAAAAATGAGAAACTAAGTAATTTCAAGTAAGCCCAAGTAAGTAAAAGGTTAGTGACAAAGCAAGCTTTTTTGTAAAAAAAAGATTAATTTTTTATGAAAAAACTATTGTAAAAGTTAAAAGCAGCAGCAGGTAGGCTTTGAACTTGTTATCCACAGAAATTGTGGAAAGTTATTTTTATCATTTATTGTTGTGGATAACTTTGTGGGTAACTTTATTGTTAAACTAGGTTAATTAAATTAACCTAGTTACTCACTTTCTTCTTCTTCACCAACAAAATATTCAGGCATAACCCGCACTGTTTTAATCATATTACCTTTTACATTCACAATTTCTACAGGGTAACCTGCGATACGAACACTTAAATTACTCTGTGGAATATCTTCTAAATATTCAATAATTAAGCCATTGAGTGTTTTGGGGCCATCAGTGGGGAATTGCCACGACATTTCTTTATTTATATCACGTATACTTGCACTGCCATCAACTAAATAAGTACCATCAGGCTGTAAAGTCACTTCTTCACTCGTTGTTGGTGTCATTGTGGTTGTAAAATCACCAACAATTTCTTCTAAAATATCTTCTAAGGTCACTAAACCTTGAATATCTCCGTATTCATCAATAACTAAGCCTAAACGTTCTTTGGCGTGTTGAAACTTTAATAATTGAATGTTTAATGGTGTACCTTCAGGAATGAAGTATAATTCACGTACTGAACGCAATAAAGTTGCTTTGGTAAATTGACTTTTAGATGACAGCTTTAATGCATCACGAGCATGTATATAGCCCACTACATCATCTATGTTATCGCGGTATAATAATACGCGGGTATGGTTTGCTTGAGTCAGCTGTTTTTGGATCTTTTTCCAATCGTCATTAACATCAATCCCCACTAATTCGCTGCGTGGAATCATAATGTCATCAACACTCACCTTTTCTAAATCAAGAATACTCATTAGCATACTTTGATCACGTTCATGCAGTAACGCGCCAGACTCATTGACTACGGTGCGTAACTCTTCAGAACTTAAACTATGCTGTTCCCTTTGTTCTGAACTAATGCCTAACATCATTAAGATGCCATTGGTTATCCAATTAACGGTTATAACAAAAGGGAGCAATAATTTAAGCAATAGTGAAAGTATAATTGAACTAGGAAAAGCAATTTTTTCAGGATATAAGGCCGCTAATGTCTTCGGTGTAACCTCGGCAAAAATCAATACAACTAAGGTCAGCACAATCGTCGCGATTAGTACGCCTAGATCTTCAGATATACCCATCTCACGCGATAATCTTAGGGCTATAATGGTTGCAATGGCGGATGCTGCAATATTGACTAAATTATTACCAATAAGAATTAAGCCAATTAATCGTTCGGGTCGACTTAATAATTTACTAACACGCTCTGCACCTTTATGTTTTTCTTTTTCGAGGTGTCTTAACCTATAACGATTAAGTGACATCATTCCCGTTTCAGATCCTGAAAAATATGCTGAAACTAAGATGAGTATGCCAAGTATAATAAAGAGTACCTGAGTTGATATATTATCCAAAAATGGAGTCCTTTGTATTACTTTTAATGAAGGGTGCTTTAAAGTCTAAAGAAATTAAGGTAATAGAAACTCTTTTACAAAACGACTGCCAAAATAGGCTAGAGTGAGTAAGCTACTTGCGCTAATAGTTAGCACTAACACGCGATGACCGCGCCAACCTTGTAAATAATGGCCAAGTAAAATAATGCTATAAATGATTAATGCAGCTAAAGAAAGGATAGTTTTGTGAATGTTTTCTTTAGCAAAAAAGCCATCAAAGAAAATAAGACCAATAAGTTCACTGGTGAATAAACATAAAGTGCCAACGGCTAATATAGTAAATAGCTGTTTTTCAACTTGCATTAATGGCGGTAAATGCACAACAGCTGTTAAGTTTTTAGTTTTAAGCTTAATATTAATATAAGCAACTTGAAATGCATACAAGGTTGCAATAATTAAGATGCAATAAGCAATAAGTGCCAAACTAACGTGGCTTACTAAAATTATTTTCTCTGCTATTAACGGAATTGAATCTGATTTGGGAATAAATACCATCACCAATTGCCATATACCCGCAAAACCATATATTACAGGTAATAACAAATTCACCTTAATACGTAGTGCAACGAATGAAATCGAAATGGCAATGACTAAGCTAACCAGCGATATAACGTTTGGTAAGCTAAAATTAATACTATCTTGGCTGAATAATAATTGAATATCAGTAAATAAATGGCTAACCATCGCGACCGTTGCTAGCACAAGTACTAAATAGAGATTCGGGCCTTTAGGATGAAATATGCGTGACAAAGTTGCCACTGTGGCGAGTATATAAGCAATAAATGCGATACTTGAACCAATAACCAAAAAATCCACTTAACTTAACTCCCAACTTTACCATAAAGACAATTTTAACAGATTCTATCAGATTAAAAGACTAACACCATGATAAATATAATATTGCTTAATTTAGATTAAAATACAAACTTTCTCAATGGTTTAATTGAGAGAAAAGTAATTAATGCGGCACATAATAAACCAAACCATTGTGGTAGCATTTCATGAGAATGTTGCATTTGATCTTTAATATTGATCTGGTAAAAATTCAAACCAAAATCAAGTAACAATGCAAAACCAATAGCGCATACAGCGACGCCTAATAAATAACGAATTAAAACACTACGGCCCATTTCATTTTTAATAACACCTAAAGTAGAAATGTTGGTCGCTGGTCCCGCCATCATAAAGACCAATGCTGTACCTGGTGACAAACCAGCCATAATAAAGCCAGCTGCAATGGGTGTTGAGGCAGTTGCACAAATGTACATAGGAATAGAGACAGCGATCATTAACAACATAGCAGGTAAGCCACTACCATAGCTTAATAAAAATTCAGCAGGTAAAAATGTACGTATTATTGAGGCAAAAATAAGGCCGATAGCAAGCCAGACAATAATATCGTCAATTAATTTTGTTGACGCATAATAAATGCCTGTTTTAGTTTTTTTAATGAAATTATTAAGCGCTGTTGGTGTCATTGGCTGTGGTTCAACACTAGTTGTACTTGATGAGCAGCACGAATTTATCACAGGTTCAACAATGATTTCTTTATCAAGTGTTATTGAACTACAGCAACTACTGATAGGCTTTTCTTTGATTTTTTTATCTGTGGATAGAGTTGAACAACCGCTTGTTTTTTCTTTCGCTAAATCACTCATTGATGATCTTATATTTTCCTCTTTAATCGCCGCAACTAGCAAGCCCGTTAGAATGGCAGACATTATTGCAGCAACAGGACGATAAATAGCAAATACTGGGCCAAGTAACGCATATGAAACAGAGACTGAATCAATGCCTGTTTCAGGTGTTGCAACAAGAAAAGAGGCCGTGGCAGGTGCTGAAGCACCACTGCGTCTTAGCTCTGTAGCAACGGGAATAACACCACAAGAGCATAATGGTAACGGTGCGCCAATTAAGGCAGCTTTAACTATTGCCGACTTCCCTCTACCTAAATGTTTACTTAATATATCACTTGGCACCCAAGCTTTCATTAATCCAGCGATTAATAATCCTAATAATAGCCAAGGGCTTGCTTCAGCGCTAAGGTCAATAAAGTTTATAAGAAGAGCGGTTAGTTGCTCCATAATTTTCTTGCCCACTAAACTAAAAATATGACCACAGATCATAGCATAATTGATTATTTTCAAGGGCAAATTTTTTCACCTATCGCATCTTTGAATCATTTGGGTATAATGGCTTTAATTTCCGTTAAAATTTCCGCTACGTAACGCTATGTTATTTACTATGCTTTCGTTCTGTAGCGCTATTAGAGTTATTCATGTTTGAGAATCTTTCCGACAGATTAGGTAAAACCTTAAAAAATATCAGCGGCCGTGGTCGTTTAACTGAAGATAATATTAAAGATACTTTACGTGAAGTACGTATGGCGTTGCTTGAAGCCGATGTTGCTTTACCTGTTATCCGTGAATTTATCAGCAAAGTAAAAGAAAAAGCAGTTGGCACCGATGTGTCGAAAAGCTTATCGCCGGGTCAAGTGTTTGTAAAAATAGTTCAACAAGAGCTTGAAGCGGCAATGGGCGGCATCAATGAAAACCTTGATTTAAGAGCAGCGCCGCCAGCGGTTGTGCTTATGGCAGGTTTGCAAGGTGCGGGTAAAACCACTTCAGTTGCCAAGTTAGCAAAGTTTTTAACTGAGCGTGAAAAGAAAAAAGTGTTAGTCGTCAGTGCTGATGTTTATCGCCCTGCGGCAATAAAACAGCTTGAAACATTAGCTGATGAAATTAATGTAGGTTTTTTTCCAAGTGACATAACGCAAAAGCCTATTGATATTGCCACTGCGGCAATAGACCATGCCAAAAAGAATTTCTTTGACGTCGTTATTGTTGATACTGCGGGTCGTTTACATGTTGACAGCAACATGATGAATGAAATCATAAATTTACATGCAGCAATTAACCCGATAGAAACACTCTTCACTGTTGATGCTATGACAGGTCAAGATGCAGCGAATACAGCTAAAGCTTTTAATGATGCTTTGCCCTTAACCGGTATTATTTTAACGAAAACTGACGGTGATGCCCGCGGTGGTGCAGCACTTTCAATTCGCCATATTACAGGCAAACCTATTAAATTTATGGGTGTTGGCGAAAAAATAGAGGCATTAGAACCATTTCATCCAGATCGTATTGCTTCTCGAATACTTGGTATGGGAGATGTTTTATCACTTGTTGAAGAAATAGAACACAAAGTCGATCGTAAAAAAGCTGAACAATTAGCGAAAAAAGTTAAAAGTGGTAAAGGTTTTAGTTTAGAAGATTTCCGCGATCAACTTGTACAAATGAAAAGTATGGGTGGCATGATGGGCATGATGGATAAATTGCCAGGCATGGGTAACATGGCTGATAAAGTAAAAGATCAAATGGATGATAAATTGACTAACAGAATGGAAGCGATTATCAACTCTATGACCCCTGGTGAACGAGAACGTCCTGACATTATCAAAGGCTCCCGTAAACGCCGTATTGCGGCTGGATCAGGAACACAAATTCAAGATGTAAATAAATTATTAAAGCAGTTTACGCAAATGCAAAAAATGATGAAAAAAATGTCAGGTAAGGGCGGGATGAAGAAAATGATGCGCTCAATGCAAGGCATGATGCCCCCAGGTGGTATGGGCGGTGGTGGTATGTTTGGCCGTTAAAGGCCATCGTTTCGAGTTTGTAGGTGGTCACGTTAGAAGTGAGGCAGGACAAAGGCAAATGCATTGTAACGTTTATCTAATGCAGATGTTTTTGTTGAACTTCACGCCATTCAAGCCTATTTACATAAATTAAATATCTTCTTGTAATCCCTAATCATAAGCGTACAATATGCGAACTTTTCTGCCTCTATGGCAGGAAGTGTCTGGAAAATTCGTTTTAACACTTAAATATAAAGAGGACGATATGGTTACCATTCGTTTAGCTC
>JQIA01000894.1_pt1 | contig 15740 bp, 10 predicted proteins | sample 811431 | NCBI WGS metagenome assembly JQIA01 (sample SAMN02998118, study PRJNA258478) | marine sediment metagenome | biome: marine; feature: seafloor; material: sediment; isolation source: oil-polluted sediment collected from 3 locations (0.5 km, 0.7 km and 0.9 km)... | place: USA: Gulf of Mexico ... | reverse complement strand
CGTTCAAGTTCATGCAGGGTATTCTTAGGCATAATGCCTGATAGATGTTTTTGTGTCATAGCAAAAGAAAGTGCCAGGTAACTTGGCATTTTCTCAAAATCATAGGATAGGTTTGAATAAGGGTCTAATATCCACACTAAGCTTTTACCACTACCCCGTTCCACTTCTAGCCCAAATTCATTGTAAGCTTCCTCATCACCATTACTTATGGCTGCGGGTGTTCCGCCGTAAAGAAAATTCATATCCCGCTGAATAGTTCTACGAATGGCAGTCCCACTTAAAACATTTTCATTATCTTGGTGCAATTCAAAATAATCACTATTTAATAGATGCTTTAGAATTTCATCGGTAGATTTTTTTGTTTTAGCCGAACGTAAATAATCGAGAATAGCTAAACGTCGAATAAAGGTCTTCATTTGATTATTCCTTTCAGAGCAAACTTATCTGGTCTGAGTCTAAAAATAACTTGTTATAAAGACCTGAATTTCTACTTACTTTCTTTTTAACACCCGCTAGCCATATTCCTTTTCTACTATTAATTTCTAGCTTTAAACGTGCTCGCGTTACACCTGTATAAAGTAACTCCCGGCTTAAGATAGGGCTAATGTGGTCAGGTAATACCAATGCAAGGCGATTAAATTCAGACCCCTGAGTTTTGTGTATTGTCATAGCGTACACGAGCTCATGCTTTGGCAAACGACTTAAACTAAACCAGCGAAGACCACCAGAAGCATCAGGGAATGCAGCTTGCAACCGACCTTCATTCTTCCAGATAATACCTATATCACCATTGTACAAACCACATTCGTAGTTATTCTCAGTAATTAAAATAGGACAAGCATGATAAAACAAGGCATTAGCCGGTAGGCCTAAAGCGCGTTTTATGTAGCGATCGATATTGGCATTAATAGATTCAACCCCTTTATCCCCTGCTCTGGTTGCGGCCAATATTCTGAATTTTGAGAATTCAAACAATGCATGCTCTGCATCTTTTTGACTATTTAAAGAAAGATAATACGAAGAAACCAGCTTATTAAGCCAAATAGGGAAATTCACTTCGGTGCTTAAACTCACCTCATCGTCTGGCTGACTTAACTGCTCCCAACTTATAGTTGACTGACCTTCGATAATACTTTTTGCAAGCCGCCCAATACCCCCATCCTCTTTGAAACGATAACTCTTTGTTAACGTGGTTAAATAGTCTATCGAGTTATTGTTAGACTCCGGCAAGGTATAACCCGTTAATTTATTCATTAGTTGCGCATTTTCAATGCTGTACCCTGGGTGTGGCACAGGCGCAATATCAGCCAACACACTACCGGCTGCCACTGAAGGTAGTTGGTTTGAGTCTCCTAGAAAGATTACTCGTGCATTTTCTGGCAGCGCTCTGAACAACCTGGCCATTAATGGCAGATCAACCATTGATGCTTCATCGACCAACAAAATATCTAAGGTGAGCTTATGTCTCTGGTTATACCTAAACTCATAGTGATTAGGTATAACCCCAAGCAGCCGATGAATGGTTGTTGCTTCTTCTGGTATTGACGATAAGGATACTTCTGATATATCACTAACATCCTTCAATGCATTTTTTGCAGACTGTATAGATTCAGTTAAACGCTGTGCAGCTTTACCCGTTGGAGCAACCATTTTGATATTAAATGCTGTTGCAAATACTTCACATAATGCAATCAGTAGCTTGGTGACGGTTGTGGTTTTTCCTGTTCCTGGCCCTCCTGTTACAATGCTAAATTGTTTGCCTAGTGCATTTGCAGCACTAACCATTTGCCAGTCGATTTTTTCATTAGAATTAAAGAGTGACCCTAATGTATTAACCGCCTTATTTTCATCAAAAGTAAGTGACCGGGTAAAACGTTTTATAGCATTGGCAAGCTCATCTTCAAATAACCAGTAACGGCGAAGGTAAAACCGACTATTTTCATAAACAACCGGGTGCCCGGCAGCCGGTGATATCGACAAGGTATTAAGATGCTGACACCATTCACTCTTATTCGGAAACTGATAACCGGAGCTATTTTCACTTATGTTCGTTTCAGTCTGCCAGTGACAGTGGCCCGCCCACTCACTCAGCTGTAAACAGCTATGCCCTTCCCTTAATGATTGGCTACAAGCCAGCACAGTAAAAAAGAAAAGCATATCATCTGGCTTGCCTAAGGTTTGAGTAACAGATCGGGCTAAATAGAAATCAATTTCTGTAACGCCGGGGTAAGCTTTTACAAAATCAATAAAACGAGAAAGCTCAGTCATGACTCACTCCTGCAAACAAGGTATCCAGTGCGTTAAGTAGCTCAGGTTCAATATCTCTAAAATAGACACCCTTACCATCAACCGGTCCCATTCCCCGAAGGTATAAATAATAAATACCACCAAAATGAATGTCTGGTGAGTAGTTTTCAATTCTCAGCCTTAAATAACGATGTAACGCTAAGCAGTAAATGAGATATTGAAGATCGTAATAATTATCTTGAATATTATCCTGCAGGGCCTGGTGATTATAATTTTCTACTTCATCCCCTAAATATGTAGACTTATAATCCGCGATATAATACTTACCTTGCCATTCAAAAATAAGGTCAATAAAACCATGCATCATACCTTTTAATTCATTACCTTCAGGTAAATGCGGCGGTACACTTGAGCCTCTATGCTGTTGAAGTAGCATTGATAGACGCTGGCGTGTTGTATTGTTCATGGGGAAATAAAACTCAACTTCCCTCAATGTGTCAGTGATAGGTAATACGCTTAGCGATAGTTCTTTAGAGTGCGTATTAAATAACTTTGCATCAAGACATTCATTAAGCCAACACTTTAACGCTTGAGTACTTTCATCATCAAGTTCTCCAAAATGCCTTAAGGGTTTGATTAACGCTGCATCCCAGTCCGGGTTTGTGAAATCTGCATACTCCAAAGCATCATGTAATAAATTACCTGCAGCTGCGCCTTTTTTAAGAACAAAACGCATGGCTAACTTGAGCGCTTCTGTGGATTTACTCAGCTCAGACAAATCGTTGTCACGATCAGGCTCTGCCATTACGCCATGACGAATATTTCTGGTAATCGCAGAAAATGAACCGATCCACCAATCATTCTCTATGGGTCTATTAACAGTCTGAACCATAGGTTTTGGCTGATTTTCTGTTGTCAGTGATAATTCTGGCGCTGCAACCTCTGGTGTAACAATTTCATCTTCGTAAGAAACCGTTATTAGCCCTGCGCTCTGAGGTGTATCACTCACTATGTTTTCTAAAGATTTAAATAAATCATCTCCCTTGCTCAAACCCGTCATTAGCCCTAATGGTGAGTTCTGATAATCTGAAAAGGGGGTTGCACAGATATAACAGGCATATTTCGCACGGGTTACCGCAACATAAAGCAGCCTTATATCTTCCGCTTGTCGTTCTTTTTCAGAGATTTTTTGTATCTCTGTATCAAAACCAACATGCGAGATACTTTTATGACTCTCTGTTTTATGCCTTTCTGTTTTATGGTAAGTAGAATAAGCAGGAGTACTCTTAGGGCCGCCTTTTGCTCTTGAAGCATAGGGAACAAAAACAACGGGGTATTCCAGGCCTTTTGAACCATGTAGGGTGATAATTTTAACTAGATTAGCATCACTTTCTAAACGTAGTTCAGATTCACTATCAACAGACTTGCTTTCAATTTTATCTCTCAGCCAGCTGAGTTGTTCCCATGGCTGATGGTGCTTTTGACTAGCGTGCTGTAATAGTTCTAAAAGATGGATAATATTGGTGAGTGCGCGTTCATGTCTCTTAGAGTTAGGTTTAAAATTATCATGTATAAGTTTAAAGGCCATACTCATTAGCCCTTTTCTATGCCATTCATTTCTCATTTCAATAAACTGCAAACGATAGTCTTCCCAGTAAATCTCATCGTTTTGTAATTTATAGAGTTGCTCTGGCCCTAAACCACATAAGCTTGTAGAAAGTGCTGCAATAAAAAGTCGACTATCTTCTAGCACCAATATGCCTGTTAGTACTGTTAATAGCTCTACTGCTTCCAAGCTTTGAAATACGTTCTCCCTATTACTTAAATAAACAGAGGAACAGCTACGAGACATCAAGGCTTGCTGAATATCCTGAGCTTCTCCACGATCTCTTACTAAGATGGCAATATCATTTTCAATAATAGAATCATTTTCTAGTAAGGTCAGAATTTCATTTGCACACCAGTCTGCAATAACTGATCTGAATTGTTGATTATTTGCTCCCTTTCCGTAGGCATCGTGCTCAGGAAAATAAATGTAATTCAGTGATTTTCTTTCTTGCTGAGTTGCTAACAGAGGTGAATCATCATGCATTAAGGATGAACTAACAGGAATATAACCAATACCGTATTTAAATACGTGTGTCGTTTGCAATTCAGAATCAGTATCTGTCGGCAGTGGTTGTCCATAAAAAAGTCGGTTATAAGCATTTATTAGTAACGACGATGACCGCCAGTTAGTATCCATATACCATTGCTGGTCAGCATTATCTCTCGCAGATAAATAAGCAAAAATATCGCCACCACGAAAACCATATATCGCCTGTTTAGGGTCTCCAATCATATAAAGCGCCGTCTTTGCTTTTCTATGAATATAGATATGTTCAAAAATAGCATATTGATTAGGATCGGTATCCTGAAACTCATCAACCAAAGCAACAGGGTATTGGTTAATCAATTGATCGACTAAGTCTTCATTTCCATCTGCTTTAAGACTATGTAGTAGCGATAAGATAAGATCGTCAAAATCCAGAGTAGCCAGAGCCTGTTTACGCTCTTTTATTTTATTATTAATACTTTTAATGGCGCTTGTTGCAATCGCGTCAGCTTCTGCTCGTTTAATCTGGTCATCTAACTTTAATGCTTGTTTTTTCAGTTCTTTAAGCGGGTTAAAAACTTCATTTAAAGCGATTTTTATTTCAGATGATTTTCTTGCGTAGCGCTTTCCATCAAATACCGATGCAGCCTCTTTTGGCATGGCTATGTGTTTTTCATCATTTAACCAGTTTAATAACGCATCATACTCCATTCCCCGAGCGTCTTTATCTTTGTGGCTATCAATCAGCTCTGCAAAAACAAATGATGAATGAGATTCTAAGTTAAGCTTTGCCCCTTGCTTTCGTTCAATGTAAGTCTGTTTTATGCTTTCAGGGTTGTTACCCTCAATGTTTAAGCCTTCAGATAATAAGGGGGAAAATGCCTTATAGAAGTCTTCAGGTGTGAGCCAATAATCTGTAACCAGTAAATAGCTTGAGTGTGACCGCTCTAATTGCCTGTACCAGTCTCTTATGGCCTCTATTTTTAACTCGTAGCTATCAGCCTCCATTTCAAGATCAAAAGGTAAGCCGCTGGCAAATGCTTGCTGTGTAAGAACACGCTTACAAAAACCATGAATGGTGAAAATGGCCGCTTCATCAAGATCACTTATCGCTTCTCTAAGTATTAAATTCGCCGCTTCTTTTGTTACTTTTTTTTCTAATGACGCATAAAATGGATCAGATAAATCTCTTTCCCCCCAATTCAGTAAGGTTGCTCTAAGATCAGAATCTATACGGCCTCTAAGCTCTTCAGTAGCAGCTTTAGTAAAGGTCACGACTAAAATATTTTGAATTTTTAGTTTTTTCTCTAGCAGTAACCTTAAGACTATTCGAGTGATATTAAAGGTCTTACCTGTGCCTGCACTGGCTTCAATAAGGTGAACACCATTTAGTGGTAAGTTCCGGGCTTCAAGCTTGCGTATATTAGGTATGTCTGTCATTGCTCAAGCTCCTTTAGAGAGTTGAACAAGGTGCTGTACAAATCCTCGATTGTTGTTTTTAGTGTTCCCGGCCACTCTGGAGCGTCATCCCAAAACCATTGAATATAAGGGTCATATGACAAGCCTCTTTCGGTAAAGCTATCACACCATAATTTATTAAAATCACCTGAGGTAAATTCTTTCTTTATTCGTGCTTTTTCAAACACTTTTTTAGCCAGTTCAGCGTTGATGAGTAAAGGACTTAAAAGGCCTTGTTCCCTGTAAGAAAGCCATTTTTTTAGTTCTTCTTCTGGTTCATCAATATCATCAAACTGAAGGATTTTAAAGCCATCATTTTTCTGGTCTCGATAAATACCTTTTGTATGCTTAAACTCAAACGAAGGCTCGTTTTTTAAATACACCGATGCCACTAAATGATTAAGCCACAGACGAACAATGTCTTTTCCTTTGGGGTCAGCAAGTCGCCAAAAAACACTTGATTCGTCGCTTAAGGGTAACGTGGTTGTTAATTGATACTTTCCAATATCAATTGAAATCTCTTTGTGCTCAACACCCTCACATACAAGACCTGACAGTGCTTCATAAAAATACTCTGACTGTTTTTTCCATTCAGTAAGTTCAAGTTGAGTTCTGGGAGAGTCTGGCAAGTGTCCTCTTAGGGTTTCTTTATATAGTAACTGTTCAGTATCACCTCCACTCAACTGACACTGTATTAAATCAGACTGTATTAAATAACGATCAAGGTGATTAGAAGAAAATGGTTCAGCATCTTCAGGGATTTCTAGTTTCCCTGCGGTCAGATTGAGCTTCAAACGCTCTCTGGCAAAGCTTCTCGCGGGATTATCAAAAAAGGAAACCAGTTGCTCAAGTTTATGCGCCTCTTTAATTTCCGGAATTTCATTTTTAATAACCGGGGAAGGTAAAATGCAGTCACTTCTTTTTAACTGACCAGCGGAGTCTTCGTTTGCAGTTTGGGCCATAGCAAGCCAACGACCATCAAAACTGTACATAGGCGGTAAGTAGTTTTCTTCACTAAAAGCTTGTAAGGGGTATTTTTTTAGCTCTGTTTTGAAACACCAGTGATAAGCACCGCTTATGTAATCAACCAGTTCTGTTACAAGCAATGACGGTTGCTTCTCTTGATTTGTTTTAACATCATTTCCCTGATAACTTAAATACAGTTTTTCTCTGGCGGAAATCAACGCTTCGAGGAATAAATAACGGTCATCTCCCCGTCTTGAACGATCACCCAGTTTAGGGGGTGTCTCAGCCAGTAAGTCAAAGCCTAAAGCCTGTCTCTGACGAGGAAACTGACCATCATTCAGCCCTAGAATAGCAATAATTTTGAACGGAACGCTTCGCATGGGAATCATAGAGCAAAAAGTTACCTGCCCCGTCATAAAGCTTTGGCCTTGCTCTGGCTGGTTAAAACTATTGTTTAAATAAGCAGAAACTACAGACAATGGAATTTTTGTATTAAAACCAGCTAAGGCTGTGTTTTCAGTTAAGGTCTCTATGACGTTCACAATGAGCTGATAGCCATGCAAGTCTTCACTATCAGCATCAAACAAATTTTCAATAAGCGACATCAACAACGTTTGCCATTGAGAAGGGGTTCGTTCCCGCTTTAAATTAACTGAATAATGAGATAGATTTTCAATCAAACGCATTAATCGACCTAGCTTTACGCCTTGGTCACCTTCAACCCACGGAAGCGCTAACTGATCTTCACCTGTTGAACTGGTATATATAGACTCCTCATCACCTTGTGCAAAGCCGAGTAACAATCGATCGAGCCCTTGCTGCCAGGTAAAGTGGCTGTTTTTAGCATCGTCAGATTCGGTACCTGAAAAGGAGGCTTTATGCGCGGCATCTAAGCCCCAATGCACCGAGGAAACAGATAACCAGTGAACATATTCATCAATATCTTTATTATCTAACCCAAATCGTTTCTGAACGGCAGAAAGCCGAAGGTAGGCAAGAATTTGGCTAACCTGGAAGCGGCTATCTGGCAATTGTAGTAGCTCAGAAAACGCTTGAATTAAAGGCTCTGAATCATTTAATTTTCTATCAGCGATTGAACAGGGCAACTGTGTGGTATCGGGTGCATCCTTGTGCCAGCCACGACGAAAAACAGAATCAATATAGGGTGCATAATTTTCAACTTGCGGGCTCATCACAAGTACATCTTTAGGGCTTAATGTGCTGTCATTTTTAAACTGCATTAAGAGCCAGTCATGTAAAACCTGCACTTCTCTTAAGGAACTATGAGAAGAAACCATAGTAATACTTTCATCAAATAAATGCTCTTCCGGAGCTTCTCTTCCATCAGTTAATGTCAGTATGTCGTCCTGAATACAATGCAGTAAAGTGTCACGATCAGGACTGTAAAATAATGGGATTTCAGAGTCTGAGCGCTCACATATTAACTTTAAACACTCTTGACCCTGTTGACCTAGATTTGCAAGAAGAGGGTTACCAATATCATCACATAACGCAGAAACTAACCTACCTTCATTAAGCCATTTTGCCCGCTCTCTAAACAGAGCCTTTTCAGTTCTAAGGTCCCCCCAATACTCATCAGAAGGATTCAACATAAAGAAATGAACTTCCGTATGCTCTGAAACAGCCTTTAGGAAATCCATCCAAATAGGCGCTAAGGCATTTATACCAAACACAAATATTCTTGGTGGTAGCTTGTTGGTATTTTTTGAGAGTTTATCAATCGCTTTATCGATTAAATTTAAGGGCGGCTCACCCAGGCGCTGCCTTACACAATTCCACAGCTTAGCCTGCCATTGCTCAGTGCTAGAAAGTGAGCTTGTTGACTGCTCCCAGTCTTTTATCCACTCAGGTCGATATATCAAATATTGTTCAAAAAGATCAGACATTTCCCTTGCAAGCTGAAAGCGTTTTAATACATCAACGCCGCCTGTATTTAGGTTAAACCAATATTTTTTAGGCTCTTCACAATCACTATCATTAAAAAAACTTTCTTCGCCTAACGACTCATAAACGGCCCAGACTAATATTTCCCGACTATAAGGTGAAGCATCTGGTATAGCATCATCCCCTAGAAGGCTTTTAATAAGATTCCAAAAAAAATGACCAGGTAGAGGGAAGCGAGTATTCATAATCACCCCTCGCCTGCTAGCTAACTCAAGAGATAGCCAATGATGCATTCCCTGGTTCTGAACAACAATAACATCCTCAGCTAAAACACTTTCTTTAGCTGGAGCTGTAACGGGGGGGATTTCAAGCAACCGACTCAATAGTGTTACCAGGTCTTCCATGCGGTTACCCGGGTAAAAATTCAACATAACTAACCTTTTAAAAAATAACACCAGAGAGGAGTTTGGTTATATTAGCATTGATTTTTGAAAGAAAAACTATTGATTTTTAAAAGAGAAACTAAGGTTGTGTTTAAAGATATCAAAATATCACAGGTCGACTTAAAAGATCGACCCATTTAATGAGGAAACAAACTTTATGCTGTAAATATTCTATTTTTTTCCAACAACTCCATCAGGTAACTGCTCAACCCCCTATCAGCTTCATCTTGAGTTGTATAAGGTCCAAAATTACCTTCTTCCCTAGTTTGAAAATACCAAAAACCATCCGCATAAACAAAGCGGTTGGCGCGAGGAAGAAAAGATGTCCGTTCTTCACCCCATCTTAAAGTATGCATACTAACTCCGACTACATCTCATTACGAGAAAACATATATTGCAATATATTCAGTTACGCACATTATAACGATGAAGTTCTGGTAAATACATATTGAAAATACAGAAGATGCACATAAATTTTCTCAAATACGTGCATTTAGGGCTAACCAACTAAGATTCTGATTAATAATCAATCAATTTTGATAAATATAAGGCTCTGTTTGAGTGGCGTCTAAGTTACTGTCCAAATCAGACCTTCGTGTTGCCATTAACGCAACCCAGTCAGTAACTGCATTCACCCACTCACTATTAGGCCGTATTAACGGAGCAGCAAAAGATTTAGCCATTACGCCGTTCTCTGCAAATACAATTAAAGGGCCTACTTCATATGCTTTTAAACTCACTAAGTCATCACACCTGGACGGTACGGCTTAGAACTGTGGTTTCCACCACGATTGTAACCACCTTGGCCACCTTGGTTATTTTGATTCTGACGTGTCAGTTTTACATTTTTGGCCACAAGACCCCGTTGATCAGTGTGACATTCAAATTCGACAGTTGCGCCCACTTTTAAAAACTGGCAATTTACCAGGTCCGCCTTGCGAACCATAATGTCCTGACCACCACCATTATCTAAAAAACCTGACTCTTTATCCCGGAACCATTTTTTAACGACTGTTTGCAAAGTTTATCCCCCTGATTTGACATTCAACTAGTATTTTATATTTGAGCTGTGTAATTTTAGAACTATGTAAGTTTAGAACTACGTAACTATAACGTTTATTCTAGCTATTTTATTGCGTTGATTCTATTTCATTAAATAAAAACATGACAAATAATATAAAAATATTCATATTTAGATAGTTTTATAACTAATTAGTAGTGCAATTTTAGTTTTTTGATGAAAATAAATTATAAATATGGAAATTAACTCAATAATAAGGTTCTAAAAAAATAATGAGTTTAAGTCCAACAACTGATAAAACAGATATTGATAGCGTAGCCAGCCTTTACAAAGAAACCAATGTTTTTTTGTAAAGGCTGTAAATGCACTATACAGCAGACTCGAAAATCAGGTATTAACACCTAATACACTCATTCGGGTAGAGCAAACTATCCCCTCATTAAACTTACTATCATGGCTGCAATGTAATAATACATATGGTCATGCAGCTACTGATCTAACCGTGATAAATCATATGTTATTTCAGGTGTTGGTTCTGCGGTAAAACTTCAAGCCAATAAAAACGTAGAGTTACCGAAACTCTTCAGGCGAATTAAAAATATTATCCAAGGTTACCCGGTCCGATTTGTTGGAGGCATAGCCTTTAGCTAAAAAGAACCTGTTAATAACTGGGAAGACTTCCCTTATGCTCAATTTATTTTGCCCGAAATAGAAATAGTCTATAGGGATAAACAATACATACTGGCTGTAAATCTTTTCGAAAAAGACCTGGTTACACTGAAGCTACATCATCAACAGCGCTTGAGACGTTTAAAAGAATTCCGCTTTACCTCACCTGCTTTTCCCTCAGGCTCGACATTATATAAGCCTAAAATATTAAAACGAGAAAATAGCCCCCAGAGAAGCCAATGGAAAACAAACGTCGCTACTGCCTTATCTACAATTAAGTCAGGAAAACTTAACAAAGTCGTTTTATCCAGAGATACAACATTAACGCTGAACGCCCCCTTGTCAGCGCCACAGCTACTTAAAAAATGGCAAACGGCTAACGAAAGCGGTTTTCTATTTTGTATTCAAACCGGTAAAAGTACTTTTTTAGGTAACTCCCCTGAACAACTCTACTCAAGAGAGCACTCGTTTTCATTGTTATTCTGGTGTGGGCTTAGTTGATGGATCGGAAGAGGCCTCAGAATGGGATGAATTAGAATCAAAAATTCAAACTTTTTTGTCATTGCTTAAGTATGAGGCAAATTAAAACATGAATCGTTATTCAAGATGCCGCTCATAATTGCCACGTTGATAATTCTGAGCAATTTATAATCATAATAAAGTCATTTTTAAACCATCTAAACGCTAAATCCTGATCCCTACGAAGACATTTTTTATCACACATCTGAAGGCATTGCTAAAATAACCATTAACCGACCTGAGGTGCGCAATGATTTCCGCCCGCAAACGGTCATGGAAATGCAAAAGGCATTACTGGATGCCAAGTGTGATGAAGGCATTGGCGCGATTATATTTACCGGCTAGGGTGATATTGCATTCTGTTCAGGGGTACACATCACTTAAACGTGTTAGACCTTCAAAAAATGATTAAATCCTGCCCTAAACCGATTATTGCCATGGTAGCAGGTTATGCCATTGGTGGAGGCCATGTATTGCACTTGGTTTGTGACCTAACCATTGCCGCAGATAATGCCGTATTTGGCCAAACAGGCCCTAAAGTGGGTTCATTCGATGGTGGTTTTGGTGCCAGTTACCTGGCTGATGTGGTTGGTCAGAAAAAAGCACGGGAAATTTGGTTTTTATGTCGTCAGTATAATGCTGAAAAAGCAGAAGAGATGGGTTTAGTTAACACCGTTGTTCCTTTAGCTGATTTAGAAAAATAAACTGTAGACTGGTGTCAGCAGATCCTACAGCACTCCCCTTTAGCGCTGCGCTGTTTAAAATCCGCATTTAATGCCGGTACCGACGGGCAAGCAGGCATTCAAGAGCTTGCAGGCAATGCAACCATGATGTTTTACATGACAGAAGAAGGTCAGGAAGGACGCGACGCCTATTTAGAAAAAAGAGCCCCTGACTTCAATAAATTTAAAAGACAGCCATGATAGAAGATATCACCTCTACAATTAAAGCCACAGTGCCGTAATCTGCCCCCCTTAACTCATAGGGAAGGTATTGCAGTGGCATCATTCAAAGGGTACGACCTGGAGTGAAGTTTCACCGCTTCCCTATTTTAGTATAGAGAGTTTAGATGAAGCTGAAAGCCAGCTAAATCAATTCTTGAAAAGCAATCTACTCCAATTAAAAAAGTGTAGCGATTTACAAAGTCTTAATGCACTAATAAATGGAAAGTTATATCCATCTATTCACTTTGGTCTTGAAATGGGGTTTATAAAAATCACTCAATTCAATCCAACAACAATTGATAAAGCACCTTCCATTGCAGGACTTATTGCAGGTGAATTTGTAGAAATTAAACGCTATGATGAATACCCTGTAATCAAAGTAAAAGTGGGAAGGCAAAGCCTTAAAGATGACATAAATAACATTAATAACATATTGCAACACATTGACTAAAAACAAATGTTACGCTTAGATTCGAATCAATCATGGACATTCAAACAAGCAAAGCAGTTTTTTCAAAAGTCCCTGGCAAACAGATAGCATTTATTGAAGAACCCCTTAAAATAAGTCATTCAGAGTTTGAAAACTATAAACAATGGAACGATGAATCGACCTAATTGAATCCTTAGAACTCCCCTGCAAATATCAGAAACGCCCATGTCTTCAGTCAGGCAGTCTTGAGAAGGTCTATTATCATGACACCTAATGCTCCCTGCTTACTTCAATGTGCATCAATAAAACATCCCGATGAAATAGCTTTAATTACTGAGCATGAAACGCTTACCTTTCTCGAGTTGGAACATCAAGTACAATCACTCACATTCTACTTTAAGAAACTGGGGGTTCAAAAAAGTAATAGGGTCATTACTGCTCTACCTAATAACCTTCCTCTGCTGGCATCAATACTTGCACTATTTCGTATTGGCGCATGGTCTTGCCCCGTTAACCCTAAATTCCCTGAAAAAAGCCTTAAACAAATAACAAGAACGTTAGAGCCGCACTGGCCAATCACTTCCTCCTCTATTCCTTTGGGTGCTGCAATAAATATTGATATCAATGCAATAGAAATCAATTTACTCAAACCATATAAAAAATTTGATACTACACCAATAAGTTATCCGGCAAACAGCCCTGCTAATGCTTTAATTCCTCTGACCCCTGGTGATCGTAATCTTGTCTCTCTACCCTTATTTCATATCGGTGGTTTAGCCATAATATTTCGTTGTTTACATGCAGGCGCTTCACTGGTTTTTGGATGTAACCAAAACGGCTCTGAGGATTTAATTAAATTTAAAATTACACATACATCAATGGTAGCCACCCAACTACACCGCTTACTTAAACAAGATATTAAACACCTGTCATTAAAACATGCACTTATTGGTGGAGGCCCAGTAGACACATAATCCTTCGGGTCACAGGTCACGGGCAACGTTTGCAACATAGTGAGATAATGATTAATGACCAGCAAGAAATTTGCGTAAAAGGTAAAACGCTATTTCTGGGGTATTATGAATCTAACCAAAAAACTCAGAGCATCTAAGGCTGCCATTAAATAAAAACGCTTGGTTTGAAACAAAAGATTTAGCCCGTTTCAATGATGACAAACTAGAAATAACTGGTCGACTAGATAACCAGTTCATTAGCGGTGGAGAAAATATTCAACCTGAAGAAATTGAATATTTCATCAATAAAATACAAGGTGTTCTGCAGTGTATTGTCGTCGCTCAAAAGGATAGCGAATATGGATTTCGTCCCGTTATTTTTCTGGAAAGCGAAGAGCCAATATCCTTAAATACGCTACACGAACAACTAAAGTTTAACCTTCCTTCTTTTAAACTACCTAAGGCTATTTTCCCATGGGAAGAAGGCTATGGATTGAAGGCAAGCCGTAAGCGGCTCACGCAACAACTAGCCGTTCTTAATGGACAAACAGCGTCTTAAATGCTCCCTACCCAGTTATATAGCTCAAAAGAGAATCTAGTAAATTTAGATATGTTGTTCTTGATTAAATGCTTCAGGAAACAATTCAGGCAAATCAGCGATACTATTAATTACATGATTTGGTTGATATGAATAATGCTCTAGTTCTTCCATAGACGTCCCACCTGACATCACCAGCACTGTATTGTAGCCCATTTCAACACCGCCCAAAATATCAGTGTACATAGTGTCTCCAATCATGACTATTTGCTCTGTTCTAAGTTTTAACTTTTTCCGAGCCAGGCGCATCATAATGCCACTGGGTTTTCCAACATAAAAGGCATTTTTACCGGTGGCCTTTTCTACAAGTGCCGTTATTGCACCACACCCTGGACGAATACCGTCTTCGACAGGGCAACTTATATCTAGATTTGTTGCAATTAACTTTGCTCCTTTGAACACCATTTTTGTTGCTTTTTCTAAGTTTTCAAAGTTGAGTGAACGACCCTCTCCGATAACCACATAATCAGGGTCGTCATCGACAATAGAGTAGCCGTTTTCATGCAGCGCTAAGTTCAATCCTCCCTCACCAATGGCGTATGCCGTGCCGTTAGGTTTTTGATTTGCAAGAAAGCTAGCAGTAGACATTGCACAGGTAAATATATGTCCCTCTTGGGCATTAATACCCATTTTGTTTAATTTATAAGCGATGTCGCGACAGGTTTTTTGGCTATTATTGGTTAAAAATAGCAACGGTATTTTATTTTCTATCAGCCTATTGATTACACCAACTGATCCATCAATAGGGTTGGTGCCTTTATAAATCACCCCATCCATATCGATAAGAAAGCCAAGTTTATTCGTCATAAATAACCCTTATAATGAGTATTAAGATTGGATTGTAATTACAACATCCAGTACGCGATATAAATTACATTTGTAGTACTTATTGCATATTTAACTTACAGACTTGCCCAATCTTCCTCTCCCGGTGCATAACAGCGAATACCTGCATTGGTAAGCACTCGAATGCTATTGTTTAATGCTTCATCTGATAACGATGGGATATAAGGTGCAGGCTCCTTGCCTATCCATGCTCGTTTAGAGCCACCTAAATTATGGTAAGGCACAATCGTGAGTTGCGAGATTCCATTCTCTAGTAAAAAGGCTGCCCAGTTAGTTAAATTATCAGGGGAGTCCGTCATGTCAGGGATAAGCGGTAACCTAGGCCAAACTTTAGGCCCACGACTTTTTCTGGCAATTTGGGTGAGAGTTTTAAAGTTCTGCTTTATATCCTCATTACCTGTACCGCAAAGTACTTTGTGTAGTACAGAATCAAAAACTTTTATATCAAATAGCACCAAATCTACCTTAGACAAGAGCTTCCATACTGGGCTTTTTATACTGCTCCCCAGTATTTCACTAGATACTTTTTCTACTACATTCTTGTCGAGTTTAAATTGCCCGCAGGTTTCAATCGCAACATGAATACCATCATCCTGAAGACTTCTTGCGATATCCGAGGCGTAATCAGGAAACAACGTGACTTCAC
>JQIA01000892.1_pt1 | contig 15750 bp, 15 predicted proteins | sample 811431 | NCBI WGS metagenome assembly JQIA01 (sample SAMN02998118, study PRJNA258478) | marine sediment metagenome | biome: marine; feature: seafloor; material: sediment; isolation source: oil-polluted sediment collected from 3 locations (0.5 km, 0.7 km and 0.9 km)... | place: USA: Gulf of Mexico ... | reverse complement strand
CTATAAAAGCCATGACCGCTCTTAAGTCTGTGAATTGTTTCTGGAAATTATGCGCAAAGCCTTGGCGATATCTTCAATTTCAAGCATTTCCCCGCATTCTGGCCAATAGGCGCCAAGACCAAAGCTGTTACTGCATAAGGCATTAACATTTTCAGGAATTATGTCCAGTGCACCGGTGATAGCCTCGTGTATTTCATTGGGGGCCGATTGTTGAAACCAACACCAACCTTGCCAAGGTGAGGTGGCCCCTCGGCTCCCTCGGACTAATAACCAATGGCGTTTATCGCCGTGACGAAGGTTTTTGGCAGTCCAAGGGAGTAAATAACGCACAGCCGTCGGAGCGCCGCCTTTGTGCTTGCTCAGTGCATCAGCAACAAGCTCTACATGTAAACCGCATTGATTAGCATGGCGACGAAATAACACTTGCTGCTTCTGACGTGACGAGGGCCTAAGCGTTGTCAGCGTTGACAGCATCACCATCACGACAACAAAAATCAGTAAATAGATCACAGAGGTACTACTCTTGCGGGTATTAGGTTTACACTATACTTAAAACACAAACTCAGAAGGTACTTTAATAGATGTCTTACTATCGTCATATACTCGTTGGTCTCGACTTGTCGCCTGAGTCTCAATTTGTTATTGAGCGTGTTAAAGAAATGTCTCAAGACCGCGATCTGAAAATCAGCTTGTTATACGTTCAGGAGCCGCTGTCATTTGCTTATGGCGGTGATATCCCCATGGACCTGAGCGAAGTGCAAGTGCAAATGGAAGAACAGGCGGCTAAACGCTTGCACAGCTTCTGCCAGCAGTTGGATATTCCCACTGAAAATTCACATGTCCTTATCGGGCAGCCTGCTCACGAAATGCATGATTTTGCTAAGAACAAGGACATAGACCTTATTGTTGTGGGTAGTCATGGTCGCCATGGTCTTGCCTTAATGTTCGGCTCAACGGCAAACGGCGTACTGCATGGGGCCACATGTGATGTTTTGGCGGTGCGAATACCCGAGCAGGTGTAAGTTAATTTAGAGTAGGCGTAAGTTCCTTTAAATAAGGTATTGTGAATATTCTGTGGGTCTTATTTGAGGCATGACTGTGTCGTTAAGGTAATGCCAACCTCAAGGATTAAATCAATAAAACTTTACGTGTACATGTATTTTTCATAAGATGAAAATCATCGGTTTTTTACACATGAAAAATTTTTTTTGCGCACGATTACACAGTAAGAAAACCTAAGCACCCGAATTACGATCCTGAAACTGCCGGACTCATTGAATAACTATGCATAATACGCTTCTAAAATATAAGCCCCAGCCGCTCTTGTTTTCAGCGGGAATTCTTTTAGTGAGCTTGTTTTTTATAAGCGGGGCCAATGCCAGTAAGCAAGCGATTACTCCCGTGCAGAACAACAGTGGTGCTTCGGTAAATATAGACGTAAGCACTGACGATCAATTACAGGCACAACGGGCACTCTATAAAACCGTTAAGAAAGATTTACAGCGCGGTTTGACGCGCAGCTTTACTGAAGCCCATGATCAACTTTTGACCTACCCCTTATATCCCAAGCTACAGTATTTGCTGATTGGTAATAAGTTGTCTCTAAAAAGTCGGGATGGCGTTGATTATTTCTTGCGTACATTCCCCGAAACGCGTTCAGCAAAATTATTAAGACGGCGTTGGTTGACGTTACTCTACCGTAAAAAACGTTGGGCGGATTTCCAAGCTTACTATGATAAAGCGAATACCCGAGTTAGTTTGAAGTGCCAATACTTGTATGCGCGTTATAAAGGCGGTGAGAAAACAGAGACTATCGAAGAAGCATTGCAATTGTGGGTTGTTGGCAAATCACAAGCTAAAGCCTGTGATCCTATTTTTGAGTTACTGATAGCTCAGAAAAAAATAAGTGAAGATATTGCTTGGCAACGTTATACGAGCGCGGTGTTAAATCACAAATTCAAACTTGCTCGTTATATAAAGCGTTTTTTCATTAGCCAATCGTATAAAGACAAGGCTGAAATTTACCTTGCAGCAGATCAAAACCCCGCACAACTTGAAAAATACAGCGAGCTTGCGAGCCACGCGCCTGAAACCCTGGCGGTCATTGAACACGGTCTAATTCACTTAGCCAAACACGATGCGACGAAAGCATTAAAGCACTGGGCGCGATACCGCCAAACTCACCCTTTTGGCGATGAAAGTCAGGCGCGATTACTGCCCCACTTTGTCAGAGGTTTACAGCGGCGAGGGCACGGGCATGCGGGCTTGTATTATCTAAACGCCAATATTGAATTAGCCGATGATAAATTACTTGAATGGCAATTACGTCTTCTTTTACGTGCAAATGATTGGGTAGTCTTAGAGCAATGGATTAATAGCCTGCCGGACGCTATTCGCAGTCAGGAGCGATGGCGTTATTGGCAAGCCCGCGCCCTACTGGTAAACAATGCTGACCCAGCATCTGTCGATCGTGCAAACACGATCTTCAGGGAGTTATCAAACGCTCGTAGTTTTTATGGTTTTCTATCAAGTGACCGAGTTGGCAGCCCCTACCAGATGTCGCATACGCCTCTTTTGTTAAAACCTAAAGACCTTAATGATTTTGCCAACAGCCCCGCTGTACTCCGTGTGCGCGAACTCTTTTATCACCATGAAAACCTTACGGCTCGACGCGAGTGGTATGCAGCGACAAAGGATTCTACATACGACGAGTGGTTAATCGCCGCACAAATAGCACACCAGCAACAATGGTACCAGCAAGCCATTATTTCCATGGCTAAAGCCCGTTATTGGGATGACATTAATATACGCTTTCCACTCGCTTATCGCGCCGGCTTTGAAAAACAATCAGCAAACGTTAACTTACCCTTAGCACTGCTTTTTGCAATTTCACGACAAGAAAGTGCCTTTGCCGCGGATGTTACCTCGCCCGCTGGCGCGAGAGGCTTAATGCAGCTTATGCCAGCGACTGCAAAGGAAGTCGCTCGACGGCATAAAATCCCCTATGACAATATCAAACAACTATTTGACCCCAGTAAAAACATTGCTCTCGGCAGCCATTACTACAAAGACATGATGTTGCGGTTTTCAAATAATCGTATCTTGGCAACGGCTTCGTACAATGCAGGTCCACACAGAGTTGACCGGTGGCGAAAAAAAACCGGGGCTAAGTTAGCCTATGACGTGTGGATAGAAATGATACCTTTCAGCGAGACTCGCCGGTATGTTCAAAATGTACTCACTTATTCAGTAATATTTGCCCATCACCTAGGGCAGCCACAAACCTTGATGTCTTCAGCGGAGAAGCAAGAGCTCCTGTAATATTGCTGATCACTTTCTTCTTTAGGCAGTGCCAATAAGATCTTTATTTATGGATAAGCAAGCGCCCTCGGGGCCACCTTTAATTGATATCGGGCTGAACTTTGCCGATAAACGTTTTAAGCAGGATAGAGAGCAAGTGCTTCAACGGGCTCGAGATGAAGGTGTTCTTGCTTGTATTCTAACGGCGACTAGCGAGTCAATCAGCCACGAGCTTATTGAATTATGTGAAGCCTACGCAGAAGAATTTCCTGCCATGCTTTTTTGTACGGCTGGGGTTCACCCTCATGATGCCAAACATTGGCATAAAAATAGCGCTAAGGTATTAAAAAGCTTGGCACAGCATAAAAATGTTGTCGCAATTGGTGAAACAGGGCTTGATTTTAATCGTGATTTTTCACCGCGCCCTCAGCAGGAACTTGCCTTTGAAGAGCAGTTGGAGCTGGCGGTTGAGTGCCAAATTCCCGTTTTTTTACATGAGCGCGATGCGCATCAGCGTCAATTTGAAATACTTAAAACGTACCGTGACCATTTGGTTGACGGCGTTCTTCATTGCTTTACCGGCGATAAAAAAGCATTATTCAACTATCTCGACCTTGATTTACACATTGGTATAACAGGCTGGCTTTGCGATGAGCGCAGAGGTTTAAACTTACAGAAACTCGTAAAAAACATCCCTTTAGCGCGCCTAATGCTTGAAACGGATGCCCCTTACCTAAGCCCTCGAAATCAACGGCCAAAGCCAAAATCAAGCCGTAATGAACCTGCCCGTCTTAAATGGGTACTTGATTCCATGGCGGAACATCGTAGCGAAAGCCGAGAAGTCATCGCAGAGAAAACCACCGAAACAGCACAGCGCTTCTTTCGATTACTTTAAAAGGTACTTTTAACAACGTACCGCGAGGCCTGAGTGGGCATTCAGTGCATCTTTCGAGGTATTAAGGTGTTAGGTTTAAGTAAACGCATAAGGCCAAAACGATGAGTGCCAATAGATTTGATGCGACAGCAGAACTTACGGCAATGCTAGGCGGTAGTGATAATAAGATCGACCTAATGCGTGCGGCCTTATGCATAGCGACACACGTTTATCCCGAGCTTCAACCGAGTGAAAGTTTACAGCGCATTGCGAAATTGGCTCAGCGCGCACAAAACAAAATTGATAGCGCACAAGATATCGAAACAGTTGCAAAAAAGTTGTGTGGTTTTCTGTATACCCAGATTGGCTTTAGTGGCAACAAGAATAATTATTATGATCCGGATAACAGCTGCATTAATCGCGTTCTTGAAACACGTCAGGGTATACCGATTAGTCTCGCGCTTGTTTATATCAGTGTTGGTGAAGCCTTGGGTTTGCTCATAGAAGGTATTGGATTTCCGGGGCATTTTTTGATTAAAGTGGCCAAGATTTACCCAGAAAATGAACAAGGCGAGACCCGTATTATTGACCCCTTCTCTGGGCAAGTACTCGATTTAAATGACTGCAAAGCCTTATTTAAAGCCTCATCAGGTAATGCTAGCGATTTTAAAAATGAATACCTAAAGGTTATCAGCAAGCGTGCTTTTTTACAGCGTATGCTCAGAAACCTAAAAGCTATTTACTTGAATAATGGTGATTATGCACAGGCACTCCGCTTTTGCGATCAACTGTTACTCTTAGATGAAAGCTCTGCAGAAGAGCGTTTGCAGCGAGCATTCATCCTTGAGCAACTTGAATGCTTTGAGCTTGCCGCACAAGATATTGAACGCGTACTTAAGAGCAACCCCGCTCTAAAAAATAAGCTTATCTTGCAGCAGAAAATCACCAAGATGCGCTCTAGGGTTCAAGGTAAGATCCATTAAGCGTTTTACATATAAAGGACGCATACTATTACTCCTCAGCAAGCAGTAAGCGCCGTACCTGCCCTGCCGTAAATGGCCAGCCTTTCTCCACGCCCCCCGGCGTTTTTATAACAGGAATTCTCACACCATAAAGTGACACTAAGTCCGCATTGTTGGTGATGTTTACAGTACTACAGGCCCAGCCTAACTCCTGTAGTACAGGTGCAATTACATCTTTGGCTTCTGAGCATAAGTGGCAAGCGCTACCAATATAAAGTGTTATCGCATGGGTTGTCGTATTATTCATTCATTACACCGTATTAATAAAGCTGAGGCGGCATGTTGGGTGACGTTTCACCCCAAGCCATGGAGGGCTTTTTGATAAAAAAATAACCGGCACCACATCAAAAAATGCAACCAGCACCCATTACTGCGCGTGCTTAAGTGAGGCGGTTTCTCACACTTCTAGCGGCACTCCTAGCGCACTATTTTAATTCGGGCTATTATAAAAGGCATGTTGCTATAAAGAGCGCGTTGGTTTTGGGATTTTTAAATACCTATCATTTTTTAAGCTTTGGTCTGTCTGTAAATAATGCTTTCAATAGCCGCTTAAGGTATTTAATTTTTAAGGCGGATAGCTTATCCAGATTAAAAGCCATCCAATAAAAATGCCGCGCATCTTTGTACATACCAAGGTCGGATAAACGTCGAAAAACGGAAAGGTAGCGATTAACCGCGTATTTTTTTTTGTATTTCATATAGCTGCTGGGTATGACATTTTTGTTAAAGACGGCCTCTGCGACTTTTTCACCGGCATCAATTAAAGCGGGAATGTTGTTACGCAGGCTATTATCATGATGGTTGATTTGCACAACACTTGCATCGATACTGACGATCTCGCCCAAGGTAAGTAAGTGCGCATATACACTCTGATCTTCCATGCATTGCATGTTTTCGGGATACGGTGTTTTTAATAAAAGTGTTTTTGTTGTCAGAAATGCACCGTGGGAAATTCGAATTTTTTTATTTAAAAACAAGCTGAAATTTTTCTCGCTATTACGCCCAAGAGGCGTAGCAGGTTTTGGCTTTATTTCCCCTGAGGCTTGCTTTGCATCGTAACCAGCAATAAACAAATTACTTTCTTTGTTTTCTGAAATGGCCTTTCTGAAAATGTTGAGAGCATTGGGCAACAGCAGGTCATCGGCATCTAATAAAATAATATATTCGCAAGTAGCGTTCTGCACACCAAGATTTCTAGCCGATGCAGCGCCTCCATTGGCTTTTTTGAGATAGCTTGCTTTCTTATCCTTCGCATCTATTTTCGTAATAATATCGGCTATTACAGCTTCCGTATTGTCTGTGGATCCATCGTCGACAACAAGAAGCTCATCTTCAGCTTGCAGCTGTTTAAGTACAGACCCCATAGATTTATCGATATAATCTGCATAATTATAGCTAGGGATAATTATGCTTATACCGGCTCTTATCATTTGTTGGTCTGTCATTATTTATGGCCTATTAAGACGAATATCTGTCGGGGTATTTTGTTTTGTGTCGAGCCGTTATTTTCTGAGTATGTTTTTCCGCGAGTAAAGATAGCTGGTCTCTATCGATAGCGCTTAATGCTGTATATTCAGATAAAAACGTAGATTGATCTTCCGTGGAAAACCCTGCCTCCGCCATACCTACCGAAAACCTCGCGATATCTTTGGCAAAAAGCCTTAGTGATTTTGTGTTTTTGGCGCCGTCAAAATCGACAGAGAAAACAGCCTTGTTTTTCGTTGCCAGCATAATGTTAGCAAACTTAAAATCGCCATGTGTTATGCCGAGATTGTGCATGCTGGCAAGTAGCTGCGCGGTACTCTGAAGAAAGTTCTGGCGATTTCCACGGTTTGAAATAACATTCTGGGAAACTAGCGATCGCATGTCATGTGTGTCATCTAAGCATTCAGAAAGTATGTATTCACAAAGGCCCTTACTGTTTTTTTCCCGGATGAGTGCAAAGGGCTTGGGTACATTGACACCTGCTGAATAGAGCGCGCAATGAATATCCCAAATATAATGTGTTTTTTTATCAATATATCGCCTAAACAAACCTTTGAATGTGGCGCTTGTATATTTTTTTACGAAAACCTTCACCTCATCAACAGGCTTAGATGTCGATAAAAAAGGCCTGCACGTACCTGATTTTACTTTCTTTGACTCTTTAAACCATTGGACACTATCTGCAGAAAAACCCGTGGCTAATACGCTGGATGACGCATCGTAGCTACAGACTATTTGGCTGTTGATGGACATCTAGGCTACTCGTAGTGCGTTTTGATGTAACATTTTATGCCAACTTATTTTGAGCGCAGAAGAAGGTATTTAAACGATGTGCAACTAAGGGTGCCGTCTCCTCCATATGGAAATGATGGCTTCCTTCAATGCATTCGATTTGCAGTGTTGATGCATACTTTTCCATTCCGTAAAAGCGCGTTATTCTTGCCATATCAGAGAGTAGTAATAGACTAGGGCAGGCTATTCGTTCGACAAAAGCTTTCACCATCAGGGGTGTTAGTTTTACTTCAGAGGCTATTTTTAGCTTCTCATCAGCTCGCCAACGGTATCCGCCTTCGTCGTCTTTATAAGGCTGCACTTGCCGTAAACCCCGCTCAGCAATAAGGTTTGCTGATTTGACGGATAGGCGCACCTCTCCCCGATCGGTACGGGACGCAATGGCTTTTTCTCGCGTAGGGTATATACGCGGTTCACGCTCAAGACGTTGCTGTTTATCGTTGATGGATAAAGCCAGCTGAGCGGGAACGTCAGCTTCATCAATCGCTTGTGGAACAAAGCTATCGATCAAGCCCAGATGTGTCACTTTTTCAGGGTAAGTGCCCGCTGTTAATGTCGCTACCATGGCTCCTCGGGAATGACCTAAAAGAGCAAATTGATCGAGACCCAGCTGTTTTGTAATCGCATAAACATCTGCAACGTCTTGCCAAATATTATACGTATTGTCTAAAGAGCGGTGATCGCTCTTCCCGTGTCCGGCCATATCTAAAGCAATAAGGCGCACCCCTTTTAGCATTTCTGATACCGGTGCAAAACTCGCTGTATTATCAAGCCAGCCATGCAATGCTATCACGGGTAAGCCATCAGGCTCGCCCCACTCCAATGCTTTAATCTCTACACCGTGGTTATCCAAAGTATGTGCTATGGCTTGTTGCATTTGAAGAGAGGGTTTGTTCATTTTATGGGTTTCATGAATTTATAAAGAGCATTCAAAAATGTACTTTAGCTTAGGTCGATTAAAAAATAAAAAAGCGAGTCTTAAACCTGTCGAGCTAAAGGGGGTTTCGTAAGGGTATTGCCGAGCAAAACACCTCAGAAAAGCCGGGTACCGGTGCCACCATTTCTAAACCCAGTAAATTTGCGGTTTCAACTGTGAGCCAAGCATCATCGCCTGTTAGTCGACTAATCACCTCCCCTAGGAGGGGTTGATGGCTGACAAAAAGTGCTGACTCAACCTTTAAAGAACAAATGAACTGCAACAGAGCTGAAGACTCACTGCTCGGTTCAAGTTCTTTTGTAATAAGAAGGTTCGTTTCAGCACCAAGGTGCTGTAAAGCAATTTGGCTTGTCTCACGTGCACGGCGATAGGGGCTTGTGACAATCAGCTCAAGCTCGTCTAATTCTAGGCTCAGTGAATTAACAACCTGCGATACATCCGCTCTACCTCGTGGTGTTAATACACGCTCAGCATCACTTGTGGCATGATTTTCAGCTTCACCATGGCGTAAAAAAAACAGCTTCAAGGTTCCAAACCCTCTGTTTGATTCATCGGTAATTGTTCATACAGAAAAGCCAAAAATCAACTTTCTTGGTTTACACGGAATTCAACATCATCGGTTTGTTCAGACAGCATCACGCGCAGTAAAACCCTTGCTAAAGAGCCGCCTTTAAACATAACTTCATAAAGGCCACTTGCCAGCGGCATGTTAATACCCAGCTCATCCGCTTTTTGCTTAACGATGCGTGTGGTATTAACACCTTCGGCAACTTGCCCAACATCTTCAATGGCTTGCTCAAGCGACACGCCTTTGCCCAATGCAAAGCCAATTCTGTAATTACGGCTCAGGTCTGAGGTACAGGTTACGAAAAGGTCGCCGACACCACTTAAGCCTAAAAATGTCATGGGGTCTGCACCTAGCTGGGCGGCAAAACGTGACATTTCTGCGAGGCTACGCGTCAACAAAACACCGATAGAATTTTGTCCTACTTCAAGCGCGGCAGCCATACCGGCAATAATTGCGTAGATGTTCTTTAAGGCCCCAGCTAACTCTACGCCATAAATATCATTGTTTGCATAAACGCGAAAAGAGGGGGTAAGCAGCACGTTCTGTACGATCTGACAAAGTGCTTTATCTTCGCTTGCAACCACCGTTGCTGTGATTTCTTTTGCGGCGACTTCTCGGGCTAAGTTTGGTCCACTTATAACGCCTATACGGGGTTCTGTTAACTCTTCGGCTAAAATATCACTCATCAACTTAAAGGTCGCACTTTCGATACCTTTCACGGTACTAACGACTGCCGTGTGCGGTGGTATCAAGGGTGCAACTTGCTGACAAACAGCACGAAAAATTTTGCTCGGAATAGCGAAAAATACAATCGATGCATCGGCTAATGTTGCTTTAAGGTCAGCGCTAATTTTCAAGCGAGCCTCTAACTCAAAACCGGGTAAATATTGTACATTTTCACGATTGTTTTTACAGTGTTGGGCGCTTTCAGGATTACGCATCCATAATGTTACATCGTGCCCGTTACCTGCCATCATATTAGCAATGGCAGTGCCAAAACTGCCTCCGCCAAGGACAACCACTTTATTATTGGTCAAGCTTTTCTCCACCTGCTATTGCGATCATCAATCTTTCAAAAGTCATCAGGCTAACCAGTCTGTGCTTGTCTTACAAGTTAACAGACCAGTAGCCTGACAAAGTGAATAGATTTATGCAAATAGTAAGCGGTTAAGCCGCTTAACGAAAAGTGCCGGGTTTTTTAATTGCTCGCCTGCGGAAAGAGCGGCTTGATCAAATAATACGGCGATCAAGTCGGCAACCTTCGCATCATCTTTCTCATCTTGAAGGCGTATAAGCAGCGAGTGCTCTGGGTTAACTTCCAGTACTGGTTTACTTTCGGGTACCGCTTGACCGGCAGACTCCAATATCTTGCGCATTTGAAGGCCAACATCACCCTCGCCTAATACCAGACAAGCTGGCGATTCTGTTAAACGGTTGGTAGCACGTACATCTTCAACTTCATCGCCCAGCGCACTCTTAATTCGTTCAATTAAGGTATCACTCAGTGTTGCGGTCTCTTTCTTGTCGTCGTCGCTATTTCCACCTAGCTCGCCTAGGTCCAACTCACCACGGCTAATATCCTGCAAGGTTTTACCGTCGAAGTCTCGCAAGCCGGACATCGTCCATTCGTCAATACGCTCACTCAAGAGTAAAACTTCAATACCCTGTTTGCGGAAAATTTCGAGGTAAGCACTATTGCTTGCAGCAAGCTCTGTTTCTGCAATCAGGTAATAGATTTTTTCCTGTTCGGGCTTCATTGTGGCGACATAGTCCGCAAGGGATATTAGCTCGCCAGATGCGCGGGTACTTGAAAAACGTAGTAAACCCGCTATTTTCTCTTTATTGGCAAAATCTTCAGCAGGCCCTTCTTTCAAAACAGAGCCAAAGGCTTCCCATACTTTCTTATAGTCATCCGGCTTTTCTTTGGCCATTAAGGTGAGCTGGTCAAGTACGCGCTTAGTCAGCGCTGCACGAATGCTGTCAACGGCTGGACTGCTTTGTAGGATTTCACGAGAGACGTTCAACGGTAAGTCAGAGCAATCAACGATACCTTTTACAAAACGGAGGAACATCGGTAAAAACTGCTCCGCATCATCCATAATAAAGGTACGTTGAATGTAGAGCTTTAAGCCTTTCGCGGTATCACGGTTATACAGATCAAAAGGCGCATGACTGGGTACATAAACTAGGCTGGTATAATCCAGCTTGCCCTCTACTCGATTGTGGCTCCAAGCCAAAGGGTCTTGAAAGTCGTGGCAAATATGCTTGTAAAACTCTTTGTAATCCTCGTCATTGAGTTCATTGCGCGGGCGTGTCCACATTGCTGTGGCCGTATTCACACATTCAAACTCTGGCACATCGATAATGTCTTCATCATTGTCATCACCTTCTACAGGTGGTGGCGCTGCCTTCAACATTTTAACGGGTACGGCAATGTGATCCGAGTATTTTTTGACGAGGCTGCGTAGACGCCAATCATTAGCGTATTCACTGGCATCCTCTTTCATTTGCAAAATGACTTTAGTGCCGCGCTCGGCTTGTTCAATATTTTCGACGGTAAACTCTGCTTCGCCGTCACAGCTCCAGCGTACGGCTTGATTTGCATCCAAGCCTGCTCGGCGTGATTCAACGGTTAGTTTATCGGCAACGAGGAAACCGGAATAGAAACCGACACCAAATTGGCCAATCAATTGGGAGTCTTTCTTTTCATCACCGCTTAAAGCATTACAGAATTCTGCTGTGCCTGAGCGAGCAATAGTCCCGAGGTGGGCCACAATTTCATCACGCGACATGCCAATGCCGTTGTCGGTGATTGAAACAGTTTTGGCGTCTTCATCAATTTCAATGCGTACAACCAGCTCTTCTCCACCTTCGAGCAGCGCGGCATTCTGCAAACCTTCAAAACGCAATTTGTCACAGGCATCGGAAGCATTCGATATCAGCTCACGAAGAAAAATATCTCGATTACTGTAGAGGGAATGAATCATCAAATGCAGTAGTTGTTTGGCTTCTGTTTGAAAGCCCATCGTTTCAGCTTGCTGGCTTGCGGACATGCAGGTCTCCTGAATATGTCATTTCTAGTTGCGATCGGTAGCACATGAGTGCTGGCCAACACTTTATCGGGGCGAATCTTTATTTTTCAAGCACCGAGGTAGGGCTTTCCTTATAAAGTCCTTCACCCCGGCGCACAGCACATTGATTAATGTGCACCATTAAAGCTCTTCAGGCTGACCGGCTGCGTTAATCAAGCAGCAGAGCCAATAATTGTATTAACTCTGTTGCCAATGCAAAGTATAGTGAGGCGTCTATTGTTCTTATAGTCCTGTTATGTCGCGTTTATTATTACTAGCTGCCATTGCCTTCATCCTCTGGTATTTCATACAACAAGCAAAAAACTTGAAGGAAAAGTCGCCAAAAGAAGCGAAAGCCGCTCTGTGGCGTATTATTTTCTTCGCCCTTTTTGGTATTACCCTTGCCTTGGTTGTGACAGGTAAAGCCCATTGGCTCGCCGCAGCTTTTACGGCGTTACTCCCCCTTACGCGTAACTTGTTCGGTATTGCTATACGCGCGCTCCCTTTATTAAAGAGCTGGCAGAGCTTTGGTGGGTCGCAACTTGGGCCGAAATTAAAAGCAGAGTCTTTGGAGCTTAAGGTAAATATTGCCAATGGCAGTTTGGACGGCACCGTGTTGAAAGGTCTTTATGAGGGGCAAACCCTTTCCAGCCTTAACCAAGAACAGTTGGACAAATTACGCGCCCAGTTTCAGGTTGATGACCCGAAAGCAACACGGCTACTTACCGCGTATATGGCCAGACGTTTCCACTCTACGGGCGGGCAGCAGTATCAACAGGCAAGTCACAGCACGGATGCATCGGCACAAGAAGCTTGGCAAATTTTAGGGCTTGAAGAAGGTGCAAGTCCGGCAGAAATTATTAAAGCCCACAAACGGCTTATTCAAAAATTGCACCCTGATAGAGGTGGAAATGACTATTTAGCGGCCAAAATTAATGCCGCAAAAGATGTCCTGATAGAAAAAGCATAATTATTGCAAGGTCTTCAGGTGCGCCCATTCATAATGGGCGAAGTGCCTAGCTTCCGATTACAATATCTTTTTAACGACTGATGGTTTATTTCACACTTATGATTAGTATCTACCACAACCCCCGCTGTTCTAAATCACGCCAAACACTTCAACTGCTTCAGGAGAAGGGCTTTGAACCTGAGATTGTGCTTTATCTAGAAACGCCACCCGATAAAGCAACACTGCAAGGCTTGCTCAGTAAGCTGGGTTTTTCTGCACGCCAATTACTGCGCAGTGGTGAAGCGGCCTACAAAGAAAACCAATTGAAAGACAGCGCTTTGTCTGATGAGCAGTTAATCGATTTTATGCTCAAATATCCCAAGCTCATAGAGCGCCCCATTGTCGTCAACGGTGATAAAGCGGCCATTGGACGTCCGCCTGAATCAGTACTTGATATTTTATAGATAGCCTGACACCTTGGCCTATCGGCATTAACAGTGGCATGTCAAAACTGAAACCAAAAGGCGCTTAAGCGCGTGCTGCAATCAGGTATCACATTAAATACAGACATCACAGGTAACCACCTTGAGTAAACTTGAACAACGTCTTCGCACCGCCAACATGACCCTATGGGGCAGCTACTGCCTGCTTATCATTAGCCTTATTATGGGTGGTTTTGTCAGTGGTACACCGCCTATTTTACTGGTGTTTGCGGTCATACCCTTATTAATTTTCATTCCAGGCCTGCTTAAAAAGCAGCACCGATCAATATCGATGCTCTGTTTTGCAAGCTTGATTTACTTCACCGCTATTGTTGCGAATGTTTTTGAACCGGACCGTTCGATATTCGACATTATCGCTATGGTTTCAGTCGTTACCGTATTTATTACAGCAATGATGTACAGCCGCTGGCTTCAGCGTAATGAAAAACCGGAATAAATCTTTCCGATAAAAAATAAAACGTAGAAAGCATAACGCTTGGGCTACATGGGCCAACCATGTGATGTAAATAAGAGATGTAAAGAATGACAAATACAGGCGAGAAAAAAAAGGGCTTTATTCGTAGGGTTTTTTCTCTGATAGGTTCTATCGCGCAAACAATACGCTCAGTCATTAATGTTCTGATTCTTGTGGTTTTCATCCTCTTTATAGGCAGTTTCTTTGGTAATAATGTTAAGCCACTTCCCGAAAAAGCCTTTTTACGTATTGTCGCTAGCGGCATGCTGGTTGAGCAACTGAGTTATACGGACCCTTTAACCCAGCTTATGGGCCGAGCTAGCCCACACCCTGCTGAAACTTTAGTCAGCGATCTTGTTGAAGCTGTTGTTAGTGCTAAAACGGATCCGAGAATTACCGGCCTGAGTCTTGAACTTGACTACCTTGCAGGTGGCGGTATCAATAAGCTCAGCACCCTTGGCGCAGCACTTCAAGAGTTCAAAAAAAGCGGCAAGCCTATAATTGCTACGGGCAACAATTACACACAAGAGCAGTACTTTCTTGCTAGTTTTGCCGACGAAATTCATCTTAACCCTATGGGTAGCGTTGTTATTAGTGGTTATGCTAGCTATAGACCTTTTTTTAAAGAGGCTCTCGACAAACTTAAAATCAACTTCCATGTCTTTCGTGTTGGCGATTACAAAGATGCTGTGGAGCCTTACACGCGTAACAATATGTCTGAACCTTCCAAGGCTCAAATATCGCTTTGGCTGAATGCACTTTGGCAAAGCTACACGTCAACGATTGAGGCAAATCGCACTCTAGCCGTTCATGCAATCGACAGTTATGTCGGTAATATAGGCGAAAACTTAAAACTCACCGGAGGCAATCCCGCTCAGCTTGCTCTGCAACATGGCTTGATTGATTCTATTAGTTCGCGTCCTGAAACGCGTAAACGCTTACAAGCCCTTGCCGGCCCCTCTCCGGATAAAGAACACGATTACCTTTACATTGAATTGCAAGAATATTTATTTCACCAAAGCTTGAAACTGCCAAGCCAAGATCAGCCTGATAAAGTTGCTCTTATTGTTGCCAAAGGGACGATTTACGATGGTGAGCAAGCTGAGGGAAATATTGGCAGTGATACCTTTAGTGAGCTGCTTGAACAAGTCCGTAATAATCCGAATATTCGCGCCCTTGTTATACGTGTGGATAGCCCGGGCGGCAGTGCTTTTGCTTCAGAGGTCATACGGCATGAAATTGACCTTATTCAAACATCAGGCATCCCTGTCGTTGTTTCTATGGGTTCGCTTGCCGCATCAGGCGGTTACTGGATTGCTGCGGGGGCTGATCAAATTTGGGCTTCACCCACCACGCTCACGGGTTCTATCGGTGTCTTTGGTTTAGTCCCAACCTTTGAGGAATCACTCGCCACACTGGGTATTCATAGCGACGGTATTGCCACATCACCTCTGGCTGGCATTTATCGCCTTGACCGCCCGATGAATGCTCAAACCCAAACGCTGATCCAATTGAGCGTGGATAATATCTATAAGCAATTTATTACACTTGTTGCAGAAGGCCGTAACAGCACACCTGAAGCTATTCACGAAATTGCACAAGGTCGTGTATGGACAGGGCTAAAGGCAAAAGAGCTGGGGCTTGTGGATGAACTGGGTGAACTTGAAGATGCAATTGGTGCGGCGGCAGGGCTTGCGAAACTCGACAATTACGAACTACTACCCATCAAACGCCCGCTTAGCTTACAAGAACAAGCGCTAAAGCAGTTGTCTGAAAGTGTGAACGCCTTTATGAG
>JQIA01000891.1_pt1 | contig 15753 bp, 18 predicted proteins | sample 811431 | NCBI WGS metagenome assembly JQIA01 (sample SAMN02998118, study PRJNA258478) | marine sediment metagenome | biome: marine; feature: seafloor; material: sediment; isolation source: oil-polluted sediment collected from 3 locations (0.5 km, 0.7 km and 0.9 km)... | place: USA: Gulf of Mexico ... | reverse complement strand
AACTTGTCAAGATAACCTAGATAAGGCCCAGTTTGTAATTCACAGGTACGAAACGGATCTATCCTCGCTAAGAATAGACGGTAGGTATAAGAATTTAGATAAGCTAACTTCCACAGAGGATTACGACTATGATTCTCCAGATGACACAGAATTCAAATTTACAGATGAACCACGTAAAAAAATTATAGTGTATGAATACTGGGGCAACTACGATGTTGATGGTGACGGTATTGCAGAAGCTATAGTATGCGCATGGGTTAATAACGTAATAATACGTTTACAGACTAATCCTTACCCAGACAAGAAACCTCCTTTTATAGTAGTTCCTTTTAACAGCGTACCTTTCACTATACACGGTGAAGCTAACGCTGAACTGATAGGGGATAACCAAAAAGTAAAGACTGCAGTTATCAGAGGTGTTATAGACAACATGGCCAGTTCTAATAATGCTCAGGTTGCTGTACGAAAGGGAGCACTAGATCCGCTTAACCGTAAGAAATTCATAAAAGGACAGAACTTTGAGTTTAACGGAAGTCCTAATGATTTCTGGCAAGGCAATTACAATCAAATACCGTCGTCTGCTTTTGACATGATAGGTTTAATGAATAATGAGATTGAATCCATAACAGGTACTAAGTCTTTCAGTGGAGGAATTAACTCTGGATCTCTTGGAGCCACAGCTACTGGTGCTAGGGGAGCGTTAGACGCTACTTCAGTACGTAGAATGAACTTAGTCCGTAACGTAGCCGAGAACCTGATTAAGCCGCTTATCCGTAAATGGATGGCATACAATGCTGAGTTTTTAGAAGATGAGGAAGTAGTACGGGTAACTAACGAAGAGTTTGTACCTATAAGACGTGATGACTTAGAGGGCTTAGTAGATATCGACGTAACAATAGCTACAGCAGAAGACAACGCTGCTAAATCGCAGGAGCTATCGTTCTTACTACAGACGTTAGGCCCAAGTGAAGACCCTGAAATTCGTAGAGGGATAATGGCTGACATAATGGAACTAATGAGAATGCCAGACCAAGCTAAGCGTATGCGTTCTTACCAACCTAAACCTGACCCAGCACAAGAACAGTTCAAACAGTTAGAAATAGAAAGACTGACATTAGAGAACAGGCTTCTGGAAGCTCGTGTAAACAACTTCGATGCTGATGCAGAAGAGAATAGAGCAGATGTCGTTCTTAAGCAGAGAAAAGCTGATGTAGAAGCTGCTAAGGCTAGAAAGCTTACCTCTGAAGCTGAGATGTCAGACCTTAAGTTTGTTAAAGAAGATGAAGGCTACGCACACCTAGAACGTGTAGAATTAGAAGACTTAAAACATGCACAGAAACTAGAGTCTGATGCTAGAATGCACCGGGCTAACTTAGAGCAAATGCTAGCTCAGCAAAGTAGCGGAGACCACAATATAGGGGTATTTCAATGAGAGACATAGAAAGTATTATGGCCAATAGCCAGGCGTATAGGGACGTAGAACCAAAACCTACTCTTTATGATTTACCTACTAACGCTGCAGTAACTAAGAGAGCAGTAGACGCCAGGCTTTTACAAAACTACAAATCTAGGGAAGCGGAGCACAACAGAGCTACGGAGAGTAGAAACATAGCAGAATCTCAGTTTGAACTTGGCAGACTTCAAGGTGCAGAAGAGCAAGCCTTATCAGCACAGCAAAATGTTAACCCATTATATAGCCCTCAACAGTGGGAAGGTTCACAAGATATCCGAGAGGATATAAGCGGAATTTTGGACCAGCAGTTCACAGCATAAAACAATTTAATACCTTAATACGGGAATAACATAATGGCAAACACAGTAAAAAACTCAGACGGATTAGCAGGATCGTTAGCTAAAAAAGCAGAACTAGAGGCTAAGACTAAGCCACAAAAGGTAAAAAAAGGTAAGTACGGTAGCGGACTATTCCAAAATGCTGTAAATTCCAGAAAAAATAGAAATTCTAGGATTGAAGCACAGTTGCGTAAAGCAGGTGCCTAATAACTTGATAAGGGTATACTAGTGTTAAATTTACTAAAAGATAAAGCAGGTAACTTTTGTTTAGCTAAAATATGCTATGTAGTTACATTAGTTGTATGCTTACACAGGGTAGTTACTGTAGAATGTACATCGGTTGATTACACAGGAATAGCAATGCTTCTTGGAGTTGTTGCTGGAACCTACTACGGTAGATCTGACACGAAATCAAAGGCAAATAATAATGAATAACCTAACTACGGTGACACAGACAATGACGTTTAATGAAGTACTTGGGTTGATTGTAGGGATATGCGGATTATTCGTAGCTGTTGTAATATTCATGCAGAAATCCAGAAATTCAGTAGCTAGGGAAGCACATGAAGAAAGTAAGGAATCTCTTAAACATAGCTTGGAGACCTTACGTTTAGGTATCGAGTCTAATAGAAAGCACGGAACTGATATTATGAATACGATGTGGGCCAGAATAGATGAAACACGCAAAACAATGTCAGACCACAAACAGCATATCAGTAAACATTATCATGATAAGCAGGAAGTAGAGAAGCACATTGAGATAATCAATAAGCCGTATCTACAACAAGTCAGACACCTGAACCAGAAGGTAGATAAGCTAGAAGAAAAGATAGAAGAAGTAGCTAAAACTATAAGCGAGGTGAAGGACGTATCCAACCAGGTGCTGACTAACCTAGCCATACTTACTAGTAAAAGCGATAAGTAATATGAGTTTTTTGATTGCACTCATACCAGATTTACTGAAAAGCGTATTTGGAGGGCTATCCACTAAAATGGCCATGTACCTATCTATTACGCTAATCTCCATATCTGGAGGTGGGTATCTAGTTTATAAGTACATGGATATGAGACTTGAAGTAGAGAGTCAAAGAGCACTGGTTAAAGGGTATGAGGTAAGTATAACTAGACTTAGTGAAGGATTAGGTAACGCAGAGAAAACTTTATCGGAATCTAAGAGAGACTTCAAGGATGCGATAGAGAGGAGTAGGAAACTACGGAACGATTTTGAAAGTAACCGTGCTAAATTTATAGAGGCTCAAAATGTATTTGATAAAGAATGCGGTAGATTTGATAGGCTTATGCAGAAGAAAGCAGGTCTTGTTGTTAGGGCTGCTAATCGTGCTACTGACAGGGTGTGGGACAACTATAAAGAAGCAACCAGTACAAGTTCTAACTAAGTACAAGAGGGTAGATATTGTCTGCCCAGATGCTCCAACCTTAGTGTCACCAAACTGGAAGAACATTGTTTGGGTAGTTGCCACAGACGAAACAGGATTGAAAGTACTAGGAATAACAGAAAGAAACTATAAGAACCTAGCAGAAAACACACAACATGCTTTAAAGGCAATACAAGATAGAAATTTAATTTTAAACTACTACAAAAAGTGTATACAGGAGTTCAATTCAAATGAGTAAACTAAAGAGTCCTTGGAAACCTAAAACTACTATTCTGATCATTGCATTTCTGGCATTGATGGTATGGATGTTAGGTAAAGAAGCATCAGCCGACACTAAGGTAGAAGTAGGTGGATATGCAGTAGGTGTTGGGTTTCAACATTATCAAGGCGAACATTTAATACTGAATGAGAGATGGAACGAGGGCAAATACCAAATCGGTGTTTTACTGCAGTTAAGATTAGATTGTGTTGCAGACGTATGTAAGCGACCTAGCTCAAAGAGTTCAAATCAAGCAATATTTATTCAGCGTATAGTACACTATGAAAAACTAGAATTACTGTTTGGTATGAGTTATTGGCACAATGAAAGCCCTGCTTGGAATAGTCACACACCTTACGTTCTTGGATTAGGTTATAATTTTACAGATAAATTAAGCTTGAATTGGAAGCATTTTAGTACAGGTGGAGCATCTTCTAATAACGGTGGATTAGACTTTTTAACTGTAGGTTACACGTTTTGAGAATTGTATATTATTTTTTAGCATTATTAGCAATGCCGTATTTTATATGGTCAGTATTACGTCCTCAAGTGCTTCCCTGTGACGAGTCTAACCGCATCAATAAGATTAGACTAATATGGTTTGCGTGTACACGACAAGAGCTGTTTGATACGTTAGATTGGAGTCATGACTCTCCTATTACCAGAATACAGCTAGTGTGGAACGTGTGTCAAAGAGAAGGTTACTTTGTAAGTACATTTCCTTGGTTGATGAAAGATGAATACGAAAACATTAATAGATAGGAGCAATGCGGTATGTTCGATGCACTTTTACATGTAGTTACTTTAATTGCTTGTTTTGTAGCTCTACTAGTAACCATAACTGATTTTGCAACTATACGATACCTAGCAACTACCTCTAGAAAAGTTGCGCTATTTATACTTTTATCAGTACTAGTACTATTTTTCACAGTAGCGGGTCTCCACGCCATTGACGAAATACACACGCTAACGAGGTCACTATGAAATTTTTAATAACAATTGCACTATTCATTTTTACACTATCCACTCAAGCTGTAACTGACACACGTATGTGCGGTGAAGTTAAAAGAACAGTTGACGGTAAAATTAAACGTGACGGAAAGGTTACACGATCTTTTAAAAAGCTATACCCATGTCCGTCAAACATGTCGTCTACGGGTAGTTGTCCGGGTTGGGCTATGGATCACGTCATACCGTTAGCATGTGGTGGTTGTGATACTATTGAAAATTTACAATGGCTGCCGTTGGATATAAAGAGTAAAGCTGGTAAACTCCCTAAAGACAGATGGGAAAGAAATCTTTACTGCAATTTTGCTAAACCTATAAGTGTACAGGAACCTAAGTGAGTAACACATGACTGTTAACGTAGCTTTTGACGGAAGTGTAATTGATACCGCGGATACGGTAGGTAACTGGACAGGTGTGAAGATTACATCCGGTGGCGGTTTTGCACAACCTACAGCTGCTGATGCGGCTTATGAAGGATTGAACAATATCACTCTACGTTCAGATAACAAGAGGGTATACGCTTACGTTGATGTTGGGGCTGGTAATGAGATTGATTTCACTGCTGGACAAGCAGGAGCCGGTACTGTTGATGGATCAGATCAGATGTTTTACATTTGGGTTAATTTCTTGCCATCCCCACTATTGGCCCTCCAATCAGAAGGCGGTCTTGGTATCTTCATGGGGGTAGGAGGAGCAACTCCAGGATCTTCTCAGTATGCGCTTTGGTACATTCACGGTAGAGATACCTATACCGGTGGTTGGGTACGTTTAGCGATTGACCCGAATAAGCTGCCTAGTATTGAAGCAGGTACAGCGTTTGACCCAGGAAACGTAAGGTATTTCGGAGCATTTGCCCACAATAACCAAGGCACGGCTAAGTACGATAATTTCGTAATTGACCAATGCGCTAGGGGGAAAGGATTAATTATCACTGGCTCGTCTACTCTAGGTCTAGCAGAAGAGTTACTTGCAGACGAAGAAGCAAACAGACACGGAATTGTCACACCGTTAAACGACTCAGGTACGGCATCACAGATTGCTGGCAAACTCACATTTGGGGATTCAGTAGGCACAGCTTTAACTAACATTACTGATGAAGACTCTAAGTTTTTTGCAGCAGAGCCTTTATACTATGAGACTACGTTAAAGACTGCATGCCCTTTAACTTTTATGGGTATGGATATAGTAGGTAATGGGACAGGAGCTACAGATGTTGCTTTTGGTCAAGCAGTTGGTGCTGATAATGGTCGTAACGGTATTTCTTTAGTAGGTAATGATTCCTATAATTTCACTTTCGATAGAGATGATGGTTCAGTAGAGTCTTCCGATTTCTACGGTTGCTCATTTGAGAACTTAACAGGTACGTTAGCTTTAGATGGTACACATGACTTCAATGGAGCCACATTAGTAAACTCTGCAGCAATTAGTGTTGCGTCTAATACCTCTAATATGACCTCAGTAGGTTCAGGACAAATCACACCTGCTGCTTCAGTTGTTTTGGCGAATAGCCTGATAATCAATAACACTGGTTCCTCCTCTGTAAGTACTTCAGATTTAGGCAACGTAGATAAATGTATATTCTCTAAAGGCGTTTCAGGACATGCTGTAGAACTCTCTGGAGTAGCTGCATCATACGGCTGGAATTGTACTGCAACAGGTTATGACACAGGTACAGCCTCTGCAGGAGTTCAAGTCACTGGTGGATCTATTACCGGTAATGAACACATACACGTTACAGCATCAACAGGTACGTTTACTATCAGTGTCGCAACTGGTGCAACCATACCTTCAGTAAGCTCTGCAGGGGCTATTGTCAACGTAGAATCTGGTGGAGTATTGATTGATGTAAACGTGAAGAACGAGTCAGGTGGTAACATTACAGGAGCTCTTGTCTATATAGACGAAGATCTTGTTGTTGGAGGTAATATTGCAAATACTACTACTAACGCTAATGGCGATATAGTGCAAGCAAGCTACACAGGTGCAGTTACTAGTGCTATACTGCGAATACGGCTATACGGGTACAAACCATTTTTAGGTACGATAACCTTGACTCAAAACTCAGCAACTAATGTGATTCTAATTACAGACCCACAACAAACTTAAATAAGCAGGTGAATACGGATGGCTTTTAATTCAGCAGATTGGACAATTAACTACGTAACCAAAAAGGTTACGAATAACGATTCAGGTACAGGTAACAATGTTCCAGCAGTCGTCGGCTCTCAACTATACGTAGGCTCTTGCTTATTGTTCTTTCAGTGGATTGCCACTGAGTTTGCTTCTGCATCTCAGATGGATGACGCTTACCCAATAGTGTCTGATACGCCAACAGTATACAAGTGGCAGAACGGGTGGGGATTCGGTAATGAAACTGAAGATACCAACTACCTAACAGGCGGGGATTTCACAAGCTCTGACGGCTTAGAACAATGGAACTCGGTGTTTACTATCGGTGCTCCTACTGCAGGAACTCAAATTGCCATATTTCAGAATGACGCTGAGATAACTCCATGGTGGGATGTTAACAACATAGATGTCTTGATCAAGGTTAAGACTGGTGGTGTATTTATCCAATCAGATGACGTATCTGGTGTTGCCAAAAATGGCGGTATATGGTTATACACTCGTAAGTTTGGTGATTTCTTTAATCATGGTTTTGTGGATTTGGAAGCAGGTAGAGCACCTATTGGTCTTGATACCGCAGTTGACTCAAATAACCAAACATTAGAGGCAACAATCCAGGCATTATACGATGATGTAGGGTTTACTATCACTTTCGGTACAGTGTCACGAGATTTGAACAATGGTCAAGGCGCTCAGAACTATGACATTGAGATAGACTGTAATGGTCTTGGTATGGATGATGTGTACGAAGTCCTCAAATTAGCTACTCAGTATGGAGAGCTAACAGCGTTGAATGGTGATGCTGGACAGGAATACCGATCAGCTTCTGAAGGTACTTACGCAGAAGTCAAAGTTGCACCATTCGGAACACTTGCAGGTACAACATTCTTTGGAGCTAGAGGCGTTTGGTTGACTAACTACCTAGTGGCTGACTTCTCATTGATTGATGCTTCAGGAACAACTAGAGTTCCTCCTAGCTTACAAAAAGTTAACGCAAATCATCCCTCACTTGTTGGTTGTGAAGTTCTTGTTGCTGAATCTTTAGCAGGATCTGTTGTTAAAAATCAGTATACCATTGCTTCAGTAACTACTAACTCTATCACTTGTGATGGCACTCCGGCTATTGACCCAGATAAAACTCCGTTAACAGGTATAGCCAAGATTGGAGATACTGTGTATGCATACACCGGATTTAACGGAAATGATCTAACTGGTGTTACTCCTGACCCTACAGGTGAGACTGGAGACTTCTACATCCCACTACTTAATGTTTTGGCAGATACTACAACTGAGTTATCTGATAACTTAGTGTACAATACAGACATCACAGTTCTTACGTCTGTTAGAAAATATGGGTTCAAGCCATACGATGTTGAAACTGTATTTGGTTCTGGTGGATTAACTTTCACTCCTATCTTAGCTACTGACCCACAGGCAACTTAATGAGTTACTATGAAACAGTACAGGCGTTAATAACACTCTTGAACCTTCCAGAAGGTCAGGAGTGGGTAACTCTTAAAGACTTGAAAGATCAAGCGGAGAAGCTGGATGGCGGTAAGAAATGATCTGGTTGTTGATTGGAGCAGCTCACCGAGAGTAATAACTATCAGATCTCCATCTGTAGAGATTACAATCCAGGACTTACACGATAGCTGTAGGTTCTTGGAGTCTCAAGCTAATGCTATGGATAATCCACCACTTATTGACACAGCTGGTAAGGAAGATTTAGGCGGTGGTGTGGAAGTTGGGCTTACCTCAACTTTACAGGATGCTCTAGTAGCTTTTGAGGCTAGGACTGGACCAACCTACGTTCAATGTAGAGTTAATGGTGGAAACTTAGTAGCTTTGGATTCTTTTGGGACTACCTTGTCTAGTCCTATTGACCCTACTGCGTTTACTCAAGTAGTTACAACTGCGTCTTCCTCGGCAACATCCCAAAACCAAGCGAGTATTGAGTATGGTTCTTTTGAGGGTGGAGTTTGGTACGATGCCACTTCAAGCAACATAGGTACTGGTGGACTTAACGGTAATGCTCAGAACCCGTTAAACAACGTACCGGACTGCATGGCAGTTATGACTTTAAGAGGTCTTCCTGCTGTAATGTACGTTATAGGGGATATGACTTTAAGTACTGGAGATGATGTACGTAATATTCACATAATTGGCGTATCTCACATAAATTCTACACTTACAGTGGATGCTGCAGCATTATGCCTAGATACTCGATTTAGTAAATTCGATATTACAGGCACACTTGACGGAAACTCTGAAATAAGGGATTGCGTAGTTGGGGATCTTGAGTACTTTAACGGTCATTTACACGATTGTTTTTTAGAGGGTCTTATAAGGCTTAGAGGTAACTACCAAGCTAATATATCTAATTGTTCAATCCTTGATGTTATGAACCCTCCTACTATTGATATGCTGGGGTCTACTCAACGATTGATGATGCCAAACTACTCAGGACGAGTTATATTTGATAATATAGACCAAGCAACTGCTTCTGTTGCTTTAGGGTTAGACGCAGGTGAAGCTATAATAAATCCTACCTGCACAGCCGGAGTAATTGCTGTTTCTGGTACTGGTGCTGTCAAGGATGGCAGTTCTTTTACATGCTATGTAGTTAACACTGCTCTGGATGGAAGTGACCTGAATAACCTCAAGTATATAGTTGAAGCACAAAGACCGCATCATTCAGGGTTTGGTAAAACTTACTTCTGGAGTCCTTACGCAGGCGATGATACTTTCGACGGACTACATCCTAGAAGAGCCACTAAGACTTTTGCACAAGCTCAAATTTTAGCAGAGGATAATGGCCATGATACTGTTATTTGCTTATCTGATGACCCTACAGGAACCACTACCACTAATGAACAGATAACCATTACTAAGGGCTACCTATTCTTACGTGGACCAGGAAGAGATTTCAACATTCACTGCCTTTCTGATGGGTTTAGTTGCGTAGATATTCAAGCTCCTGGAGTTGAAGTATCTAGTATGCGTATCTCTAACGAACTAACAAACACCTCTCCAGCAGTACACACATCAGGAGTATTTCCGTTTCTCAAAGATTTGTACATAGAGGAATCGTTTAACGCCATTAACATTAATGGTGGCAGTCAGGGTATCGTTCAAAACTGTAGAGTTGGACATAACACAGGTTACGCAATTAAAATAGAAGGAGACTCTGACCATTTCACATTGAAGGATTCTCATCTAGGTTCTAACGGTGGAGGTGGCGTTATTGCTGACTTCTCTACAGGACACGAGCTTATAATTGTTAACAGCGTCATACACGGAAATACAGGATACGGAGTGTCTATTGGAGCAAATACTGCAGGAGTGCAAATACTTGGTGACGTACAAATATTCGATAACTCTTTAGGAGATGTACTAGACAATGGCCCTAATACTCAGGACTTAAGAATTTCAGTTGGACTTACGGTAGATGAGAATACTCAGCTTATGTCGTTGCCTAGCGCAGTAGATGTTAAAAATGAAGTACTATTTACGGAAAACCCTTAATGGCTACGTTATGGGAAACGATAACTGAAAATAGTACATTGCCTGTAGAGCCGGGTAATACACTACTGGATCACGTAAACCATCAAGTGAGTGGTGTACCATTCCCTGTACAGCAACTAGAGGTTAATTTTGCTGAAGTAAACTCAGAAGTTAATTTCACTGAAGAAGAAAATGAAGTATCATTTAAAGATACAACACAAGAAGTTAACATAAACTTAGATAGCGTAGGGGTAGATAATGTCATTCAGTAGAGTTAGGGGTGATACCCAACTTCAGGAGTTCACTCTAACAGTGACCGCTAATAACGTCACAACTCCGTTAGACCTGGATTTAGCAGACAAAGTGGAGTTCTCGTTTATTAAGCCTAAAAGTAGTACTGTTTTAATTAGGTTATGCGATAAACACGCAGACCCTTTGACAGGTGTATGCTACGTGGACTTCACAGATACCGATGTAGATACAGCAGGTACTTGTGTGTATGATATTCAGATAACTTGGGTAGGCGGAAGAAAAACTACCTACACTGTAAGTGAGTTCAAGCTTACTGATGACGTAAACAAGACTTAGTAGATGAAATTGCAGTATAATGGTTAAAACTTATAAAGAATACAATGTGAGGATACAAAAATGGAACAAGGATTAGCAGCAAGCGTAGCACAACCACAACAAGAACCTAATGGTGGTGGTCTACCAAGTTTAGAGCAAGTTGCACAAATGTTAATGGAAGGAGTACCTCCAGAAGAGTTGGAGCAGATGGGTATACCTCCTGAGTTGATAATGGAAGCAATTGCTATGCTAGAGCAGCAAATAGCAGCAGAAGGTGGACAGCCTCAAGAACAGCAAGTACAGCCACAACAGGTAGAAGGTGCAGGTGGTTTAGCGCAGAACTTGGTCGGGTAGATGGAACACGGCCTAGCTAGTACTATGGTATACGGAGATGGTGTAGGAAACACGGTAAAGCACCATTACTCCAAAACTGCCGTAGTTAACCGTAGAAACAAGCTCAAAAAAGGTAAAAAAGGTAAAAGGGGTTGTAAAACTCGTTGAACCTGCTATATACTGAAATACGTAGGGTGACTATTACACTTGTAGGTCACTCGATACACAACTTTTAAACTACATAAAAGGATTCGTAATGAATAACCTTGACAACGAACAGCATCTTATTGAAGTAGAAAACAAGTATTGGGCAGACAAATGGGCTGCACTAGAAAGATTAAAAGAGAACAAAGATTTCCAGGACGTTATACTTACTGGTTACTTTAAAGATAAAGCCATAAATGGAGTTAGCTTACTGGCAAGAGATAATATTGTTGAAGGTGGACACAGGACTGCAGTAATGGAGGACTTAATTGGTATATCCAGTTTAGAAGACTTCTTCATTACAATTGAGAATTTAGGTACAGAAGCTCCCGATGATGATGAAGACGAGTAAGGGGAGGTCTGACTATGGATACTAATAGTGAAGATGATTTATGGGGAATGAGTGACGAAGAGTTAGAGACTGTGTACAAAGAGGCTAAAGCTCAGGAGAACTCTCCCGAAACAGATTTAGAAGCAGACGATGTTTCTGAAGATATTGAGTCAGAACCTTCTACGGAAGAACCTGATGAAGACGTATCAGTCGATGATGACGATACAGAAGAAGATTTAGAAAAAGAAGAAGAAGATGGTCATGATCAAACCGATACCTCGGAATCTGACCATGATTCTAGCGATGACTCTGAAACTGACGATGAAGATGACGACAACACTGATGAAAATGAAGCGGATAATCCTGACGGGGAAGATGCTGAAAATGAAGAAGAAAGTTCTGATGACACTGAGAAAGACGAAGACGAAGAGCAACCAGTAAAAGAATACTCGTTCCGTGCAAACGGTAAGGACTATGAATTTTCAAGTGATGAGATTGTAGACCAATTCCCTAAGATATTTGGCAAAGCAATGGATTACACCAAAAAGATGCAAACCATCAAACCTTGGCGTAAAACAATCGATGCTATTGAAGGGGCTAATCTCTCGCATGATGATGTCGGTCTTATGATTGACGTACTGAAGGGTGATAAAGAAGCTATTACAGAAGTGTTAAAACGAACAGGTACTGATACCCTCGAATTAGACACAGAAGCAGATAGCGGATACGTTGCTAAGAATTATGGTCGAGATGAAAGTGCTTTGGCTATTTCTGATATTGTTGATGAAATAAGCGGAGATGATGAGTACACAACTACTCAAAATATTCTATCTAAAGACTGGGATGATAAGTCGTGGGAAACTGTGACGGAAAATCCTAACATGGTTAGGTTGCTTCACGAAGACGTGAAAAGTGGTATGTACGAAACTTTACAGCCATTGGTTAATAAACTAAAAGTCTACGATGGTGGAACTAAACCAGATATAGAATATTATAAGGAAGCTGCTCAACAACACTTTAATAAACTCGCTGAACAGAATGCTTACACAGAACGGCAAGCAGCTACTAAGCAGAAGCGTATGGATACTCAGAATGCTGATACAGAAAAGCAAGAAAGAGTCACTAAAGCTAAAGCTCAGTCTAGCAAGCGAACCGCTACTAAGAAGGCATCTGCAAAGCGAAAAGCTGCAGCACCTACAGCAAGTGTGTCGAAAGACCGTGCAGTTGTAGATTACTTAGACGAATCTGATGAAGCATTTGACGATTGGTATAAGAGGTTGCAAGATTCCGTATAAATTTAATGGACAAGTTTGTCCACGGTTAAACTAAGAGGGCTATAAAATGGCTGATAACCAATATAATAACGGCACTAACTCTACACAGGGTGCCAACACAGTTGTACATTACTATGATCGTGCAGGCGTAAAAGCTGCTAATCGTGTAAACCTTTATGGCCAGTTTGCTGACCGTAAATCAATGCCTAAGAAAATGGGTAAAACGTTTAAAATTTCTAAGTTTTTACACATGTATGATCGTGCTCTTAATCACGCAGATTTTGCATCTAAGGGTTACTTAAGTGCTCGTTCGATTGATGACATCACGACTAACTTACTGACAGATGCTGCATTAACTGAAGGTGCAGGTGCAGTAAACAAACGTACTTTAACTAAAATCACTATGGAACAAACGTTAGCTCGTTATGGTGAGATGTTAGACTATACTGACGAAGTTGAATTATTCTCTGAAGATTCTATGCAGGTACGTTACCGTGAAGAATTAGGTGAGTTAGCTAACTCTCGCTATGAAGATTTACTTCAAGCAGACATGCTATCTACCGGTACTGTAATGTTTGGTGGTTCGTCTACTAACATTGGTGAAATAGATGAAAACTCTCAAGTTACTTATGATTTAATTCGTAAAGCTGTACGAAAGTTAGTACGTAACCGTGCTAAAAAGAATACGACTTTCGTAACTGGTGATGTGAAGATCGATACACGGACTGTTGCTAAAGCGTACTACGCTGTCATTGGCGCAAACGTTAAAGGCGATTTAGAAACTATCACCCGTGGTACTGGCTCTACTGAGGAGTACGTGTACATTGCTGCTCATAAATACGCATCAGCTGCTACACTTGCTGAAGGTGAAGTTGGAGCTATGCACGAAGTAAGGTTCATCGAGTCTGAAGCTGCAGTAGTTTATGATGGTCAAGGTGCTATTCCTCCACAGAACTACGCTGGGGATTTATCCATTTCTGGTGTTACTGATTTAGCTTCTGTAACTCCTGCTGATCGTGGTAACTTCGATGCTTTCCCTATACTTTTCCCTACTGAAGGCTCTTTCGCTACAGTCGGTCTTAAAGGGCAAGGTAAGATTAAGTTCAACTCTAAGTCTCCGGCTAAAGTTGAAAACTCTAATCCGTACGGAACTACTGGGTTCTTCTCTTATAACTTCTTCTACGCAGGTATCATCTTGTGTGAAGAGAAGTTACTGAAAGTCTTAGTTTCTGCTACTGCTTAGTAGGTACATAACAGTAAGGGTCTCTTTAACCGGAGATCCTTATTAGTTACCACTTTACTTTAAGCTCCTAGTTTACTACAATAAAATCCGTTTTACTTACCCTCTAAATACCCTATTAAGGAATTAGACAAATGACAGAATTAAATGAGAATACAGATAACGAAGTATCGCCATTAGACGAGCTTAAAAAAGAAGCTAACGAGCTTGGCATCAGCTTCAACAAATCCATCGGTCTTGTAAAGTTACAAGCCAAAGTTGATGAATTTTACGAAGCGAAAGAGAATTCAGATCCAAAGATTGACGTTCCTCTAGAAAAGGTAGCAGATGCACCTAAAGCGTCTAAAGGACTTAGTGCTAAAGTTAAGTTGCGAGTAGAACGGGAACGTAATGCACGTAAAACACGAGTAGTCTCCTTGGTAGATAACGACCAACGGTCAAACAGCCATACAACTACGTGTACAGCAAACTGCTCCAATGAGTTCTTTGACTTAGGTACTAAAGTGTTACCACTTAATGAAAAAATTGAAGTTATGATGGGACATCTCAACGTACTAAAATCAGTTAGAATACCTCTTCATGTTAAAGATACAAAAACAGGTTTATCCTCAGTAGTGATGAGACCTAGATACACTATCAGCTATGAAGACGTAGAATAAAAATTAAACATTAAAAGTTAGGAGACACTCTAGTCTCCTGCAGTTTGCCCTTAAGGATATTACATGAGTTGTGACTCTACTAAATTCGTTATCTCAAAAGGTGTAGACAACACTTTTACTTTCACCATAAAACAGGATAACTCCACGCTACCGCTAACAATAGTTGGTGGTGATACCTTTTTCGCTGACCTGATTTTACTGGAAGGTGATGCTGCCTACGCACAAGTAACTAACAAGGCGTTAACAGTAGAAGACATGGCAAACGGTAAAGTATCGCTAGTTATCGCAGCTAACGAGACTACTAGTCTTGTTACTGACAAATCTTCCAAAGTAGATAGATACTACTCAAGACCTACGTACAGACTGTTGCTGAGATGTAACACTACTAATAACGGGGATTTTATAGCTACTGTGGATTACGTGTATGTCTCTTAAGGTAACAAATAGTATAGAAGTTACACTAGCGTCTACGGATATAGACAAGTACAAGACAGAAGACGTTGTATCTTCTAACTCGCACACTGTATGCGCTGAGTCTACTCAATACATAACAGCTGTAAAAAAGGAATACTCTATAGTTGGTGATGCCTTCTATGCAGGAGTCAACTCTGATGTAGCACCTTCGTGGCTGACAAACCTGGTTACTGACCTTGTAAACGTAACAGTAGATAATGGTTTAGTAGACTATGACTCACTAGTTCAAGACGTAAGAAACGCAATAGACTCCATAGATGTTGCTGCTAACACGTATGTTGAACAAATCAGTTTTACAGCAAGCGTTGATGGTATTATAGGTGTACACCTAGATACACTAAACGCTACGCATGATGGCAAGTTTGCCACTATCGTAAATTTAGACTTGGTAGAATCCACTACTACTCACGCACTGGCCCTTAGCGTTACTGACCTAAGAGCTGAATTTACAGAAGACATAAATGCTCGTGCTACCACAATAGAAACAGCTTTTGCTAATGAAGATGCAGCATTAGCTAATAGTATAACAGCACTTACCACAGCTTTCACCGATCAAGAAACTAACCTATCAGGTACTGCAGACGC
>JQIA01000888.1_pt1 | contig 15771 bp, 13 predicted proteins | sample 811431 | NCBI WGS metagenome assembly JQIA01 (sample SAMN02998118, study PRJNA258478) | marine sediment metagenome | biome: marine; feature: seafloor; material: sediment; isolation source: oil-polluted sediment collected from 3 locations (0.5 km, 0.7 km and 0.9 km)... | place: USA: Gulf of Mexico ... | reverse complement strand
AAATAATTATTTTTTCTCATTAAAAATTGCGGTACCACTATATTGTTATATTTATGATGTTTTGCGGACAATCAGAAAATTAAATATTAAAATTTATGGTAATATTAGAAATATGCCTTTTTGTAAACAAAAAACCACAACTAATAAAGTTGTGGTTTTAATATATTATAGATTCCTGTTTTTACAAGAAAAATTAATCTTTTTAATGCCTAATGTACACTGCGTGTACTAGTTATTCAACATAACAGGCATTACAAGCATTGTAACTTGTTCACCTTCATCAGTACCATCAATAGGCGTTAAAATTCCTGCTCTATTAGGTAAAGACATTTCAATTAAAACTTCGTTAGAACTTAAGTTGTTTAACATTTCGCTTAAAAAACGAGAGTTAAAACCAATTTGCATATCATCACCTTGATAATCGCAACTTAAACGTTCATCAGCTTTGTTAGAAAAATCTAAATCTTCAGCAGAAATATTTAATTCTGTTCCCGCCATTTTTAAACGAATCTGGTGCGTTGTTTTACTAGAGAAAATAGAAACACGTCTTACAGAGTTTAAGAAAGAAGCTCTATCAACCGTTAATTTATTTGGATTCTCTTTTGGGATTACCGCTTCATAATTAGGGTATTTTCCATCAATTAAACGACAAACTAAAACTGTATTATCAAATGTGAATTTTGCATTTGCGTCATTATATTCAATGGTAACTTCGCTTTCAGAACCACCTAAAATACCTTTTAATAAATTTAAAGGTTTCTTTGGCATAATGAATTCTGCTGTTTGATCTGCAGTAACATCAGTTCTAGAATATTTTACTAGTTTATGAGCATCTGTTGCAACAAAAGTTAAACTTTGTGAACTAAACTGAAAGAAAACTCCACTCATTACTGGGCGTAAATCATCATTACCAGCTGCAAATATTGTTTTAGAAATTGCTGTACCTAAAATACTTGCCGGTATTATTGTTTTACTTGGTGATGGTAATGAAACCGCTTTTGGGAATTCGTCTCCACTAAAATAAGCCATGTCATATTTACCTTGATCAGAGCTAATTTCAATCGTATTATCACCTTCTGTTTTAAATGTTAAAGGTTGGTTTGGAAACGTTTTTAAAGTATCTAGTAATAAACGTGCAGAAACTGCAATAGAACCATTACTATCACTTTCTACATCAACAACAGAACTCATTGTAGTTTCTAAATCTGATGCAGAAACTTTTAATTGATTTTCAGATAACTCAAATAAAAAGTTATCTAAAATTGGTAATGTGTTGTTACTATTTATAACGCCGCCTAAAATTTGTAGTTGTTTTAACAATAGCGAACTCGATACAATAAATTTCATGTAATTTCTTTTCTTAATTAGTCTTACAAATATAATCTTAATAAGTGACTTTAAAAATTATTTTATTAACAGGTTATGAGCATTTTTTTTATGAATATGAAACGTTATAATTATGTTAACAAAATGTATTTTCATCCATAAAAAACTACATTTGTTTACTTGACCAATTTTTAAATATGAAGAAAATTACACTTTCTATAGTAGCGATTTTATTAATTTCAATTTCAGTTTTCGCTCAAAAACCACAAAAATTAACTTCAAATCAGATTTATGAGAAAATTCAAAAACTGAATTTTTTAGGAACTGCTTTATACATCGCAGCACATCCTGATGATGAAAATACTCGTTTAATTTCTTTTTTATCAAACAATGTAAAAGCAAGAACGGGTTATTTATCTTTAACAAGAGGAGATGGAGGTCAGAATTTAATTGGCCCAGAAATTAGAGAATTATTAGGTGTTATAAGAACACAAGAGTTATTAGCAGCAAGAAGAATTGATGGCGGAGAACAATTTTTTACAAGGGCAAATGATTTTGGATATTCTAAGCATCCAGATGAAACTTTAGAAATTTGGGATAAAGAAAAAGTTCTGAGTGATGTTGTTTGGGCAATTAGAACTTTTAAGCCAGATGTAATTATCAACAGATTTAATCATAAAACACCGGGTACAACGCATGGTCATCATACTACTTCTGCTATGTTAAGTGTAGAGGCTTTTGAGTTGGCAAAAGACAGTACAAAATTTGTGAATCAACTTGAACATACTAATGTGTGGCAACCAAAAAGATTGTTTTTTAACACCTCTTCTTGGTTTTATAGAGATAAAGCAAAATTTGTAGAAGCTTCTAAGGGATTTACAAAGTTTGATATTGGTGTTTATTATCCTTTAAAAGGAGTTTCTAATAATGAATTGGCATCCATGGCAAGTAGCCAACATTTATGTCAAGGGTTTGGAAGATTATCTACAAGAGGAGAACAAACGGAATATGTAGAATTTTTAAAAGGAGATCCTTTAAAAGATAAAAATGATATTTTTTCAGGAATAAACACTACTTGGAACCGTATTGAAAATGGTGGTGAAATTGGTGATATTTTATATGATGTTGAACAAAATTTCGATTTTGTAAATCCGTCAAAGCATATACCCAAATTAATGGAAGCTTATAAAATGATTCAAGATTTAGAAGATGTTCACTGGCGAGTGATTAAAGAAAAACAAGTTAAAGAGATTATTGAAGCTTGTTTAGGTTTGTATATAGAAGCTTCTGCCATTAGTTCTTCAGGAACACCAAATTCTACTATTGATGTTAATTTTGAAGTATTAAATAGGAGTACTATTGATATGATATTAACGTCAATAATATCTACTATTGATAAACAAACAATTTATAAGGGCTTTGAGTTAACTCAAAATAAAAAATTCACTTTTAAAGAAAATATTTTATTAAAATCTGATGAATTCACAGATCCATATTGGTTGAGAAAAGAAGCTTCTTTGGGAACTTATAGCGTAGATAATCAGCAATTAATAGGGAAGCCAGAAACACCAAGAGCAGTACAAATAGATTTTAATCTTGTTGTAAATTATATGCCTATTACAATTACCAAAGATGTAATTGTAAGATATGCAGAAAGAGATAAAGGAGAGATTTATGAGCCTTTTGAAATTATGCCTGAAATAACAACTAGGATAAAGGATAAAGTACTTATTTTTTCTGATAGTATTTCTAAAAATATTAGTGTAGAAGTAAGAGCAGGAGCAAGTTATGTGAGCGGAAAAGTAAGCTTAAACGTTCCTGAGGGTTGGAGTGTATCTCCTAAAGAAATTGCTTTTAGTATTCAACAGAAAAAGGATAAACAAACCGTTGTTTTTGTAGTAAAACCGCCAAAAGATCAATCAGAAGGAAAATTGTCTGTGGTAGCTACTTCTGAAGGAAAAACGTATTCAAAAGAATTGGTAGAGATAAATTATAATCATATTCCTAAACAATCTGTTTTATTAAATTCTGAAGCTAAAATTGTTCGTTTAAATATTGAGAAAGTTGGTGATTATATTGGATATATAAAAGGAGCTGGAGATGCTGTGCCAGAAAGCTTACGTCAAATAGGGTATACCGTTGTAGAAATAAATCCATCTGAAATTAATGATAAGAACTTGCAAAAATATGACGCTATTGTTTTAGGAATTAGAGCATATAATGTTGTTAAAGAATTAAAGTTCAAGCAGAAACACTTACTTGATTATGTTAACAAAGGTGGTAATATGATTGTGCAATATAATACCAATAGAGGTGTAAATGTTGAAGCGCCTTACACGCTAAAATTATCTAGAGATAGAGTTACAGATGAATTTGCAGAAGTTATAATTATGGATGAAGAAAATTCTCTTTTTAATTTTCCTAATAAAATTACAAACGAAGATTTTAATGGTTGGGTTCAGGAACGTGGATTGTATTTTCCAAATATTTGGAGTGATGAATATACGCCTCTTTTATCTATGAATGATAAAGGTGAAACACCTAAGTTAGGCAGTTTATTAATTGCAAAATATGGAAAGGGAAATTACATTTATACAGGTTTAAGTTTCTTTAGAGAACTGCCTGCAGGAGTTTCTGGAGCTTATAAATTGTTTGCAAATATGTTGTCTGTTGGTAAAGACAAATAGTAAATAAAAAATAACGTCATTGCGAGGAAGAATGACGAAGTAATCTTTTAATATTATAGGTTTATGTTTAAATAAAGAGATTACTTCGTCCCTCGTAATGACAGTAAGTTAATAAACAAGTTTAGCCCTGAATGAAGCGGCATCCTTTTTATGGCTTTTTTAAAAATCGTCATTGAGAGGAACGAAGCAATCTGCTAATCTAAAGGAGATTGCCACAGTTTACAAAAAAGTAAACTTCGCAATGACAAGAATAAAAAGATATAGTGAAAAGCAGTAAGAGCTTCAAATAAAAGTAAATTATGGATAAACAAAAATACATTTGGAAAAAAGAGTACTCCTACGTTTTAATTGCAAATGTAATTTACATTATAGCTTTCTATTTCATCTCTAATTATTTTACGGTTTAAGCTATGGAGATTTCAAGTAAATTACATTATATAGATTGGATTATTCTGTCTGTTACTTTGATTTTTATTGTTGCTTACGGTACGTATGTAACTAGAAAAAACGATAACGTTACAGATTATATAAAAGGCGGAAGTGACTCTAAATGGTGGACTATTGGTCTGTCTGTGATGGCAACGCAAGCAAGTGCAATTACATTTTTGTCAACACCAGGTCAAGCTTTTCATAGCGGAATGGGGTTTGTGCAGTTTTACTTTGGATTGCCGATTGCCATGATTATTATTTGTGTGGTTTTTATCCCCATTTATCACAAGTTAAAGGTGTACACTGCTTATGAGTTTTTAGAAGGAAGATTCGATTTAAAAACTAGAAGTCTAGCTGCAATATTATTTTTAATTCAAAGAGGATTGGCAGCAGGAATTACCATTTTTGCACCCGCTATTATTCTCTCTGCAGTTTTAGATTGGGATTTATTAACACTAAATATTATTATCGGTTTTTTGGTGATTATTTACACCGTTTCTGGCGGAACAAAAGCGGTAAATGTTACTCAGAAACAACAAATGATTATCATATTTATAGGAATGTTAATTGCATTTTTTATGATTATGAGTCAGCTTCCGGCTAATATTACATTTACCAATGCACTAGAAATTGCTGGTGCAAGTGATAAAATGGAAGTATTAGATTTCTCTTTTGATTTAAGTAATCGATATACTGTTTGGACAGGGATTTTAGGAGGTACGTTTTTAATGCTTTCTTATTTTGGTACAGATCAAAGTCAGGTTCAGCGTTATTTATCTGGTAAATCTGTTAGAGAAAGTCAGTTAGGTTTAATTTTTAATGGATTACTAAAAGTGCCAATGCAGTTTTTTATACTGTTAATAGGTGTGATGGTTTTTGTTTTTTATCAATTTAATGCGTCTCCTTTAAACTTCAACCCAGGGGCGAATGAAGAGGTTTTAAAATCTGAATATGCGGTTGAATATAAAGAATTAGAAAAAGAACATATTGAAATCGAAAATAAGAAAAGAGCCATTTTTACAAATGGATTTCAAATTGATGAAAAACAACAAATTCAATCTTTGAATGAAAGAGATTTAGCATTAAAAGAATCTGCAAAAGCAATTATTAAAAAAGTGGATGATTCATCGATTAAGAAAATTGAATCAAATGATAAAGATTATGTATTTATTCATTTTATTCTAAATAATTTGCCAAGAGGATTAATCGGACTTTTATTGGCGGTTATTTTATCTGCAGCAATGTCGTCTACTGCATCAGAATTGAATGCATTGGCAAGTACAACGGCAATCGACTTATATAAGCGTAATGTTGGCGAAGATAAAAGTGATGAACATTATGTGAAAGCGTCAAAATGGTTTACGTTAGCTTGGGGTATTATAGCTATTTCCGTGGCCTGTGTCGCTAATTTGTTTGATAATTTAATTCAGCTTGTAAATATTATTGGTTCTATTTTCTACGGAAATGTTTTAGGGATTTTCTTATTGGCATTTTTTATAAAGTTTGTTAGAGGAAATGCAGTATTTGTAGCAGCATTAATAACACAGGCATTAATTATTGCTGTATTTATTCTAGATTGGTTGCCATATTTATGGTTAAATTTATTAGGATGTGCTTTGGTGATGGCAATAGCAATTATATTGCAGACTTTTATTTTTAAAAAGGATGACAAGAGTATTGATATAGAAACAATTGAAGTTGGTTAAGATATGAGAAAAAGAAACATACGTTGGGGAATTATTGGTCTTGGAAACATCGCAAATAAATTTGCTACTGATTTAGCAACCATAGAAAATGCAGAGTTAGTTGCAGTTGCTTCTAGAAGTCAAGAGAAATCTGATGAATTTGCTAAAAAGTATAACTCAAAAAAAGCCTATAATTCTTATTTAGATTTAGCAAAAGATGCTGAGGTTGATGCTGTTTATATTGCAACACCACATAGTTTTCATAAAGAACATGCTATTTTATGTTTAAAAAATAAAAAAGCAGTTTTATGTGAAAAACCTTTTGCTATGAATTTGCAAGAAGTAGAAGAAATGATTGCTGTTGCAAAAGAGAACAATGTCTTGTTAATGGAAGCTTTATGGACCTATTTTTTACCACATTATACATATGTTTTAGAAAGTCTTAAAAACGAAAAATTCGGAAAACTTTTAAAACTAGAAGCTGATTTTGGATTCTCTAGAGCATTTGATAATAGTAGTAGATTATTTAAGAAAGAAGTTGGTGGTGGAAGTTTATTAGATATTGGTATTTACCCGATTTTTGCAGCATTATCTACTTTAGGAAAACCTGATGCCATAAAGGCTGATGCTGCTTTTTTTGATAATGGAGCAGACTCAGAATGTAACATGACTTTTAATTATAAGGATAAAGAAGCAGTTTTAAAAAGTACTTTAGTAGAAGATACAGCAACAGAAGCAACTTTTACTTGTGAAAGAGGAATTATAAAAATAAACACCATGTTTCATATGCCTACAACTGTAACTATTACAGAAAATGGTAAAGATGAAATTATTGATTTCAATTATAAAACAATTGGTTATAATTTTGAGACAGAACATTTTAATCAATTGATAAGAGATAACAAAAAAGAAAGTGATATAATGACTTTTAAGTTTTCTGAAAATTTGATAAAAACTTTAGATTCAATTAGGGAAATTATTGGTTTGGAGTATTAGTTTTTGATAAGATTCGCTAACGTTCCGGCTATGGTTAGTGCGGGAATTAAAAGAACTGATATTTCTAACCTATATTAAATTTGTTTAATGAACTGAACTTTGTTTTACCACTAAAACCCGTATTAATTATAGCCATTGTTGGCGGTAGTATTCTTTTAATCTATCGTGTGCTACTTGAATATGAATAGGTTTCATAATTTCTTTTTTTCGTTCTGTCCATTCTCCAATTTTACTAACAATGTCATCTGTCTTTTCAATGTTTTCATTTTGTGAAACATAATCAACAGTTGCAAGTAATTCCAGTCCATAAGGAGATTCGAATCCTTCAATCAATTCCTTTACCTTTTTAAGTCGTTCAAGTTGATTACTATCTAACCCTTTTTGAGTGTAACTTGCTACTTTTTCAAAATGATTAATAGAGACTAAAGAACTTGGTTTAGTTTCTTCGTGTTTAAAGTTTAGATAGTAGCCATTTAAGTATTTTAGTAAATGTTGTAATCTATTAGAATAAGGTCCATAATGTCCTTTTTCATATTGCAAGTTTAAAGGCTCTCCAACTCTTTGCAGAAAATAGGCTATTTTTTGAGCAACTAATAAGTTTATTGAATAACCTAACACTTGGTAATCTTTTAATGCATAAAGAAGCATTGCTCTCGCTGGTGTTAAAGAAACCTCTTTTTTAACAGCTATTGTTTGGTTATTAAATCCAGGTTCATAAATGATTATTTCAACATCCTTATCAATATGTTTTAGTTCATTGAGTATAATAGGCTTAACAATACTCCATTGTAAACCTCCGTTACCACAGCCCAAAGGAGGAATTGCAATGGATTTTATTTCATTAGTTTTTATCGTTTCAATAAGTTTTTTCATCCCATTTTCAACGTACTCAATTTTTGAACGACCTTTCCAATGTTGTTTGGTTGGGAAATTTATAATAAACTTAGGAGTTAGTTGTCCAGTATTAGTAGTAAACATATCACCAACGGAGAACTCCTTGTTGTCGCATATTTCTTTATATAATTTATAGTTTAATGGAAATGCTTTTTTGAATGCAAGAGCGATACCTTTACCCATAACTCCTACCGTATTTACCGTATTTACTAACGCTTCAACATCAGCTGTTAGAATATTTCCTTTTGTAAATTTTATCATCTTAGTAATAATAATTTGATTTGACAACTACATTGCATTCAATATTATTTTCAGCAAGTTTAGTCAAAATATTTGTTTTAGTATTTTCATTATATACAACAATTGCTTTTATCATAGAAAGAGGCACTTCGTTGTAAATTAGAAATTCTGCTTGCTTTTTCCTTTTTCTATCAGGGTCTTCCTCTGTGTCATTCCATCTCACAAGGTTTACCGTTTTCCAATCAACTTCTTTTAAATCCATTTGTTGGTTAAAAAATTGAGAAAGATTATGGTAACCGTGACCGTCCGTAAATACAAATTCTGATTCACTCTCTTTTATAGTTGCAAAATTTGTAATCAAATAGATTATATCTTCTGGTTTTCGCTTTGTAACATTATTATATCCATTTTGAATATTATAAAGCATTGGAGACCTTGCACCAAAATAAAAAGCAACATAACCTGAAAAATCTCCTTTAGGTGTAATTGGTATTTGTCTTGCTTTTCTACTTTGAATCAATGAGGCATCTCCAATACCAATAAAATTTGGGTCGCTATTTTTAGAATCTGGGCAACAAATTATTTTAGACTTCAAAATGAAATCTAAATTATCAATATGTGTTATTCGATACAGGTATATTGTATCAGGTTTTTTCATTCAAATTTTTTAATTCCAACTAATTCAAATTTACATTAAAATTATTAATTATTGCTTCTAATGTTAGATGGAATATAAATATGTACTTCATTCGTTTTTAGCTTGCAGGTAACTTAATACGACTATGTGTCGTTTTAATGACTTATAATCGGCGTTAGCGAAGTTAACCTTTTTCAAAGAGAAAATCAATAGGAAAAACACCTGTTTTGAGTAAAAAAAAATCTCAAGATTTCTCTTGAGATTTTAAATTTTATTTGCTTCTTAAATCAACAATTAACAACATCCACTTGTTGGAGAACAGCAAGAGTCAGATTCAATTTCTGATAATGCTATATGTTTTTTTTCTTGTTTCTCTCCAGGTTTTTCTGCAAATACAGTTATGCTAAAAATACCTGTTGCTCCTTTGTTAAAATCATTTATTTCTTGTTCTGATAAGTATTTGCTAAGAATATCATTAGGAATAACAATTGGTTTTTCTTTCTGAATTTTAATATTTTGAAAACCTTGGTCTTTTATCAATTGTAAGTATTCAGATTTTTGAATAGCCCCTGCAACACATCCAGCATACATTTCTGCATCTTCTTTTAATGCATTCGGTAAATCACCTACTAAAACAATATCAGAAACACTAAAATGTCCACTAGGTTTTAAAACTCTGTAAATTTCACCAATAACTTTTTGTTTGTTTGGTACAAGATTCAAAACACAATTACTTACAATTACATCAGCAACATCATCACTTACAGGCATTGCATCAATATCTCCTTCTCTAAACTCTACATTATTATATCCTAATTTTTCTGCATTTTTACGTGCCTTTTCAATCATAATTGGTGTAAAATCTATACCAATTACTTTTCCTTCAACACCAGTTTCATGTCTTGCTACAAAACAATCATTACCAGCACCAGAACCTAGATCGATTACAGTATCTCCGTTTTTAATAATTGCAAATTCTGTTGGTAAACCACAACCTAAACCAAGGTCTGCATCTTCTACATATCCTTTAGTTTCAGAGTAATCATCCATCATAATATTATAAACTTTGTTAGATGGAGTAGTGGCTCCGCAGCAAGATGCAGCATTTTCTAATTTGCCTTGTTCTGCTATTTTTGCGTAACGTTCTTTTACGATGTCTTTTAATTCTTGCTCTTTTTTCATTTTAATACTTTATTATAATTAATATTTTATTTCTTAACAGCATTTATCTTTTGTAATATCTTGATTTAAAAACCGAAGCATTATTGTTTTCATTTTACTCCAATTTTCTTTGTTGATACAATAGCAAACGCTTGTTCCTTCTACATTTCCTTGTATTAAACCTAAGTTTTTTAATTCTTTTAAGTGTTGAGAAATTGTTGGTTGTGCAAGCCCTATTTCGTTAACTAAATCTCCACAGACACAAGTATTTAAATTAAAGAGATGCTCTAAAATAGCAACTCTTGCTGGGTGTCCAATTACTTTTGAAAAGCAAGCAATCTCGTTTTGTAAATCTGTAAATATTTCGGTTTTTGTTAATCCCATTTTCTTTAAATTTATACATTGCAATATTACGATTAATATATTACAAATAGGATGTTATTTTTAATTTTTTGATAACATGTAGAATAATATTGGAAAGTATAAACACTAAAAGAGTAGCGTATTATAGTTCTTTTAAGAATTATAATACGCTACTCTTTTTTATGATAAAAAAATATATTTTACTTTTTTAGGATCAATTATTTTACTTTATTAAGTTGTCCTATTTTTTCCCAAGAAGGGTCAATTTCAAGAGTTACAGCAAAATAAATTTGATCTTTTTCAGTAGAGTTCATTGCAGTAGATTTATTCATTTGTGCAATTATTTGATCTGGTGTTAATTTATACATAGCGCCATTAGATGCGTCTACAATAATACCTATAATTCCACCAAACAGAATGTTACCAATAAACCATCCATCCATTTCTCTGTTTACTTTAACGTCGTAAGAATAGTATCCTTCTAAAGATACTTTAACATCATAACTTTTCTTACTAGAACTTTCTCCATTTAAACGTCCTTTTCTTTTTAGGCTGATAGATTGTGGGGTTTTACCATACACTTTTCCATCAATTGTAATTGTAGCTCCAGGAGGTTGGCTACTAAAAGTTACCGTTTGACTTGATCCATGAATAATAGAAGCACAACTTGTTAGTATTAAAAATGTTAAAGTAATAGCAGTTAATTTAATTTTCATTTGTCTTTTTTTAAATATGTTTTAATTTTAATTAATGAATACGAATGTATCTATTTTAATTAAATTATTTAATAAGATTTCTCTTTTAATTTTGTTAATAAAAAATCTCAAGCTTTCACTTGAGATTTCAAATATTTTAAAAAGAAAAAACAATTTACATTGCTCCCCATTCTTTTAAAGAAGCTTTGTTCATTTTTATATAACCTGCGTTTTTTGCTATTTCAGCATGTTTTAAAGATTCCTTAGCAGCTTTGATTGCAGCTTTTTTATTTCCAGCTTTTGCGTGAATTAAAGATTGCTTGCGTAACATCCAAAATTTAGGATCTTTACTTGTCATTTCAATAGCTTTATCAACCCACATTTGTGCTTTCTTAATATCTTTCCCCGATTCTAAATAATACTCAGCAGAAGCATAATAGTCACCTGCAGAAGGACCAGCCATTGTGTTTTTAATTTGTTTAGAAACTAAAGCATCTGTTGGTGTTTCAAATTTTAATCCTACATAAACGCTCTCCCACATAATACCTAAAACAGCAGAACTACTTGTTAAATCGTCAAAAGATAAAGTAAAAGTTTCAATTTTCATTGGCATTGGTTGTACAGCGGTTTTTACTTGTGCAGCAACTTTTGCTTCATCCCATTTTCCTGGAGTTCCCCAATTTGTTGCATCAGAGTAGAAAATTACATCCCAAGTTTCTTTTCCTGGTTTTGTGTAAACAGCGTAAGTTCCTTTCTTTAATTCTTTACCATCAATTGTAACATCCGTAGAAAAAGTAATTTTTGTATTTTGGTTTGCACCTGTTCTCCATACTTTATCAAAAGGAACTAAATCGCCAAAAATAGTTCTTCCCCTCATTCCTGGTCTTGAGTATTCTAAAGTAACATCGGTTAAACCGACTGTTTGCTCTATTTTTTGAGACGGACTTGGTTTTGGTGTTTTTATTTGAGCTGTTGCAGAAAAAGCAAAAGCAGCTACAAATAATGAAAGTATAATTTTTTTCATGGTTATTGAGTTTTTAGTTTATAGTTAATTTCAAAATTACGATATGAAAAAAGGAGAATTGTTAACAAAACCTTAAAATAAGGGTTTGTATATTTGTCGCTATTTTACAAATTAATGAAGAAATATATATCTGAATTTATTGGCACTTTTTCTATGATTTTCTGCGGAACAGGAGCAATGACAATTAACGAAGTAACAGGAGGTGAAGTTACACATGTAGGAATCGCAATTACTTGGGGGTTAATAGTAATGGCAATGATTTATGCTTTTGGCGAAACATCTGGAGCGCATTTTAATCCTGCTGTAACAATTGCTTTTGCGTATGCTAAAAAGTTTTCATGGAAAGAAGTTCCTAAATATATAATCGCTCAAATTTCGGGTGCTTTTGTAGCAAGTTTTATTCTTTGGTTTCTGTTTCCTGCAAGTGAAACTTTAGGAGCAACCATACCAACAGTAGATGTTTGGCGCGCTTTTGTATTAGAATTATTATTAACTTTTTTCTTGATGGTCGTTATCATAAATGTATCTACAGGTAGTAAAGAAATTGGTGTAGTTGCTGGTATTGCAATTGGTGCAGTCGTTTTATTAGAAGCTATGTTTGCTGGCCCGATTACAAATGCGTCAATGAATCCTGCTCGTTCTATTGCACCCGCAATTATTTCTGGTAATTTGCAACATTTATGGGTGTATATTACAGCGCCTATTTTAGGAGCATTATTAGCAGTAGTATCTTGTAAACTGGTAAAAGATGATAATTGTTGCGTAGATGGTTCGCAATGTTGATATGATTAAAATACTATTTATAGGAACGATTTTTATTGATAAAATTCACACATTTTTAATTTTAGTTTATGAAGAGAATTAGTGTTTTAGGTTGTGGTTGGTTAGGAAAACCTTTGGCAATTTCTTTGTTAAATGAAGGATATTCTGTAAAAGGTTCTACTACAAGAGAAGAAAAAATAGAGATTTTAGAAGATAATAATATTGAACCGTATATTGTCAATATTTCTGATTTTGAAGAGTTTGATGGTTTCTTAAATTCTGATATTCTAATCATTGCTATTACATCTAAAGATGTAGATGGTTTTGAGAATTTAATTTCTCAAATTGAAAATTCTGATGTTCAAAAAGTAGTATTTATCAGTTCTACTTCTGTCTATGGAAGCTTGAATAAAGTAATGACAGAAGAGGATGCCGTTCTAAAAACACCTTTAACAGAAATTGAAGATTTATTTAGACAGAACAATTTCTTTGAAACGACAATAATTCGTTTTGCTGGTTTATTTGGTGATGAAAGACAACCTGCTAACTGGTTTAAAAATGGTCGAAAAATTCCACAACCTAAAGGTTTTGTGAATATGATTCATAAAGAAGATTGTATCGAGATTATTCATACAATTATCGATCAAAATTGCTGGGCTCAAACTTTTAATGCGTGTTCTAATCATCATCCAACAAGAAGAGAGTTTTATACAATTGCAAAATTAAGTAACGATTTTGAGCTTCCTGAATTTGAAGAAAATGAAGTGTATGAATGGAAAATTATCAGTTCTAAAAAAGTACAAGATGTTTTAGATTATACTTTTATTCATGATGATTTGTTGAGTATTAGTTAGTCTCAAAGTCTCAAAGTCTCAAAGGCTCAAAGTTTCAGAGTTACAGAGTTACAAAGTAGCAAAGTTGGAGAGTTACTAAGTAGCAAATTTTTAGGTTTTGTCAGTTCGAGTGATTTTCGATTTTTCGAGAAAATTGTATCGAGAACTTTTTATTGTTGCTAACAGCTAACAGCTAACAGCTAACAGCTAACAGCTAACAGCTAACAGCTAAGAGCTAACAACTAACAACTAACAACCAACAACTAACTATACTTCCTTTTTCTTAAATAATTAAAAACAAATCCAAAGGAAAACAATAAAACTAACGGTAAAACTACATTTATAAACTGCCAAAAAGTTCTTTCTTTAAATGCTTTTTGTTTGTCTAGAATATTAATTTTTAAGGTCTTATTTCTAAGTTCCATTAAACCAGTATCATCTAATAAATAATCAACAGAATTTAGGAGAAAATCTTTATTTCCAAACTCTTCATTTGTCCATTTATCTCTAGATAAATCAGTTGGTTCTCCTTTTAAAATTTGATTCTTAGCAATGTCACCATCAGCAATTATAATCATTTTATTATTGACAGAACTTTCTTTAAAAAGTGGAGTTTCAAAAGGTTTTGTACGGTTTTTATAAGCCGAATTAAAATTACCTTCTAATAAGACAGCAAACAATTGATTGCCTGAAATATATTCTTTCTCTTGTGGTTCATCAGCAATACTTTGCAACTCAATAATTGTTGGAGTTCCTACTTTTTGAGTTAAAAGAGAACTCATTAATAAAGGTGTCTTTTTGATATTATTTTTTAAAGTATCAATCTGATTTGCAAATTGTAATCTTACGGGAGCAACATTTTTTGTAATTGCATGATTTGGGTTTCCACCAACTAAAGGATGATAAAACCAATCTAAATTTTGAAACTGTGTTTGGTTGCCAACTTTACCTGTTGCCAAAGCAATTTTGGCAGCATATAAATCTTTAATTAGAGTTGTGTTGATTCTAATTCCGTAAGAAAATAATAAATCGGTTAGGTTTAAGTCTCTTGGGTATGCTAACATTTTCCCAGCATTTAATAAACTGTCCTGATCGGCTTGTACATTGTCTAACATCCACAAAGTTTTACCTCCGTTTGCAATAAATTGATCTACAGTGAATTTTTCTTCTGTAGTAAATTTTTGAGTCGGTTTTGCAATAATTGCTAAATCATACTTATTTAAACCTTCTAATGTTTTCTGTGGATTTTTAGCAACAGCATCCAAAGTGAACTTTGCTAATTTGTGTTTTTGAGAGACTTTACTTAAAAAACTGATTAAATATTTATCGTCTAATTGTCCGTTTCCTGATAGAAAAGCAATTGTTTTTTGTTCTTTTTGAATGATAGAATTTATAGTGCTACTAAAACTATATTCTAAATTTTCAATTGCTTTTTGTAATTGCTCCTCTTGGCTGGCAACAATTGCATTTGGTAACAAGGAAACAATTCTGGTTTGACCTCCAAAATTGATTTCTGCCCAAGGAAAAATAATAGCTTCGGATAATTTACCATCTTCTTCTACAGTTAATTGACTTGGCATCATTCCTTTTTTAATCAAATCTTCACGTTGATTATCAGGGGTTTCAAAATGTATTTTTATAAAACTGTTTTTAGCAGCTAACTCTTCTAAATATTGACGAGTTTCAACTTGTAACCTTTTAAATTCTGATGGAAAATCTCCTTCTAAATATACCGTGATATAAAGTCGGTTATTAACTTTAGAAAGAATAGTATTTGTAGTTTCAGAAAGAGTATAACGTTGATCTTGTGTTAAATCAAATCGTTTGTAAAAAGATTGATTGATGAAGTTTAATAGAATCAAACCAACTATTAAAAACACAATATTTTTTATATTCTTATTCATTTCCTAATCTTGTTTTAGTGATGAATAAAAAGAAGAAAGTTACACTTACAAAATAAATAATATCTCTAGAATCGATAACTCCTCTAGAAATACTTTTAAAATGTTCGTTAATTCCTAGTTTTTGAATGGTTAAAC
>JQIA01000887.1_pt1 | contig 15776 bp, 7 predicted proteins | sample 811431 | NCBI WGS metagenome assembly JQIA01 (sample SAMN02998118, study PRJNA258478) | marine sediment metagenome | biome: marine; feature: seafloor; material: sediment; isolation source: oil-polluted sediment collected from 3 locations (0.5 km, 0.7 km and 0.9 km)... | place: USA: Gulf of Mexico ... | reverse complement strand
TCTGCCATTTGGCATGCCTTTCCCAACGCCACAATCGAAGCAATATTTTCTGTCCCGCCTCTGTAGCCTTTCTCCTGATGTCCACCAACCAGATACGGAGAGAATTTCAAACCTTTCCTGACATATAAAACGCCCACTCCTTTTGGTGCATGGAGCTTATGTCCTGACATCGAAAGCATATCAAACGGCACATCAACAGCATCAACTTTTAACTTACCAATTGCCTGTACAGCATCAGTATGAAATAAAATTCCTTTCTCTTTGACTTTTTCAGCAATTTCTTTTATCGGAAAAATTGTTCCTGTTTCATTGTTGGCCCACATGATGCTCACAATAGCAGTATCATCAGAAAGGCTTGCATAAAGTTTTTCAAGATCAAGACGACCTTTTTTATCAACAGGAACAAATGTTGTTTTATAACCTTCTGAAGCGAGCGATTCACAAAAACTTTTTACTGCCGGATGCTCAACCATTGTTGTCACAATATGTTTTTTCTCAGGATGAAGCTTTATTGCTGCACGGATTGCGGCATTATTACTTTCAGTTCCACAACTCGTAAAAACGATTTCATCAGGCTGTGCATTTAATACGGATGCAACTCTTGCCCGTGCTGTATCAAGAATTTTGCCGGCCTCTCCACCTAAGTGATGCATACTTGATGGATTTCCGTAATTGTCGGTCAGACACGGCATCATCTCTTCGAGAACTTCTTTATCTACTTTTGTTGTAGCATTATTATCAACATATACGATTTTCATCTTCCGCCTCCACAACAACAAGTTCAGATGTAACAAGTTCTCTTAATTTCGCCTCAACAAAATTCTTTAAAGTCACCTGAGAGCGACTGCAGGATGCACATGCACCTATAAATTTAACAATAACCTGGTCACCGTCTACATCGACAAGTTCCATATCACCCTGATCTTTTTGTAAACCGGGTCTGATATCTTCTTCGATCGTTTTCTCAATCAGTTTAATTTTCTGTACAATTGTCATTGTCACAGGTTTCTTCGTAACAACTTCTTCTTTTCCACTTAAAGTCTTCTGAATAATTGATTCGATCTCGTCATGGCAATTACCGCAGCCACCACCCGCCTTCAGGTAACCGGTCATATCTTCAAGTGTTGTAATTTGAGATTCTTTTACAGCACGTATAATTTCAAGATCCGTAATACCAAAGCAATGGCAAACTTCATTACCTGGTTTTTTAACAACGGCTTCACCTTTGAAGTCAGCTATTGCTCTTTCAAGTGCATCCCGTCCCATAACAGAGCAATGAATTTTTTCCTTTGGCAGTCCACCAAGAAAATCTGATATATCTTCGTTGGTTATTTTCACAGCTTCATCTATATGCTTTCCAATAATCATTTCAGTCATTGCTGAAGATGATGCTATTGCGCTGGCACATCCAAATGTCTGAAATTTTGCATCTTCAATTATCTGATCATCATTTACCCTGATAGTTAGCGTCAAAGCGTCACCACATGATAAAGAACCAACATCACCTTTACCGTTAGACTCTTTTGCAATACCTGTATTTCTGGGGTTCAAAAAATGATCTTTTACTTTCTCAGTATAATCCCACATAGTTGTCTCCAATAGTTTCTTTATTTAAAAATCTTCAACGATTTCTGCATTGTCTTTTAACTTCAATATTAAACAACAATTAAATATAGTAATTATTTATGTATAATCAAGTTTCTCTTTCAAATAATGTTTAGAAAAACAATCGATTATTTTTTTGACTAAATAATTTTTTTAAATACCTTGCACGATCTGCAATATACCATTTTCTCTCTCCAACTTACCTGACTTTCACCCTCACAGATCGTACCATTAATAAACCAACAATGTTTTCCGGCATTAAATTCCCAGGCAGGACATTTTTCTTTTCTTTCTTCAGGACAATCCAGTAAAGCCCAGCAATCAACAGCCTGATCATTTTTTTTGGATAAAAGAAAGAAAAATTGTCTTTCAATGTGTACCGGAATTGACCGCCAGCCTTGTTCATAACTATGTATAGCTTTAACAGAAACACCCAGAAGTTTCGCCATCTGTTTTTGTGTTTTTTTCATTCTTTTTCTGAGTAGGGCAAATTCTTCTGATTTCATAAAAGCCTCTATGATAAAATCATTAATTAACTCGAAATCCTTGCGGAGAGCTACCACATTGTGGTAGCCTGTGTCAACTGATATTGATTTGCAGTTTTTTAGCATTTCACCAACTGCAGACATTTGCTATACTTTGAATTTTTATCTGTTGCATTTAGAAATTTTTCAGAAATCATTTAATAATTTTATAGGACTAACATGAGCGATATAAACACCCTCAAGCACAAATGCACATCAGAAAGGGCCGAAGTAGCATCTGTTAAAAATGAACTGCCTGAAATAACAGATAACATTATCGAAAGCTGTAACAACCCTGATTGTTTTACACATATTGACTATGAACCGATTCCCTCGAGGGCAGATGTTATAAAAATAATCAACCGGTTTATGGAAATATTGTTCCCCGGTTATTTCAGCAGGAAGCCACTTGATCCGGTTAATTTGAAATATCGAATAGGTGAATCTCTTTCTACACTTTACACTCAACTGTCCAGACAAATTAGGCTCAGTGTAAAGCATGACTGTTTTCGTTACAACATTCCCTGTACGAACTGTGAGAACGTAGCGACTGATACCACTCTGGAACTGTTCAAAGCAATACCTGGTATAAAAGAAATTTTATCAGACGATGTAAGAGCTATGGCGGAGGGAGATCCAGCAGCACGAAGTTTTGATGAAATAATTTTCAGTTACCCCGGCATCTTTGCAATCTCTGTTTATAGAGTAGCGCATAAATTATATGAGCTTAACGTTCCTCTTCTACCCAGAATCATGACAGAATATGCACACAGTGAAACAGGTATCGACATTCATCCCGGAGCATCCATAGAGAAAAGTTTTGCAATTGACCATGGTACGGGTGTCGTTATTGGAGAAACAACTGTCATCGGTAAAAATGTCAGATTGTATCAGGGGGTCACACTCGGTGCACTGTCACTCCCACCCGATGCAGGTGAAAAATTAAAAGGCAAAAAAAGGCACCCGACCATTGAAGACAATGTTATCGTTTACTCAGGTACCACAATTTTAGGTGGAGACACTGTTATTGGTGAAAATGCAACAATTGGTGGTAATGTCTGGCTCACTGAGTCGGTACCTGCCAATACAAAAGTTTTTCTGGAAACACCAAAACTGGTTTTTAAATAATTGTTTAATCAGGGGGCTCATTTATGGATATCAAAAGCTCAATTATAGAAACGGTTGGAAGAACACCACTTGTCAAACTCAATAAAATCGCAGAGGGTCTCTACGCTGATATTTTTGCAAAACCGGAATTTTTCAATCCCTGCGGAAGTGTAAAAGACAGGATTGCAGCAGCAATGATAGATGCTGGTGAAGCATCTGGCAAGATAAACCGTGATACTCTGATTGTGGAAGCAACCAGTGGAAACACCGGAATTGCTCTCGCATTTATATGTGCAGCCAAAGGTTATAAACTCTGCCTTACCATGCCTGAAACGATGAGCATTGAAAGACGCAAACTGTTGAAACACCTTGGTGCACAGCTGGAGCTGACAAAAGGATCTGAAGGAATGAAAGGTGCCATAAACAGGGCCCTCGAAATCACTAAAAATGAAAACAATGCATTTTTAACAGATCAGTTTAATAATCCGGCTAACCCCCAAATACATCGCCAGACTACCGCTGTTGAGATACTGCAGGCCACAGCTGGCAATGTAGATATTTTTGTGTCAGGTGTCGGTACAGGTGGTACAATAACTGGTGTTTCAAGTGTTCTAAAAGCTGTTAATCCGAATTGTATTTCAATTGCTGTGGAACCCTCTGATTCTCCTGTTCTGTCAGGTGGAAGTCCAGGGCCACATAAAATTCAGGGGATAGGGGCAGGTTTTATACCAGCAATACTGGATACTTCGCTTATTGATGAGACTATAGCTGTTTCAAATGAAGCTGCCTTTGAAACAGCGAGAGAACTGGCAAAAACAGAAGGCCTTTTATGCGGTATTTCTTCAGGAGCAGCGGTTCACGCAGCAATTAAAGCTGCAGAAAAAGAAGAGAACAAAGGGAAAAATATTGTTGTTATTCTTCCCAGTACTGGTGAAAGATACCTGAGCACAGATCTTTTTATTGAATAAAAACCAGACTTAAACTATAGCCCGAGGATTTTAAGACGTGGCAGGAAGAACAGGGGTAGCGTATAGGTTAAGAAGAAACTCAATAGATGAAGGAAATTAATAAAAAACAGCCGGACCATCTTGTTGTTTTTTTATGTTTGACTAAAAAACATGTTGTAGGCGTGCTGTTAATTCTGGACAGTGATTCCCCAGACAGGTTGTGGGCTGGTCATTCCATAACCGTATAAACAGGCAACTGGTGATAAATGCCCTGAGAATGGCTGTCTGGCGACGCCAACCAACTGCCGGGCTGATATTTCACTCTGATAGAGGCAGCCAGTATTGCAGTAAAGATTTTCAGCAAATGTTAAAGACTTACCGAATGAAGTGTAGCATGAGTCGTAAGGGAGACTGCGGGATAATGCGGTTGCTGAAAGTTTTTGGAAGTCTCAAAACTGAAAGAGTCTTTTTTTCAAGGTATATCAATCGAGAGCAGGCTAAAAACGATATAATTGATTACATTGAAATGTTTTATAACAGCCATAGGCGGCATTCTTATTTGGAGTATGTTTCACCAAGGGAGTTTGAAAAACAATATTTTATTCAAAAGGCAGCTTAAGAAAGTGTCTACTTTTACTTGACCACATCACCTTTAATGGGTGACCCCAAAGACTTCCTGTGGTCCGACCCCATTACCACGATTTACCTATCCCCAGTTTTTCCTTATTTTTTATGTTTTTTGCAATTCCGTAATACCCAATACCTGTTATAAATATTATTAGGTTAGGAAAAATTTTATTGTAAAATACAAAAATGAAATTTATCAAGACTTTTGCTTCATTAGCTTCATACTTTACCACTAAATAATTTTCAGATACACTATAAATAAATGTTAATATAAGTAAAACAAATGGAATAAAAGCCAAAAGTAAACTACTTTTTGTTTTTAGTGTTTTATTTATTGAAACAGATCCAAGAGTAAAAAGAACAAACCCACCCAGTAAAAGGGTAATTTCAAAATAATACATAGTTTCCTCTATAATAAGCTATATTAAAAAAACAAGTCGTAATTATAATGGCTTATACATGTTTTAATTTGTGTACGATTTTGAAGTTTTTGTAATAATTCATCATCACTTCAATAGCTTTCAATATGCCCAGTTCTAGGTAAAAATTTGTCCCACATAGTATCTTCTGAGTTTTGTTTTGCTTCCTGTAACATTTCTTGTGGTTTTTTATATAAGTCTTGCATCTCAGGGTATTTTCCATAGACTTTTTCAAGATAGGTTGATGCTTCATCAAAAGTCAGCCTTAATTGTGGATGTCTATCATCACCAAACAGTATTTTATAGTCCTTTTCAAGTTTATTGTCCAGTTTAGCAACATCTACGATATCTGTATACGGATGATTTGGCCCAACTGTTTTAGGAGTTACAATATTTTTGAATAAAAAAACAATCATTTTAATAATCTTAACTGCTGGTCCACCCACTTGATTAGCAGCCAGTTTACCAAAGCTATCTCCTAATGGAGTAAAGCCTATTTCATATCTAGTTGTATAACCTTGTCGGTGACCTTGAAGTTCTAACAAACCACTTGGGTCAGTATATAGAATTGGATTATTAAGAACATAAGAATATCTATTCAACCTTTGAGGATTACTAAAATAAAGTGCAAAATCATCCTCCTTAAATGTTCCACCATCATAATAAGTTGAGTTTTCACTTTCAAAGATACTCGAAAAATGTTTATGAGCTACAAGATTAGAAGAAAAATATGGATCCGGTGTAGTAAAAATCCCCAATACCGGGTCATAAAGCCTTGCATCATAATTGTAAAGCCCTGCAGCCCGATCAATCTCCTGGTCCGTAAATTTATACTTTGCAGTACTGGTACCCGTATGATTTCTCTCAATCCCGTATGGTAAATACCCCGATGTTTCTATCGGTGCACCAGTAGTCCCATGAGAAACCACGCTGGAGCTTCCCAAATGATCTTTGTGAAAATAGATCGTTCCATTCGTATCAATTCTCGCAACCCTAAGATTACCGGCAAAAATATATTTAACCGGATTCCCATTTGGATTTGCAGTTGTAATACCAGTTACTTCATAAACATTATCGACATAATGTGTACTTGTGTCCCCTTCAGTTTTTACAATTCTCTTTCCATCACCATCATACTGATAGCTTGCTGCCGTTGCACCATCAACTCTTATTTCAGCCGGCATATTATCGCAGTTATAATCAATCTCTCTTGATTTGATAACATTGCCTGCTGCAATATACGGCATGGTTGTCATATTGCCGTTATCGTCGTAGTCAATATTGCTTGCAGTTGAACTGTTAACCGCAATAGAATTGACGCCGTGCAGGGGGCCTTCGGCGTATCTATAAGTAATATCCATTGACAGATAATCTGTTGTATCGGGATCACCGTCTACCATTTCACTTTTCAGTCGATGCATGCCATCATACGCATAGGTATACACTTTCCCACTGACTAAATTATGAATAGAGTTGATGTCACCGGCATTTGTATAAGAATAGCTGTAGTAAAGGTATTCATCTTCATTGGGAGAATCACCAAATACTGTAAAAATATCATTTAACCTTGTCGTTCCGGTATTATAATCATACGTTGTTTTAACCTCATTACCATATTTGATATTTTCTACCTGACCAAAGGCAGTATATGTCTGATTTTCGGCAAAAACGGTGCCATCTGATCCCGTAACAGTTTCGACAAGAGATGTTCCGTAATGGTATGTATAATCCACAAAATATCCATCCGGGTAGGTTATTTTAGTAAGTTCTCCGGCTATTCCGTACTCATAAGCAAAGGTGTAGTCTTTATCATTAAGACTATTAGTTTTATTCGCAACTCTGCCCATTTCATCATATGCATTAAAGGTTGTTGTTACCGTTCCTTTTGTTACAGAATACAACTCGCCTTTTCCATTGGTTGCTAAATCATAGACATAGGTTACAGGGTCTTCATCTGGGTCATCCCATGTTTTAGAAAGAACTCTGTTTAAACCGTCATATGTAAGTGTTATGGTTCGGCCTTTTGCATCTCTCTGAGTCTCAACATTCCCGTTGCTATCATAAGTATAGTTAGATGTACCAAGATCCGGATCCGTTACTGAGGCTTTCCAACCTAACAGATTGGTATTAAACGTCGTTTTATTGTTACCGGCATCTAAGATTTCTTTCAAAACACCTACAGCAGTGTAGTCATAATTCGTTGTCCCACCTTCATCCAGTTTTACGGATCGTAATAATCCCAGATGATCTTTTATCTCCACCCTGTCATTACCGTCAGGATCTGTAATTGTTGTTACAAATTTTTCGTAAGCGTATTGGGTTTCTCCTGCATTTGTAGTTACTTTTACGGGCCTGCCAAGATTATCAAATTCGGTTTTCTGAAAAGGTCTATTCGTTAAGCTATCATAGGGACCGTATGTAAAAAATTGCCTCCCCATACTGTCAAAATAATTTTCCGTGGTAATATCACCTGAGGTCCCACTCGTTGTGGTTTTCATCAATCGGCTAAGGTCATCATAAAATTCGACTGCTACTGAGGTGCCATTTTCGGTTAACGTCTCTTTGGTAACTGTTGTCGGAAATACCAGATCGTCGTATTGATAGTCTGTTTGCCCGCTATCCGGAGACTCTATGCTGTCATATCTGCCCAAAGCATCATACGTATATCTTGTAGTTTTACCATTCTTAGCTATTACCGTTTTCGGCCCACCACAGGAGTATTCGTAATCAGAATACGTAACACTTATTGAGCCCGGATAAGAAATTACATTCGGAAAAGCGTAGGTTTCTTCCTCATAGGTTATGGTGATTTCATTGTCTTCAGGATCTTTGATATAATTACAATTTCCATAGTCGTCATAGTCCAAAATTGTTTGATAATATTCATTTGAATTATAATATTCCCGAAGGCCTATCAGGTTACCGTTACTATCATAGCCATACCCTATTTTTTTAGAGAGGCCGGTCTCCGAACCAGTGACAGTTTCCTCTGTTTTACGCAACTTATAATAGGGGGAAGAACCATACCAGCCATAATTGTATTCCGTTGTGACGGTTTCTTCAGGCTCCTCACCAATTATAACAGGGTCTTCAGGATCTTTGCCGGACGATTCTGATCTTACAAGTTTTCCTGCAAAATCAAGGTCAAAAACATAGGTTTCATGGTAGACTTTCTCATCTTCAATCGTTTTTTGCTTTTCCAGGTTAATGTAATACCATTTTGCATCAGGAAACGGAACTTCTAGCTCAGCAGCATAATCTTTCCAGGTATTTATAACTTCTCTGAGAGTTGTGGAACCTGCAACAAGTTTTTCATTAAAAACCTTCCCTTTCTTCTCATCATCCTGATGATATTCTTTCACCTCATCTGTTATACCGTCGGGGTTATGTTTTGTTTTTTTAGCAAACCCCCTGAATTCTCTTTCACTCCAGCTATATGCAGGTGACAGGTAATCATAGGTTGTTGTATATTCATAAGGTGATCCTGGTTTGACAGAACTTGATGGTACAGTTAAAACGATTTCATCAACAACCTGCATAACAAAGGGAATGGTCGGGTCGAACAATCTTTCATATTTAATTGTTGATATGGTTTCATCACCATCCAGCTCGGGACCAATAATTGGGCCTGCATACAATTTGGTATCATAAATCCCTGTCAGATAATCAACAGGTGTACTTTGATAATCATGTGATGTAGTGACGTATATCGGGCAATAATCCTCAAGGAGATTTTTTTGATATTGAATCAAGTCAGAAATACCGTCGCCATTTACATCACCTAGTGCCAGCAATGCATCAGAACCAGTATCTTCCCTGATTTCTAATTCCTTATCGCTGGCCTCTGAAAATCCGCCTTTACCATCAGAGAAATGAACAAAGATTTTATCATCATTGTCACGATCTCTTTTGCACACAACTAAATCCTGGAAACCATCACCATTTACATCAGAAAATTCATATACTGGATCAATTACATATTCAATTGTTGACCCTGTTGTTCCTGATGAATTATAAAGATTGTCCTGTTTCGTTGAATTACCAAAACGACCATCTCCATGGCCCAGATAAGAGATATAATTTGTTCGCCCGTCAGGATGAAATTCAAAACGAAACGTTTTAATAAGAATTAAATCAGAAATACCATCACTATTTACGTCAGTAAAAAAAGGCTGGGTAGGCGAAGAACTTTCGCCAAAATAGGTTCTTAAGCTATCACTACCCCAATAAAACGAACCGTTCCCATCACATCTAAATACGGATAAATATAGTTTATCCCACTCTTGTTTGTCTTCTCCTTCACCCATGGTATATTTCACTTTTTCGTATAAGGTGATATCAGGGAAACTATCTCCGTTGACATCTGCAAAATTTATTGTGATATCACCACCCCAGTTTCCAAGTTGTTTTGTGTCATTTGCATCAAACTGAAAGGGATCATCCTGACTTGCAATAAATATTTTTGAAAAAACAGTGGTGCCGTTCTGAGAGCATAAGACAATATCAGCATAACCATCACCATTTGTATCAGAAACAGTGAACTTAGTCGTAGGAAGAACCATGCCGTTAAGAGAAATCGTTGTTACAGCAGTCTCTTCAAAAGAACCATCACCGTTTGATTTATAGATTTCAATTGTCTCACCATGTACACTTAGGCAAAGTAAATCATCATCACCGTCATGATCAATATCAACTAAATACAAACGACTCAATCCGGGTAGGTTTGTCAGCAATTTATTGATGTCGTAAGTATATTCACCTTCCCCATCGGCCAAAAGAGGCTGGATAGTATCGCCACTCGAATATTTTGCATGAAGTATCAGGTCCTTGTTTTCATCACCGTTTAGGTCTGCCAGAGACATACTATTGGGATGATATACCTGATCAATATCCCTTACTCTAACGTATGTTTCTTGAAGACCACCACCCTCGTCGAACCTTGAGAACGTTGGGGCATTACCATCGTGATACGTAAAACTGGTCGGTTTCTGAAGTTCCGTTGACCCTTTTTTTAACTGAACACTTTTAAGGCGTGACCTGTTAAAGACTTCTGAAGTTTCGTATTCGAGAGCATAATCAAGAGCGCTTTCATCACTACCACCCATTGAAATATTTTTATAGTTTGTACTTATTCTTGTCAAAAGTCTTGATGTAACAACTTTAAACTGGGGTTCATATGAAACAATTTCGTCTTCCCTGATGGTGTCGTCTTCTTCTATAGTGGAGTCATAAAAAAACGTAACATTGTTTTTATCACCGCTGTACCTCATCTCTTTCGGGTAAATCTGATTATATTCCTTTTCATAGGTAATGATCATTTCGTTACCATTTGGGTCTTCGACTTTGTCAAGGCACCACTGGTATATTTTATCGTTATTCTCAGGATAAAATTGTCGTGAAGCTTCAGATGTACCGTAATAATATTTTGTTCCATCACTTGTTACGACTATCCACTGAAGATTATCACGGTCATAGAAAATATCTGAAAAAGAACCTTCGTGTTTTTCCTTAAAAATTCTATATGATGTACTTCCCGATGTACCCACGTAAACAATTTCTGAACCATTTAATTCAAAACTTTCTAGTGCGTAATCTGCATTTTTTTTAAATGAACGTTTTATCGAACCAATATCAAATGACCAGCCAACACCGATCATCCCATTCTTATTTCCGTTGTTATAGGTTAACGCAAGTTTGGGCACGGCAATGCCGCCTCTGCCGGGAGGTACAATAATAGGGAGGCTATATGAAGCTGAACCTGTGTAAGATGCATTTAGCGGGATAAGTGACGTCTGTTTATAATCGGGTTCATACTGTTTTGGTATAAATGCAGGTGAGTCTGCGTACGCTAAACTTGTAATAAAAAGTAAAACGATAATGAAGATTGTATTTATATTTAGAATTTTTTTCACGTTTAAGTTCCTCATTTTTAATTCCTAACTCTTATATTTTTTAAAATTGAACAAATAACCAGATTCTTTATATTAATTTTTCCACTTAATTATCGTTAGCCTAAGGATACGACCAAGCTTATCATATGTGTAATAACTACCCTGAGGCGGCCTGCTGGTCGGGTCATTTGGATTTGTTTCAAATCTCAATTCAATAATATTTTGTACACCATCATCATCAGTGTCAACCTCGGCATCATTAACCTCCGGATCCAGGCCATTTTCAGTCTCCCAGGTATCAGGCATACCATCACCATCAAGGTCGAGCTCTGCGGCAACCCCGAGAGAAACCGTTACCTGTGCTGTGGTTGACGCGTCCTGGTCATTCGTGGCGGTGATCGTATAGGTAGTCGTTACAGCAGGGTTTACTATAAGAGTTCCTGAATTAGCAACTATTCCAAATCCATCGATACTACATTCAGTTGCGTTGCTTGAATTCCAAGTCAATACTGCTGATTCTCCGTGGTTAATGACAGGTTTATCAACGCTAATATTGACTACTGGAGGGTCAATAACTGTTATTGTAACATCTTTTATATCAACGTTATATCCATCTGAAACCGTAAGTGTATAGGTAGTTGTTTCTGTCGGCGATACAGTTTCAGAACCCGAAGAGGCCACATTACCAATGCCAGGCTCAATTGCCCTTGACGTTGTGTCCTCTGAACTCCAGTTAAGTGTTGTTGACTCGCCGTTGGTAATTGTTTCACTCTCAGCAGAAAAATTATTCACAGTTGCAACTGTTTGAGAACTTTCCCAATCACCACCAATTTGTTTTCTATTGAGAACATTTCGTAAATTAATGTCATCAGTGTAAAAAAAGTTATCCCGAAGATCACTTTTATTATCGTATAATCTTGAAAGATTTCTTAGTTCCGAAGGGATTTGACCACTTAGTTGATTATTATTGATAAATAATAATCTTAAATTTCTAAGGCTACCTATTTCTGGAGGGATAGGGCCGCCAAGTTGGTTATTATTGAGGCTCAACATCCATAAATTTGTAAGGTCAGCCAAGGCCGAAGGTATTTGGCCACTTAGTTGATTCTCACTAAGTGATAAAGTAATTAAATTTGTTAAGTTGCTTAGCTGCGGAGGAATAGAGCCGTTTAGTTGATTTCCATTAAGTGATAAACCTTCTAAATTTGTAAGACCACCTAATTCTGAAGGGATAGAACCGCTGAGTTGATTATCATTTAGTCTTAATTGTGATAAATTTGTAAGACCACCCAATTCTGAAGGGATAGAACCAGTTAATTGATTCTTTTCAAGTTCTAACCATATTAAATTTGTAAGGTTGCTCAGCTCTGGAGGGATTTGGCCGCTTAGCTGATTATCCGAAAGGGATAAATTTTCTAAATTTGCAAGATCACCGAGCTCTGAAGGGATAGAGCCTGTCAATTGGTTCTCAGACAGGGATAACCAGTCTAAATTTATAAGGTTAGCAATCTCTGGAGAGATGGAACCTGTCAATTGATTGCCATGGAGGCGTAACTTTACTAAATTTGTAAGACTACACAATTCTAAAGGTATAGAGCCGCTTAGTTGATTCGTCCTGAGATCTAAACTATTTAACTGTGTAAGACTGCCCAGTTCCGGTGGGATTGATCCTGTTAGTTGATTCCCAACAAGGGTTAATTCTACTAATTGTGTAAGCTTGCTCAATTCTGAAGGAATATAACCCGTCAATTTATTGTAATGGAGGTGTAACTTTATTAACTTTGTCAGGTTGCTAAGCTCTGAAGGGATAGGGCCTGTTAAAGTATCCATATTGTCGAGAGACAACTCTGTTAAATTTGTCAGTTTACCCAATTGTGGAGAAACAGATGTAAAATAATTACCACCTAAATCCAGTTTTACTAAGTTTGTCAGCTTAGTCAGTTCTGAAGGGTTATAATCAGTTAATCGATTGCTACTTAGATTTAACTCTACTAAATTTGTCAGTTTCGTAAATTCTGAAGGGATAGAGCCGCTTAGGGAGTTGTTATAGAGGTTTAACTTTACTAAACTTGTAAGATTTCCCAGTTTTGGAGATATAGGTCCTATTATACCGTTTTCAACAATTTCAATAGTAGTTATATAGCCATTGGCATCACAACTCACTCCATACCAATCGCATTCAGTTCCCGGTGTTCCAAGCCAGTTTGTATTGTTGTACCAATTATCCGTTTTGTTGTAAAAATCACTCAGAGCTTCATGTTGTTTAGAAACTATTTGGGAAACGGAACAACCATTTGCATCTACTGTTTCACCTACTGGTGTATTTGCACACATATCATCGATATTTAAAACGCCATCGTTATCTGTATCTCCATCTCCAACAGTAACAGAGATCTGTTGTGTTATTGTGCTTAACTGACCAACAGCAGAAATTGTATAAACAGTTGTATCTTCAGGTGTGATCGCAACTGAACCATTCAAAGCCACACCGCCGATTCCCGGATCTATTGAACATGATTCGGTGTTTGTAGATGTCCAGGAAAGTATGGCTGATTCACCACTATTAATTATTGATTTATCAACGCTAATATTTACTGTTGGAGGTTCAACAACTCTTACAGTAATACCTCTACCAGCAGATGCATTTTCATTATATGCATTGATATTAAAGGTCATCGTGCTACCAAGGTTGACAGATGCAGAGCCTGAAAGCTCAACATCCCCAAAAACAGGTGTAATTCTGCAAGACGTGGCATTAGTTACATTCCAGCTAAAAGTTACTGTTTCACCCGAATATATATAATGTTTATCAGCGTTAAACGTTATAACAGGAGGTTCAACAACATTTACAGTAAACTCTTTTGACACACTGTTTAGTGAATCGGATGCAGTAATGGTGTAAATCGTTGTTTCGAGAGGGGCAATATCTGTATAACCTGATAGTTCGACATTGCCTATACCAGGTTCAATCGTGCATGAAGCTGCACCGCTTGTGTTCCAATTCAATGTGGTGCCATAGCCTTTTTCGAGTGTATATGAGTCTTCGTTTTCACTAGAGTCTCCTACACCAAAATATGTCACTTCAGGGGGGACATAAACCTCAAACGTTGCAGAAACTGATTTGTTACTATCTACTGTTAACGTTATCGGGTTTTGAAAGCCTGAAAGATCACCATACCAATTACTAAACTCAAACCCTGTATCTGGGTTAGCAGTCAGTGTTACCAAAGTACCTTTGCCATATAGACCACCAGGGGGGGCAAGGATGACATTGCCAGCAGTGCCTGCCGTATCAACAGATAAACTATATTGAGGTGCTGGACATCCTTCTCCAATAATACCATCACAACTTTGATCTATACAGTCACCAACAACCTCTACAGTTCCTGGGTATATACTGTTATTTGAATCATCGCAGTCACCTTCATGTTTAGTAAAACCATCTCCATCTTTATCCTGATAACTTTCCCAGTCTCCACCATCTTGTTTACTATTGAGGAATGATCGTAAAACATTATCTGTGGAATAAAGTAAATTGTTACGTATATCATTTCTATCATCATATAAGTTAGTAAGGTTTCCTATTTCAGAAGGAATTTTACCACTAAGTTGATTATTGTTGAGGGATAAGTATGCCAAATTTGAAAGGTTTCCCAGTTCAGGTGGGATAGGCCCACTTAGCTTATTATTGCCAAGGGATAAGCTAAACAAATTTGTAAGATTACTCAACTCAGAAGGTATAGTATCACTTAGTTGATTCTCACTAAGTATTAAAAACCTTAAATTTGTAAGGTTGCTCAGCTCGAAAGGAATGGGACCACTTAGTTGATTGTAGTATATACGTAATAAATCTAAGTTTATAAGATTTCCAAGTTCTGAAGGGATATAACCAGTTAATTGATTATTACTGAGACTTAACCTTTCTAACTTTGTAAGTTTACCCAGCTCTGAAGGTATGAGGCCAGTTAGATCGTTGTAATCTAATTCAAGCTCTATTACATAACCAGTAGAATCACATCTAACACCATACCAATAACATTCATTGTCCTCCTCTCCAAGCCAATTTGTATTATTTACCCAGTTAGCACCATCAGTACTGTTATAAAGAGCAATTAATCCTTCACGTTGATTAGCAATAACCTGAGAATGACTGCAGCCTTGAGTATCTACATCGTTTGTTTGTGACTCAGGGCATAAGTCATAATAGTTAATGATTCCATCGTTATCTGAGTCTCCGTTCTGTGAATCGGAACAACCGTTTGAATCTACAGTCTCGCCTTCCGGAGTGCCTGGGCAGGTATCGATATTATCGGTAACACCATCATTATCATTATCAGTATCTTTTTGAGTATCAGAGCATCCGCTTGTATCTACAGTCTCGCCTGCTGGTGTGTTTGGACAGGTATCAAGATTATCGGTAACACTGTCATTATCAGAATCCTTTTGGGAATCGGAACAGCCGTTTGTATCTGCAGTTTCCCCATTTGGTGTTTCAGGGCAGTTATCAAGGTTGTCTGTTACAGTATCGTTGTCTGTATCTTTCTGTGACTCAGCACAACCATTTGTATCTGCTACTTCGCCACTTGGTGTCTCTGGGCAGATATCAAGGTTATCTGTAACACTGTCATTATCAGAATCCTTTTGGGAATCTGAACA
>JQIA01000886.1_pt1 | contig 15788 bp, 12 predicted proteins | sample 811431 | NCBI WGS metagenome assembly JQIA01 (sample SAMN02998118, study PRJNA258478) | marine sediment metagenome | biome: marine; feature: seafloor; material: sediment; isolation source: oil-polluted sediment collected from 3 locations (0.5 km, 0.7 km and 0.9 km)... | place: USA: Gulf of Mexico ... | reverse complement strand
TTCCGATCTGGAAATTTCTTATGTGCTTATTTCACATGAGTATGAATTCATTCTGGAAAACACAAGCTCAGTCTGTTCCATACAAAACGGAATCATCAGAGATGATGATGATATCCAATTTCATAAGCACGTTCATGCTCATACTTACGGAGATGAACCTCACAAGCATTAATGGGGTTGAGAAATAAAAAAAGCCTGAACAGGTGCTCAGGCTTTTTATACTGTTTGTTTATATTTGATGCTCTCGTAAAAAGTATTTAGATGGCTAAGGAAAAGGTTCCATATACAAGATTTAGTGTTTGGCCAGGCTTGAAGTAGTACATATTGTACGTCAAAAGTCTGGCCAAGCACTAAAGCGAAGTATATGGGACTTTTTACAATGCCATCATATTTCTTCTGCAGGCGTGTCGCTTGGGGTCTTTAAGATCTCTGTTTTGGAAACAGCACTGTCCGTCTCGACTTCAGCGTCATCATCATCAAGAAGCTTGTCAACTTCTGCAAGTTCTTTTTCTTCATCAGGAACATCGAGTTTGTCTTTTCGATCGATTGTACTCTGAAGACTCTCAACGTCATTAAACTCAACATGAAGAGAATCAACCGGATCTGTGGTAAACATACCGATCATAGCATCTGCAAGTCTTTCAGAAAAAAAGGTTGCCGGATAAAAGTGGGGCGTGCGGAATAAATCTATGACAGCTTCCTGACCTTTTTCTATTGCCGCTTCAATGTCACTATTTTCAAGCTCCACTTCATAAATGAGAGAAAAACCTCCAGGCTCAGTTTGAGCAACTTCTTTAAGTATAAGGGTGCTTTTTTTCTTCGAAAGGATACACTTCTGTTTCATATTCTATCTCCTAAAAGGATGTTAATTTTTTACTCCCGTTTACATTTCTATATGAAATACTCTCAATTCCGGTATTTTTTACAAGAAAAGAAATCCTGACTGATTAATCTATGAACAGGAAACATTTTATAATTTCAAATAGTTTAACCAGATAATAATAACCCAAATAACGCTCTTGTCAATACTGATGCTAAAATTATTTTAATATGGCAAGAAAAATATTGACCTATCCATTTTCTAATGGTAGTTATGTCCGTATCAAAAAACGGAGGAGTGGCCGAGTGGCTGAAGGCGGCGGTCTTGAAAACCGTTAAGTGTAACAGCTTCGTGGGTTCAAATCCTACCTCCTCCGCCATTTTTTGATTGGAGAAATGGCCGAGTGGCTGAAGGCGCGCCCCTGCTAAGGGTGTATGGGCTAACGCTCATCGAGAGTTCGAATCTCTCTTTCTCCGCCACAAAAAATAAATATTTAACCGCTTTGATTCTTTCAAAGCGGTTTTTTTTATTCCTAAAAATGATGATCTCCAAAAAAATATTGAGATGGCTAAGGAAAATGTGCCATATACAAGCTTTAGTGATTGGTCAGGCTTGAAGTAGTACGTCAAAAGTCTGGCCAATCACTAAAACGCAGTAGATGGGACTTTTTACGACGCCATCAAAAAAACTAACAGATAATCTCTTTCAAAAAGCCGGAAATATTTTTTTTAAGTTCGGGTGTGATTTCATCTTTGTACATCGACAGAAAGTTGATAACATTTTCAAATAGAGATGGGTCACTTGTGTGAAGTTTTTTTATTTCAGGCTTTAAGTCAATGCAGAAAAGAAGAATATACTCCAGCCAGATCCTGTACTCAGGATCCGGCAGGGTAGCTTTTAAGTTACAAAGAAGTCTGATAGTGTTTGCAAACTTAAGTTCTTCAATATCTTTGCTGTAGACAGGAAATTCACCGGTGCAGTCATTTAAAATGTATATTGCGTCCTTAAAGGTTTTAGTCAGATCAACATGATCATTTAATCTAAATGCCTTTTCAAACAGTAGGATTCCATTTTCAATGTCCTTCGGGAGTTTTTTCTCCATACGCCGGATTTGTCCTTTATGTTTTTTTATTCGGCTAAGTCCAGGTTTTTGTATATTTCATCCTTAGACTCATCTAAAACTTTAACCTGCTCCATGTACTCCTCATTATTTGGAATTTTTCCAAGAACAGCGCATACAGCTGCAAGTTCTGCCGAGCTTAAATAAACATCAGCCCCATCACCTATTCGGTTAGGGAAATTTCTCGTTGAAGTAGAGACAACTTTAGTATTGTCTGCGACTCTTGCCTGATTGCCCATGCAAAGAGAACAGCCTGGTATTTCAATACGGGAGCCGGTTTTGCCTATAATACTATAATGCCCTTCATTTTTTAACTTGTCGGCATCCATTCTTGTTGGAGGTGCAAGCCACATTCTTACGGGTAAAGACTTATTGCCATCAAGGATTTTGGATGCTGCTCTGAAATGGCCAATATTTGTCATACATGAACCGATAAAGACTTCGTCAATCTTTTCACCCGCAACTTCAGAAAGAAGACGGACATCATCAGGGTCATTTGGACACGCAAGTATTGGTTCTTTAATTTCATCAAGATTGATTTCAATAATTTCAGCATACTCAGCATCGGGGTCAGCTTTAAGTAATTCAGGTTTTTCCAACCATTCTTCCATTGCTACAATACGCTTTTCGAGTGAAGCGGAGTCATTGTAACCACTTTGAATCATATTTTTCAATAGAGAAATGTTTGATTTTAAAAATAATTCTACTTTTTCGGGTGTCAGGCTTATGGTCCCGGCTGCAGCAGAACGTTCAGCAGTCGCATCAGTCAGTTCGAAAGCCTGATCAACTTCAAGATGTTCAAGTCCTTCAATTTCTAAAATTCTACCGGAAAAAATATTTTTCTTACCCTCTTTCTCGACAGTTAATAACCCTTTTTGAATGGCTGTGTAGGGTATCGCGTTAACAAGATCTCGCAGTGTTATTCCCGGCTGCATTGTTCCTGAGAAACGAACAAGTATAGATTCCGGCATATCGAGAGGCATGATTCCCATCGCAGCCGCAAAAGCGACAAGGCCGGAACCGGCTGGAAAACTTATCCCGATTGGAAATCTTGTGTGGGAATCACCGCCAGTACCAACTGTGTCGGGAAGGATCATTCGATTCAGCCATGAGTGGATTACGCCATCTCCCGGTTTTAATGCAATACCGCCCCTGTCTGAGAAAAAGTCAGGCATTGAATTATGCATTTCTATATCGATCGGCTTAGGATATGCGGCCGTGTGGCAAAAGGACTGCATTACAAGGTCTGCAGAATACTTTAGGCATGCAAGTTCTTTAAGTTCATCACGGGTCATTGGGCCTGTTGTATCCTGAGAACCAACGGTTTTCATCTCAGGCTCACAATATTCTCCCGGTCTGACCCCAACTTTTCCGGAAGCTTTTCCGACCATTTTTTGCGCAAGTGTATACCCTTTGTCAGATTCAGCAGGTTTGACAGGTATTTTAAAGGCATCTGACGGGGGCAGATTTAGTGCTTTACGGGCTCTTGTTGTGAGGCTTCTGCCAATGATTAACGGAATTCGTCCACCTGCCTGCACTTCGTCTAAAAGTACATCGGTCTTGAGAGAGAAAGTTGTAATGACGGCGCCGCTTTTTGTGTTTTTTATTTCACCTTTGTAAGGGAAGACGGTGATGACGTCGCCCGTTGATAAAGCAGAGACATCACATTCGATTGGAAGTGAACCCGCATCTTCAAGTGTATTGAAAAAAATGGGGGCGATTTTCCCGCCTAAGACCAGGCCACCCTGTTTTTTATTTGGAACAAACGGAATATCATCTCCAAAATGCCACAACACAGAATTTGTTGCTGATTTTCTTGATGAGCCGGTCCCAACGACATCGCCTGTGAAAACGATGGGCAACCCTTTCTTTTTAAGTTCGGCTATTTTGTCAAGAGGGCTGTCAACCCGGCTGCCAAGCATGCTTATAGCGTGAAACGGGATATCCGGACGGCTCCATGCCTCAGCTGCCGGAGAAAGATCATCCGTATTGATTTCACCGTCAACCTTGTATACAGCTAATGTTATTTCTTCAGGGAGTTTGCTTTTGCTCGTAAACCAGGTAGCCTCCGCCCATGAGTCAACAACTTGTTTTGCATATTTATTTGTATTGTATTTATTGAAGATTTCATCGAATGCATCGAAAATAAGAAGGGTTTTAGATAGTGCTTTTGCTGCTGTCTGCGCCAGCTCGTCATTATCTAAAAGGTTGATCAGTGGCTGGATATTATAGCCTCCAAGCATGGTCCCAAGAAGTTCTGTTGCTTCTACCTTATTAATAAAAGGTGATGATACTGCTCCTGAAGTTATTTTTTTCAGAAAGTTTGCTTTTGCCTCAGCAGCCGGATCAACCCCGGGTGGAACACAATTTACAATAAGATTTTTTAAGAAATCGTCCTGACCTTCTGGCGGGTCTTGCAAAAGTTCAGTGAGAGCCTCTACCTGTTCTTTGTTAAGAGGTGTCGGGGGAACCATTTCTGATTTTCTTTTTTCAACATGTTCCAAGTACTCTTTCAGCATCATTCTTTCTCCGTATTATTGTATTCGTCAGATGACGGAGTTACCAGCACAACCGATATATCGTGGGCTTTCCATAAAGAAACAGCCTGGATGGAAAGTTGTTATTAGCAACTGTCAAATTTGTTTTTTTATCATTACCATAAAACCAGGTTAGAGTAATAAAAAGTTGTATTAAAATCAACATCAACTTTTATGTTTGACCCAGGTTGAATGATAATGTATTATGATCGATTAAAATTTTGATACTTGGGGGTGTTGAATTCTGATACCCGCGGGAACTAAACGGGTAAGGGCTTTAAGGACAAGGGGATAAGATGGTGACAGACAGTTTTAAAGATATATTTACAGAAGATGTGCTTGGAACTTTATTTCCGGCAAGCAGGGCAGATGAATTTTTTGAAGCGCTTTACGGTGATGTTGAAGAAGGTGCTTATGATATAGGCCTTGCCTATAAAGGTAATAATGAGACAACTCTTGAGTTTGCTCTAGAATTGAAGCAGCGGGCCGGAAAATGTCTTGCCTGTAATCTTACATACGGTCTGCCGGATGTTTTTACACGACACCCTTTGATTAACCTGAAAGGTCTTGTCGGTGAAATTGATAAACTTGCGGGTGACGATATTTCATGTACTGACTGGACAATTGGTCGTACACGCGAGATCTCAAGAGAATTGCATATTGTACCGATTATGATTTCAATCAAATAATAGATACTAAAAAGCCTGCTTTTTTAAGCAGGCTTTTTTTATTCAGAGTCTTCTATTAATTCAACCCCGATACATTCTTCAATAACGACGTCAGGATTGTCCTTGAAATAAGGCCAGAAGGGATACGTTCTGCACTGCTCGGGCCTTGCCTCATAAATGCCGCAGGCATTTTTTTCTGTGCTGAAAAAAAGACAGGCATAATTACCATCCTTTTTGAGTTCTCTGATGGAGTATTTATACCCGACTTTCCTAAGATAACGGTCAATAAGCTCTTTTGTATTAATATCCAGAGAAGATGCTATTGCTGTTATCTCTTTTTTATTAACCCAGATATTTCCCTTTTCACCATTGCAGCATTTCCCTTTGCACTCACTGCAGGCACTCTGGTTGAATTTGAATATATAGGACATCTAATCATCTTAAATGTTATTTATCTAAACAATACTTTTGATACAGGTCTTCGAAAACAACCGGCATCTCAGTATAGAATTCTTTCAGGATATTAATCATCAGCACTCTGATTTGAGGGTGCGCTGCTTTTGAACAACGAAGATTAAAAACATGTCTCCACTCTCTAAGGTTCGCCGTCATAACTATCTCGGTTTTCAGGCTGTTTGGAAGAACTTCTCTTGCCTGCTCAGCACGACTGCCGTTTTTTAACAGATAAATGTAAGCATCTTCTGATTCCTGCATCGATTTTTTCCACATTTTCTGCTCGTCTTCCGACCAGTTGTCGTACCATACAGGTTTTATGAACTCCATATTACCGTCATATCTGACATAACGGGTACTTTCCTGGCTGAAACTTGAAAGTCGGTGTCTAACAAGTTCGTGGGTGACACCCCTGTTTGTTGTTATGCAAAGGGACGCTGAAACATGTTCGATAACAGTTTCATGACCTCTTGAGACGATCATTTTGATAAATTTCTCGGCACTGCCTTCACTGATTTTATCTTCCGATTTGTAGCAGGTTCTTCCTGCTTTTTCGATTGCTATAAGCGGGTTGTTTGGCTTCTGAAGCCAGGACCACGATTGTTCAATAATTTTCATGCGTTAGCCTCTTTTATAATCATATAGTCGTTAAATGTCGGATACTTTATGTATTCCGGTTAATGTTAAAGGTCAAGAAAAACATGGGGTTTTTTATTTTATTTATATGGTATAATGAAAAGATATCTGATTAGAGAATTGTATCGTGGTATGTTTGACGATTTTTGGAATAACAGGTATAGCTAATTAACTTAAAATCGAACACGATAATCACAGAAAAAAATGTCATCTGTAATAATTTGAATATTAAAATTTCACTCATCTCTACTTAATAACTTCATCAGAGGTTTTGTTTTATGGACAGTATTGATTTTTTGTTTGCCATTGTGCTCGTAGTCGTTTTTATCCGATTAGCTGATGTGAATAAGAGTTTAAAAAATAAAATAACATTTTTAGAAGATGAATTTTTTTTACTAAAAGATGTTGTTGCAAAACTGTATGAAAAAAAATCATCTGTACCGGAAAAAGAGGGCGCAGAGCCTTTTGACGAGGAAGAGATTGAAGACGTTGTTGAAGAGAGCAGTGCTACTCATGATGATATTCCCGTAGAGGCCGATGGAGATTTTTCTGAGCCACCCCCTGTTCCTGAAGAAGAGCTTTTTGAACCCGCTTATGCAAGTGAAACCGTTGAATATAAAACCGAAGAAAAACCTGAGACAAAAGATCGCATAGAGACAGCTACCAGTGAAAGTGAATTGGGAAAACGATGGCGGGGTTTTATCGAAAATGTTGACTGGGAACTTTTTGCTGGAACTAGGCTTTTCGCATGGCTTGGCGCTCTCGCCTTATTTGTAGGTGCTGTTTTTTTTGTGAAATTGTCGATAGAAAAAAACTGGATTCCACCTGGATTCAGGCTCGCTGTTGGAGCCGTACTTGGAATATCACTCATTCTTTTTTCAGCGCGGTTTAAAAAAAAGAACTTTACCATAATGCGGCACACATTGACGGCAGCAGGTATTGGTACTTTGTATACTGTAGCTTTTACAGCCACTCTTTATTACAACTACCTGCCAAAATCAGCCGGGTTTTTACTTTTGTCTCTGATTTCAATAACAGCATTTGTCCTTGCTGTTTATTACAATGGGATTTCAATTTCTGTCCTGGGAGCTATTGGCGCTTATGCAACACCTCTTATGGTGAGCACCGGTGAAGGCAGCCTTTTGTCTCTTTTTATTTACCTTGCCGTTGTGAATACAGGCCTTTTCAAAGTATCTGAAAAATTGAAATCACAGGTTCTCCTTTTAACTGGAAATGTTGGTACGATTATCACTTTGGGGCTTGCTGTTTTTGATTCCTTTTGGCGGACAGATGGATATACCATCGCCGGTATCTGGACGGCCAATCTGCTGCTGTTTACTTTCTTTATGTGGAACCAAAAAGAAGATCCTGAAAAGCAAAAAGTTCTGCTTTGGAATGGCATTGTACTATATGTATCTCCCATTGTTCTGTCTCTGTTTTTAATAATCGACAAACCGGGGTGGCACCCACTTCTGTTGACAACGGTATCCATCACAGGGGCTATGGCGCTTGCTTCTGTGAACAGGGGCTGGCTGACTAAGGTGATACCGTATTCAGTCCTCACTTTTATCCCATCCGTTTTATGGGTGCTGACGCGATTTAATGCAGATGGATTTTCTGTTAGTTTTGTCTTGATTCTTTTTTATGGAATGGCGGGTTGTCTTGGGCCAGTCTTTCTTGTTCAGCAGCATGGAAAAACAAACACGCTGATAAGATGGTTTAAAATATTTCCTGTAGCAATCTCCGGGCTATGTCTGGCAGGGCTTTATCAGAACCCGTCCTGTTCTTTCTTATTCTGGCCAATGATGTTGGGATTACAAATTATCGGTATAGGGATAAGTATTCTCTTTAGGGCTTTGATTCAGGTTGTGTTGCTGATTATCATTTTTGTTGCAGGTGGGCTGGTTTGGATGAATCACATCCCTTCTGATGTGATAGGCTTTGGATTCTTTGCCTTTATCCTTGCGGCAGGTGGTGTAATAACCGGTCTAATGATTTTCCTCGCAGGCAAACTACCCCATTTATTAAAAACGTTGAAACTTGATACTGATTCAAAATCATTGCCGGGAGTTTATGAAAAGTGGCTGACGGCTGCTCCGGCAGCGGGTGTATTTGTTTTGATTGGCGCTGCTTTTTTTGTTAAACACCCTCACTTTCCGCATCCAGGTATGGTGACTCTAGCCTGTTTTTTAGGACTGTCTCTTTTTTTCAGTAAAAGAATTGCTTTTGAGCCGCCAGGTGTTATTGCACTATTGTCAGCAGTTGCAGCACAAGCTGTGTGGGTCTTAAATCCGGCGAACGAACTTTCGGTAATTTTTTCTGCAGTTGTATGGTCATCAATATTATTTTTATCAGCAGTTATATCACCATTTGTTTTTTTTAAAGACCTTGGGCGATGGAAGAGGCTATGGAATTCATGGGCACTGTTTGAAGTACTGCAGTCTCTCTTTGTTTTCTATACAGTGAAACAATACTGGCTGTCGCCTTTAGCAAACTGGGTACCACTGTTAATGGTTTTTGTTAAATTACCAGTCGTGACAGTTTTACTCAAACGCCTCGAGGGCACAACAGACCGGAACTCAATACTGGCATTTCATGGCGGTGCTCTATTATTTTATGTTTCAACGCTTCCGGTTCTTCTTCTTTCACAAGGCTGGATTGGTCTCGCACTGGTTTTTGAAGCCACAGCACTTCTTTGGTTGAACAGACGGATTGAACATCCCGGTTTAAGAAAAACGGCATTTATTATGGCTCCAGCAGGTTTGGTTTGGCTGCTGGTTTCACTGCCTGGTCTGAAGAGCATAAACAGTATTGCCGTTTTTAACCCGGCTGTGTTTGCTGTTGCAGCAGCTGGCGTTGCCTTAGGCTTTGCCGTGAAGTTTTCCGGTTTCCCTGAAAGAAAATTAATAAAGATTGATCTGCCGAATTACTTCCTGTGGCTTGCAACAGGTACGGGGTTTTATCTTTTGAATTTAATTATTGCTGATGTTTTTGCACTTCCCGGAACCAAATTCAGATTGCTTCCCGGAAGAGATTTTATGCAGTCGGCCAGTTACGCCTTAGTCTGGACAGGCTTTGGTGCTGTTGTGTGGAGAATGATAAAATTCCCTCTGAAGGTAAGAGCCGCAGGGTTTCTGATTTTATCTGCCGGGGCCTGCTGGCTGATTGGCCTGCCGGTATTTTTACCGGAAGCCGTTGCAGCAATGAATCCTTTTTTCAATAATGCGCTGTATGTTTATCTTTTACTGGCTATGGTTTTGTTTTACTCTTTTCACAAGGAACCATGGGAAGATTTTGATGCAAGAATGAAGAATATTTTACTGGCTTTTTTTCTGATTGCAGCCTTTATGATGGTTAAAATTGAAAAAAGCACAATTTTTCAAACCGGTTATAATTTTACACTCTTTTTTGGGCATACGCCTTCAAAAGCAATTGCATCGGCATCAGGTGCGTTTATTTACGGTGTTGTGATGCTGATATGGCCGAAACGACTCGATATGCCTTTTAGAATTGCCGGTCTGGTATTGGTTTTTACAGGGATAGTAAAAGCCCTCATCTTTCCATTTAGATTTAAAACAGATTTTGGGTTGATGACACCATTGTTGAACTCTTCATCATTAATGTATGTATTGATTTTGTCTGTTTTAATATTTTTTATAGCAAGAAACTGGAAACAGCCATGGCCTGTACCCAAATTTTTACCGAGGCCCTTTTTTGCAGTTGCTTTTGCTGTAACGGCTTTTCTGATCATGAATATTGAAATTGCCGGTTGTCTGGGCCTTTCCGGTCAGGGTTTTTCATTGTCTGCACAGGGAAATTGGGCCAAGCTCTTTGGATACAGTATTGGATGGCTTGTTTTTTCTATAGGTTTGCTTGCTGCGGGTATAAAATTTTCTGAGGCAATGTCCCGAAGAGCCGCAATTCTTTTACTTGCTATTACTGCTGGGAAGGTATTTATTATTGATCTGGCGTCGCTTGATCAACTCTTCAGAGTTGGGTCTTTTGTTGGTTTGGCGTTTGTATTGATTTTTGTCTCTTATCTTTATCAGAAGTTTTTGTCGGATGATAATAATGAACAGGATGGTAATGATGAAAAAACTGTTTAAGTGTAACCTCATACTATTAATTATTCTATTAAGCTTTAATGTTGTTATTGCTTTTGATGGTGAGTGGGAGTCTCGGGCTGCAATTGAAGTAAATAATACAGGCATAAACGAGGCTGTATTACCACCGGCACTGTTGATGAAAACATTGTCAGGTAAATATGACATTGCTTTAACCGGGCCTGATGAAAATCCAAGGCCGCTTGAATTGTATATGAGGGATAAAAAAGGTAGAAAAGAAATTGATTTACAGCCTCTCAAGATCGAGTTGACAGAGAGTGGCGGATTTATATGGGAGTGTAATGTCCCGGATGAATTATTAACGGATATTCAGGTGAATATTCAGGAAAAAAACTATGCCGGCAAGGTTCATGTCGAAGGTTACGATGGGACTGTCTGGCAGTTTATTGCAAGAAACCAGGCTGTTTATAGAGTTTCCGGTGTGGCAAGGGCAGTGATTGATATTCTGGACAGCAACTATAAAAAGATAAGATTGCATTTTATCAGTTTTGATAAAAGATATAAGCAAAAAATAGTTCCTATAAAAAATGTTACCGGGTTTATTAAAAAGGCCGGAAAAGAGTATGCCGTTAAGGAAATTGATCTTACTAAGGATTTAAGGCGAACTGAAAATAGTGACTTTACAGAGATTAAAACCCTGTTGCAGGGAAAAGGATTGAATATAAAATCAGTTCTTTTTGAAACAGGCATTCAATTTCAGGGTTTTTGGGAAATTGGATATGAAACGATAAATCATGGTAAGAGCCAGTTTGTCATGCTAAAAAGTGGTAACATTTCGTATGTGGATAGAGAAAAACAATCCGTTTCAATTCGAATAGATAGAGTCTGGCCTGCAAAAACGATGATTTTAAGATTGAAACCCGACGTAGACTATATAGGCAAAGTTAACGCTTTCAGCATGAAAGTTCGTCTGCCTCGAATAGTGTTTTCAGCTGATATGGCCGGAACTTATATAGTTTCAACCGGAACGGGGAATCTAAAAAGGCTGCTGAGTTATCCGGGTGACTCAAAGCGTATTGTTGAGCATATTGTTTTTTTTGAAAAACCTGAATTTAACCCACTCTATAACACTGAAACCCTTGTAGATAAATATAAGATAAAAGGAGGACCCTTTAATGAATCCGGGTATTTATGGAACTGCCCTTTCAGGGTCTCAGAACCGGGGTATTATAAACTGAATTTTAATTTAAAGGCGGCACTGGACAAAGAGTATAAAAAAGTACGCCTTGTAAAAGATGGCCTACAGGTGCCTTTTTTCTTCGGTAGATATGAAAATAAAACAATAGAACTTGATAGTAAATCAGAATACAAAACAAAAACCAATTCAACGTCATGGATTATTACAATACCAGAAAACTCAAGTCAGTGGAAATATCTGATTCTTACCAGTTCGGGTATATTTAAAAGAACGGTTTTGTTTTATAAGAAAAAACCTGGCAACACAGGTTGGGAAAGAATTTATTCGAAGAATTGGCAAAATAAATCAGAAGATGAAGTTAAGCTGAAGGTTCAATTGGCCTCTTTATTTCGAAACCAGAAAAAAATTAAGGTTAGAATAAACCATGGTGATAATCAGCCAATCAATGTCAAATCTATCAAAGGGGTTTATCGAGCACCAACGATCAATTTCCTGGCGCATCAGACCGGTCAGTATTTCCTTTATGGTGGGAATGGACAGGTGTCTCAAGCCGATTATGACCTTTCCCTTGTTCAGCAAAGACTGCTTGAAACGCTTCCTGTTGAAATTGAAATGGCTAAAATTCAAGAGGCTCAGGCTGAAGGGTGGGCCACAGTTTTTATTCAACAATTTCAGGAACAGGGTTGGGGCTTGTACCTTATTCTTGGTCTCGTAACAATTTTTCTGTTGGGCATTATCGTTCGTTTATTTCCAAAGGTTGCAACAACACAGAGTGTTGAACATCAGCAGTCCATTAAAAAAATAGACCATAAGGATTGATATCCTGGGTTCTATTAAATACTTGGTTCAAATCTATTACGACCTGAGCCATCGATTTATATCATAAAGGTACTCACCTCTTATCTGTTGATTTTTTGATGATGTTGTTTAAAAACTATTGATAACTAATATTAAAATGAAGCTAAGACAAGGTCAAATATAGACTTTACACTTTTTTATATCATTTATAAAATAGATCAAGCCTTAACCTTTTTTATAATTATTAGAAATACATAAGCCAAAATGACACTTGAAAGAGTGTCGTTTTCATGATAAACTTTAGGCATTAATTTCGTACCTAATATTTTGTATCTACCCCGACACATATACAGACATGTAGCAATAGAATTAATAGCAGTAACAGACTTTTCATGTTTTTCCTTCACCATTTTTGTTCCTACTACTTGATATGAATTTTTTAAGAAAATATTCAAAGGGGGCGTAATGAAACATTTACTATTGCTGATACTTGGATTTGGCTTATTTATCACTTACGCAAATGCTGACCAGATAACACTGATATCCGACGATTGGTGTCCGATCAATTGTGTTCCTGAATCAGAAAACCCCGGCTTTATGGTTGATATTGCCAAAACTATTTTTAAAAAAGCCGGGCATACGGTTATATACAAAAAAGTACCATGGGAAAGAGCAATCCAGCAAACCAGGAAAGGGAAATATTCTGCAGTTATTGGTGCTTTCCATGGCGATGCCCCCGATTTTATCTTTCCGAAAAATGAACAGGGAATGATTGGGAATGCTTTTTTCACAACAAAGAGCAGCGCCTGGCGTTATGAAGGGGTCAGCTCCTTAAAAAATGTTAAATTTGGTGTGATAAAAGGGTATGATTATAGTGACGAGATAAACAAATATATCAAAGACAATCCAGATTCAAGTGCGGTACAATTAGCCTTCGGTGCTACACCTCTTGAATTAAATATAAAAAAACTCATGAAGGGACGAATTGATGTTCTCTTGGAGTCTGCGTATGTATTTAATTACAAAATTGCTCAAATGGGTTTAAAAAATAAAGTGCAATTTGCAGGTATTCTGGCAGCTCCTGAAAAAGCATTTATAGCATTCTCACCAGCAAATAAAATGTCAGAGACCTATTCGCAGATTCTTTCTAATGGAATGGACAGTATTCGAAAGTCTGGTGAATTAAAAAAAATTCTTGCTAAGTATGGACTTCAAGACTGGCAATAATTGTTATGTTCCTTAGTATAAAATTCATTTTGAGTCTTATCCTTTTTGTTAGTGTTTACTGGTCGTTTAATCGATACGATAGCGTTATCGTTTCATGAAAGGTTCAATTACTATAAATCCCTTCCACGTGAGCGGGCTTACGGAACCATTTTTTGGAAGATGAAATGGTATTAAACAATATTGTTTTCACAAGGTCGCTATTCATTGCCCGCCCCCCGAGAAGGACGCGTAATCAAAATGCGGAGTTACTTGAAAAAAGTATTTATTCAAACTGGGATTATAAACTTCAACAAGAAACAGAAATCCCTTTAAGAAAGGAGGTTGAGCATGAGTCCGAGGCTTCATTTGTTGATACCTTTCTGTGTTTTCAATACTATTCTATCGATGGTATTCATTTTGATTGCCAGCACCAGCGTATTTAGTGATACTTGCAATAAAGAGTTAGTACATGGATGGTTAGAAACGTGGGAACCTTTTGTTTTAGGTACCCCAGCTAATGCTTCCGGTCTTGATATGGAAATTCTTGCTGCTGTGGTTTCTGGGGCTGGCTGTACTCTAAAACATACCGATAACGAAATTCCCTGGATGAGGCGCTTGAAATGGATTGAGGAAGGTAAATTAGACCTGCTCTCTGGAGCGTCCTTAACGGAAGAACGAGCCCAATATGCATATTTTATTGGCCCCTATCGTGCTGAATACCTTGCCCTTTTTGTTAAAAAAGGCAATACGGTTAAATACAAAATTTCCAACTTTTCTGATATTGAGGACACGGGTTTTAAAATTGGCATAGAGCTGGGCGCTACATACGGACCTATGGTTGATTCAGTTTTAAAAAAAATTGGCAATCGTGCAGAGCCAATTCATAATAGTAATGCAAATAGAAAAAAAGTTTTGGTAGATCGACTTGATGGCTACTTGTCCTATTTGCCCGATGAACCCATTGCTCTGAAAAAATTGGGGGCTGATATTGAAATGCATCCTATGCACTTGATTAATACAGGCGATATTTATATCATGCTTAGTAAAAAAGTAAATTCGAAAGAGATTCGCAATGCCTTGCAGGATAGTTTGGATAAGATTAAAACAGATGGTACCCTAAATACTATTTTTAAGAAATATTCAGAAAAATATGGTGTTGCAAAATGGTAATTATAAATCTGATCCTAACCTCAAAAATGTATTCTAAGTTAAGCCATAGAGTTGTTGATATTTCAATGACGTCCTTTACAGATAAAAGATAATTACCTGTCTTTATATTCTCAAAAGGCAGAAACTTTCAAATTATACTTGTTATTAATCCTAATATTGTTGATTTCCAAATGACTCCCATTACAGATAATTAGATCATTTCCTCAGAAATGTAATCGTATAAGATCAATAAAATATATTCAGTGTAAGAAAAAAGACAAGAGCTTTTCTGTGACTCTTAATGTTTAATGGTAGCCTATCCTTTGCAGATTTAGTTTAAAGAAGTGAATTTTTATACTGTTATCGTCTCAGGACACGAATCCATCGCCATATATTAAGCAGGCCTGCAAGGGCTCCAGCAACGTAGGTTAATGCGCAGGCCAGAAGAATGCTCCTCGCTGCTGGAAGATCTTCATCGGGGATATACTTCCCGCTTTCAAAAAATTTCATCGCCCTGTTGAAACTGGCATCAAATTCGACCGGCAGTGTTACTAAATGAATGATGACAGGAAGCCCGAGGCTTGCAAAACCGCCGGCAAACATTAAAACTCCGGCTGCAGGGACCCTTGTTATCAGTGTTACCACTGGAACGGCCATAATTAATCCTGCGCCGATTTTTTCAGCCAACAGCGCCATTCCTATGAATCTGGTTCGAAACTTTAAAGGGCCGTAAAAAGAAGCATCCTGAACAGCATGACCAACTTCATGTGCTGCAATCACAATGGCCGTTAGTGATTTTTTGTTGCAGGTTTCAGGGTTCAATCTGACAACTTTTTCAACAGGGTCATAATGATCCCCGGTATTTGTTTCCTCTACCATGACTTTTTCAAGATTGTTTTCATCGAGTAGGATTCTGGCAAGATCTCTTCCGGTGCCGGAAAAATATTCATTACGGTTGTATTTATTCAGAATATATTTTGCCCACCAGCTCGGAGCATAGATGCAAAAAATGATAATCGACAGAAGAACTATTAGCGGCATATGGCTTCATTCATTCTTTATATAGCGACACTTATAAAATGTTGCTTTTATTATTGTTATTGATTTCGTAAAAGGTACTAAGATGGCTAAGTAAAAGG
>JQIA01000885.1_pt1 | contig 15788 bp, 15 predicted proteins | sample 811431 | NCBI WGS metagenome assembly JQIA01 (sample SAMN02998118, study PRJNA258478) | marine sediment metagenome | biome: marine; feature: seafloor; material: sediment; isolation source: oil-polluted sediment collected from 3 locations (0.5 km, 0.7 km and 0.9 km)... | place: USA: Gulf of Mexico ... | reverse complement strand
CTTTCGATACTGGTTCCAGAGGAATACGGTGGGGCGGGTCTGCCGATAGAGGCGGGCTGTGTGGTGCTGGAAGAAATTCAGCGTAGCGGTTGCAATGCTGGAGCCTGTCACGCCCAGATGTACACCATGGGCACCCTGCTGCGGCATGGCAACGAAGATCAGAAGAATCGCTATTTACCCGGGATTGCCGAAGGTTCATTACGCTTACAGGCCTTTGGTATCACCGAACCTACCAGTGGTACCGACACCACGCGCATTCGTACTAGGGCGGTACGCGATGGCGATGATTACATTATTAATGGTCAAAAAGTGTTTATTTCGCGCACCGAGCATTCTGACCTGATGGTCTTGCTGGTGCGCACCACGCCTCGTGAAGAATGTAAAAAGCCTTCTGACGGTATGTCGGTATTTCTGGTAGACATGCGCGAGGCCCTCGGTAATGGCCTGACCATTAACCCCATTAAGGTGATGGTTAATCACTCTACGACCGAATTATTCTTCGATAACATGCGGGTGCCAGCGGCCAATCGTATTGGTGAAGAAGGCAAGGGTTTTAAATATATTCTCGATGGCATGAATGCCGAACGCATTTTGATCGCCAGCGAATGCATTGGCGATGCACGCTTTTTTGTTGAGCGCGCCAGTGCTTACGCATGTGAGAGAGAGGTGTTTGGACGTCCCATCGGTCAAAACCAGGGGGTACAATTTCCCATTGCTCGCGCACATGTTGAAAGCGAGGCAGCAGCACTGATGGTCTACAACGCCGCCCGTTTATTTGATGAAGGCAAGCCCTGCGGCTCCGAGGCCAATATGAGCAAGATGATAGCGTCCGAGGCGGCCTGGCATGCGGCGGATACCTGTTTGCAGACCCATGGTGGTTTTGGTTATACCCAGGAATACGATATCGAACGTAAATTCCGTGAGACCCGGCTTTATCAAACGGCACCTATTTCGACCAATCTGATTTTGTCCCATGTGGCGACTCACGAGCTGGGCATGCCCAAGTCCTTTTAAAAGCGCTGAGTTAAAAAGCGCTGAGTTAAAAGGCGCTGAGTTAAAAAGTTCTAACCAAAACTGGCCGGTATTAAAATTTATGCACGACATTGATATTGATTATTTAAAGCAGTGGGAAGGCAAGCAGGAAACTCACGAGGATGTAATTTCTCTCGCCACCGCTCGCGCTATGGCAGCCACTCTGGATTGGGAGCAGGTGCCAGAAGGCGGTGAGGTCTTAGCGAAGCCCTGGCACTGGTTGCACTTTTTGCCCAGCGCCCGGCAGTCCGATATCAGTCGCGATGGCCATCCAAAAAAAGGTGGGTTTTTACCGCCGGTGCCGCTGCCTCGGCGTATGTGGGCTTCCGGCAAAGTAAATTTTGTGTCGGATCTACACATTGGAGACAGCGTAAAAAAAGTTAGCACGGTAAGGAGTGTTGCTCACAAGCAGGGAGGTAGCGGTCATCTGGTATTTGTCACCGTTGGCCACGAGATTTATAGCGGCGATACGCTGGCGATCAGTGAGGATCAAAACCTTGTCTATCGGGAAGACCCTGATCCCAATGCTCCTCCACCAAAACCAATGTCTCCACCAGCAGAAGCAGAGTTCAGTCGCGAAGTCCTGCCCGATCCGGTTTTATTGTTTCGTTTTTCTGCTTTAACCTTTAATAGCCATCGCATTCACTATGATCGAGATTACGCCGTCAACGAAGAAGGTTATGCCGGCCTGGTAGTGCAGGGTCCCTTGAGTGCGAGCCTGTTACTGGATTTAGTGCGTTCAGAAATACCCGACGCCACCATCAAACACTACGATTATCGCGCCGTTCGCCCCTTGATTGATGGCAATCCTTTCCAGATACAGGGCTGTCGTAGTGACGATGGCCTAAAGTTGTGGGCGGTTGATCACCAGGGCGCAATGACTATGCAAGCTACGCTTACCGTAAGCGCTGATTAGGAGATAAGCCTGTGAGCAAAAAGAAACTACCTCTGTGGCGCTCCTCCTTGTTTGTGCCCGCTAACGTCGAGAAATTTGTCGATAAAGCTCATACCCGTGGCGCCGACGCCATTATTCTCGATCTTGAAGACAGCGTGATTTTAAGCGAGAAAGACAGCGCTCGTGCTGCCGTACCCGGTGCCGCCAAAAAGATTGCTGACCATGGCCTCGACGTGCTGGTACGCATCAACCGACCCTGGCGGTTAGCGGTCCGGGATTTAGAGGCCAGTGTCTGCGAGCACGTACATACCATAGCGGTGCCCAAGGTGATGAGTGCCGACCACATCATTTTTATAGATGAAATTATTACTGAAATTGAAATAGACAAAGGTATACCATCTGGTCAAACCCGGATATTGGCATTTGTTGAAGGTTTAGACGGTCTTAAGGATATTTATAATATCGCCGAGGCTTCGGACCGCTTAATGGGGGTATTTCTGGGTGCGGAGGACTTTTCGTCGGAGGTTGGTATGCAACCCACTAGCGAAGGTTTGTTCTGGGCGAATCAACAGGTCGTGTTTGCTGCGCGTAAGGCCGGTATTTTACCGCTGGGGTTTGTTGGCTCGATTGCCGACTATTCGGACCTGGACGACTTTCGGGAAAAAATCCGGGAGGCTCGGTCTTTGGGTTTTGTCGGCGCGCTGGGTATTCACCCCAGCCAGATTGGCATCATGAATGACGAATTTGTTCCCACATCAGGTGAAGTTGAACATGCTCGTGGCCTGCTGGAAGCTTATCAGGAGGCGCTTAACGAGGGCCGAGGTGCTGCAGAGTACAAAGGCAAAATGATTGATGCCCCGGTGGTGGCGCGAGCTGAAGAGGTTATACGGCTCAGCAAGCTATTTAATTTGTAAGCATTTTTTTAACATTAATTAATATTGAACAACTTCTGAAAGGATAAAACTATGAGTGATCCCGTTCTCTATCGTCAACAAGGCCGTGTTGCCATTATTACGCTGAACCGCCCCGACACACGCAATGCACTGTCCGACGAGCTGGTGCCCTGTCTGGTTGAGCTGTTAAATAAGGCCAATGACGATTCTGGCGTGAGTTGTGTGGTATTGACGGGTGAAGGAAGAAGCTTTTCTTCCGGTGGAAACCTGAAAGAAATCCGAGCTATGACTCAGGAAAAAAACTTATCGACACATGATTTGCGTAACTGGTACCTGGATATGATTCAGCAAATCCCGCGTACCATGGCGAGTCTGACAGTGCCGGTTATTGCCGCGGTCAATGGTCATGCGATTGGTGCGGGCTGTGATTTAACCATGATGTGCGATATTCGTATTGCCTCAGAGAAAGCTTTGTTTGCCGAAAGCTTTATGCGCGTGGGTTTGATACCCGGTGATGGTGGTGCCTGGTTTTTACCGAGAGTCATCGGTTTATCTCGCGCGTGTGAAATGAGCTATACCTGCGACATGATCGATGCACAAAAAGCCGATAAATGGGGCATGGTTTCCGAGGTGGTTGCGCCAGAGAGTTTGATGGATGCTGCGATGGCGATGGCCGAGCGTATTGCTGCTCATCCGCCTCTTGGAATTCGCTATGCGAAGAAATTAATCACTCAATCCCAGGAGATGCCTTTGAATGCGGCCCTGGAAATGGCGGCGGGTATGCAGGCCACACTGCAAAATACCGAAGATCATCTGGAAGCTATCGACGCTGCCCTGGAAAAACGTGAACCCGTCTTTACCGGGAAATAGAACTGAGAGAATGTTGGCTATAAAATGAAAGACGTTACTTTGTTAAAGGAATCCGTAGAGCTCTACAAGATTCTGAAATTCGAGGGTATGGCCGCTAGCGGTGGTGAGGCAAAGGCCGTCATCGCTAATGGTCAGGTTTTAGTGAACGGGAAAGTAGAAGTCAGGAAGCGAAAAAAAATCAACTCGGGTGATGTGATTGAGTTCGAGGGAGAGAAAATTCGGTTGTTGTTGGCATAGGAGAATTTTTTTTTGATTAGGCAGTTTGTGCTGCTTGCTTTGGTGAGCCCTGCAGTAGCCTTAAGGGAGAGTAAGGCGGTAAGGCCTGGTAAATTTCAGGGTTTATTGACATGTTTAAAAGTTTGAAAATGATAGCGATGATTCGTCAGCTTTCGCTCGTGCTAGGGCTTGGTTCTATTTTAGTTTTATTGAATTTCCCGGTGCTGGCCGATTCTATTGATATCTCTGGCGTGTATGAAAATAATATCTCTGCTGATATTGAATACTATAAGGAAGATGCCTCAGTACTGACGCTCGGTGAGATTAAAAAAATCTCTGAGGCTGGTTTGTTTGAAAGTGATAAAAAATTCCTCAGTTTCGGGATTAACTCGAAACCGGTGTGGCTCCGCATCGACCTTGTTAATAGTAAGCAGGGCAATCTGGATAAACGATTATCGTTACAGACATCCTGGGTGGATAGTTTGGATGTCTATTTTCTTTTTGGTGAAGAGGTGCGCGAAAATCATCGTGTCGGTGATCGTTATCCTTTCTCTGACAGAGGCCATAAAAGTCGTTACTTTATGTTCGATTACGACTTCCCGCCGGGCCTAACGACGGTCTTTATTCGTGCTGAAACCTTAGAGCCGATGTCGTTACCTGTTTTTCTCGAAGATATCGATCATTGGGAGGCAGAGCAAACATTCGAAGCTTATAGTTACGGCTTTGTCTATGGGGGTTTGGTTATTTTGATAGCCTACAATCTGATGCTTTTTTTTAGTCTAAAAAGCTCCCGGTATTTTTATTATTCTGTTTATCTTGTTGTTTTTTTGCTAATAAATATAGCGTATACCGGCCATGGTTTTATATGGTTTTGGCCTGAATTTGTACGATGGCAAACGTGGGCAACTTCGATATTAATGTATATTTATGCGACCAGCGGATTTGTTTTTGTAATGAGTTTTCTGGGCACAAAAACAACCTTTCCTCGAGCCCACAATGCGCTACTTGTCTGTTGTCTCGGCTTTCTTTTGGTCGGACTTTTTACGATTGTTAATGATAACCGTGCATTATCTTTGTTGATCGGCTTTATTTTTCTAGTTTTGTTTTCTCTGTCTACGCTTATTCTAGGTTGGGTATCGCTTCTGACGGGTAACCGGTCGGCAAAATATTTTTTGTTTGGTTCTGTTGCGCATGTGAGTGCAACCCTCGTGGTTATCTTGACTGTGTTGGGGCTGATACCGTTTAGTGATCTGGGTTATCGTGCGGTGGAAATTGGCGTGATTCTCGATGCTTTATTTCTTGCGATGGCGCTTGGAGATCAATTTCGTATTGCTCAGGAAGATAGAATTAGAGCGGAAGCGCTTTCGTACACGGATCCTCTGACGGAGGTGAATAATAGACGTGCTTTTTATGAAATTGTAAACCCTAGCTGGGATACCGGGCTTCGTAAACACCGGCCTATGTCGGTCATTCTCCTGGATATTGATAAGTTTAAAGGCGTTAATGATACCTACGGTCATGTTCAGGGTGACAGAGCACTGATTCAAGTTGCAAAGATATTAGCTGAAGAAATAAGGCCGGGAGATGTTCTGGCACGCTGGGGAGGAGAGGAGTTTGTTGTCTTTTTACCCGAAACTCGGTGGGAAGAAGCTTGTTTTATGGCCGACAGGCTACGCGGTAAAGTATCAGATATCGTTTTTCTCACTGAGACTGAAGCATTTACTTTGACCATAAGTGCGGGGGTAGCCGAAAATGATAAGGAAAATAAATTTCTTGATAAGTTGATATTTGCGGCGGATACTTATCTGTTCAAGGCAAAGGACGAGGGACGAGATCAGGTGTGTGGTGGGCTGTTTTCTGATGATGGGAGGGAGTAAAACCCCAGGGTCAAAGTTTGTTATTAAGTTCGCCATTAAGTTTGAATGTTAAAAGGTTAGAGCGTGTTAAAACTACAAAAAAATTGCCTCATGATCGGTGTGGGTCTTATGTTAGCGCTGTGGGGCTTGTCGGTGATGGCGGAGCCCCTGGATATCTCCAGTCGACATGAGAAAAATATTGCTAGCTATATAGATTATTACGAAGATAGAAGCTCAATACTCGAGCTTGATGACATAACAGGAGTTTACCGGGAAGGGCTTTTCAGCGACACGGGTTCCTTGCTCAATTTTGGTATCGGTTCGAACCCGGTCTGGCTGAGATTCGAGATCATCAATCATAAAAAGGAGCCTTTCACTAAACGACTGTCGTTACAGACATCCTGGCTCGATAGCCTGGATTTTTATTTTCTTAGCGGTGATGACACGATTGAAACGCATCATGCGGGTGATCGTTATCGTTTCTCAGAAAAGCATTACAAAAATCGTTACTTTATTTTTGATTACGATTACCCGCCAGGGGTAACGACAGTTTTCATTCGGTCCGAATCTCTGGATCCCATGTTGTTGCCCATTTATCTGGAAAGTGTTCAGCAAGCAGAAGGGGCACAGACCTTTGAAAACTATACTTACGGGTTTTTATATGGGGGTGTAATTGCCCTGCTAACCTACAACCTGATGTTGTTTTTTAGCCTGAAAAATACTAGATACCTGTATTACTCTGTCTACCTCACGGCTTTTCTGGCGACGAATTTAGCTTATACCGGGCATGGCTTTATGTGGTTTTGGCCCGAGTCACCACGCTTTCAAGCGTGGGTAATTCCAATATTAATGATGGTTTATTCGGTCAGCGGCCTCGCGTTTGCAGCACGGTTTTTGAACACAAAAAACACCCTGCCACGCCTCCATTACATTGTTGTTTTTGTCTGTACCGGTTTTATTCTGGCGGAACTGGCTGCAGTTGTCAGTGATAAGCGGGTGTCGGCTTTATTGTTATCCTTTTCCCTTATGCTTGTGTTTTCTGTGGCGATGGTCGTGTTGGGTTTGGTCGCGCTGTTAAAGGGCAATAAATCAGCGAAATACTTCCTGTTTGGATCGATTACCCACGTCAGTGCTTCTGCGGTGACGACAATGACGGTGTGGGGTTTCATGCCTTTTACTATTCTGAGCTATCGCGCGATAGAAGTGGGTATGATGGCCGACGCTATTTTGCTTGCGATGGCGCTTGCGGATAAATTCCGTATTGTTCAGGACGAAAGGGTTAGAGCAGAGGCTCTGTCCAAGATTGATCCCTTAACCGAGCTTAATAATCGCCGGGCTTTTTACGAGCTGGTCAATCCGACCTGGGATACCGGGCTTCGAAAGCAGCGTCCAATGTCGATTCTTATTCTGGATATCGATAAGTTTAAAAAAATTAACGATACCTACGGTCACCTTGAGGGCGATAAAGCCCTGGTTCAGGTCGCAAAAATACTCAAGGAAGAAATCAGGCCGGGGGATGTTTTGGCGCGCTGGGGTGGAGAAGAGTTTGTGGTTTTTTTACCCGAAACCAGATGGGAAGGTGCCAGTTTAATGGCGGACAGGCTGAGGGAGAAAATAACAGGATCGGTGTCGTTTGATGAAACAGTTGCACTTGCCATGACCGTAAGTATCGGCGTAGCAGAGAATGATAAAGAAAACATATCTCTTGATAAGTTGATCTCCGCTGCGGATGCGTATCTTTTCAAGGCAAAGGAAGCAGGGCGAGATCAAGTGTCTGGCGGCTTATTTTCCGGCATATAAGGTGCGTTTTTTGTGTCAGCGAGGGTCAGGTTTGGGTAAGTTTTTTCGCGCAGGAGATGAATGAATTTCAGTGTTCGAAAAGCGTCGAACCAGATGTGCATCTGTCGACAAAACTGAGACTGTTCTTTGCTTTGTTTTCTGGCATGGGCGATAGCCGCTGCTAGATTTATTTCCAATAAACTTGCGCGGGTATTGTTCTCGATGTTTAGTTCTTTTACAGCATCTTCAAATGATGGATTTTCAAAGAAGGCTGGCAGCGCTGCCAGAAAGGTTTTTAGTTCTTTGAAGATGTTCGGATCATAGAACAGGCGCGCCTCAGATAAGTCGCTCTGGGCCAGTAGTTTTTGTACCGCGGGCCCGGTGCCGAAGGGAACGCGGTCGGAGAGCCGGGATTCTATTTCTATTGCGCTGGACTGGAGCGTGGTGATTTCGCCGGTTTTGGCAAGTTTGTTTAGCAGATAAAAATCTTCCGCACCTGAACGCTTTGGGAAGCCCCGCACCTGCGCATAATGCTCGGCGTTAACAGTGAGGGCGCTGCCCAGTGTGTGGTAGGCGTAGGGAGAACCAGCCCAGCGCAGACCCGTCACGTAGTGATTCAGGCTTTGCTCGTAAAGTCGTGTTGCGGCACAGACTCTGTCGGTGCCTGTGGCAGAAGAGGTGTGCCGAAATGGATAAACACAAGCTGCCCCGGTCGGCTGTCTGGATTGCTTGTCATTGAGATTTCGATGAGTAAATACGGCTGAAAAATAATCGTCGGGTAGGTGCGCATCAGCGTCACTGCTCCAGATCCATGGCTGCCTTATGCGTTTTTTTGCAATGAGAGAGAGGGCGATATCAGCACCAATTTTCCGGGCCAGGCCGACTCCTTGCCGAGAGGGAATGGTGCGACCTTTGGTAAAGCGATCAACGATTAGCAGGGCGCTGCTTTTGTTGTGGCCATAGGGCGCAATAAAAACCTGATCGCCGCTCTTGTTGCCGAATGATTCTCCAGGCCGGGTCGACTCAAGTAAATGCTGCCACAACTCGGTATTACAGCCGTCGGTGCCGGATGCATTATCTGGTTGATTGATAATAAGGATCAGCAAGCAGTCGTGCTGGGAGAGCAGAGAGTCGCGCAGGCTCTGTACAAAACTGGAATTCTCACGGTAGCAGGGAATCACTAATACGTATTCAAACTGGTGTACTTGCAGAGCGGTGGGCAGATGGTGAATATCCGCTTCGGCGTAGCGCTCCAGATATTTCGGGATAGCAGAACGATGGATGTCAGAACTATGAGAGGTGGCCATAGGGATTTAGTGCAGAGCGGGTCGGTCGGGCAGCCGGGCGATAAGCTCGGCTTCAATATCGAGCCATTGGTCGAGCCTGGTTTCGATGTCCTGATCGGAAAAATAATGCGTGGCCAGTTCGATAAACAAATGATTGTGGCGGTTTTCTGAATCGGTAATCGCCAGATAGAATTCTTTGAGCTCTCCGGTAGGCAAAGCGTCGGCAACCAGGCCAAAACGTTCAGCACCGCGGGCTTCAATCACGGCTCCCAACAGTAAGCGGTCGAGAAAATAGTCGTCCTTGCCATTGCGAATGTGTTTGCGCAAGCCGTTTACGTAGGAGTCCTTCTCGTCTTTGGACAGGTTGAGGTGGCGTGCATGTAGTAGCTTGACGACGGAGCGGAAGTGGTCGAGCTCTTCTACGGCAAGTTCAATCATAGCGGCGACGATATCGGGTTTGTCGTTGTAATGGAGGGCCATAGACAGGGCCATACCGGAGGCTTTTTTCTCAGCGGCGGCATGGTCATTTAAAAACGTATTGAAGTCGCTGAGTACGGTTTGTGTCCAGCTATCCCGAGTTAGGTAGTGTAGCTGTAATGGTGGCTTTGACATCGTGGAGCCTGTGCAATCTTCGCGGTATGATAGCCGTCATTATCGCAGAAGCCGGAGCGAGCATACGAATGTTAATCCGGTTTTGTTTTAGTTCATGTTTAACGAGGAGCTCCAATGATTATCAAGCCCAAGGTTAGAGGCTTTATTTGCACTAATTCTCATCCGCTAGGGTGTGCGGCCAACGTGCAGCAGCAGATAGACTATGTGAAGAGCCAGGGAGCAATGAGTGGTGGTTCCAAAGGTAAAACTCCTAAGAATGTACTGATCTTAGGCTCCTCTACGGGCTACGGGCTGGCTTCTCGCATTACGGCGGCTTTTGCCTGTGGTGCCAATACACTGGGTGTGTTTTTTGAAAAGCCGCCGACCGAAAGACGTACGGCTTCGGCGGGTTATTACAACAGTGCCGCGATGCAGGAGGCAGCGCGGGCCGAAGGTTTGTATGCGGAGGGCATTAACGGCGATGCTTTTTCCGATGAAATCAAAGCTCAGGTAGTTGAAACACTAAAGCGCGATATGGGTCCGATCGATATGGTGGTGTACTCCCTGGCCTCGCCTCGGAGAACCGATCCGCGCAGCGGGATTACCTATAACTCGGTACTGAAGCCGGTTGGTGAGGCAGTCACCATGCGTGGCATCAATACCGACACCCTGGTGGTAGAGGAAGTCACGGCGGAACCTGCTAGCGATGAGGATATCGCGAACACCGTGAAGGTAATGGGGGGCGAAGACTGGGAATGGTGGATAGATTTGCTGATGGAGGAAGGTCTTCTAGCCGAGGGCTGTAAGACTACGGCCTATACCTACATAGGCAAAGAGTTAACCTGGCCGCTTTATGGCAATGCGACTATAGGCATGGCCAAAAAAGATCTCGATCGGGCTGCCGCACAAATTGGCAGTAAACTGGAAGCCATTGGTGGAGAGTGTCGGGTATCGGTATTGAAAGCACTGGTGACACAGGCAAGTTCGGCCATCCCCATCATGCCGCTGTATATTTCGATTCTTTACAAGATCATGAAAGAGGAAGGCACACACGAGGGTTGCATTGAACAAATCCACGGCTTGTTTGATCAGCAACTCTACGGGGATGATCGACACATAGATGAAGAAGCTCGTCTGCGCATGGATGGTAAGGAGTTGCGCGACGAGGTTCAGGCTCAGGTGAAAGCGCTTTGGAGTACTGTGACCACTGAGAACGTCAGCCAGTTAACGGATTTGACAGGTTATAAAGAAGAATTCCTAAAACTCTTCGGGTTTGGGGTTCCCGGCGTTGATTACGACGCCGATGTTAGCCCCGAAGTCGAACTGTAGAGAAGTCGAACTTTAAAATGGTTGATCTGTAAGCATCTGGTTTGAGAGTACATCTATATGAGTGATCCGATATCTATGAGCAATCCAGTCGTCGATCAATTTACTCCCTTAGTACGGCGTATTACTGCCCCCAATGGCAGCGAGATGACCGGGGCGGGAACCAATACCTTTTTGATTGGTAAAAAAGACATTGTGGTGCTGGATCCGGGGCCGGAATACGATAGTCATTACGAGGCCATTCTCGAGGCGGGTAATGGGCGCATTAAATGGATCGTGGTTACCCATACCCATAAGGATCACTCGCCTCTGGCGGCACGCCTCGCCGAGGAAACCGGAGCACAACTGATGGGTTGCGTGCTTGAGCCCGCCGATGAATTCCAGGATACATCCTTTACGGTAGCCTCCAATATTCGGCATGGCGAATGCCTGAAAACGGAAGAATTCACCCTGGAGGCTATCTATACCCCGGGACATGTGGGCAACCATTTTTGTTACTTTCTCCACGAAGACAATCTCTTGTTTGCCGGCGACCATATTATGGACGGCTCGACCGTGGTTATTTTGCCGCCCAGTGGTGATATGAAAGACTACCTGGATTCCCTGGATGTACTTGCCGAATACTCAACGAAGGGTATCGCCCCAGGCCATGGTAATTTGATGGAAAACCCGGATAAAGTGATCGATACTTTGAAGCGGCACCGCTTGATGCGAGAGCAGAAAGTCATCTCGGGAATGGGAAAGGTGGGTGAAGGTAGTGTGATGGACTTTCTGCCGGTCGTTTATGACGACGTAGCGGAAAACGTATTGTTTTTTGCCCGGTTTTCACTGTGGGCTCACCTGCTCAAGCTGGAGCGTGATGGCGTGGCCAGCCGCACGTCCAGGGATGCAGAGTTTGACCAGGAACGCTGGATACTGAATTAAATGGTTAGCTAGTTGGAGGGAGTATGGATACCTCGGTTCATAGTGTCAGTAATTTATTTAAGCAGTTAGGTTTGCCTGCATGGGAAGAGGGTATCGCCACCTTTATTGATGAGCACCGCCCCCTCGATCCAGAGTTAGCACTGGTTGATGCGCCATTTTGGAATGTGGCACAGCGAGAGTTTGTACGCGAGGCGCTGCGGGACGATTCTGACTGGTCTGAGGCGGTTGATTCTCTGGATGCCATGTTGCGCAAAAACTAACGCCCCGTTGCGAGTTTTGGCGTGTTTAAGTGCCGTCTTGCGGGTTTTGCTTGTGCCCGCCTAAGGGCCTCAGTACTATGACGCTCTTTTTACAATGCAGCTCCTGCTGCCATTTCGCGATGTTAGAGGTCACTGAACCATGATAGGGAATACTGAAGTTACCGGCAGTATCGTAGCTCTGGTCACGCCTATGCTGCCGGAGTCGTTGGCGGTTGATTATCCGGCCTTAAAACGCCTGGTTGAGTGGCACATTGAAGAGGGAACCAGCGCTATTGTTGCGGTTGGCACCACAGGCGAATCTGCGACTTTGTCGGTTGAAGAACATCTGGAAGTTGTCACTGTCTGCGTGGCTCAGTCGGCGGGTCGCATTCCCATTATTGCGGGTACTGGTGCGAACAGCACTAGCGAAGCCATTGAATTGACCGGGAAAGCGAAGGCGGGTGGGGCCGATGCCTGTTTACTGGTAACTCCGTATTACAACAGGCCGACTCAGGAAGGTCTGTATCGACACTTTGAAGCGATTGCCGAAGCCGTCGAAATTCCCCAGTGGTTGTATAACGTTCCGGGCCGCACGGCCTGCGATATGTTGCCCGAAACAGTGATTCGACTGGCCCAGCTGCCCAATATCACCGCGATTAAAGAAGCCACCGGAGATGTTGAGCGTGCCCGAGAGCTTATCGCACGATGTCCGGCGGATTTTGCTATTTATTCAGGTGATGATTTTACGGCTTTCGAGCTGATGCTCGCGGGTGGCAAAGGTAATATCTCGGTCACGGCTAACGTAGTGCCGGGGAAAATGCGAGATCTGTGTGCAGCAGCTCTCTCTGGTGATCGAACCGAGGCGACTAGGATGAATGAGGTTTTGATGCCCTTGCATCAGGGATTGTTTCTCGAGTCGAATCCGATACCGGTTAAATGGGCAGTCGCGGAGATGGGCTTGATTTCTCACAATGCGATTCGTTTGCCCATGACGCCCATGTCGACACATTTAGTAGACGGCCTGAAAGAGGCCATGGCAGCGGCTGGTGTAGTTTTTAAGGCAGGCTAGTTTGTTAAGACAGTTCTTTGAGCGATGTATCAATAAGATTTCCCCAACAATAGATGGTAAGAACAGGCAGCAATAAAGATGACACGAACAGGTTTGCTGATAATAGCAATGACAGTATCTACGCTCACGGGGCTCACTGGCTGTGGATTGTTTGGTGGTGATGATGGTTTGATCCGTGATCGCGGTGATGAGTATCGGCAAGCTCAGGAGATACCGCAGGTTCGCGTACCCGAGGGTTTGGATGATTCCACTCTGGGTCAGTTATACCCGATTCCGGAAATTCCGGAAACCACGCTCCTGGATGAAGAAACCGGTACGCTTCGACCGCAGGCCCTGGCATCGAATTTGTTGGACGAAGAAGTCAAAATTCAGTCATTAGGCAACAAACGCTGGATACGCATCAATCGCTCTCCCGGTGAAATTTGGCCTCGAGTTCGCAATATCCTTAATACGAATGCGATACCTACCGCCCAGGCCGACGCGGCAAGAGGGACTATTGAGACGGTGTGGCTAGAGTTTGATGAGGATAAGGACCACCTTCACCGCTACCGTTTTCAGATAGAACAGGGTTTACAAATTAGTAGCACCGAGATATCCATTCTGCACGCCAGTATGCCTCGCGATGGCCAGGCCCCCAGCTGGGCTGATACATCGGTGAGTGATGAGCGAGAACAGAGTATGGCCCAGTTTCTGGCCGGTAATCTGGCCGGTGAGTTATCTGGTAGTACCGTTTCGCTCTTAGCCCAATCCATTGGGGGTGGCGCTAAAGTAGAAACGGTGACGCCAAAGGGCGAGACACCTTATTTATTGATTAAGCTGGAATTTGAGCGCTCGTGGGCATCGGTAGCTTATGCCGTATCGCAAGATGGGTTTTCCGTCGTCGATCAGAACCGTTCAGAAGGTATATTTTACATCAATGATAAGTCGGAAGATGAAGACAAACCCGGATTTATCGGGAGTTTATTTAGCTTCGATGACGATGATGCAGTAAGGAGTGACTCAGACCTGTCTCTGTACCAGGTAACCTTGAAAGCGACAGCTGAGGGGGTGCAAGTGCATGTGAGCGCTTCTGGAGCAACATTAGAGCGAACCGCCGTGCTGCGTTTGCTCAAACGTATTCGAGCAAATCTGGCTTAAATTTAATGCCAACCTCATTTTAATGCTGATCTTATTTTAATGTCGACGCTGCGATTTGCCTCGCTGGGCAGCGGTAGCAAAGGCAATGCGACTCTGGTCGAGCAGGGTGATACCTGTGTGATGGTGGATTGCGGCTTTTCTACCAGGCAAACGGTGCAACGACTGGCGCATTTACAGCGGCAACCGGAAGACCTCAGCGCCATTCTGGTAACCCACGAGCATAGTGACCATATTAAAGGTGTACTGCCGTTTGCACGTCGCTTTGGTTTGCCGGTGATGATGACAGCGGGTACTGCAAGGGCGGCGAGCATAGATGCCGGTGTGGCAGCGGGTGTTGACGTCCGGCTCATTGATAGCGATAAAGCGTTTTCAGTCGGTGGCCTTCAGGTATCGCCGGTTTCTGTCCCCCACGATGCTCGAGAGCCCGTACAGTTTGTATTTTTTGATGGCCAAAAACGTTTGGGGGTGTTGACGGACCTGGGGAATATTACTCCCCACGTACTTGAGCAGTTCAAAGCTTGTGACGGTTTTTTGGTGGAAGCCAACCACGATCAGAAAATGCTGGCCGAAGGGCCTTATCCTTATGCGTTAAAACAACGTGTCGGCGGTGACTGGGGCCATTTGAATAATGGGCAAACAGCTCGCTTACTCAGTCAGCTGAATATCAGTGACCTACAAATTTTGGTGCTGGCGCATATCAGTCAGCAGAACAACAGTCGACACCGCGTTGAGGCAGAACTGGAGTCGGTCGTATCGGCGCTGCCAAAGACGCTCTATGCCTGTCAGGATGAAGGTTTTGACTGGCAGTCCCTGGAATAAACTAACGAGGTAATTAGAAAATGGAAAAACGCGAAGAACTGTATCGCGGTAAGGCAAAATCGGTCTATTTTACGGATGATGAGGATAAGCTCATCCTGTTTTTTCACGATGACACCTCGGCATTCGATGGTAAAAAAATCGACCAGCTGGCTCGTAAAGGTATGGTAAACAACACCTTTAACGCCTTTGTCATGGAAAAATTACAGGCGGCGGGAATCCCTACTCACTTTGTGGAAAAGACAAGTGACCAGGAGTCCGTCGTTAAACGTCTGGAGATGTTTCCGATTGAGTGCGTCGTGCGCAACATCGCGGCTGGCAGTATCTGTCGCCGGCTTGGAGTAGAAGAGGGGATCGAAGTCAATCCGCCAACGTTTGAGTTTTTTCTGAAGAACGATGATCTTGGCGACCCTATGATCAACGAATACCACATCAAATCCTTCGGTTGGGCAGATGCACAATCGGTCGAAAAAATGAAAGCGCTGACTTTCGCGGTTAACGACATACTCAAGGCTCTGTTTCTTGAGGCCGGCATGCTACTGGTCGATTACAAGCTGGAGTTCGGTCTGTTTAACGGCGAAGTCATTCTTGGTGATGAGTTCACCCCCGATGGATGTCGTATTTGGGACCGGGAAACTCGAGAGAAGCTGGATAAAGACCGCTTCCGTCAGGGAATGGGGGGCGTGGTTGAGTCCTATGAGATAGCAGGTCGTCGACTCGGAATTGTATTTGATTAAAACTTGATGGCGAGCCCTGCCGGATAGTCACGCCGTTCCAAATTTTGGATGCTTTTTCTCGGTCGGGGCCTTTGTGCCAGATTGCTTAAAATACGGGGTTTTGGGGAGCTTTTACAGCCATA
>JQIA01000884.1_pt1 | contig 15795 bp, 12 predicted proteins | sample 811431 | NCBI WGS metagenome assembly JQIA01 (sample SAMN02998118, study PRJNA258478) | marine sediment metagenome | biome: marine; feature: seafloor; material: sediment; isolation source: oil-polluted sediment collected from 3 locations (0.5 km, 0.7 km and 0.9 km)... | place: USA: Gulf of Mexico ... | reverse complement strand
ATTCCGGAAGGAGCTGGCAGCAACGAAACGGCAATTATTGATCAAATCCGGCTGGTCAACCCAGAGAAAGCAACGCTATACAAAGGAGAGGACGGACTGATTCGTTCCACCAACGCCAACGAAGAACCCGCCGCTGCGGTGTCACTGGTGTCGGGCATGCTGGAATCCAGCAACGTCAACACCGTATCGTCGCTGGTGACACTGATGGAGCTATCTCGTCGCTTTGAGATGCAAGTCAAAATGATGGATACCGCCAGCACTCTAGATCAGGCGACCAATCAAATGATGCGTATCGGCTAGCCGCATATGCCACTAATTTACTAAGGAGAGCACGAATGGATCGCGCACTTTGGATAGCAAAAACCGGGCTGGATGCCCAGCAGACCCGGATGGCCACCATCTCCAACAACCTGGCCAACGTTTCCACTCACGGGTTTAAAAAAGAACGGCCAATTTTTGAAGATCTACTGTATCAAAACGTACGTCAGGTGGGCTCGCAATCTTCACAGTCAACACAGCTGCCCTCTGGTCTGCACGTGGGTACCGGAGTGCGCACCGTGGCCATTGAGAAAATTCACTCGCAAGGCAACCCGATACAGACCGAAAAAGCGCTGGATGTGGCCATTGCCGGTCACGGCTATTTTCAAGTACTCACCCCCGATGGTGAAATTGGCTACACCCGCGACGGAGCCTTTCAGCTCGACGATACCGGCCAAATTGTTACCGCCTCGGGTTTTTTAGTGCAACCGGCCATCAGCGTGCCTACCGACACGCTGTCCGTTAGCATCTCTCGTGATGGCATTGTTTCTGTCTCCCAACCGGGCAGCGCTGCCTCCACTCAGGTGGGCAATATCGACGTAGCAATGTTTGTTAACCCTTCAGGTCTTGAGCCTGTGGGCGGCAATTTGTACAAAGAAACCGCCTCCAGCGGAGCGCCTCAAGTGGGCACCCCTGACGAAGAACATTTTGGTGCGCTGATTCAAGGAAGCCTGGAAAGCTCCAACGTCAATGCCGCTGAAGAGCTGGTCAATATGATCGAAACGCAACGGGCCTTTGAGATGAACTCCAAAGCCATCCAGGCCACCAATGCCATGCTGCAATTTGCCAACAACACCCTCTAGGTAGGCAGATCATGAAACGGATCCTTCCACCACTCAATCGACTGGCACTCTCACTGCTACTGGCTCTTAGCCTAGTCGCGTGCAGCTCTGCCCCGGCAAAAAAACACCACGACTACAGCTACGTCTACCCGCAAGAGCCATCAAAACCACTGGTTGAAAATGGCTCCATTTATCAAGTGGGAAAAAGCATTACGCTGTTTGAGGACAACCGCGCCCAGCAAGTAGGCGATATTCTGACCGTCACCCTCAGCGAGAAAACCAAAGCATCTAAAAAAGCCAATACCAGCATTTCCAAAGAGAACACCACCGGCATCACCGCTCCCACCGTTCTCGGTCGCGGCGTAACCGTAGGCGGTACCGCTATTCTTGGTGCCAGTCTGGCTTCAGCCAATGATTTCAAAGGGGAGGCCGATACCGACCAAAGCAACAGCCTGTCCGGCAACATTGCCGTCACGGTGATCAAAATTCTGGGCAACGGCAACCTGATGATTCGCGGCGAAAAACGCGTCACGCTCAACCAAGGCAATGAGTACATTCGCGTTTCAGGCATTATTCGACCCATTGATATCGGACCGGATAACAGCATCGCCTCCAGCAAAATCGCCGACGCCACCCTCACCTACACCGGCGATGGAAGGCTCGCTGATGTCAATGAGATTGGCTGGCTTGCCGCCTTCTTTAACAAACCCATCTGGCCATTCTAATGAAGATAAAAGGGATTATTTTTCTGCTCGCCAGCCTCGTCAGCGTTACGGTCAGTGCTGAGCGAATCAAGGATATCGCCTCCATTGCGGGCGTCAGAACCAACCAGCTGGTGGGCTACGGCATTGTTGTTGGACTTAATGGCACTGGCGACAAGGCCAAGTTCACTGCTCAAAGCTTAAAAAACATGCTGGCTCGATTAGGCATCACGCTGCCCGATGGCGTTGATCCAAAATCCAAAAACGTGGCCGCTGTTGCCATCCACGCCACCTTGCCGCCGTTTGCCAAACCCGGTCAGGCCATTGATGTCACCGTCTCTTCCATTGGTGATTCAAAAAGTTTACGCGGTGGTTCGCTGCTGCTATCGGCGCTGAAGGGAGCGGATGGCAAGGTCTACGCCATCGCTCAAGGCAACGTTATCGCTGGCGGCTTAAGCGCTAGTGGCAATGACGGCTCCAAGATTACCGTCAACATCCCCAGCTCTGGCCGAATCCCCAATGGCGCAACCGTAGAGCGGACCGTCGGCAATAACTTTACCAGCAGCGATTATCTGACGCTTAACCTGCACTCGGCAGACTTCACCACCGCACAGCAGGTCACCGAAACCATTAACCAAACACTCGGGCATGGCACCGCTCAACCGATCGATGCCTCATCCATTCGCGTTCAAGCACCGATTGATCCCGCCCATCGCGTCTCGTTTATTGCCCTGCTGGAAAATTTTTCACTAACACCCGGCGAAGCACCGGCAAAAATCATCATCAACAGCCGCACCGGCACCGTGGTGATCAATCGCAATGTAACCATCAAGGCCGCTGCGGTTTCTCATGGCAGCTTGATGGTAACCATCAATGAAACCCTCGCCGTATCGCAACCGGGCCCCTTAGCTGAGGGACAAACGGCCATTACGCCGCAAACCGACATTGATATCAGCGAAGAGGACAACCGCATGTTTGTCTTTAACCCAGGCACCTCACTGCAAGACATCGTCCGATCGATCAACCAGGTGGGTGCCTCGCCCAGCGATCTGGTGGCCATTTTGGAAGCACTCAAGGAAGCCGGTGCGCTACGCGCTCAGCTGGTGGTGATCTAACATGCTGTCACCTCAAGATATCAGCCAGCTCGCCGAACTACGACGTGGCGCGGTCAAAAATGACTCAGCCTCCATCAAGCAGGTGGCTGAAAAATTTGAAGCGCTGTTTGTGCAGCAGCTGTTTAAGAATCTTCGAGCAGAAACCGCCGACTCCGACAGCATCATGGACAACGCACAGAGCAAGATGTATCGCTCCATGTACGATCAGAAAATCTCAGAAACCCTGGCCAAAGGTAAAATGCTAGGGCTTAGCGGTTTGATTGAGAAACAGCTGAACCCAGGTCAATCCAGCAAAGGTGAAATCCAAGCAACCCAACCTGAACAGGTATTTTTCCCTTTGGAAAACTACTGGACTCATCATCACAAACAACCCATCAGTCTTGATAGCAACAGCAGTCAGCCCAAAAGCGTGACGATGCAGCCAACCGTTGCAGCCACCACAGTGAGCAACTCAACACCACCAACGGGCAATATTGATAAAAAAGCTGAGTTTGTGGAGATGATCTGGCCGCTGGCCGAGAAAGCAGGAAAACAACTGGGCGTTGATCCCAAAGTGCTGGTGGCTCAATCCGTACTGGAAACCGGCTGGGGGCAGCACATGATGCAGCAGAGCGATCAGTCCACCAGCAACAATTTATTCGGCATTAAAACCAACCGGCACTGGCAAGGAGAGAAAGTGACCGTTTCCAGCCTGGAATTCATCGATCAAATACCACAGAAAAAAATGTCAAATTTCAAGGTTTATCAAGATTTCTCTCAAAGTTTTCATGACTATGTCGATTTAGTAACTAATTCCCCTCGCTATCAACCTGCACTTGAACAAGCAGGCAACGCAGAAAATTACATCCAGTCACTTCAAGACAGCGGCTATGCAACCGACCCAAAGTACGGCGAAAAAATCATCAGTATCATGAACAGCCCCAGGCTTAATTCGATACTTGCCAGCCAATCGAACCCATCACAACTGACGTAAACTTGGCCACCACTATGAGCACAGCGACACAGGCAACCCATCATGGGTGACATACTCGGCAACAGCATTTCGGGACTGATGGCGTTCCAGCGTCAGCTCGATATCACCAGCCACAACATTGCCAACGTCAACACTCCCGGCTACACCCGGCAAAGTGCCAGCCTAAGTAGTCGCTCACCTGAGCTGGTGGGTAATGGCTATATCGGTTCTGGCGTTAACGTCAATACTGTCCGACGTCACTACGATGCGTTTCTCGATAGCGAAGTACAACGCTTTACCTCCGCAACCAATCAGTCGGCCGCGTACAATCAGGTTGCCCGAGACATCGACAACCTGCTGGCAGACCCACAAGCGAGTGTGGCACCCAACATCGAAAGTTTTTTTGCGTCTCTTCAAGCACTCACCAACGATCCCTCCTCCATTCCCAATCGACAGCTGGTAATGACCGAAGGTGAGTTATTAGCCGCCCAGTTCAATCGCATACAAGACCGCTTTGATAGCGCCCAAGCAAACATCGAAAGCCAGACAAAAAGCGGTGTTAATGAAATCAGTGCCATGGCACAAGAGATCGCTCATCTCAATCAAAACATTGTTCGATCTGCCGGTCAGAGCCAGGGCGCTGTACCCAATGACCTGCTCGATCAACGCAACCAATTAATCACCGAATTGTCCCGCCACGTGGAAGTCACCACGACCCAAGAAAAGGGTTCTATCAATGTCTTTATTGGCAATGGACAACCACTGGTGATCGGCTCCACCGCCTCAACCTTTTCCACGCGAGCAAGCCAATCCGACCCCACCGATTTTGAAATCGTGCTTGAGTCCGCTGCGGGAAGCTTTGATGTCACAAAATTTGTCAATGGCGGAAAGGTGGGCGGGCTCCGCTCCGCTCAATCAGAAATCATCACTGACGGCCGTAACTTGATGGGCCGCATGGCCGTTGGCATCACCGAATCCTTTAACCAACTGCATCGCTTGGGTCTCGATCTTGATGGCAATAGCGGACAGAATTTTTTTGATGCCATCTCACCCACCATCACCGCCAACAATGGCAATAGCAGCGGTGGTGGCATCACCGCCACTTTTGATGATCCCAGTCAGCTGGAGGCCACCGATTATGAGCTCAGCTATGATGGCAGCGCCTATCAACTCACCCGGCAGTCGGACCAACAAACGTTTGCTTTAACCGCAGGCACACCTACCGTTATTGATGGCATTGAATTCACCGCAGCCGGTGGTGATACCTCCGGTAACCGCTACCTGATTCAACCCTATCGAAGCGCCGCTAGAGGCGTTGCTCTCAACCTTACCGACCCACGTGGAATCGCCGCCGCCTCGCAAGTACTGGCTGGCAACCCCACCACCAACAGTGGAACAGGAAAACTTTCTCAGCCCACGCTGGTAAATCAGGCAACGGCGGATGCTAATGCCCAGCAAAACGTCACCATTACCTTTACCTCAGCCACCACATTTGACGTTTCTGGAACCGGAACAGGCAACCCAACCGGGCAAACATACACCGCCAACTCAACACTGACCTATAACGGCTGGCAAGCAAAGTTAACCGGAGCGCCCGCTACGGGTGATGTCTTTACCATCACCCCCAACACCAGCATCTCTGGCGACAACAGCAATGCCGTCTCACTAACCAGCTTGCAAACGGACAGAATTCTCAACAACGGCACCTCAACCTTTGCTGCCGACTATGGGCAATTGGTTGCAAAAATTGGTACCCGTACTCGCTCTTCTGAAATCGCGAATGAAGCACAGCAAAAAACGCTGGATTCAGTTACCTTCCAACGTGACGCTGTTTCCGGCGTCAACCTGGATGAAGAGGCCGCTAACTTAATCAAGTTTCAGCTGGCCTACCAGGCATCAGCAAGAGCGATATCCATCGCCAATCAATCCTTTCAATCACTACTCAGCGCTTTTGGTTAGGTACCGTTATGCGAATATCCACACAAAACATGTTCCAACGTCCTCTGTCTGCACTACTGGAGCGCCAATCGGCTCTTAGTCGCACACAAAATCAACTGGCAACAGGCAAGGCAATACTTAGCCCGTCCGATGACCCTGCGGCATCCACTCGCATCCTTGAGCTAAAAAACTTTGACAAGTTAACCAGTCAGTATCAAGGTAATTTAAGTACCTTAGAAGGTCGGCTGTCATTGGTGGAACACTCCCTCGACAGTGGTATCGATGCGCTGCAACGATCTCGAGAGCTGGTCATCAGAGCCGGTAACGCTAGCTTATCGGATGCTGACAGAGATACCATCGCCAGCGAAATTGATGAACAACTTTCCATCCTGATGGGTGCGGCCAACACCAAAGATGGCAACGGTGAACTGATCTTTGCTGGCTTCAACTCCAAACAGACCGCTGCTGTCAGTGAAACAAGCCCCGGTGTATACAGTTACAACGGCGATCAGGGGGAGCGTTCACTGCAATCGAGTCAATCTGGCACCATTCGCATGAACGACAATGGCTTTGATCTGTTTATGAATATCGAGCACTCGTCAGGCACCAACCAAAGTGTCTTTGATACGCTCAACGATATCTCAACCGAACTAAGATCCAATACCTTGTCCGCTGACACACTCACCGACATCGATTCCAGCATGAATAGCCTGCTCAATACACGCACCAGCGTTGGTGCGCGACTGAATGCCGTTGATGCTCAAAAAGATATCAACGACGCTTATCAAGTATTTATCCAGTCAAGCCTGTCAGAAATTGAAGACCTCGATTATGCCGAAGCCTTCAGCCGTTTCTCACTGGAATCTGTTGGCCTTGAAGCCGCACAAAAAACATTTTCCCAAGTACAAAACCTTTCACTGTTTAACTTTATTTAGCCCGGGAACACCCTTTCGATCTGCTCAATCTAGAGCGATAGTCAGCAATGCCACTCCCTCCAAACAGCACCATTAAGTGCCGTGTTACGCCCAACCCCATTCGATAAAACCTCATAACAGCGGTAGGATTCCCTGACCGCTTTCACGGCGTCTCGTCGCAAAGAACTTCATTAAAACAACGCTCACCAATAAAAAAATACCGTCAAAAAACCGGAGCACGTAATGAAAACAAAAATCTGCCAACTGCTAAATATTGAGCTTCCCATTTTTGCCTTTTCCCACTGCCGCGATGTGGTAGTGGAGGTTTCTAAAGCCGGGGGATTTGGGGTGCTGGGGGTTAGCTACATCTCGCCTGAGCAGCTAGAAACTGAGCTGAAATGGATCGATGAACACATCGATGGCAAACCTTACGGTATTGATATTTTGATGCCAAAGAATTACCAGGAAGTTTCGGGAAAACCGATCGGCCCAGACGATCTACCTCAGGAGCAAGTGGCATTTATCGGCAAATTTCTTGACGACGCCGGTGTGCCCCGGCTACCTGAGGACGATAACAACAAGCTGCTTCGTGACGATCTGGCACGAGTACAAATCACTCGAAATCAAGTCTTGGGGCTGCTCGACATCGCGTTGCAACATCCCATCGCTGCGGTCATCAATGCACTGGGAACACCGCCCAAAGAGCTGGTTGAGCGACTGCACAAACAGGGCATAAAAGTGGGTTCGCTGGTGGGCAAGGTGCAACACGCCTATTCACAAAAAGAAGCGGGGGTCGACTTTGTGGTTGCTCAGGGTTCTGAAGCGGGCGGCCATACCGGCACCATCTCCTCAATGATTTTATGGCCACAAGTTATCGATGCCATCTCACCCATCCCTGTCCTCGCAGCGGGAGGCATCAGCGGTGGTCGGCAAATGGCGGCAGCCATGTCGATGGGAGCCAGCGGTGTCTGGTGTGGATCGATCTGGCTCGGCACTCGCGAGAGCGAGTTGATGATGGAAATGAAGGAGCGTTTTTACGAAGCCAGCTCTGACGATGCCATCCAGTCCCGCGTTCGCTCCGGCAAACCGGTACGGCTGCTGCGAAGCCCAATGACCGAAGCTTGGGAGCGAGAAGATTGCCCCGGCTACCTCTCTATTCCCTATCAGACGCTGGTAATGCGTGGTCCGCAGCTGCGCGTTGAACGCGCCAGGCGCAAAGATTTGATGTACTACCCGGTGGGCCAGGTGGTGGGCAACATGCATGAGGAGACCTCATGCAAGCAGATTATTTACGACATGATGAGCGAATTTATCGAGTCCACAGAGCAGCTCAATCAACTGCTTTCCGACCACTAAACGCTACTTTTTAGCTTCAGCCGCTGCCTTTGCTTTGGCCAGAGCAAGAGCCATTGCAGACGGCGGCGCACTTCCCGACTGCGTTTTGGGCGCTCTCTCGTGGTTGGGCTTCTTCGGTTTTCGAGCAGCCTTGGGCGCGCGTTCACGTGGCGCAGGTGCTGCCTCCAACCGCATCGTCAGTGCGATCCGCTTGCGCTTGGCGTCCACCTCCTTCACTCGAACCTTGACGATATCCCCGGCCTTCACTACTTCGTGAGGATTCTTTACAAATTTGTTGGTCAGCTCGGACACGTGCACCAAACCATCCTGATGCACGCCCACATCAACAAACGCGCCAAAGTTGGTGACATTGGTCACCACCCCTTCCAGCGTCATATCAGCCTTTAGGTCAGCGATAGAATCAACGCCTTCTTTAAAGCTCGCGGTTTTGAATTCTGGGCGTGGATCGCGGCCCGGTTTTTCCAGCTCAGCAAAAATATCGGCAATCGTCAGCTCACCAAATTGCTCATTGCTGTAGTTAGCCGGTTGCAGGCTGCGCAAGAACGCTCGCTCACCAATCACATTTTGAATATCCCGTTGACTGGTCGCCATAATCTGTTCGACCACGGCGTAGGCTTCTGGGTGAACCGCTGATGCGTCCAATGGATTTTCACCGTTGCTGATGCGCATAAAACCAGCACACTGCTCAAACGCTTTCGCGCCCAATCGGGGCACTTTCTTTAGCTGTTGGCGATTAACAAACGCACCGTGCTCATCACGAAACGCCACGATATTGGTGGCCAACGTTTTGTTCAGCCCAGACACCCGATGAAGCAACGGCGCTGAGGCCATGTTGACATCAACCCCCACGGCATTAACGCAATCCTCAACCACGGCCACCAAGGCATCAGACAATCGAGCCTGATTGACGTCGTGTTGGTATTGGCCCACACCGATGGATTTGGGCTCAATTTTTACCAGCTCAGCCAGTGGGTCTTGCAATCGTCGTGCAATGGAAACAGCACCACGAATGGAAACATCCAGGTCAGGAAACTCTTTCGCGGCCGTTTCTGATGCGGAATAGACCGAAGCGCCAGCCTCTGAAACCATCACTTTTTTAAGCGCCAGATCCGTATGACGTTTGATCAAATCGGTTGTTAGCTGCTCGGTTTCTCGCGATGCGGTACCGTTGCCGATGCTGACCAGTCCCACCTGGTGCTTGGCACACAATTTGGCCAATGTATCGATGGATTGATCCCACTGTTTACGCGGCTCATGAGGGAAAATAGTGGTGTGATCAAGCAACTTTCCGGTGGCATCAACCACCGCCACTTTAACGCCGGTACGAATACCCGGGTCTAACCCAAGCGTGCAGCAGGCACCAGCGGGTGCCGCCAATAATAAATGCTTGAGATTGGTACCAAACACACGGATCGCCTCAGCTTCCGCCTGCTCTCGCAGTTCAGTGAGCAGATCCAGCTCAATCTTGACCGAGAGTTTACTTTTCCATGCCAAACGAACCGTTTCAAGCAACCAGCTATCGGCCGCACGGTTTTGATTTTCAACCCGAAACCGCCTCGCGATCATCTGCTCGCAAGGTACCGGTGATTCGACCTCAGCATCCACCTCAAGCTTGAGATGCAACACGCTCTCTTTGCGACCACGAAACAGTGCCAGGGCACGATGAGACGGAACCGCGCTGAAACGCTCTGAATAATCAAAATAGTCGGAAAACTTCTGCCCTTTTTGCTCTTTACCTTTCACCATTCGCGATACCAGCATCGCTTTCTTTTTCATGTAGGCACGCAGTTGGCCCAACAGGTTGGCATCTTCAGAGAAGGTTTCAATCAAAATCGTACGAGCACCTTCCAGCGCATCAGCTACCTCCGGCACCTTGTCGCCATTAACAAATTCTACGGCTGCGACTTGCGGGTCGGTAGTCGGTGTTTTCAGCAGTGTTTGGGCTAACGGCTCAAGTCCATTGTCACGAGCAAGCTGTGCCTTGGTGCTGCGTTTGCGCTTGAACGGCAAGTAGAGATCTTCCAACTGGGTTTTTGTCTCCACCCGAGAAAATGCGGCCTTAAGCTGCTCGGTTAGCTTGCCCTGTTCGTCGATGTTTTTTAACACCACCTCGCGTCGCTTATCCAAATCACGGATGTAGCCGAGCCGCGTCTCCAATGTGCGCAGCTGGGTATCGTCTAAGCCACCAGTTTGTTCCTTTCGATATCGAGCGATAAACGGCACCGTTGCGCCGTCATCAAGCAGTTGCACCGCTTGCGTCACCTGAGCCTCGCGGACGGAGAGCTCGGTGGCGATACGCTGAGATACTGAGGTCATAAAGTGTTCCTTTGCATTGAGGTTCCCGGAAGGGTTGTACAGAGATTTGAATCTATTTTTGCGAGCATTTTGCCACAGACACGCCCTTTCTGGGTCCGTTCTTCTCTGAAACTCATCGCTTCAGCGCCCAAAAGAGCTTACTGATATCACCGCACTCGTTGGGGAACAATTGCGATAAATATGTGACAAAGCAGACAAGTCGCGGTGTGCTACTATCCATTTTGCGCTAGCTCATTCAGCGCCCAATCGCATCACCAGCAATAACATCAAGTTATTTATCTCATCCAATTAGGGACAATAATCGTGAAAATAATCAATGGCCTACTCCTGGGTGCCGCCGTTACTTTGCTGACCGCCTGTGGTGGCAGCAGCAACAATAACGACAGCCAAACCAGTAGCAGCTTTAAAGCACTGTTCTCGCCACTAACGGCGGTACTGCCTTACCCCAGCAACCTGCTGTTTTCCGGCACCACCGACGGCACATTAAATATCCCTGCCGACAGTGATCCCGCCAACGATACCCTAATTGCAGCGCTTAATTCGCTGGATGGTTTTTCCACCATCGCACCAATCTATACCCAGATGGCAACCGCTATCAACGCTAGTTCCATCAGTGGTAGCTCGGTTCATGTGTTTGAAGTCACTCTGAGCGGTTTTGCCGGAGCACCCATTGCGGTCACCGATACGCTGGTGTTTGGCGATGATTTCACCGCATCGGTTGCTGGTGATAATTCTGACCAGTTGGTGATTACTCCGCTCAAGCCACTCAGTCCTGAGTCTTCCTACCTGCTGGCAATCACCTCTCAGCTGACCAACCAAAGCGGTGAAGCAGCAGCCGCCAGTGAAGACTACGCTCTGCTGCAAGGCGATGATGTCATTACCGGTGACAAAGCAGCATTGGAGGCGATGCGCCCGCTGGTTAACCAACAGGAACAAGTATTAGCCGCTCAAGGCATCGCCAGTAATTCGGTTGCCCTCAGCTGGAGCTTCACTACCCAGTCCGTCGGAAAAACATTAGCCGCGCTTCATGTGCGTGTTACGGAACAAACCGCTGCTGCCATCACGCTGGTTGATACTGGAGCCAGCAGCCCGTTAGGCGCAGCCGATATGTTCAGTGGAACGCTTTCAGTTCCCTACTATTTAACGGCAGCAGCCAACACTACCGATGCCTCTGTTTTGGTGACTCCTTGGAGCCAGCAATCGCTCAATGCAGCACCTACCGCTACCGATGCTGCCTTAACCATCCCAGTGCTCGCCACCATTCCGAAAAGCACACCTCCAGAAAGCGGCTGGCCCGTGGTTATTTTCCAGCACGGCATTACCGGCAACCGCACTCACATGCTCGCCGTTGCTGACACGCTAGCGGCCAACGGTATGGCCACCATTGCCATTGATTTGCCGCTGCATGGCCTCGCACCCAGTGAAGCGCTGTATCAAGCCGGGAACGAACGTACCTTTGATCTCGACCTGGCCAACAATGCCACCCTGACACCCGGCCCTGACGGCACTGCAGACTCTTCAGGCACTCATTTTATTAGCTTCACCAACCCACGGATTTCTAGGGACCATATGCGTCAAGGTGTGGCTGATTTGATGACACTCACCAAAGCACTCAGTGGTGTGAGTCAGTTTGATAGCAGTTCCGTTTCCTTTATCGGGCACTCACTGGGCGGCATGGTCGGCACTCCCTTTTTGGCACAGGATGCCAGCCCGCAACATGTCCAGGCTTCAGTACTGCTGATGACCGGAGGCGGCATCGCCAAATTGCTTGATGGTTCGTTAGCGTTTGGGCCAGTAATCGCAGCAGGTATGGCGGCGCAGGGCATCAACAAGGGTTCATTTGATTACGAGCTGCTGCTGGGTGTTTTGCAAACCGTTCTCGACACCACTGACCCCGTCAATCACGGCGCAGCAGCGGCCGCAGATCGAGCGATCTATTTCAGCAAGGTGGCTGGTGACAAGGTGGTTCCCAACAACGTGACAACCTCAGCGCCAAGCGGCACAACGCAATCGGCAACCGCCGGAACTGAACCATTAATTGCGGCCATGGGACTGACTCAAGCCTCAACCAGCGACAGCGGCACACCACTAAAAGTGAACGTGAACTTTAGTGCCGGACACCACTCCAGTGTGCTGCGAGCCAATGAGTCCGATGGCGTTGTTGCTACTGCCGACGAGCAGGCAGTGCTTATTGAACTTCAAGCACAGATTGGCTCTTTCCTGAGCTCTAAGGGTACGTCACTGACCATCACTGACACCAGTGTTGTTGAGTAGGTAACATCGGCACGGATGGCCTCAGGCGAGTCAAGGATGACTCGCTTTCCAATCCAGCTGAAACCTGTTTAGGTCTTAGCTGGACTAAAGAAGCTTGCCTTGCATCAAGGCAGCATTGCACCACGGATAGCGTAGTAGATTAAGGCAGCCAACAAGCCAGAAGCAGGGACTGTAATTACCCAGGCGGCAACAATTTTTGTCAGCGCCGATCGCTTGACCAACTGCTCACGGTAATTTTTGTTTTGTTGCTCTTGCTTCACTTGAGCCAGCTTGGCTGGACTTGATTTCTCAATAAGCTGTTGCAACATGTGTCGTCGCGCCTTCATCGATGCCCGCTGAAAACTCTCCAGAAACGCCTCGGTTACCTCTGGATCTTCATCCCGATGATGCAACTCAATAGTGTGAACTTCTTTGGCATAAATCGCTTTAACGTATTCACGTAGAAAACCCACGCCAAAAACACCACCAACCGCTATATGGGTGGAAGAGACCGGCAACGCAAACTGACTGGCAAAAATCACCGTTATCGCAGCCGACATGGCAATACAAAAAGCACGACTTTGATCCAGATCTGTAATTTCACTGCCCACTGTTCGGACCAGTTTCGGCCCGTATAAAGCCAATCCCAGCGCAATACCAAACGCACCAATAAGCATCACCCATAGCGGTATGCTGGCTTTCGTGACAATGCCTCCGTTCAGCAACGCATCATTAATTGCCGCTAGTGGGCCGATAGCATTGGCCACGTCGTTAGCGCCATGAGCAAAACTGAGCATAGCCGCTGCAACAATCAGCGGAATAGTAAACAGCCGGTTGACAGCGCGTGTGCCGTTATCCATTTGCAAGGTAGCCTTGGCAATCACCGGACGAACGATTAGGTAGATCAACCCTGCCACCACCGCTCCAACCGCAAGTGCTGTCACTAAATCCACTTTCCAAATTTTCTTAAAGCCCTTTAGCATCAAATACGTAGCAAAGGTCCAGACCATCAGCGCTACCAACAGAGGCACCACTTTCCGGGCCGCTTCAAGCATATCTTCCTGATAGGTGATGCTGCGCTTGATCAAGTAAAGAAAACCCGCCGCAATAGCGCCCCCCAATACCGGTGAAATCACCCAGCTGGCGACAATGGCACTCACTTGCGACCAGTCAGCGATAGCAAAACCACCGGCAGCAATACCCGCTCCCAACACACCGCCCACAATGGAGTGAGTGGTGGAAACTGGCGCACCAAAAGCAGTGGCGACATTCAGCCAGATAGCTCCGGAGAGCAGTGCCGCAATCATCAGCCAAACAAAGGTATTGGTATCTTCAATTAACTCTGGATTAATAATGCCTTTCTTGATGGTGCCCACCACGTCACCGCCAGCAATAATCGCACCGGCTGACTCAAAGATCACCGCAAGAATTATCGCTGCGCCCATGGTTAGCGCTCCGGAACCCACCGCTGGACCCACGTTATTGGCGACATCGTTAGCACCGATATTGATCGCCATATAACCGCCGATCATCGCCGCAATAACCAGCATGTAACTACCTTGCAATACGCCTCCAGCAAAAAACACAATGCCAAGGAGAAAAACCAGCGCACCACCCGTCCGGAGCAGCTCTCGCCGTGCTTTTAATGTTGACCCAAAGGTGTTGTCAGGCATGTTTGGTTTCATCAAAGTTATATCCCAGTTAGCTTGGTAACAGATTGTGATTGGGGTTACATCCAACCGCTAGCTGCATTGCAACGATCCGAACAATAACGAGCAGGTAAACGAAGTAGTTATCGCCACTTATGCTCATCAAATCACGGCTCTATATAGAGGAAAATTTCGGCGCGAATTTTAGCACAACAAGCATCTATTTCGGTGAAATATGACACTCTGAAAAGGAGGTTATGTTGATCTCAACAGGCAGTAAGCAGAAAGTAATAAAGTCTCTCCACTCCGTTTAAGATCGGCCATCACCGGTTAGGCCATCCGCACACCGGACGATATAAACGATCAACAACCCATACCGGCACGGATAAATCATGACTTGAGAGTGCCGCTAATAATTCTCTTTTTGCGATAACGGCGTCAGCCCAATTCGACCAGGTATGGCTAGTTCTCATGCACTGTGGCTCTGTGCGCAGCGCTTTCTTGCCCTATCGAAACTCCAGCGATCCACCCACATGCGTCACTTTGACGCATTCCTCTGCACGTTCAAGATCATTACTATGTCAGTAGGGTTTTCTCACTTTATTTTGTGTCAATGAAGCAGTGAAACGAGCCGCCATAAGGAGCCCATATGAGTGATCAACACACAGATAACACCGCTCAGTGCATACACGAGTCAGTACCTCAGTTGTACCAGCAGCATTGGAATTCAGAGACTCGGTGCTGGCAACAACTACCCAATAAAGTGTATCGAAATCAGGTCGTAACCGGGATAAAGATAGCCAAAACTCAGGAGAGTGCAGATATCCTGAAATTACCCGTTGCCGCCGTCGAGTGCGTAGCATCGACAACCAACAAAGCAGCCTGTTGATACAGGGCTGAAGCAGTCCAGAGAAAAAGAGAAGGGTGATACACCTCAATCAGCGCAGCCTAGTTTTTATACGCTGCCACTGGTTAGGAGAAGGGGGTGTACCCACCCCATCGACAAGATGGGGTGGGTATTTTTTAGGCGTTAGGGTACCTCTAACAACCAGGATTTTCATTCGAGTTCAAAACGTATCCAACGCAGAAATCGAGCGAAAAGACGGTTATTAGAGCTGTCCTTTGGCTTCGCGACGTCGGCCGTGCAGTACTGGCTCGGTGTAACCGCTAGGCTGATCGGCACCTTTAAAGATCAAATCACAAGCTGCCTGGAAGGCGATGCTGCCATCTAAATCAGGTGCCATGTTGATGTACTCATCATCGCCAGCATTTTGCTGATCAACAATCGGTGCCATTCGTTTCAGTGTTTCCAGCACCTGCGCATCGTTGCAAATACCGTGATGCAACCAGTTAACAACGTGCTGACTGGAGATTCGGCAGGTCGCACGATCTTCCATCAAGCCAACGTTGTTGATATCCGGCACAGTGGAGCAACCAACTCCTTGATTAACCCAGCGCACAACGTAACCAAGAATGCCCTGAACGTTGTTATCCAACTCTT
>JQIA01000883.1_pt1 | contig 15812 bp, 14 predicted proteins | sample 811431 | NCBI WGS metagenome assembly JQIA01 (sample SAMN02998118, study PRJNA258478) | marine sediment metagenome | biome: marine; feature: seafloor; material: sediment; isolation source: oil-polluted sediment collected from 3 locations (0.5 km, 0.7 km and 0.9 km)... | place: USA: Gulf of Mexico ... | reverse complement strand
AGGTTAGAAAAAGGTTAGATCAACCTGAAATAATCTTTCCACTGCCCCTACATGTTTTTTATCAACTAAAAATAGAATAATATGATCATCCGTTTGTACCACGATATTATGATGAGCAATAATAACTTGTTCACCGCGAACGATTGCTCCAATAGTTGTTCCTTTTGGTAATGGAATATCACCAATTGCTTTCCCTACAACTTTTGAAGTACCTTCCGTCCCATGTGCGACGGCTTCCATTGCTTCTGCAGCACCTCGCCTTAATGTGTAAACGTTTGCAACATCACCCCGTCTGATGTGCGTTAACAAAGCGCTCGTCGTTGTATGTTGAGGAGACACTGCAATATCAATTTCTTTTCCCTGTAAAATATCCGTATAGGCATTGTTATTAATTAACACCATTGTTTTTCTAGCGCCCATCTTTTTTGCTAACATAGAGGACATGATATTCGCTTCGTCTTTGTTCGTTACCGCAATAAAAACGTCCATATGATCAACATTTTCTTCAGTCAATAAGTCTTTATTACTAGCATCTCCATGCAATACGATTACATCGTCTAAATGATCACTGATAGTTAAAGCTCTTTTTGCGTCGGCTTCTATTAATTTAACTGAATAATTCTCTTCTAGCTTTTTGGCCAAACCCAAACCAATATTACCACCACCGACAATCATTATTTTTTTATATGGCTTTTCAAGCTCTTGAAGCTCACCCATAATTTGCCGTATATGGTTACTTTCTGCAATAAAAAACACTTCATCATCGGCTTCAATGACTGTATCACCGGTTGGAACTATCGCTTTTCCTCGCCTAAAAATTGCCGCGACTCTTGCTTCAATGTTTGGCATGTGTGATCGTAATGTTGAAAGCGTATTTCCTACTAATAGACCACCATAATAAGCTTTTACAGCGACCAATCGAACCAAACCATTTGCAAAGTCCATAACCTGAAGTGCACCAGGATTTTCTAGCAATTGATAAATATGTTTGACCACTAGTTGTTCAGGGCTAATGACGACATCGACTGGCAAATTATCGGCATTGAATAATTTCTTTTTTTCTTTCAAATATTCTGGAGAACGAATCCTAGCGATTTTTGTCGGTGTGTTAAAAACTGAGTAGGCAACCTGACAAGCCATCATATTAGTTTCATCACTGTTAGTGACTGCAATGACCATATCGGCATCTTCCGCACCGGCTTGTCTTAGAATATTGGGATGAGATCCGTAGCCGACGATAGTTCTGAGATCCAAATGATCTTGTAGTACTCGTAATTTTTTTGGGCTAGTGTCAATTAGAGTAATATCATTATCTTCACCCGCAAGACTGATAGCAAGAGTGCCCCCAACTTGTCCTGCTCCAACAATGATTATTTTCATAGTTTCACGCTCAGTTTTCTTCGGCTTTACGTTTTAAATTTTGTTTGGCTAATCAAATGGTTTTTGTAAAGCACAAAAGTAAAAGCCATCCATTTGCAATTGACCCGGAAAAATTTGATAACCGAATCCTGATGTTTGATTGTCCTTAAAAGGTATATCCACTAGTGTAGCTTCTTCACCTTTTAATAAAAGGTCTTTTAAAAAATGTCCTATTTGGTTTTCGTTTTCATCTTTAAAAATAGAACAAGTCGCATAAACCAATTTACCTCCCGGCTTTAAAATCTGCCATGCAGCATTCAATATCTTACTTTGAATATCGATTAATGACGACATATCAGTCTTTTTACGATGAATTTTTATATCTGGATTTCGTCTTATAACACCACTTGCAGAACAAGGAACATCAATCAATATTCTATCGAATAACTCACCATCCCACCAATCTTTGTAATCTAAAAAGTCAACATTTAACAAACTAACTTTAAATGAATTATCATCCATATTAAAACGACTTAATACCTTGGTAATTTTTTCTAGTCGTAACGTCGATTTTTCCACAGAGGTTAGCTGAGTACTTGGCTCTCTTTGAAGGATATGGGTGGTTTTCCCGCCCGGTGCAGAGCAGCCGTCTAGTACTTTCATATTTGCAGAAAGATCCAACATTTCAACAACTAATTGCGCAGCGGCATCTTGTAAAGTCACCACCCCTTCGGTAAATCCTGGCAAAGCATAAACATCGCATGGCTCATCCAAAACGAGCGCATCTTTAGCGATTAAATGTTCTTTTGATTCTATCGAATGATTTCTTAATTGTTGCTGATAATCCGCACGGCTTATAACGCCTGTATTCACTCTTACCGTCATTGGAGCACGTTCATTATTAGCAGTTAGAATATCAGCATAATGCTCATGCCAATCAGCTTTTAATTGGTTTATGATCCAGTTTGGATGTGAGAACCGATAAGTATCTGCTTTTTGAAGCTTTTCATCGATTGTTTTATATTCACGCTGGTAGCCTCTTAAAACGGCATTAATTAAACCAGACGCCCACTTCTTTTTAATGTTCTTTGCCAAATCAACGCTTTCTGAAATAGCGGCATGATCAGGTACTGACAAATATTTAAGCTGATAAATTCCAGAAATTAGAATACTAAATATATCTGCATCTTTTTGTTTAAGTGGCTTATCTAATAGTTGATCAAGAGTGGCTTTAATATGATGAAAATAACGTAGACTACCAAACAGAATATGTTTTGCAAACGCTGTATTAGCACTATGTTCACAATTTGATGCCGCTAATAGATCGTTAACAGAGCGTCCATCTTTAATTACTGAGGTTAACCACCATATAGCTTGCAAGCGATCACTCACTTTTTTAGCGGGCTGTTTTTCCGAATGGTTCTTATTGATATTATTTGGCGCTAAATTTGGCATCACTTTCAAACCAATGAGATTTACCATTTAAAAATTGACCAACCAGCATTCGTTTGCCTCCGTCAGCCTGCAATTCTAGTACTTCTAATATTTTACTATCACCGCACATTACGCCCATAGATTGGGAGTCTGTAATAAATATATTTCCACTCTCAAGCTCAGAGTCGTTAATGATATTCTCAGGTGTTCCAAGCTTTGCCCCCCAAATTCGAATTCGATTATTGCCTGTATGAGTAAATGAAACTGGCCAAGCATTAAATGCTCTAATTTGCCTTTCAATCTCTATCGAGCTTTTATTCCAGTCTATTTCCGCTTCAGACTTAGAGAGTTTTTTTGCATAAGTACTTAAAGCGCTGTCTTGAACATCGCCCACCAAACTATTATCAACACTTCGCCTATTTGGCTCGATTGACCAATCAACTGATGCAATATATTCAATGACGGCTTCACTTCCTAAAACGGCCAACTTATCATGTAAACTTAATCCTGTTTCCTCAAGAGAGATAGCTAAAGATTTTTTAAGCAACATATTTCCAGTATCAAGCCCCTTATCCATTTGCATAATGGTAATTCCGGTTTGTGAATCGCCTGACTCTATCGCCCTTTGAATCGGCGCAGCGCCTCGCCATCTTGGCAACAACGACGCATGAATGTTGATGCATCCAAATCGAGGTGTGTCTAAAACAGATAATGGTAGAAGCAAACCATACGCAATCACAATCATCAGATCAGCATTATAAGTAGCTAATTGCTGAACCGGAGTTAGTTCGGATTCATCAGTAGATTGATCAAACTTTATAGGTTGTTCTACAGGAATATTATTATCTAGTGCGACTTGTTTTACTGGGCCGACAGCAATTTTTTTACCCCGTCCGACTTTACGATCTGGCTGACAATAACAGACGACCACTTCATGTCCTACTTCAATCAGTGAAGACAAAACATCAGCAGCAATATCAGGCGTTCCTGCAAAAGCTATCTTTAAGGGAGTTTGGCTCATTTATTCGTTTACCTAACTATCTTTTTCTTTTTGCTCTTTAAGCAATTTTTTACGGATACGATTTCGTTTTAAAGCTGACAAATAATCAACAAACAGTTTACCTTGCAAATGATCTAGCTCGTGCTGAATACAGACCGCTAACAATTCATCTGCCTCCATACTAAATTCCTTACCTTCTCTATCAAACGCTTTAATTGTTAATGATTCCGCTCTTTCAACGTTGACGTATATCCCAGGGAAAGATAGACACCCTTCTTCCATTTCTTCAACCCCTCTAAGTTCCATAATTTCGGGATTGATAAAAACTATCGGTAAATCCTTATTTTCAGAGGTATCTAATACAAATAGTTGTTTATGTATATCGACTTGTGTCGCAGCTAATCCGATACCAGGAGCGGCATACATAGTCTCAAACATAGAATCAATTTGTTGCTGTAAACTATCGCCAAAATCAGATATTGGCACAGCTTTATTGCGTAATCGTGGATCGGGATATTCAAGAATTTTGAGTAATGGCATAATTTGATGTTTTAAGTTGTGTTTTGCGAATTATGATTTGTGACGTAAGTTCTAGTAAAACACTAAGAATAACTGCTAAGATAATGATCATACTGGAAAAACTGCTCCGTTTATAGCTAAAAAATGATAGGAAATACTCAGAATTTTCAATTATTTTGGGCTAGAATGGATAAAACCCTGTGCTATTAGTGAAAATTCACAATTTATGCATAAAGATCATTGAGTTAGATCAAGCAGCGGTTAGATCAAATGTTAGATCAAAAAAAAGGAATCATAAAATGAAAAAGCTAGTTACTGGGCTCTTAGCAACTGTTTTTAGTTTAACAGTGTGTTTATCAACCGCTGCAGAAGTTGACAGTCCAGATCTTGGAGATGGCGCTTTCAAAGAAGGACATCCAGAATTTCACGTAGTTCAACCTGGCGATACTCTTTGGGATATCTCGCAATCTTTTTTAAAATCTCCATGGTTGTGGCCAGAAATTTGGTTTGTTAACGAACAAGTTGATAATCCACATTTGATTTTTCCCGGTGATGTTCTTTCGTTAGTTTATATCGATGGCAAACCGAGAATCACTAAATCTAACAAGTTGCCTAATGGCGTAATAAAACTGACACCTCACGCTCGCAGACTTAGTGCAGAGCAAGCAATTACGACAATACCCTTAGATGCAATATTACCCTTTTTAACTTCTGCTAGAGTGTTGACAATAAAAGAATTAAATGACGCTCCCTATATTGTTGGTAGTGATAGCGGTCGCTTACTAGCTGCTAATGATCATAAGGTTTATGTTCGAGGATTAACCGATCAAAGCAGTGAAAAATATTCATTTTTTAGAAAGGGCGATATTTACACAGACCCCCAAACCGGTGAAATTCTGGGTGTTGAAGCTATTCACTTAGGTGAAGGCTTGAAAATACAATCCGGCGACCCTGTTGTTATGAGAGTTAAAAAGTCCATTGAAGAACTGCGTAAAGGTGATAGGGTTTGGCCGACTAACGATGAACAAATTAGACCGGTTTATTTTCCAAGAGCGCCTAAGAATTTTGAAGGCGGTCAGTTAATATCTGTTTATGGAGGTGTTGAGCAAATTGGTCAATTCAATATTGTCGTTATAAACCGAGGCGACAGAGACGGCATGGAAATAGGACATGTATTAGATATTTATCAACGCGGCGAATTGATTAGAGACAAGATTGCAACCCAAAGACGCAAAAATAGCGATGAAGTGAGCGTTTGGGATAAGCTAAAAGATAGTGTTACGGGTTCAGAACAAACAGTAAAATTGCCAGACGAAAAAGCCGGCAGATTAATGATTTTTAGAACCTTTGAAAAGGTTAGCTTAGGGCTAGTATTAAAGGCTTCTCGTTCAATCCATGTTTTAGATAACGTGAAAACACCTCTCTAAGATCGCTTGAACTCAGCTCTTAATGAATTTTTCGACTTGTTAATTAAGTGAAATTAATCGAGATTTAATGTGAGTGCTCATCAAGGACTAGATGAAAGCCAGCTTAGAAAACTATTCGCCGTTAAAAAAATTAACGGGGTTGGCGATGTTAACGGTCTTAAACTATTCAATCACTTCAAATCAGCCGAGGCTATTTTTGAAGCTAGCGATGCTCAGCTGACACAAGTTGGCTTAAAATCCTCATCTATTGCGTCTATCAGAAAAATGGATTTTTCCCAGTTTGACTCTACCTTTAAATGGCTAGAAGGAAAAGATACTTCCGTTATCCCCATTAATTCCACTTATTACCCTCCTTTATTGCTTCAAACCGCTACACCACCATTATATTTATTTACTTTAGGTAACTATGAATTATTACTTAATCCACAACTGGCGGTTGTTGGTAGTCGGTCGCCGACACCCGTTGGATCAACTAATACTCAGCATTTTTGTAAAGCGCTAGTCAATCAAGGGTTAGCTATCACCAGCGGTTTAGCTCAAGGGATCGATGGAGAAGCGCATAGAGCAACCTTAAATCGCAATGGTTACACTATTGCAGTTAGTGGTACCGGCTTAAAAACAGTTTTTCCTGCACCTCACAAAAACCTTGCCCATGAAATTGCTGATAAAGGTTTAATCATTTCGGAAAACCTGCCCGATCAAGGCGTTGTTGCTGGTTGTTTTCCTAGAAGAAACCGAATTATCGCTGGTATTAGTCTTGGTACTTTAGTCATAGAAGCAGCCGAAAAAAGTGGTTCTCTAATCACCGCTAAAATTGCAATGGAGGAATCAAGAGATGTGTTTGCAATTCCAGGCTCTATTCATAATCCATTAGCAAGAGGCTGTCACTCTCTTATCAAACAGGGAGCCAAACTGGTTGAAAGTGTTGAAGACATTCTAGAGGAGTTGCCAGCAATAGCCGGCGCGCAAAAACTGGCGACCTCTACAGAAACTAGACCAGCATTAAATATTGAATCTGCCGAATTTTTGAAATATATTGATTATGAAATTACCAGCCTTGATAGAATTTTAAATCGTAGTGAATTAAGCATAGAATCTGTGACAAATAAGCTGTTACTATTAGAACTTGATGGTTGGATAATTAATAGTGCCGGCGGTTACACTCGGCTATAGCACTATTTAACTCCCGATTAGTAACTCCAAATCGGAAACTCCAAATTCGATGGATACTTTAACCTAGAAATATCAGGTAAATAAGGGTATCAAACAATCTTACTTTTAGGTGCTCACATGAAAACACACGTAATGGATGTTCTTCAGTATTTGTATGAACGTTTTCAAGAAGATGAGTTTGTGCCGTTAGATAAAAACCACTCTATCGTAAAAGAACTTGAAAATGTTGGCTTCAACCTTCACGAAATAGACTCAGCTCTCGACTGGTTGGACGGATTAGTTGAAGCTAGTTCTGATAATTTTGCACCTAACAACTCAAACTCTTCTCAAATCAGAATATTTCATCCTCATGAACTTAATAGCTTTTCTACAGAATCTCGAGGGTTTCTTTATTTTCTTGAACAAGCTGGCGTACTTGACAGCCACAGCCGAGAAGCGGTTATTGATCGCGTTCTAGCTTTAAACCTGAAAGATTCTATTGGTTTGGATGAGTTAAAGTGGGTTGTCAACATGGTACTTTTCAATTTGCCTGACAGGGAAGAAGCCGCTATATGGCTCGAAAATATTGATGCATGTTTTCATTAAAGATTAATTTTAAATATTCTATGCTCGTATTGCATCAATAATTTATCGCTTCAACAAGTTAGCCGGTGAATGTTGATCGGTTAGTGGCTTTACACTTTCATCCCAATCAACCTTGGTAGAAATTCTGGCAACTAGATAATCTAAATCGACGCCATAATTATCTAACTGATAAGCCAATTTCTTTGTTAGTTCAGGTGGTTTTTGAAAATTCTTGCAGTTACACGCAAAGATAATTCGATTGCCTTTTGTAGGCGATTGAAGAATTTGTAATTGATTAAAAACGGCTTGATAAGTAACTGATTCATAATTATATAACTCGCTACTACTAAAAGTATTTGCAGATAAAATACCATTATCACTTAACAAGCTTTTTATCTCTTGCAAAAACTCTATAGTTAACAGATGCTCCGGAATATAATCACCATTAAAAGCATCTAAAATAATCCAGTCATACGTTTGTTTTTTTCTTAGCGCTCGTTTAACAAAAACACGACCATCTTGAGTTGATGTTTTTATTCTATCGCTTTCTTTATAATTAAAATATTTTTTAGCGATAGAAACTACAGCAGGATCTATTTCTACTGAAGTGATAACCGTATTGGGCAATAATTTTTCAAACGTTTGAGGTAATACGCCACCACCCAAACCAATAATTAATATATTTTTCGGCGAAGCGTTATAAGCTAAACCAGACAGTATAGATTGAGTATATTCAAAAACTAATTTGTCTGGGGTTTTTAAGTTGATACATGCTTGGTTTGAGACTTTTTTTCTTCGCGTTTCAAAACGCATACAACGAATTTTATTTTTCTCCGTAACAATAACGTTACGATAAAGCGAACGTTCTCTATGCAATTCTTTTGCAGTTATTTGAGATGTGTAGCCACCTAGAAATAGAACAAATAATACAGAATGACTAATCAGTAATTTCATTTTTTTTCCTCATCCCAACTAAACTAGCAACTATTCCTGCACTAAACATAATGGAAAAAATCAGCCAAAATATTTGATTTATCTCTAACCATAAAACCAGATAAAAAGACGTTACAATTGTACCGATGGCACTGCCAAGCGTGGAAATAAAATAAAGATACCCCGCAGTTTGTCCTACAGAATCTTTAGACTGAGTTAAAAGCCTTACCGAGTAAGGCGCAATCATTCCCATGATTGCCGTGGGCAAGAAAAATAGAAAAAGGGAAGCTGTAAGTGATCCATACCTCGGATCTTCTATTCTATCAAACACCCATCCCATAATAGATTCTGAAAAGAAAATCGTCGGCATTAAGCACAACGCTGATAGAATAAAGATGCCACCATACTTAAAAAGGTTAGGCTTTTGCATCGAATATCGGCCACCACTTAAGTAACCTATAGACAACGCCAACATAAAAACGGTAATGATACTTCCCCAAACGTAAACACTGCTACCAAAGTAGGGGGCTAATAAACGTCCACCTAGAAGCTCAAAACACATAATTGAAAAACCAGCACAAAAGGCTAGTGATAGAATGACTGGTTTCTTCATTGAAAAGGTTTCTAATTACAAAAAGAGCGCTAACAATACAATGCTAACGCACTTCTTTCAACAAGCATTTGTTCGATTAATATTAACTTATACTCGACTGCTTATTTTCGAGTTACTCAGACAGGCTAAATCGATTGATGTGGAATTTATGGCCTTTACCTTTTTGAATGACGCCATTTTTCGGATAACCATCTATCGACTCTAATACCAAATCAATTTCAGCCATTTGCTCAAGATCGCCACACAAAGCCTCAGCTTTGATTTCAAGCTCTTTAGCATTTGCTTCAACATAGGTTTCTATATCATGTTCTAGATTTTCCATTCGAAATTCGAAATCCTTCATTTCTTCAGATTCTTCATCTCCCGAAAATATGGCTCCCATAAGTTGTCCAATCATTCGTCCAGAAAACTTTTTGATGGCTTTTGCTACAAATCTTTCTATTTCTTCTTCTGTTTCTTTATCAAAAGAATCAGTAAGTGTTTTGCTATTAAATGTTTTATGGTTAACGTTGGCTCTTATTTTTTGACTGATCTTATTAAGAGGCTCAAGCATTTCTTTTTGCTCTGCTGAAGTTGCACCACCTAATGCAGTAATCACTAAAGTTGCGGCTTTTATTCCTAACTCGGCGCCTTCTATTGCGATATCCGCTACTTTTGGTACCAATAAACGCGTTCTAGCCTGAAGGTTCTTATTCGCAACTTGCTGTTCAGAGGTTAATTCAATAGCCTTTCCATCAATCAACAATTTTTCTTTTAGAAAAGTTATGCTGTTTTTCTTAGGGTGGGTTAAAACAATTTTCTGATCATCTATTTTAATATCGTAGTCAACCGAGTAGCTACATTGCTCATTGGAATAAGATGCGGAGCCATGCGCCAAGGTTTCCCCTGAAACTAACACACTTCCAGTAATGGTAGACGCGACCAATAAGGCCGTTAAACTTAATGATTTCATAATTCCCTCCAACAGGTTTTCTTAAATTAAGAATTTATTTAAAACAAAGAACTAGCTTTCTATTCTTAATGTCGAACCATCCTATAAGAAAGTTTGATCTAATAGGTGAAAAATAGATGATAGGATGTAAGCAGTTATGTTTTATCAGCAAATAAAGAAAAACCCGTCAACTTTTTATGTTTGACGGGTCTAAGTAAAACCTCCAAAAACTATAGTGCTTTTACTATATTATCCACGCTTGCTTTAGCATCACCAAATAACATACTAGTATTGTCTTTAAAGAATAATGGATTTTGAACACCCGCATAACCTGGATTCATAGAGCGCTTAAAACCAATCACATGTTTAGCATTCCAGACTTCTAAAACCGGCATTCCTGCAATCGGGCTATTAGGATCGTCTAGCGCAGAAGGGTTTACCGTATCATTTGCGCCAATTACCAAAACCACATCGGTTTCAGGGAAATCATCATTGACTTCATCCATTTCCATCACAATATCGTAAGGAACTTTGGCTTCAGCTAATAAAACATTCATGTGTCCTGGCAACCGACCCGCCACCGGATGAATTCCAAAACGCACTTCAATACCTCTATTAATTAATCGTTTAGTCATTTCATAAACCGGGTACTGCGCCTGCGCAACTGCCATACCATAACCGGGAGTAATCATTACAGTCTTTGCATTTTTAAGCAATTCAGCAACGTCTTCTGCATTGGTTTCAGTATATTCACCGTAATCTTGATCAGTATTAACCACAACATTGGTTCCAAACCCACCAGCAATAACGCTAATAAACGAACGATTCATCGCTTTACACATGATATAACTCAAAATAGCACCGGATGAGCCAACCAACGCGCCCGTCACAATCAATAAGTCATTACCTAACATAAACCCTGCTGCAGCTGCTGCCCAACCAGAATAAGAATTCAACATTGAAACAACAACCGGCATATCCGCACCGCCAATAGAAGCAACAAGGTGCCAACCAAAGACTAAAGCAATCACAGTCATTACTAATAATGCATTCATATGTCCTTCTTGTTGAACAAAATAAACCATTAAACCAATGCTAACTAAGCCAGCAATTAAGTTGAGCTTATGACGATGAGGCAACATTAAAGACTTACTACTAAAAATACCGCGCAACTTACCAAACGCGACAATTGATCCCGTAAATGTAACCGCGCCAATAAAGATCCCTAAACTCACTTCAACAAGATGAATGCTAAGCATTATTCCTTGCATCGCCTCATGCTCAAGATAACTATTAAAACCAACCGCAACCGCTGCAAGACCAACAAAACTGTGCAACATCGCAACCAACTCTGGCATTTGAGTCATTTCTACTTTAAGAGCTAACCGAGTACCTATCACACCACCAACAAGCATTGCGATCAAAATATATTGAAGGTTATCCACATTCGGATTTAGGATGGTAGCTGTTAGGGCAATAGCCATTCCGACAATTCCGTAAAGAACACCATCTTCAGCTGATTCTTGCTTACTCAAACCAATTAAACTAAAAATAAATAGAATCGCTGCAAAAAAGTAAGCGCCATTTATTAAGGATTCATTGATAGCTAAATTATTTAATAAATCATTCATCGCTTAACCCTCCTTCCTAAACATTTTTAACATACGTTTGGTCACCACGAAACCGCCCACCACATTAATAAAAGCAATCAGAACAGCAAATGTGGAAATCCACATCACCATTGGGTTATCACTAGAAATTTGAAGTAGCGCTCCGACAACGATAATTCCACTGATCGCATTAGTTACACTCATAAGTGGTGTGTGCAAAGCATGTGTGACATTCCATACAACGTAATAACCAATAAAGCAGGAAAGAATGAAAACCGTCAGGTGTTGAATAAAATCTGCTGGAGCAACCATTGCTAACCAACCATATAACAAACCGCCACCGAGCAACATTAAGTGTTTGCCCATACCTGATGAAGGCTTTTCTTCTTTCTTTTCCTCAACTACTGGCGCTACCGTTTTAACTTGAGGGGCGGCGCTTACTTTAACCGGTGGAGGAGGCCATGTAATATTACCTTCTTTGGTAACGGTTACATTGCGAATAATTTCATCTTCAAAATCTAAGACAATATCGCCGTCTTTTTCGGGGCATAGCAACTTCACTAAATTCAATATGTTGTTGGAATATAAGTTACTTGATTGAGTCGGCAAGCGAGAAGGCATATCAGTATAGCCAATAATTGTTACACCATTTATATCAACCGCTTTTCCGGGTTCTGTATATTCACAGTTTCCGCCACCAAGAGCAGCTAAATCAACAACAACGCTTCCACGTTTCATCGAATCCACCATCTCTTTAGTTATTAGTTTAGGGGCTGGTTTTCCTGGAATCATTGCCGTGGTGATAATAATATCGACTTCTTTTGCTTGATCCGCGAAAAGCGCCATTTCAGCTTTAATAAACTCTTTACTCATCACTTTGGCATAACCATCACCACTACCAGCTTCTTCTTCAAAATCCAGCTCTAGGAATTCTGCCCCCATACTTTCAATTTGTTCTTTTACTTCTGGACGAGTATCAAAAGCCCTTACAATTGCACCCAAACTTCCGGCGGTTCCTAAAGCTGCAAGACCTGCAACACCAGCACCAATAATCATTATTTTCGCAGGCGGTACTTTGCCAGCTGCCGTAATTTGACCTGTGAAAAAACTACCAAACTTATGGGAAGCTTCAACTACAGCTCGATAACCCGCAATATTAGCCATTGAACTTAATGCGTCCATTGATTGAGATCTTGAGATACGAGGCACTGAGTCCATTGCTAAAACATTAACTTGTTTGTCTGCTAACACCTTCATTAAAGATTCATTTTGGGCTGGCCAAAAAAATCCGATAATCGTAGCGCCATTTTTTATTTTTGTGACTTCTTCTTCTGTTGGCGGGTTGACTCTAAATAAAATATCCGATTGCCAAACATCCTTAGATGGCTTAACTTCGGCTCCCGAGTCTTTATACATCGCATCAGAAAAGCTGGCACTTACACCAGCACCTTCCTCTATAACAACGCTAAACCCTAGTTTTAATAACTGCGCAACACTGGGTGGAGAGGCGGCAACCCTCGATTCATTCTCTAAAGTTTCTTTTACAATGCCTATTTGTTGTTCTTTTTGCATCTTTTCGCCTCTCGGTTGTGTGAATACTTACTATTAAATTAGTTTAAACCCTTTTAACTATCATCAAAGCTGGAAGAAGCCTGTATATTAAACTTTTCTAATATACAGGTTTAATCGCTCGATTTGCAATTATTTGTTATTCTTACTTTATCATTATTAATTCTATTGATACAGAATTGGACAACCTACTATGGCACAGACCTCGCTCATTATACAAACCTTAAAGAACTGCTTAAAAGAGCAAGCGGTTACTTACGCTAATGTGGCAGAATCTCTCTCATTAAGCGAAGCTAGTATCAAGCGAATATTCTCTGAAGAAAACCTTTCTTTACAGCGTTTGGACGAAGTTTGTAAACTACTTAATATGGATATCAGCGATCTAACTAAAAGAGCAGAGCTTTCTAAAGAAGAAATTATGGAGTTGACTGAAGAGCAGGAAGTTGAGTTTGTAAAACAACCCAAACTACTCTTTATGGCGTATATGTTATTAAATGACTTTGATTTCGAGACCATCACTAACTATTATAAAATAGAAGAGCTAGAAGGTGTTCAATTACTCGCTCATTTAGATAGAATACGGTTTATTGATTTGCTTCCCGGAAATCGAGTCAAATTATTAACCTCTCGAAACTTTAGGTGGCGCAAAAATGGTGCGATAGACAAACTATTTAACCAACAAATTAGAAAAGAGTTTTTTCAATCAAATTTTGTAAAGACCGATGAACTAATGATGTTTTCTGGAACCATGCTCTCTCGTTCAAGTATCTTACTCTTCCATAAAAAAATAGAAAAGCTGATAAATGAGTTCAATGATTTAGCTAAGCAAGATGCTAGCCTTCCGTTTGAAGAGCGGGTGGGTTGTGGCTTTGTAGGCGCAATTAAACCTTGGGTATTTAGTGATTTTTTACAGTTAAAAAAATAGATGATTAGTTATTGAAACAAACAAAAGGGTAAAAATATGAGTCAACAATTGCTAGATAATTTATTAAGTCTTCTTAGTCTAGAAGAAATAGAGATTGGGCTTTATAGGGGCAACAGTCAAAACCTGGGGTTACCACAGGTTTTTGGTGGCCAAGTGATCGGGCAAGCATTATCCGCCACCAAGTTTACACTTTCAGATCCAAGACCGGTTCACTCACTTCACTCTTATTTTTTAAGACCTGGCGATGCTTCAAAACCAATTATCTACGACGTAGAAAGTTTAAGGGATGGGAGAAGTATTTCAACAAGAAGAATTAAGGCAATCCAAAAAGGGAAACCTATATTCTTTATGACGGCGTCTTTTCATGTAGAAGCCAAAGGATTAGAACACCAAGCAGAAATGCCAGAGGTTGTAGGTCCGGAAGGCTTACTCTCAACGCGAGATAGAATAAAACAGCTAGCGCTAGAGGCAAGCATGCCAGTTCCAGAAAGATTTGAACAACAAAGTCCAATTGAAATTAGACCTGTTGAAACTTTCAACCCATTAAAAGCTGAAGCTAGCAAACCAAAACGGCATGTTTGGATGAAAACCCGCGGTAAATTACCTGATGACTCAAGGGTTCACAAATACATGTTAGCGTATGCATCTGATATGGCGTTTTTACCCGTTTCTGGTCAACCCCATGGCATTTCTTTTTTCACCAAAAACTACCAAATGGCAACCATTGATCACAGCATGTGGTTTCATCGCGATTTTAGGTTTGATGATTGGTTACTTTACCAAATTGAAAGTCCATCTGCTACAAATCAACGAGGCTTTGTTTTAGGCAAGTTTTTTGATCGTAAAGGGCGACTTGTTGCTAGTACAGCGCAAGAAGGCGTTATGCGTGAGATAAAAAAACGGTAACTTGAAAAGTTGATAGTTTATATTTAATATATCCTCTGTAAAATTAATTATCTAATAACCAAAGGATTTGGGAATGAAAAAAACACTCTTACTGATTGCACTTTTACCTTTTTACGCTATTGCTGATTTTTATACCGCAATAAATGACTACGAAAATCAAAAGTATGAATCAGCTTATAATCAATTTTTAGAAATGGCTAAAATGGGAGAAACTCGTTCTCAATTTAACTTAGGTGTGATGTTTTTTAATGGAGAGTTCGTTGAAAAGGATATTAATCAATCCTACGCATGGCTAAAACTGGCTAGCGTTAGTAAAACCGCTACAATTCAGGAAAAACAAGTTTTTAAGCAGATTGAACAAAAAGTTATAAATAAAGACCTTGCGACTAAAGTGTTTTTAGAAATTGGAAAATACTCTAACATTCAACTACTCGTGGATTTATATCCTGAGTTTTTAGACACTAAAAACTCAAACCCGGATAATGCAACACCAATAAAAATGCTTCCGCCGAAGTATCCAAGGTTTGCTGCTATAAGAGGAATTCAAGGATGGGTAAAATTTCGTCTTGATTTAGATAAGCTTGGTCACCCACGAAACATTATGTTGCTGGAAGCGGTTCCCGAAAAGGTGTTTGAGAAAAGATCTTTAAAAGCAATTAAAAAGTGGCGCTTCAAACCATCAACAGACGCCAATGGAGACGTGGTTGAAACTAAAAATGTTATTTATACAATGGAATTTAAGCTAGGCGGTGCAAATCCAATAGAAATCAAGAAAAGCGCATTAGAAAGAGCTGAAAAAGGTCTAATAAACAAGGACGCTCACGCACAATACCAACTAGCAAGTTGGTC
>JQIA01000882.1_pt1 | contig 15829 bp, 19 predicted proteins | sample 811431 | NCBI WGS metagenome assembly JQIA01 (sample SAMN02998118, study PRJNA258478) | marine sediment metagenome | biome: marine; feature: seafloor; material: sediment; isolation source: oil-polluted sediment collected from 3 locations (0.5 km, 0.7 km and 0.9 km)... | place: USA: Gulf of Mexico ... | reverse complement strand
AGATTATCAAAAGCGTTGATTTAGCAGTAAATAGTTTGAATGCGGACATTTTACCAGTACATGACATTAAAGATTGGAAAGTAGAAGAAGCATTGGCTAGAGTTAAAGAGTGGTCTAAAGGTGAAGATGGAGAGATTGATATTGAAAAATACAAATCGGCATTCATGTATTCTAAGTCAGAAGATTTAGATGGACACTTATTCCAGTTTGCAGATGTTGTTGATGACAAGTTAGTAGCTGTCAAAAGTGCAGTAAGTGAGTTGTATAAGGCTTTAGATACCGAAGATAACAAAGATATCCCTAAAGTAAAAAAGAATGAGATTAAATCAATTATTAAGACTTATTCTGAACAAAGTATAGTAGAACCTACTGTAGTAGCAGTAGACGATACTAAAGGATTTGAAGCATTTAGCAAAGCATTGTCTAAAAAGTTATCAGAACAGTTAGAGAAGTTTGCTAAAGAAATACTGGAAAAAACATTATCTTCTGATCAAATCAGCGAATTAGTTGAAAAGAAATTAAAAGAAGCAAGTGAAAAGAATAAAGACAATGGTTTAGATTATGCATCCATTGTTAAGAATTTAAAATAATAAGGAGGAAACATATTATGGCAGATAAAACGCCTGAACAAATTTTAACAGAAAAAATGAACGCAATGCAGGAAGAAATTAAAGCGAACAAGGACTTAGGTGCAGAAACAAAGAAAGCATTTAATGAGTTCGTAGTTGGACTTAAATTGGCAAAAACAATGAATGGTACTTTTGGAAACAAAGATGCAACTAACGAAGAAGAAACTAAAGTTTTTGAAGCAGTAACTAAGTATATGGCAGTGGGAGCAAAATTCTTGCCGGTAGAAGACGAAACAATTATCAAAGCATATAAAGAAAAATTATTCGCTGGTGATGACAATCCGGCACTTGGTTATTTGATACCACTAAATGTAAGTAATGACATTATTGAATACATAAGAGAAAGATCACCTATGAGACAAGAAGCAGATCAAATTACAATCTCAAAAGGTAACTCTTATACTACATTTAGAGAAGTTACAGATTCAGAGTATGGAGCATATACTAGAGCTGAAAGACAAAATGTAATTTCAACTGAAGAAGGTAAAATTGAAAAAGTTGAAATTTTTGTTCATGAAGTAACGGCTATGCCTGTAGCAACTCTTCAAATGTTAGAAGATGCTGCTGTTGATTTAGCTTCATGGATCAGAAAGAAAATCGGTATCGTATTTGCAGCAAAAGAAGGTACACAATTTGTTAAAGGTACAGGACTTAATGAAGCAACTGGATTCCTGTTAGATACTAACATTGAAATTATTATTTCAGCATCAAGTGGAGCTTACGGATATGATGATTTAGTTGACACACAAGCTTCATTAAAAACTGGTTATGCTGCAAAAGCTAAATGGTATATGAGTAGAAAACAATTTGCTTATATTAAAAAGTTAAAAGATTCACAAAATAGACCATTAATTAATTTCCAATTGTTAAAAGAAGGTACATCAATGGTTTTATTAGGTGACAACGTAGTTGAAATGCCGGATATGCCTGATGTTCAAGCCGGTGGTACGAAAGTAGTTGCCTATGGTGACATGAGTTTAGCATACTTAATCGTAGATAGATTAGGGCTAACAGTTATTCGTGACGAGATCACTACAAAAGGTGCAGTTAAGTTCTGGTTCAGAAAACGTCTTGGTGGTAAAGTTGTATTACCTGAAGCGTTAAAAATATTGAAAACGAAAGCCTAGGAGGAATAGAATATGAAAAGAGATTTAGTTACAGATATTAAAGCAGTACACAGTATTAAAGCTCAAACGGTGACAGCTACTGCCACTGGTGTTAGTGTTGATTTATTAGGATTTAATAGCGTTACAGCAATAATTGCATTAGGTGCAGCAACATCACTTGATGGAAGCAATAAAATCGTATTTTCATTAGTAGAGAGTGATGACAATTCAGTATTCACAGCTGTAGATGCAACAGTAGCTGCAGATAATATTGAAGGTAGTTCTGATTATTCACCTCAACATGGTGTAGTAACAATCGATGCTGATGCAGAAACAGATGACGTTTACAAAATTGGTTATCGTGGTAAAAAACGTTATATCAAAGTTGTTGGTACTGTAACAGGTACAGTTAGTATTGGAGTAGCGTGTCCAGTAATTTTAGGTCATGCAGAAGAAACACCTGCAGTACAAACAGTATAAGAGAGTAGTGTGATTGATTATTATGGTAGAAATTAAAGTATTATCTGATTTTGAATACTCTCTTGATGGTATTTCACCTACTAAGTTTAAAAAAGGAACACAGCGAGAAATACCACGCAAGATTGCAAAGATTTTAGTTGAAAAACAAGATGAAACAGGTAATAAACAAATTGAAATTATACCTGATAATCTAAACGTAGTTGATAAAAAATCAATTGATCATATCGTAGTTTTAAAGAAAGAATTAGTTGATGCGAAAGCTGAAATAGTGATTTTGAATAAGACGATTAAGGATCATGAGAAAACAATCAAACAGTTAACAAAGAAAATAAGTAAATAAATTAGAGATGGGTGATTATTATGGTTACTTTTACAATTAAAGACTATGCTTTAACTACATTAAAAAGGTTGAAATTGTTCCTAGCATTACCAAATGATGGGGGTTTAGTCAGCGATGATGTTTTGATTAAATGGATTAATTCAATTAGTTCTGAGGTTATTAAGTTGACTAAAAGAGTAATAGTCTTAACAACATTTACAGAAGAAAAGTCACCTGTTAATTCACGTAAATTAATTTTGAAGCAAAGACCAATCATATCAGTTACTTCAGTGAAAGTCAGTGGTGAAGATATTACTGACTTTCATCAAACTGATAGTAGCGACTTGCAAGGTATCTTGTTAAGAGATTGTGGATGGGCTTATTGTGATTACATTGATGTAGTGTACGAAGCTGGTTATACATTACCTACAGATGCTGACGATGTGTTTACATTACCTGAAGAACTTGAAGAATTAGTGTTCAACGTTGTTGCAGATTTAATGGCCTTGGAATCGAAAGAGGCAAGAGGCTTATCATCAGTAACTGAGGGTGAAGTAACTTATAAATTTAGAAGTTTCGTTAAGGGTAGATTAAATAGTTATATGAGCGTTATAAATTTGAATAGCGACATTTGCATTTAGGAGTCAATTATGAAAAGAGATAGTTTATTCATATACCCTTATAAAGAAAACGAAGAAACGAGTAAGTTTGGTAGACCAGTAGTAGATAACAATGCAAAAAAAGCGGTAGAATTTAAATGTGAATATCAAAACAAGTCTGGATTCACAAATAAATCACCAGCTGGTCCTAACACCGATTCATATATCGATAGAGTCTATGTTCCAAAACAAGGTAACATGGATATGTTGTTAGAAAATCTTAGTGCTCGATTGTGTAGTCCTAGATTATTACTTGATAAAAAAGTTAATATTAAAAAGATTAGACGATTTGGAACTCATTATGCTATTGATTTACAGTTTAATAGTGGAGATGCAAATGAGTGATAGAGTAAGGAGAGAAATCGGTAATTTAACTTATGTTACTGATTTACAAATACCATTTCTAAGGAGAGCACTTAATCGTGGAGCGCAAAGAGTTGTATCTAGTTCTAAAAGAAATCTAAGGAGTAATAAATCAATCAGTACTGGTTTGTTAAGAAGATCAATAGCAAAAGAAGTTAAGGTTGGAAATCGTGAAGTATCGGCAATTGTTGGTACTAATGTAAATTATGCTGGTTATGTTGAAGAAGGTACAAGACCTCATAAAATACGTCCTTCTAATAAAAGATTTCTTAGGTTTGTTATTGGAGGTAAGGTTATATTTGCAAAGGAAGTTAATCATCCTGGTTCTAAAGCAAAACCGTATTTAGTTCCTGCATTAAAATCTAATCGATCACTAATAATAAACGATATTGTTGTAGAATTAAACAAAGTGAGGTACTTATCATGATTGAAAAAATATATTATAAACCTGAAGTATATAAACTTTTGCTTAATATAGTGACTGTTTATAATTCAATACCTAATGTAACACCGTTAACAGAAACAACAATAATTGAAAAAGTAACTGTAACTTATCCTGAAATTAATAAGAAGGGAATTTTATCAATTGCAACACCGGCCGTTATTTTTGATGAAATAACGAATGAACCTGTTGCTTGGTCTGAAGGAGTTGTAACTTCAAGAAAAATTGAATATGAGTTACTTTTATTGCAAAAACAAGAATCAACTAAGGATAATAACTATATTGCTATTGAAGACTTAACTGACATTATAGTTAAAACAATGGAATATTCAGGGTTTAAGACACTATCAATATTTCCTGAGTATGAAGAAGATTCTAATTTACAGCAAGGGACATTAACGTTTCTACTTGCTGATGAAGCACAATTGAAAGAAGTAGTAAAAAATTTATAAGGAGTGATTTAATATGGCAGGAACTGTTCCTGGAAGTAAATCTGAAAAAATTAATGTTGTACAATTATTTTTAGCAAAAATAACTTCTGACGAAGTTGCAAGTATTGTATGGGGGACACCAAAGTATTATTCAGGTGTTCAAGAAATCAATATCTCTCTTGAGTATATTGAAGATGAAGCTTATGCCGAAGGGCAAAAAGTTGTTGATGATGCAAACCTTAATGGTGGTACAATTGATATCACAGCTAATCAATTTTCAAACGAAGAGAGAGCTGAAATTTTAGCTTATATCGACAGAGTAACAGCGAGTGGTGTAAATGAAATAACAGATAGTAAAGAAAGATTTGAATATGCAGTTGGATATATCGTTGAATTCGCAGATGGATCTAAACGTTATCGTTGGTGGTACAAGACGAATCCAGTATTGAAAAGTGAAGCATTAAGTGCTGTACAATCTACAAATAATGTAAACAGACAATCTGATATCATTACATTTAATTTGTTAAAAACTAACTTTGAAATTACAAAAGTAAGTTCTTTACAAAAAGTTAAATTATTTGGTAGAACAACTCAAACTGATGATCCGGATTTTGTTGAAGCAACAGCAACAGCATGGTTCACTGAACCAAGACCAACACCTTAAAAATAAAAATAGAGAGAGAGTGTAAAAAATATGACATATAAAATGAGTGTGAGACAGTCGAAAAAACTATTTAATATATTTAAAGTTCTTGACTTGAAAAAGATAACAGCAGCAATCGACTTTAAAGAAATTGGATTAGGTAAAGAACAATTAGATGGAATCAAAAACGGTGATGTAAATGCTGATGATTACGCAGGAGTTACTGGTAAAGTAATTGGATCGTTATTAGACTTGTTATTAGAACAGTCTGAAGACATCTATGATTCATTCCAAGAATTTATAGCAGACATTACCAAAAATGAAGTAAAAGACATCGAAGAAATGGACATCGAAGAATATTTAGAATTAATTACGAAGGTATTCACAGATATAAATTTTATAAAAATATTCAAAAAGTATGGAAACTCAATCATACAGAAACTAAAAGCGTTCTTTACACAAAAGTAACTGATGTAAAGGCTTTTTATGATGAGGAATACCGTGAGGCTTATTATATTTATTTGAATATTTTAAAATTAAACGGAGTTAGTGACGAGGATTTGAAAAAGTTTAATGATACTAAACCTCTGATCACGAGTAAGAAAACAAAAAATGTTAATCCTATTAGCAAAAAACACAAATGTTAAAGGGGTGTGATTAATTATGGCAGGTAGGATAGAACGCCTCTTTGTAGATATAATTGGTAAAAATGATAAATTGAACCAAGCACTCAAAGACAGCGATAATAAAATTAAAGAATTTGCTAGAAATACATCTGCTACCTTGAATAAAGTTGGTAGCAGATTCCAGCAATTAGGTAGACAAATTACTACTGCTGTTACACTCCCTTTATTGGGTATTGGTATAGCAGCGACAAAAATTGGTGTGGAATTTGAAACACAATTTAATAGAGTAATTGCTCTTACTAATGCTACTGAAGAAGAAACTAAAGCTCTTAGAGAAGAGATTAAACGATTAGGTGCTGAAACACCGTTTGCAGCTAGAGAAGTAGCACAAGCGTTTCAGTTCTTAGCCTTGGCCGGTTTGTCTGCTAACGAAGCAATAATAGCAGCAGAAGGTACATTACAATTAGCACAAGCAGGGGCATTAGATTTAGCAAGTGCTGCTGACATCGCTACAAATGTATTAAAAGGTTTAAGACTCGAAGTTACTGATTTAGGACGAGTAAATGACGTTCTAGCTTTCACAGCATCTAACGCAAATACAAACGTATTAGAATTCGCAGAAGCAGCGAAAATAGCCGGACCTGTTGCAGCAGAATTAAACATATCTGTTGAAGAGTTAGCAACACAAATTGGTGCATTAGCTGACGCAGGGATCAAAGGTACATTAGCCGGTACTGCATTAAGAAGAGGTCTGTTGAACTTAACAGCTCCTACTTCTCAACAAGCAGATGAATTAGAACGGTTAAACATCAATATATTTGACGCAGAAGGAAACTTCCTTGGCTTTAATAAAGTTATTGGTCAGATAGAACAAGGTTTAGCAGGAGCAACGCAAGAACAAAAAGCACAAACACTATCATTAATATTCGGTGCAAGAGCGGTTTCAAGTTTTGCAGTTTTATTAAATGAAGGTGAAGAAAGTTTAAGTGCTTTTACGGAAGAATTAGAAAATGCCGAAGGTACTGCTGCAAGAATTGCGGAAACAAATTTAAGAGGTGCACCAGGTGCATTTGCAAGATTCAAATCAGCAGTTGAAGCATTGTTCATTACAATAAGTGAAAGTTTGTTACCTGTATTAACGATACTTCTAGAAACTTATATTACACCTTTAGTTGTAGAGTTAGGTAAAGCTGAAGCAAGTACTATTAAATTAGCAATCGCAATAAGTTTATTAGTAGCAAGTATTGGACCATTATTGATAGGTTTAGGAGTATCAATAAAGATATTAGGTGCAGTGTTTGGATTGTTTTCTGCGCTAATAGGTAGTGCACAGTTTCTAGTGGCAGCATTTAAAGGAATAGGTATCGCAGCGAGTGGAATTGGCGGACCATTAACTATACTACTGGCTGTATTAATTCCTCTATTATTAGCAAATGAAGAATTCAGAAACTTATTGTTACAGATATTAAGTGTGTTTTTAAGCCTTATTTCTCCAATTATTGAAGTTGTTAGTGCCTTAGTTAATTTATTGTTACCAATAATAAATATCTTAATAGCAGGAATGGTTCCTTTGTTAAGATTAGCATTACTTCCAACTTTAAAAATATTTAGTCTTATAGCACAGATATTACCACACGTGGCAAATGGACTTGATAAACTTGCAGAAGGAGTAAAAGTTATTATAAAACCTTTTGCTGAATTAGCAAAATTATTAGGAATAATAGCTGATGAAGCTGATAATATAGCAGGTATCGAAAAACCAAAATTAGGAATAGACTTTGAAAATAGTGGGTTACCTAGTTTTGACAGTTTAGGAATAGATTTCTCTTCAATTTTCGGTAACGGAGCTAGTCCACAAACAGAAGTTGTGGAGACTCAAAATCAACAATTACCAAATCCATTGTTGCCAATTGGTGGAGAACAAGTTCCAACCACTATTGAAATTAATCAATATGGTGTGACAAGTGAAGAACAAACGGCACTTACATTACAAGCAATTCAAGAAGCATTAAGAGAAGAACAAGCGAAATTAGGGGTTGATGAATAATGATTAAGATAACCTTTGAAAATGCAAATGGTGAAGTAAGATCATATTATACTTTAGATAAAAACAATACTGGACAATTAGATACAACCAACGTTAAAGATTTGGAAGGATTCACTGGATTTAATAATGATTATATATTCAATAAATCTCCAGGACAAGTTGGTGAAAATATTGTTGGTAAAACTTATAATCGCAGAGACATTTTGGTATCTCTTAGAGTTTCATTTGAGAATCATAAAAAAATGCGAGAAATATCAAGAGAGTACAAGGATTTCTTTCAAGCAAGACCGATCACAATTACTATTGATGATGAATCTATACAACGAAAAATAGATGTTCAAATAAGAAGAATTCCTTTAGTGCCTAATGAAAAGATACATGGTTTAGGAACTTTGTTTGTCTATTGTATAGCTCCAATGCCTTATTTTGAAAATTCAATACCTGACATTATAGAATTAATAGATGTAACTCAAGAGTTACAGGTAACAACTATTTCGCAAGAAGATCCAGGAGACTTTATAAATACAGAATTAATACAACCACTTGGATTTCTATTCTCTTCATTGCAAGATGAAATTGAGTATAACAATGATGGTGATGCGGTAATTCCAATCAAAGCAAGATTTGAAGGTATATCAGTTAATCCATCTTTAGAGAGAAGTTATATAGATGATGCAGGTGCAATTATAACAGACAAAATAAGTTTTGAAATTAGTATAGCTGTAGATGAATATATAGTTATTGACACAGAAGAAAAAACAGCAATTAAGTATAGTTTAGTAGATGACAGTGTTATTGATCCAAACTTGAATATTTACTTAGTTGATAGAACATATTTCAAATTAGTTAGAGGAATAAACACATTGGTATTTGATGCTGATAGTGGGAATCCTAGAGTGACTATTGAAACAAATAAACGATATGAAGACGCATATTAAGGAGTGATTTTATGGCAGAAGTAAGAAAAGATACAACATATTATGGTTCGTATTATCCTGATAGATTATATGGTATAAAAGATATGAATGCAGTTATAGAGGGCATAGTATCTGATGGAGTACTGGAAGGATTTGAAGTTACCCCAGTAAGTGGTTTTACTGTCTCGGTTGATGTTGGTATAGCGAAAGCTTTAAACGCAATGTCAAGACGATTAGAGGGTGGAGAAGCAGTTACGTTTTTAGTTGATACTCCATCACCAACTTTTACTAGAATCGATTCAATATTTTACAGAGTTGATTTAACTGTAGAAAAAAGAGATAAATTAGTGTATAGACCTGGTGTTGCTTCAGGTAGTCCTGTTGCTCCAGATAAAGATACATCAAGTCCAACAACTATAAAAGAAATACTGATAGCAAATATTATAGTAACGGCAGCAGCGCCAAACATCATAGCAGGAGATATTGATAACACAGTTAAAGAATTATCAGGAATACTTCCTCTTGTTGAAAATGCTATAAAAGCTACTAAAGATGATGAAGGAAATGTTATTAAAACAACGTATGGAAAAGAGGTTAATAATAGTATTTACACATATGATAGCCTTATTGACATAGGATTAGTGAATGGTGATTTTGGTGTAAATTTAGCAACATCGGTTAACAACATAATAACAGCATTAAATGCTAAAAACAGTGATGGTTCAGCATCTGTTAGAACTTATGTATCTAATTCTGACTTAACGAATTTAGTTTCTGATATTCAAGATGCATTAAATTCAGTATCAACATCGTTTAGAATTGAAGTAGAAAATGTACGTGGCGAATTTAATGGGATACCATCAAATGCTTTTCCAAATAGAGTAATTATAATCGATAATTCTAATGGAAAACTTTATATGGGTACATTTGATATTAACTTGTCACCTGACCTTGCAATGAAAGAATTATCATATAAAGACGATGATCATATGCAATCTTATGATTCCTTTGAGCAATTAGATATTATTGATGGAGACTTTAGTGCAGTTGATTGGGATGGAAATGCTCAAATTATAATTAATAAAATAATAAGTTTTTCACCAAACAATAGTGCGATATTCAGTTTGTATTTTACTGGTGCAGGTACGAATCCGTTTCCCAATTTATTAGCAAGTTTGAATGCAGAATTATCATTAACAGGTAATGGATTTACTTTAAAAGTTGAAACTTTGTTTGATGAAACATTTGGATCAGCGCAAAGTAAAGCACCAACAAGAATTACAGTTGTAGAGAATAGCAAAAACTCAGTATACGTAGGACATTATGATAATGACGAAGTTCCAAAATGGCTTGGTTTTAAACTGAACGATACTGTAGAAATTTCAACTTCTATAACACCTGGTGTAGCCTTTACGGTAGTGGAAGAAAGAATTGAAAGAATAGGAAGAATGGTTACTGGAAGTGTAGAACTTTCATTTACTACAACTATAACAGCAGGTACTACCATGTTTTTTATTGGAGAGCTTAACTTTCAATCACTAATTGATACACCAACTAGGGGTAGAACAGATTCGCAAGGTTTCTTTGATGTTTTATGTCAAAGTTTTGGTGGAGAAGTAATATATAGGGGAACTTCATCGTTAACAATTCCTGATTCAATTAAAGTTTCATTTTCATATATTTCAAAATAATAATATAAAAGGAGTGATTTAATATGGCAAGTTCGTTTATATTAACACTAGATACAGTCGCACCGTTAAATCCTTCAATAACATTCCCAGCAGGTTCGCACACTCCTGTTCAATTAGTAAACGTTGATATATCTAATGATGATCCAACTGTTACGAATTATGAGATGAAAATTTGGGGAGATGTTGATTTAACTTACGATGGAGATGTTCAAGACTCTGAGATTAATTCTTCTTGGATACCTTACAACATTGTAAAACAAATAAAATTAGCGTCAGGACAAGGTTTAAAGACAGTATATCTAAAACTACGTGATGATGTTTATAATGAGACAACGCAAGTATTTGACACTATTACGTATGATACAACAATACCAATTGTAGATATAGTAACTGGACCAGATGTTACAAGAATATCAAAAGTAGTTGGTAAAAATGCATGTAATTTTAGTTTTGAAGCAGTAGAAATATTTATTGAATATAAAGTTAAAGTTGTTCCAAATAGTGCAAGTATACATACTGAAGGTACAACTATCGATATAACAAACGGTTCATCAAATATGAGTGGAACTGGAGTATTCCCAAGTGTTACTCCGATTGATAGTGAAATTATAGGTGATGATCTAGAAGTAGCAAGTCCTGGAGATGGATCAAAAGTAGTAAAAGTATTTGTAAAAGACCAAGCAGGGAACTGGTCTACATAAAAGGTGGTGAAATAATATGGCTAATCCTGTAGTAACAATTACAGAAATAACAGCTGTACGAATTAGTTGTCAACCAACAAAAGACGTTAGTGATATAAAATTCACTGCTGATAAGGATGCATATGCATATGAGGTTCGTGCTGTATTGCTTCCTGGATCAGTTGGACAAGGTATAGGAATATTAGTTGATGGTAAATCACAGTTGTATATAAGTGAATCAACGATAGTAAGTGAATCAACTATAATAAATGAGTACTTGTTAACATCTGGTGTTGAACAACCTGCAGATATTACTTGTATTGAATTAATTGATGGTGATGGAGATTATGATGTTGCTGTTTATGTCAAAGATGAAGATGGAAATTGGAGTGGATAACTATGGCTAATTACTTTTCAATAGATTTAGATACAACAGCTCCAATTGTAACAATCACAGCACCTGAGTATATAATCAATGGTCATCAATTAGATTTTACAGCAAAAGGCGATGAAGCATTAGATGTATCATTGCAAGAAGCAAAGGTATATGACGTTAGTGGTACTCTGTACAACGTGACAATGACATATAACGTATCTTTAGAACAATTTGAAGGAACAATACCTATTGCGTTCTTTGTAGATAACATAGCGACTATTGAAGTTAGTTTATGGGACTTAGTTCATAATAAAGGAACAGGATTAGAAGATGTTAAAGTCCTTAGAAATAGTTATAAGATATGCTTAGAGATTAGAGAACATCCCCATGAGATAACAGTCGAGGAGGTTGACGAATGTTAATTAGAAGAATATTAAAAGGTAATTCAATTAGATTTGAAATTGAATATAAAACTGTAGATGATATACCGGCTGTACCAGGTACTCCGACATTTAAAGTTTATGATAATTTAGGTAACGAAATCCATAGTGAAGCGGTAGATATAAACAACTTTCTACTTGATGAGTTTGACGATCCAATAATTGGAGGATATTACTTAAATTATGTGTTTGCAGATAGTGGAGATTTCACTGTAGAATTTAATGGAGTATTTGATACAAAACTAACAGTAGTTAGACAAAAGATTAAGGTGGTGTTTGTATAATGAGCGTAATCGATTATAATAGAATAAATTTCGTAAATGAAGTAACAAAAGCAAATGCATTAAATATGAACAATATAGACAAAGGTGTTAAGGATAATAATGATGCCTTAAAGAGTCATGAAGCAGCATTAAAAATAGTTACACTTGTTTATCAAGGTGCAGATGCAGGATTCGGAGAATTTTCTGTAGACTTAACTGATTATTCATTTGACGATCAAAATATTTTAAAGTTCAAATTTACAGGAACTATACCACAAGCAGATTTGTCACTTCCTGCTAAAATATCCGTTGATAACAATGCAACAAAATATCCATTCAAATCACAAGATGAATTAAACAGTATAACTGTAGGACAAGCTAAAGATTCAGAAGCAGAAGCACATAGAGATGGATCTAATGTAATAACAAGTCATACATTTCCAGCTTTCAAAGTAATTGTAAATGGTAGTGTTATTAGTTCTACATTTGGTGCGTTTGTTCCACTCAACGGTGGCGCACCACAAATCAAGCAAATCCTAGCAGTATCACCAGAGCAAAAAGCAAATGGAGATTTACCAACTGATATAGCAGAATGGGGTGCAACTAACTCTGTGAATACAAGTGGCAGTGGTGTAATGATTAATACTGGTAACGGTGGTGGAGATTTACCAATCGCAAGTTTAGCAGGTATAATGAACTTAAATGGTGTTAATAATATATTCCCAAAAGCGAGAGTAAGAGTTAGAAATGCAGTATGTAATCAAATTCTAGTTCAAGTTAGAGATAGTATAGGTGGAACTATTCAAAACATTTCAATACCTACCCCTACACAAGATAAGTGGTACAACGTTGATTTAAGCGATATTGTAGATGTTTCAGGAAGTACAAATGATTTAGACATTAGAATAGCGCACGAGTATGCAGACGCAGGAACAGCAAATGGTAAAGTAATGGAAATAGACTATCTTGAGGTATTACCACTTGATAACAAACCATACGAGAATGAAAGCGTAAGCGAGTTAAACGACCGTTTCCCAGTATACATAGCAGAAGGAATAAATGACCCAGCAGACTTTAACCTTGATACTATCGGTGTGAATATAGCACCAACTATCAATGATGATACATGGAACGCACTGTTCCCTAGTTCAACAACTTACTTTCAAAATAATTTATTAAGTTTTGATTTAAGCGGTGGTGGTGGTGCATATGTTGAAAGTGAATTAATAGATGTAAAACCAAACGTTGATAACATTGCATCAATTAGTTTAAAAGGAAATATCTTATTAGCAAATTCATTTAAAATGAGAATATTAGATGAAGATGATAACATATTAGTAGATGGTTCTATACTAGGCGTGACAACATCATATGCAATAAAAGAATTATCGTTTAATGTGGATGTTAGTAAAATAAAAGTAAGATTAGTAAGAATTATATCAAGTGGAATTATAACTGGTGAAAACCTAATGCTAAACGAAGGAACAACAGCAGAGACACACGCAACATACAACAAAGCAAACTTTACAGTACCAGTAGGAATAAGTGTAGGAACAAGTCAAGATGTCGTGAATTTCGTTAATGATAAGTATGTCCTTACTCGTAAGAATTATATATATACTTTAACCGAAGACGATATTACAGGATATTCTTCAATCAGTAACGTTGATTTAGTAAGTATAGTGGAATTAATCCCTGCTTCGGTGGACGGTGGAAATGGAACAAGCGCATTACATATCTCTGAGGTAGAAGGTTATACAGAAATAGCAAGAAGTGACAGAGACACAGTAGGGAACGACAAAATGTTTTATGCGTACCTTGCAACACCAGTAACATTTGTTGTAGCAACTGGAACATATGCAGATTTAGCAGAAGCAAAGACAGCGTTAGCAGGAACTTTAGTACGTTACCAATTAGAAACACCAACTAAGGAAGATGTAGCAAGTAAAGGTTCAGCAATTCAAGAGGAAATTACATCAATGTTCCAAAACGCTGACTGGGCTTTAGACTACACGATTAAGTTCCCTTACAATAAAGAAGCGCAAGATGAAATTGATAGAGAAAATTCTAGAGTTTTAAGAAAAGATTTTGACGATTACACAGCGTTGAATCCAATTTATGTATTTGATACTGATGAAAGTACAACAATTGATTTAACAGATTTAATTAAAGGTACTTATAGTATTGAAGCAACATTAAAAAGTGGAGTTTCAGCCAATATCAACATAGCACTTACTGGATATACCGGTAGAAGTATTGCTTTAGATTCAACAGCAATTGCTGATACTAACGCTTATATAGCAATATCTAATTCTACAAATGCTATATTGATGGCTTCTACACTTTTAATCAAAGAAGATAAACACGGAATATCAAGTGAACTGATTGCGAGTACTGTGTTAAATACTGACATACACAAATATCAATCAATTAAAGCAGACTTATTACTTGAAGGTTTAGCAGTTGGATACATTGTAACAATATCGAAAGTATAAGAGGTGTAAAATATGAATATTAAAGAGCTTAGGAAAAATAGTAAATGTATTATTTTGTTAGATGGAACCTTGATTGAAGATTGTATATTTCCGGTAGATATTGGTATAGAAGCTAAACCTCTTAAATATTGGAGTTATAACATTGATACTCAGACATTTACATTCGATCAATTAACATTTGATTCTGATATTGAAGTAACAAAAGAAGTAGTAAATCGTGTTGTATTAAAGAACAAACAAGAAGTGTTAATAGAAGCCTATAAGTCTTGGGAAAACCGTGTAATAAGAAATTTAGAGGCTTCGGATAGTTATATTGACACATGGTATAGTAATATTTTAAACTTAGATGTAGAATCGTTTAATAATATACCAATAAGAATACTGTTCTATTTATCTAGCGATATTAAAAATGATTACGGTTGGTAAGAAAAATGCTCAAGCATAAATTTAGAAACAAATTAGCATTTGTGTTAATACTGATATGGTTAATATTGGTATTAACTATCATGTTAATAAAATAAAAATAGGAGGAACAAAAAAATGGAAGAAAGAAACAATATGATTAATTATTTAGTAGAAAATCACGGATTTGAAAGAATGGCTTTAGATGGATATACGAATGATCAATTACTAGAAAAATATAATACATTTACAGCTGACAACGATGTAGTTGTGGAAGATATCGAAGTAGTTGAGAAAGAAGAAGTAATTGAAGAGAAACAAGAAGAATCAAATGGAGAAGCAATTGTCAAATTAGTTAATGACATCATTGAAGTAACAGAAACATTAGTTAGTGGCGAATACCCTGAGTGGATCGATACAATTCCAGATGCGGACATTAGACAAGTTGCAATTGACAAATATAGTGTAACAGCTGATGATATTCTATCTTTAGCTATTGCGTTGAAGTCTTACTATGGCGGTTAACGAGTTAGAATATCCAATATCGAAACTAGATCCTAACGATTTAACAAGGGCATCTGATGTATTATATAAACATTTAGGAGTAACTTATACTCGTGATGGTTTTGGAATAAACGAATTTTCATTCTTGGTATCTTTAACATTATTAGATGAGAAAACTCAAGAAGATGTTCCAAATGAAAAGGCATTAGTTTTTGAAATACATGATTTTGTTGAATTTGGTAATCTTATTGATCCAAATGACAAAGACAAGAGAATAACTCGAAAAGGTATTGTATATAATATTCAAGATATTAGA
>JQIA01000881.1_pt1 | contig 15838 bp, 14 predicted proteins | sample 811431 | NCBI WGS metagenome assembly JQIA01 (sample SAMN02998118, study PRJNA258478) | marine sediment metagenome | biome: marine; feature: seafloor; material: sediment; isolation source: oil-polluted sediment collected from 3 locations (0.5 km, 0.7 km and 0.9 km)... | place: USA: Gulf of Mexico ... | reverse complement strand
TATAGATGGCTAAGGAAAAGGGCCCATATACAAGATTTAGTGGTTGGCCAGGCTTGAAGTAGTACATATGGTACGTCAAAAGTCTGGCCAACCACTAAAGCGAAGTAGATGGGACTTTTTACGACGCTATCAAGTTTAAATATTCAGGTGATGATACGGGGATTAATGTCTTTAATGAAGAATTTAAAGTGACCATTGACGAATGAAATAGTCCTTTGGGCTATAGTAATATTTCTCCAGATCTGATCCTGTGTAGCATTCAAGGCAATATGTGCCAAAAAAACGGGTGGGCGTTTTCGCATAATAATTCAGAGGGCGGGGTTTTATCTTTAAAATCTCAAAATGGAAATGATCAAACTGCCAGCCGAACCGATCCAGTTCCTGTTTATTCATAAACCGGGCTATCGGACGATGTGGATTTACAAAATCACCAACATTGACTATAATTCCGGAAATATGCTCATACACTGTCCAGACAGTTTTTTTATCCTGAAGCGCATGTTCAATAATAATCTGGGCATATGCACCATCATCTCTCATGCTGATTATCTTACCGGGCATTACCGGGAAAACTTTTTCATTATCATAGTTGTCCCGTGGGCGCTTAATATCAATGCCGGTATGCAGATGAGCCGGAATATTGGGCCTGGCTTTTCGAAGAATGCGGAATTGACCGATTTTTGTCAATTTCAGCGCCTGCCATGACTGCCTGTTTTTAACATCGATTGGCAGAAAGCACTCTGTTCTATCATCACCATAAGTTGAATCCGAAATAAGAATCATCGTTAATACAACAAAAAATGTTAAGCCTGTTTTTTTCATAAATTGAATCCGTTTTTTGCTCCCGCTTTATACGGGAAAACATATAGTCAAACTTATGATGTATCTGATGCTGAAAGTCTATAATTATTTGGAGGGTGATGCCTTTTGTTCAAGGATTCAATTGTATGTAGGAGCCCTTTATGGAAGGGATTCAGACAACATGGTTAAAATTGATAATTAAAAAGAAAGAAAGTGGACAGATATGGTCTCATCCCTGTGGCAAAAAGGACAGTCATGAGCTTTTCTTAAGACTCCCGTGGGGGATCCGGCCTTGCCCGTAAATCAACCCCCTGGTTCGTAGTTCTCCTGACGTGCCGTATTATAGGGATCACTCCCGGCCATACCACTGTTACCGCAGGGTGCCCAGCTGGGGTCATAAATATCGATGCCCTGATAACCGACCCTGCCGTTTGTGAGCGTATAATTGAAATCGATTGCATTTTCAGGAGAGCCTACAATGAGTGAGTAACCAAGGTGATCACCAGCAAAGTCGACGATTACAAAAAAACCGGTGTCTCTATCTTCAACATTCTGAATTGTCGGGCCAAAACACTGAACAAGGGAGTCTCGTTGTACCATTACAGATCCGGCTGTATATTTGTATGGATCTGCTGCACCGGCGGAACGATTTGTCGAGTTTGATAAGAGAAGGCCGTTCATAGCAGCGGTGATTCTCTGGGCATTATAAAACATATTGCCTTGCTGGTCGTTGGTGCCGATAATCAGGCGCTGGAGTTTTGGCGATTGGTTTATTGTTATATCACTGTCGAATTCCATTCTTAAGATGAGGCCATTCATGATCTGTGGTTTGTCAGGGCTTTCACCTAACTGTGCATTGTCTATCCAGAGGTCCCAGTCAAAGTTGTTGATATTTTTTGTTGCTGTTTTTGACGGGTTCTCCTCGCTGAAACTGCCGTTTCCCCATGGTTGGAGTGTTGCACCGTTTGTAGGGGCCATTGTATTAAAATCAGATGTTATTTTAAAGAACTGGAAATTAGCACTGTTATTTACAGTATCGAGGCCATGGTAATACCCTTCAAATCCTGAGAGGCCGATTGATATAGGCGTGGTCGCAAGCTGAGACGAGTCTTTATAATAATACCCGACCCTTACAGAGTCAACCGTCCCGTATATTTCATTATGAATATCTATAAAGATTCTGACAGTGTCATTTGTTGTATTAAAATTTACCAGGCTGATTTCTGAAACCTGGCCATCGACTGCACCTAATTCGTTATCAGACATGATTTCAATTGTTGCATATGTATTGCCGGAAATTAAAAGAATGGAAAACAATGTGCATATAATAAGTATGCGAATTTTTTTGAAACTGACAGTACTGTTCATTGTATTTCTCCTTTGACAACCGGAATAAGGGCTGTGCCCGATATAAACAGCGCGGCAGTCAATTTCTTTGTAGAAGGTTAATCAATCCGGCTTAACCTTCTATTTAATGCAATTATCATCACTTATACGTCTTATTGAATTGGTCGGCCAGTCAATAAGGCGGGCAGATTAATCCAAAATGAATTCCACCAGAGTAACAAAAACGTCAGGTTCTGTGCCTGAAAACTGAGCTGCCGGACTGCTCATAACAGACAAAAATTCGATTAGGTGAATATTATTTATTATTATTATAACAACAACAACAACCTGTAAGCTGCTGAAAATAATAAGTTCATCTCCAGATCATACACCCGGTATAAAAAATACCATAGTATGAATTGGTCGGCCGATCAATAAGAAAATCAATAAATGTTGAATTATAGCAAAAAGGGTTGAAATTTAATTTTATTGTTTTGAGCAAAGCCCATGTAAATTGGACGTTTAAAGGCAATGGAGATGTTAAGCGTCCTTGAAATTTATTTTAGCATATCTGACCAATGCCGGGGTGCTTTGAAAAACTGATGTATAGCACTTTTGTATGACGCCGTTTGTTGACTCAGGGCCGGAGGTATTGGGAAAAGGATTACTTAAGTGGAACACGTTGAAGGCTTTTCTGCGAGCATTCCGCCTCGAAGGACTTTGTGAATGACATCGAGATAGGCTTCATCAAGATCTTCGGGGAGGCCATCAGTGCCGTATATCTGCTCAAATTCGTGCGCAGGGGTCTGGAACCAGTGAAAAGCAAGGCTTGAGAGTGTGAAGAGAATAAACCGCGGGTCGATATCATTCCGCAACAGGCCTGCAGTCTGCATTATTTTGACATTTTCAAGCTCATCGCCAAATCGTTCACGATCCTGTTCCAGAACCAGTTCAGAGTCGGGCTCAAGAAACATCCATGTCATAATTTTTACAACTTTTTTGTTCTCTTTCAAATGATTGAAAAAGAGGGAAAAGTACTCTCTTAATTTGTCTTCAGAAGGGTTATCCCTAATCATCACTTTTTCTTTTTTCTCAAGATATTCCGCAAAACCCCGATCTTTAACTTCCTCCCAGACACCTAATTTTGAACCAAAGTAATGATGAATCAGACTCTTCGTAATACCGGAGCGCTTTGAAATTTCAGCAAGCGTGGCGCTGCCGAATCCTTTTTCAAGAAAGACTTCTTCTGCTGCATCAAGGAGCGCCGTTTTAGTTGCTTCTGCATCTCTTTTACGTTGTTTAGTCATTTTAAATCCCTGTTAAGCAAGACAATTGACCGAAAGGTCAGGTAAAACTTAATCGCAAGGATAGGGTTTGTCAAGTGCTTTCCCACGTCGTTAAAGTACGGTGTTTTACAAGAACGGGTTATAGGCTCTATAACGGAATTTTTTTAAATTATCCAACAACGGATTTACTACCCTTTTTATTGCATTAACGTGATGCCGGGTTCACCGGATATCCACCGGCATTCGTCGTATATCGGCGTGAAGTGCAGTGTAAAAATCGTTACTTATTTTTAAAATTTCAGACATTGTTTGGTTATCAGGTCTTAACCTGCTGCTTATGGTAGAGAGACCAAACCGGATAAAAAAATTATCGACTATTTCGCCTGAGATATGATGCGATGCCTTAACATTGAGCGGGTCGTTTGCATCAAAGTCATAGCTTATCTGAAACCCTTTTCCCTGATTACCTTTATGGAGAACCGTTGAAAAGTCTTTAACCAGATTATCCATATATGAGGGGAGGAGGATGTTTGCGAGCCATATTGGCACAACGTAAAAAGGCCGTTCTGAAATTCTGGTTTCGGGGGTCGAGACCAGCTGCATTTTAAAGTGCCCATATGCCGGACTTTTTTCAAAGGTATTTTTAAAAATGATATTATCGGTTTTAAAGGTGAGCCCTTTCATATGGACGGTGGTTGTCATTTCAGTATAAAACGTTTTACTCCGGGTCTGTTTTAATGAAATACTTTCATCAAAAACGGGCTCTTTATTTTTGTTTTCAGGTATAAACTTTCCGTCTTTTGTCAGAAAAGAAATGGCAATAAATCTCTCTCTGCCGTTTTGCTCAACGGTTAGAATTGTGTTGTCACTCTCAGTTTTCAGTTCGAACCTTGCCTGTTTTAAAAGACGGGCCATTTTTTTTATAAACCGTGTCAGGCCGGGGTGACTCATTTCCTGCGCATCTGTTTTATAGGAAAATTTTATGTTTACACGGGTGTAAGGGGTTTTATTATACTGTTCCTGACTTATAAAGCTGTGGAGATGGAAGAGCTGGTCGAGAGAATAAATGACTTTTGGGAACGTCATCATAAACTGGTTGATTACTTTTTTTTCATCCCCGCTCATTGATGTAAATACATCAAATGATTCAGGTTCCATTTCACTAATATAGTGAGGGTCGAGGAGGGTGACAAGGTTTTCAACAATATTGGTAATTGTGTTGTGCGAAATGACACCGGCAGCCGTTTTGAAATGAAGGTAACTCAGGTATGAGCGGCTTAGTGCTATAGGGTTGGTGTTTTTCCTGACACCGATTTCGGTTATGGTATTGCCAAATTCAGTCAGTAGCCGATTGTGGTCTTTAAAACCTTTTTCTGAAAGTTCAATATTATACTGATTACGCTTATGGTAACTGATAAATGTGGCACCTTTATAAGCATTTTCAAGGTTTTGAAGATAGGGGCTTTTGTAGACACGTGAAGCGTCAAAATCAAGAAATGCATCCAGCATATAGTCCCTGAATTGAATTGTTTTTTCATCTCCCTTTGCGGAAGCAACTTTTTGAAGCAGTTCCATTAGCTGAGCAATCTCAAGGGTCTGTTTTCTGAAACCGGGAATTGCCTGGTGTATGTCAAATGCACTGTAAACCGGAGATGTTGCCAATAGAATTATGAGGGCAACGTTTGCTGCCATGCGCAGGGTGAAACTCATTTAATAGTCCTTATCAAAATTCAGTAATCTGTTACTCCGGTGTCTGGTCATTGTACTGGCTGATAATTTATATAGGCGAATGGGTGATTGTCAATCGATTTTTATTGTTTTCGTGTGCTTTTATCCCCTTAAGTTGTTGACATTACGTTTTATAATAAATATGTAACAGAAATAGATATCGATAATATTCCTGCTTTTAATCATATTTTCATAACTTAAAAAAATGGTGGTATAAATGAAAGAGTCCACACGAATCATGGTGAAGAAACACGGTTGGCGGGTTGACAGGTTTATCCATAATTATATCTACTTTTTATTTTACTATCCTTATGTGAAAGCGGTTTGTCTGATACTACCGATACTTGAACATCTTACCTGGTTTAAACCGCTTCTTCCGGTCGGTAAAATGACATTTGCCCGTTATCATTCAAAGGTTCTCTCATTTGGCGATACCCGTAAAATTTTTGAAATTGATGAAGATATCAGTATTGTTACAGAACAAAACAAGCGGATCATTCCCTTTAAATATGCGACAAGAATAATTTTTCAGGAAGCTCAATATATTGCTGTTATGGATTGCCCCTGTAAAAAATCATTGAATGCGCCGGGGGAGACGATTAATTCATGTATTGCCGTTGGTAAAGGACTTGCATCATTCTGGCTAGATCATTGTGATAAATATAATGCCCGGAAAATCAGCCAGGAAGAGGCGCTTGATATTATCAGAGGGCTCAGACAAAAAGGTCATATCACGCAGGCCTTTTTCAAAGTTGCAACGGGGGGAAGTACTGGCGTTATCTGTAATTGCCACCCTGAAACCTGCGCCAATCTGAAAGCAACTGTCGTTGGGAAAAAAATAGACCCGGCCCTGACGATGACAGCAAAGTCAGGCTATCTTACAAAATATGACCCGGAGAAGTGTATAATATGTAAAAAATGTGAAAAAATCTGCCATTTTGCCTGTGTCAGTTTTGTTGATGGTGAAAGAACCAGTAACAGTCAGGTTTGTCTTGGCTGTGGATTATGTGTTGATGAATGCCCTGAAGGGGCTCTTTCTCTTAATATAGAATCTGATAAACTCCTGCCGCTTGATCTGGATATTGCCAGTGATTTTTTATTATGAAACGGTTCGAATGATTTCGGGTTGCAGGCGGAAAAGGCACTTTTATACAATCTCTTTTGGCGGAATTTTCATCATGGAATGATACTCTGTTTCGATCCTTTGATAAACGTTTATCCATGTATAAGCCTGAGTTGTTTTAGCAACAGCGGCATCACATAAATCAGATTTAATTGTGCATTGTGTAAGCATGTTAATCAAGGCTTCTGCGAGGGCATCAATAAGGACCGGTATATCCGCATGATAGGGTGAATCAATGGTTTTAAGTTTTGGAAGCTGAATCAGTTTTACAAAATCATTACTGACATTTTTAAGGATTTCTTTTGTTCCGGGGAGGGCAGTTGTTATTACTCTGCAACCGGAAGCCAGCGCCTCAAAAAGCACAAGGGGAAGCCCTTCAAAGAAAGACGGAAGAACAAAGATATGGCAGTCCCGCATGAGTTCAGCAAGTTTCTCCTGCTCAAGCGCGCCGCAAAGTGTAACGTGCTCCTTTACATTATCAGTCAGGTGAAGACATTTTTCAAACTCCCTGCCTGTACCTGAACCTGCGATATAGAGATGAAACGGAATTGGATTTTTCCTGATTTTCGCTATTGTCTGAAGAAGCCAGGGCACGCCTTTTGCCTCCGATAATTTTCCGGCAAAAAGGATTTTCACCGGTGATGGCGAAGGCTTTTGGGCGTAATAAAACCGTTTGTCATTATATCCGATACCGGCAACAGATATTTTCCCTTCCGGTATCGCGAGGGTCTCGCTTATCTCATTTTTTTGAATTTCACTGAGAGCAATTATTATGTCAGCTTTTCTGCAGTCATTGATAATGGGCTGTTTCAGATGGTGGCAATTTCCGAGTTGTCTGAGATCCGTCCCGTGGCAGCTGATTAAAAGCGGGATGCCCGGGAAGAGTTTACGTGCAACGCCAGACATAATCCAGAGATGGTTGCTGTGAATAATGTCCGGTTTGAAATCATTGACGGCTTTCGTAATTATAGCGCTGAAGGATGCTTTGTATGCCTCTATATTCGCTTCGTTCATATTAATAAAGCGTGTACTTTCATAGGGCATGACATCGCTCATTCCCGGAATCGCAAAGGGAAGGTCTTTTCCATTAAATTTAACATAATAACAATGGGACGGCGGCAGTTCAACGCTGATACTGTCATTTTCATCTACGCCTGCTACAAGTGCGCAGGTATGACCGGCTTCGGCGGCCTGTTTCATTATAGCCTGAACATAAAAACCGCTTCCGGTACTATCGGGGCGCTGGCTGAGCAGGTAGAGTATTTTCATTATTATAATCCTTAGGTTGACTATGTTGGTCTATATATAACAATAAATGCCTGTTAATCAAATAACATTTTCCTGTAAAGCCCTTCAAAGATTGACCCGTGATTAATTTTTTGATAAAATTAGTAATTATTTAAAGCTTGCCCGTATGTAGTTTTTTAATCCCATTAATTTCAAGATTAAGCGTACCAATCAATTTTTACCGGAGGATATCTGTTATGAAAAAAAGATTTTTTGTTATCTTTGCGATTTTAGTTTTAGGTAGCGTTTTTGCTGCAAACAGCTCTTTCTCAGGGATGACGCAGTTGACATTTGCCTGTGAAAACAAACAGGATTTTCCGACGGTTATGGGGGATTCCGATACAATCGATATGGCTAAACCCGGTATGGGAGTTGTTGCCATTAAAATGCTGGAAAAAAAACTTGGCATCAAAATCAAAATCATTCGTCTTCCCTGGAAAAGGTGCCTGCTTCATCTTGAACAGGGTAAGGTTGATGGCATTTTTACGGCAAGTTTTAAGGAAAAGAGAAAAGTGCATGGCCGTTTTCCCGAAAAGGATGGTAAGGTCGATGTTGATCGTCGCTATTCCTCAGCATCTTATTCATTATATAAGATGAAAGGTTCTAATGTCGGTTTTGACGGTGATAAATTTCTTAATATAACAGGCTCAGTTGGTGCACCAAGAGGCTATTCAATTGTTGATGATTTAAAAAAGAAAGGTCTGAAAATTGACGCCGGACCATCAACAGCAAAAGATTTTACCAAAATGATTAAAGGGCGACTCCAGGCCGTTGCAGCCCTTGAAATGACCGGTGACTTTTACTTGATGTCTAATAAGGAATTTAATGGTAAAATTGAAAAAGTAACACCGAATATCGTTATGAAGCCTTACTACTTCATGCTTTCGCATCAGCTCTATGCAACAGATAAAGGGTTATGCGAAAAAATATTTGATGAAATCGCAGTGATCAGGGAATCGGCAGATTATAAGATGAATCTTAAGGATTATTTATAAAAGGGTTTGCCGGTTAATCCTGTTTGTTTTTTTATAGTATTTTAATCCGTAACAATTTAGCGCAAACTCAGCGATAGATTGTTACGGGTTTTTTTTACCGAAGGTGAGGTGAATGCAGAAAGGCGATTGTTTTGATACCGGACTATCCGGGGTTTGAAACGATTTACTTTTAACGTACTCAATATCAAAAACCTGTTTTCTACCCTGTTATCTTCCTGATCAACCCCCTGCCTGCCATTCGTGCCGCCGTATCCAGATTAAGACGTTTAATATTTGTCCCCAGAATACCTTTGGTAAAGCGCGTCTTTTTGGAGTAATCAACCTTAACATCCAGAATGACCGGCTTGTTTTCTTTTGCAAGCTTAAAGGCTTCTTTGATAATTGCTTCAATATCATCGCCCCCGGTGAGTGATAAGTGTTCAACCCCGGTAGCTATGGCGATCCCCTTTGTATGCATTTCGCCAAGGACAGTGCATGTTTTTCTGTTATAAGGCACGCTCTGAGCCTGTGCAATCTGAGATAATTCACCATCACTGAAAATGATAAATACAACCCCCTGATTATAGTTGGCGGCTGTAACAAGTTCCAGGCCGGTCATCAGGAAAGCACCGTCACCGATGATGGCTGCAACCTGTTTCTCCGGATTAACCATTTTTGCTGCAATGGCAGCAGGAACTGCATAGCCCATGCAGTTGAAATCTGTCGGGGAAATAAATCCCCCTGGCGTGTGGATCGGAATCAGTTCGGCTGTTAAAAATGTATGGTTTCCGTCATCTGCAACGATGATTGCCTCATCATCAAGCTCAGATCTTAATGCTTTGAAAAATGCCCCGGGATTTACCCGCTTTTTTGAATTATGAAGGAGCCAGTCATCCAGATATCTTTTTTTATCTTTTGCAATTTGTTGTTCAAGTTCATCCGAGAGCCTTTTTTTTGTTCCGCCTGCTTTCAGTTTTTCAAGAATCAATTGAAGTGCAATGGCTGAGTCTCCGTTCAGGGCCAGTTTTGCTGGATAATTAGCATGGAATACCTTTGAATTGATATCGATATGTATGAGATTGTCAGGGACGTTCATGCCAAAACTACCGGTTGCAATTTCGCTGAATCGTGTGCCAACAGCCAGCAGACAATCGCAATCTTTAAATGCATTTTCCGAGGCCGGAACAGCATATGCTCCTATGCCCATTCCCGTATGAAGGGGGTGGTTGCCCGGAAAGGCACTGAGCCCCTGAAGAGTTGTTGCGACCGGCGCTCCCAGCAATTCTGCAAGCTCAGCAGAGATTTCAGCTGCATGAACGGCACCCCATCCTATAAATATCCCCGGTTTTTTTGCCTTTGACAGCATTCTCGCAGCACGATCAACGGCATCATTATTGAACCATACTGCCTGTTCCGGTTTTGAATATTCCGGCAGGTGGTCTATGTGTGCGGCATCTATCTGAATGTTAACAGGGACTTCAACAAAGACCGGACCGGGTTCGCCGCTGACGGCAAGGTCGTGGGCATGGAACAGTGTCGGAATAATCTGACTGTGCTGCCGAATTTTAAATGTTGCCTTGGTTATAGGCTCAAGAAGCTTATGCTGGTCCATATCATGAAGCTGATATTGAAATGCCGAATCGGATCTGACACCTCCGGAAATGACAAGCATGGGAATACCGTCAAGAGAAGCTTCACCGATACCGCTGGCTGCATGGGTAACGCCTGCAGCCGGAACAATAACGAGGGCCCCTGTGCTGTCGCTTGTCCGGCTGACAGCATCAGCCATAAAAGCCCCGGCTCCTTCATGGGTTACTAAAATCGGTTCTATCAGTTCAGAATTATTCAGTTCATCATATATTTCTGTATTATGTACGCCGGGGATACCGAATGTATGTGAAATACCAAGTTGTTCAAGTGCGTATCTTACAAGCCATGCTCCGGTCTTTTTCATGATAATCCCTCCCTCTGCTCAACATTGGTCTCTGGAGAATTCAATATAATTTTAATATAGGCATGATTTGTATAAATGAAAGAGGGGGCGTTTTTTTTTGCTTTCAATATGATGATGTTGTATACTGTTACAATAAATTCAACCCAAAAGTCAGATCCTTTTTCCCAATAAAAATACCTTTTTTTATTTAGTACACTCAGGATAATTATGGAAAATCGTTTTAAAACATTTTCAGGCTTTATCTTTCAGTTTGGTCAGCGAAAAAGCGTTCCGGAAACATTTGAAGATGAATTAATGCGTCAGTGCCATTCAATCACTCTTTTTTGCAGTTTTGTTGGTTTTTTCCTGTGGCTTCCGTATCTTCAGGTCGACGCGCTGAATCATCCTGAAGAAACTTTGTTGCCTTTTCTAAGATTAGGCGCGACGGCAGGCTCGTTTTTAGGTGGTGTTCTTTTATTTACACCTTTTTTTAAACCTGAAAAGCGGCATGGTTTTCTGTTGGTGTTTATGTATGCCTACCTGCTTATAGCGGTTGGGGTTATTACCGGGCTTTCGGGTGCCGATGCGCCATATATGGGCGGATATTGTGTTGTGATATTAGGTTCAATCATTGCGCCGCTTCCAAAGAAATATTCCCTGCCACTTATTTATACGTCAGCTCTGGTTTTTTTTAGTATCTGTTTTTTCAAAGGGATCAGGTTCGAAACCAGCTCTGAGCTATATAGCCTTACAGACCTTATTGTTATTTTGGGTGTGACAACGGGGTTTACATTTATTCTCAATCGTCTTCGCTATAAAAACTATATAAAGGCACGACAAACCGCTGATTATGCTGAAAGATTGGATAAAGCAATTGTCGAGGTGAAAACGTCCCATGAAAATATGTTAAGCAGTCTCAGGTATGCAAGTCTGATCCAGGTGTCAATGCTACCAAGCCCTGACAAAGCAGACTCCTGGTTTAAAGATAGCTTTATTCTCTGGGAGCCCCGGGAGATCGTTGGGGGTGATTTTTATTATATTGATGAAATTGATGACCATCTTGTGATTGCTGTCGTGGATTGTACCGGACATGGGGTGCCAGGTGCTTTGATGACAATGCTTGCCAGTGCGGAATTAAAGCGAATCGTTCGTGGTGAAAAATGCCTTAATCCGCCGGATATTTTAAATCAGCTTAATTTTAGAATAAAGGCAGCACTTCAACAGGATACTACTAAATCACTCTCTGATGACGGGCTCGATATCGGTATTTGTGTTGTTAAACCAAATAAAAACCGGCTTTTATTTGCAGGAGCCCGGCTTTCCCTTGTCTATACTGCTGATAATGAAATCCACACCATAAAAGGAGATCGTCAGAGTATCGGGTATATTTCAACGAAGAAGGCAAAGCCGTTTTCAGGTCACTCAATCCTGCTTGAGCCTCATATGAATTGTTATCTTTATACTGACGGTATAACCGATCAGCCGGGGGAAATATCGGGGAAAAGATTTGGGACAAAGGCCCTGAAACAGTTTCTACATGATCATGGTAATCTGCCATTCAGTACTCAGAAGGAAGAACTCTCAGCAACGATTGCAAATCATCAGGGTGAAAAACCGTCTGTGGATGATTTAACAATTATTGGTTTCAGGCTGGCAACGGATGATAAGAAATATTTAACACTTTGACTCAGTCTGCATTTTATTTGAGTAACAGAGCAAAGCGAAGCAATAACCGGCCAAACCGGGAACGTGCTAAACCGGCAAAGATGATGTTCCGTAAAAAGTCTTTAGACGGCTAATGATGATAGTCTCGTAAAAAGTTTCATATACAAGATTTAGTGCCTGGCCAGGCTTGAAGTAGTGCATATAGTACGTCAAAAGTATGGACAGGCACTAAAGCTTGTACCCCAAGGGCACTTGCTTCGCAGCGTAGATGGGACTTTTTACGACGCCATCAATGGTAATACTTTTCAAATATTTTATCATACTCTTTTGATTCTCTAATCTCTTTTATCTCTTCCCATAGTTTTATTGCGACTGCCTGATTGTTATCAAAAAAATCATGCGAGAAGATCAGATAGGAGGATTTAACCTTAAGGGGTGTTGTTATTTCTACGATATTATTGGATGCTTTTTTGTCATTAATTAGAAATGAATCTATCTGAGATTTTGAACCTGCAATCAGGTTAACCCTGCCAAGGAGTAACTTTTTAATATTGGCAAAAGAATCCTGAGCCGTATCAACCGGCAGACCTCTTTTTTTTAAATCTTTTTCAACACTGTATCCCAGAACAACGCCAATTTTACCTGTCAGGCCGACCAGGTTGGTGCCGTCCCATTGAATGCTGCTGTTCTTCATTTTATAAAAAGCATAATGGACGGTTACAAGTCTGAGAGACTCATCCAGAGTATTCGTAGCTGTCTTTGGGTAAACGCCGACTGTCTCCCGTTCAGGTTTATAGCTTGCATTGAACGTTCCGTCTATCTGATTCCGTCCGAGGGAATAAAGGCAACGTTTCCATGGCATTCGTTTCCATCGGACAGTAATCCCGAGATGCTTTGCTGCCAGTGCTACCACTTCAACCGATGCACCGGGTTTGTTCTGAAGGGGGTGGCTACTATTTCCCATATAGTATGGAAATGATTCCTTATCTTCAAATGCAAGTGTGATCACGTTTTTTTCAGCAATGCTTTCTGATGCAAAACTGAAGGCAATCAGTATAATGACTATAATAAACAGAACGCTTTTTTTCATTAATTTCTCCTAAGGGATGTGAATCGTTTCTGATCGATGGCTCAATTCATATCTCCTCATCAGGGTATCTTTTTTTCAAACAATCCTCACAGATGCTGTGGCTGAGTTCTACCTCAGAATGTTTGCTGATATAATGCTCGATCTGATTCCAGTAACCGGAATCATCTCTGATTTTTTTACAATCCATACAGATGGGTAAAAGGCCGGTGAGTTCTTTTATTGTGCTCGTTGCTTTTTCAAGCTCACCAATCCTGTTTGCGTCTAGCTCAATAATACCTGGTATCCATTTCCAGATACCGGCAGCGAGCAGAGTAAATCCTGCAAGGTAGCCGACAATTTTTTCAATGAAAGACTGATACTCAGTATCGCCGATAATGATAAATCTGTTGAGGCTTTCAAAATTATCAGTGATATCAACCGCCATGCCAAAAAAAATAAGGACAAAACCCATAAGGATATAATTCCATCCTTTGATTGTTTTTACATTTTTAATCCGCCGGTTTGAAATCAGAAAGAGGACGATCATTCCAACGACAAAGGTTCGAAGTATTTCAATGATGATATCGGTCATGGGCATCCTGTGATGGTAGTTGACAGAATTTGAAACGGTTTCCGAATTATCGGGCATCCTTGAAAATCAGCATGGTTTAATAGTACATCAGCAGTTCGTCAGGGTTAGTTTAGTAACAGGTTTGATTTACAATACATAAAAGGTATCATCTTAATGTGATTTTTTCAAGGATTGAGACGAAATCGTCGATCCCGTGTTTTACTTTGATTCAGCAAATCAAACCACCTTACTCAATCGTGAATGTTTTAATAATTAACGCAAATCCAGGAGCTACTTTATCAGATTCAGCTTCCTGAGTATTCGTGAGAAGAAAAGCCACCTGATTATCTTTTTCCAATCTGTAATACTCTGCTATCTGCGGGATGTTAAAGCTCAAAATCTTAAATGAATATTTTTCAATCAAGCCTTCAGTCTGAAGGTTGTTTTTCTTATCCTTAATATCTTTAATGTTAACGACAATCCGTTTAACAACAGGCATTTCTTTTTTTATACGTTTAGAAAACCATTTTACGTATTTTTTCAGGGGAAGATCTATTTGCCGAGGGTAGATTTGAATTGAAACATATGCATTTCCGGGACTTGTTATCATAAAAAATCGGACCCCGTTTTTTGAGTTATCGGCAGTAATCTCCCAGTTTCCGGGGTATGAAAAAACAATCCCGTCTTCATTGTATGTGAGTGGGGTGGATATATCTGCTTTTTTTTCACAGGAAGTGATGAGCAGAATCGAACATATAACGCAGAATCTTATTAAATGTTTCATATAATCGTTCCTTTATTCTGGTTTTTATAAAGCTTGATGCATTCGTAAAAAGTAATAAGATGGCTAAGGAAAAGGGCCCAGGTACTAAAGCGCAGTAGATGGGGCTTTTTACGACGCCATCAAAGCTTTTACAAAGACTACTGCACCAGCATTTTAAAAGCATCATATGAGATGTTTCGTCCGGTAACAATAGAGGCAATCTTTTTCCCGGATAACCGATCTGCCCTTTTTATTACAGCAGCATAAATACACCCTTCTATCATATTTTCAAGCTTTCTGACAATGGCAGGCAAATTTTGCCCCAATCAAGAAAATATTACCTTTTTCGAAGACTGGTCAGGGAAGGTAAAATACCATTTTAAAGTGCATTTGACGTTTGGTATAGTCTTTGCTCTTACTGATTGGGATAATCCGATATTTGTTTCAGTGGAAAAATGTTCAATTTTGATCGAGTTCAAGGCAAACAGAAATTTTAACCACAGGAATACTTGTAGTATTTCGAGGAATAAAATTTTTGTTTAACGACGAAATCGTTTAAAAGGGCCTTTTTTCTAAGATAACTATAAAGGAGGTGATACAAATGATTAATGGCATTGGCGGCATGATGGGGGCTTCGCAGATGTATTCGGCGCAACAGACGAAGAACCCCTTCGACAAGATGGATGGAAACGATAATGATGACTGAGATTTTTATATGCCTGCCACTGCAGAAGTGGCGGGCATAATTGTTTTTAAACCGCTTGCTCCGGGTGTTGTCTAAAGTTAAATATTGCCAACGAATTAAGGTAGATAAATCAATTTTTTATTGATAATCTTTAATACATCAAGCTTGCGGTTTTTTGATTCCGGCAAGACAATATATTTTTCCAGTTTGTTGTTGGCATATACAAAAATCTTAACTTCATTGGAATTGTTTTTTCCGGGAAAAGGCGTTTCATTTGAATAGTTATGAACAAAAAGCCGGTATTCCGCCTGAGGATCAATTTTGTCGAGCGTAATTGTTTCAGGGCCAAATCCATCAATATCGTCCCTGTCGAGTTTTGCAAGATTCGGAATATTGATTTTATCCCGGTATGAAATATGAAAACCATCTTTTTTAACAAGATGCAAGTCAAGATCCTTTGGTGCTTCGCCCCATTGGAGAACAAATCTTACCTTATCCAGTGGCAGCTCTTTAGACAGCAAAAAACGCTGTTGCCAAAGTGTTCCGCTCAGGACGGGCAACTTGAGTTTTATCGGAATATAACCTTTCTTTTTGACAATACAGTATAAGATGCCATCGTCAATATTT
>JQIA01000880.1_pt1 | contig 15861 bp, 12 predicted proteins | sample 811431 | NCBI WGS metagenome assembly JQIA01 (sample SAMN02998118, study PRJNA258478) | marine sediment metagenome | biome: marine; feature: seafloor; material: sediment; isolation source: oil-polluted sediment collected from 3 locations (0.5 km, 0.7 km and 0.9 km)... | place: USA: Gulf of Mexico ... | reverse complement strand
AATTGAATGTTTTTTATATGTATATTCATAGTATGTTTATAGACTAATATTTTAGTTGTAAAATACGGCGTGCACCATTTAATACTATTAAACCAATCACAAGACCAATTACTAAATCAGGATAACGAGAACCTGTTATAGCAACGAGAAATCCTGCTAAAATTACACCAAGGTTTGCGATGACATCATTAGCTGAAAAAATCCAACTCGCTTTCATATGGGCACCACCTTCTTTATTTTTGAATATTAATATCAAACAAGTGACATTAGCTATCAAGGCAAGAAGTCCAAAACCCATCATCAACGATGAAACTGGATCGCTACCGAACATAAATCGTCTTATCACTTCGCTTAAAGCACCAAATGCTAAAATGACCTGTAGCCATCCAGATAAATGAGCTGCTTTTAGCTTCTTTTTAACACTTTGACTAACAGCGAAAAGTGCGACTCCATAAACTGCAGCATCTGCAAACATATCTAGTGAATCGGCAATCAGTCCAGCTGATTGTGCTATCCAACCTACTGTAATTTCGATAAAAAACATTATTCCATTAATAGCAAGTAACCACTTAAGGACATTCATCTCTTGAGATTCTGTCTGTTTTGCTTTTATTTGAGCATCCGCACTTTCTTTTTCACAAGTTTTTTTTGTCAGTTCTAACTCGGCTCCAAATTTTAATGATTTAAGTTTGACCTTTATTTCATCCAAATTATCATCATGAAAAACTTTAACTTTTCTGTTAGGAATATCAAATTGCAAACCCACACAAGGATTCAAGCTTTCAAGTGTTAAACGAATGAGTTGTTCCTCAGATGGACAATCCATTTTAGGAACTAAAAATATACTTGTGAATTTTCTATCAAAATTATCCGTAACAATGGTGTTAACGTTTGATAATTCAGAAGATGTGTTTGTACATTCTTTATTACAACTATTGGTCATTAAAAAAACCTTGCTTAATCTGTTAAGAAGAGTTTAAACTATATACTAACTATAGAGTCAACAATATGAGCAACAAAAATGAGAATTGGTGAATTAGCAAAAATAACAGGGTGCTCTGTTCAATCGATCAGGTTTTACGAAAGAGAACACTTATTGAGTGCACCCTTGCGCAGTGATGGAAACTATCGTGTATTTAGTCAATCAAATTTAGAGCAGTTAATTTTTATTAAACACTGCAGAAACTTAGATATTACTCTTTTGGAAATCAAGCATTTGCTCGAATTAAAACAATCACCTGAAACGCAATGTAATGAGGTCAATAATTTAATAGATGAGCATATTAATCAGATCAATATACGTATGTTAGAGCTTAATAAACTAAAAGAGTCATTAGGTAATTTACGTGAAAAATGTAGTGCTGACCGTTCAGTTAAAGAATGTGGAATTTTGAATGATTTATTGACTCAAAAACCCATTAAATAATGTAATACTTTGTTATTACTAACTACCTGCAATTTCATTTTGTTTTGATCCAAATTTCATTATAAACCAACCTTTTGAAATCATAGCAATTGACAGAAGTAGTATAAATAATTGAACTCCGACTCCCTGCCATGTGGAATTAATTCCAAGCCAATCGATTTGAAAACTAACTGGCAATGCTGATATGTTAATCACAGCTGCTTCTTGTAGTGCAGAAATTGCTTTTCCAGCCAATATAAAGGAAAGAATTAGCAGTATGATTGTTGTGGATGAAAAAAATCGACCTATAGGTAACTTGACCGAGTATCGAATCATTAACCAGGCAATTAACATCAAAATTAATACTGCAAATCCAAAACCACCCACAAGATATAGTTCTTGTGAAGAAGATGCTTGGGTTAATAACGATTGATAAAATAAAACAGTTTCGAAAACTTCACGATAAACAGCAATAAAAGCTAGCCCAGTAATACCCCATAATGTACCAGTTTTTAGACTGCGATCAATATTCTTTTGAATATATTGCTGCCATTGATTAGCATTTGTTTTACTGTGCATCCAAAACCCTACATAAAACAAAATAACAGCTGCCAACATAGCTGCAACACCTTCCATTATTTCACGGCTTGCGCCACTAATCGTTATAAGGTGTTGTGCTATCACCCATGTTACTATCCCAGCTATTAATGCAGCACTCCATCCAAAATGGACGTATTTAATAGCTTCCTTTTTACTGGAACGATTCAGAATAGTTAGAAGTACAATTATTACTAATAAAGCTTCTAATCCTTCTCTCAATAGGATAATAAAACTTGCACTAAATAAAGTTGCATTTGACATGGAAGATTTTGTTAATAATAAATGTGCCTCATCTAATAATAATGAAACTTCTGACACTGATTGGTTAACCTTGTTTGCATTAGCTTGATCATTAAATAATTGTCGTAAATTTAAGAGCTTAGATTCAATGTTTTTTCGAAGCACTTTATCATGAGCATCTAGATTGTTTTCAACCAATTCAAATCCATCTAAATAGGCACTGACTGCTAATCGCTTGGCTTTTACGAAATCCTTACTTTGGTAGGCAACTAAAGCTTTATCTAGTTGATTACGTGTAATCATGAGTGGTTGTTTTTCAGGTTGCGAAAATAATGATGTGGGATCTGATCTTACTTGTTCGATAGTCTCATGCAGATTCTCTGGCAGACTGCGATTTAACTCATTTGGACTATACATAACTATACTTTCTAATGATAAACCTTTTGGAGATACAACTGGATCAGCACTTTTATTTGGAAGTGATTTAAATCCAAGGCTACCAACGTAAAAAGCAAGAGACCAACGTTGCTTTGGATTCAATTGATTAAATGCAGGCATGGCTGTACCATCAAGTCCTCCAGATATAACATCATAAAGACCTAAAATTGATCGGTTTAGAGCCCGCTCATGATCAGTAAAATCAGTTGGTTCAGGAACTAGCTGTTTAGCGAGTACTCCATCTCCTTGTCCTTTTATGCCATGACAACTTGAACAATCATTTTGAAATAACGTTTTGACCTCATAAGAAGGTAATAAAGATTTAGGCAGTGATAATTGGGGAGAGTTATCTAATAACAATGTTTTTAATTCTGTGGTCAAGGCTTGAATGTTTTTACTTGACTGCTTTTTTTCAACTGCGTTTTTAAGTGAGTTTGATAATCCCACAATTTCCTGCTCATCACCCATAATGGTTGTACTCTTTTCGACAATAATAGTAGAGAACTCCAACATTTCTTGAAATTCTCCATTATCGATGACCTTTCCATTATCGACAGCTGAAGAGTAGTCTACTCCTATGTATTCTGTTAGTTGTAATAACTGACGTAAATCTTCTGTTTGAGTACTTGCTGAAACATAGTGAACAGTGAATAAGCTCATTACGTAGATAAGTTTTAATAATATCTTTTGAAAAGAGTTCTTTGTTGTGTTTTTATTCAAGTCTTGTTTCTGATACATAATGGTAATTGGTAGCCTAAATCATTTAATTTTAATTGAGAATGATTCTCATTATAAACTATGTAGCAAGTATAGAGTCAAGAATTTAGAACCCAATTGGTAACTAATAATAGGTTTTTAGGATAGAGTTGTTTTTATTCATTCGTATTGAATGTCCCTTATATATTTCTTATTTGAGAAACATTCCGATTTATTAAATGCCTAATTAAATGCTCATATAGCCATTTCTTTATACCAGATAGGTTTGTTCCAACTTTAGAATAAAAATCATCTGGTGAATCATAGACACCGTAATCATCATGAATGCCTTCTTTTTGAATATAGGTATCTTTTCCTATCCACTCAATTTGAGGATCTGAAATACACTTAGTTGCCACTCCATATCCACAAAAAGATCCTTGTTCGTTCGGGAATTTTGCTTTGATTGCATTCAAGTAAGCTTTATCAAGGATAAAACCTTCTAAGTTAATCCATTGTCCTTTATGGTAAACCTCTACCCAGCTATGAATGATGTATTTAGGAGCCAACCAAAACACATAACTTGGAATGGCACCTTTTTGAAGCTTTTGGTCTATCGTAAAACCATGAAATCGGCAAGAAATACCAAGAGCTCGAAGTAATGCCATCAATAGATTTCCTTTAGTATTACATTGACCGTAACCATCAGAAAGAACTTGGCTTGCCGATATATCATCGCTTTTGTTGTACCCAAATAACACTTCATCACGCACATATTCATAGCTTACACCAATCTTTTCATATTCATTCAATTTTCCCCATCCTCGGGTTTTAATCAAGTTTTGAATAATTGGTGATTCATAATCCACAATTTGAGTACTGTGAGTATAATAATTAGTAGTGATTTCAGTTTCATTTTCTTTTTTATTCAATTCGTTGGTTAACATAATATCTCTCGATTACCTGTTAAATGCAATCTTAATGCCTATAGTAACTATAGAGTCAAGATAGTATTTAAATAAAATTAATAAGGGCGATAATTAAAAGCAAGCGACCAAAAAGATAGCTTGCATTTATCAAATTTACCATTCCATTTTTTGTAACCTGACAGCATTTAGGATGGCCAACAATGCAACTCCAACATCAGCAAAAACAGCCTCCCATAAAGTTGCCATGCCAGCAGCTCCTAGGATTAGAACAATAATCTTAACTCCAAAAGCTAAAGTGATATTTTGCCAAATGACTTTTTGGGTAGAATGACTAATTTTGTAGGCAGTAATAAACTTAGATGGTTGGTCAGTCTGAATGATCATATCAGCAGTTTCTATTGCCACATCACTACCCATGGCACCCATGGCAATACCTAAATGACTGGTTGCAAGTACTGGTGCATCATTAATTCCATCCCCCATAAAAGCAATAACTTTGTTGGGGTCTTGTTTTAATTCTTCTACATAGTTGAGTTTTTCCTCAGGTAGCAAGCCTCCTTGAGCCTCGTCTATATTAAGTTCACTGGCAATTTTTTGGGTAATAGAGTTTTTATCACCTGAGAGCATAACAATTTCATTAATACCAATTTTTTTAATTCCTGAAATTGTAGAAAGCGCATCTTCTTTCATCTCATCAGCTATGGTTACATAACCAGCATAATGATTGTCAATGGCAACTAATACAATACTGTCAACAATATCGTTTATTTCATTTGGGACACTCACTCCAAATTGATTTAATAATTTAATGTTTCCTGCTAATATTTCCTGATTATTAATTGTTCCTTTGAGACCTTTTCCAGCAATCTCTTGAATTTCAGAAACTTGTGGTAATTTATTTTGCAATTTATATTGCATAATGGCTTTAGCAATAGGATGGGTCGAAGTTTTTTCAATTGCTAATAGCTTTGTCATGAAACCATTTTCGGAAATTTCTATTGCTAAGTTAATTTCCTTAATTTTAAAAGTCCCCTTCGTAACAGTGCCTGTTTTGTCCATGACAAGAGTATTAACCTTGGTTAAAATGTCCATATAAGTAGCCCCTTTGAATAGAATACCATTTCTGGATGCAGCTCCAAGACCACCAAAATAACCTAAAGGGATTGAGATAACTAATGCGCAAGGGCATGAAATAACCAAAAATATTAAAGCCCTATATAACCAATCATAAAATATATAATTTTCAACAATAAAAATAGGAAGAATACTAATTGCAATGGCTAGATAAACTACCACAGGTGTATAAATCTTAGCTAATCGGCGAATAAGTAACTCTGTTTTAGCCTTCTTTGCTGTCGCATTTTGTACCAAGTCCAATATTTTTGCCACAGAAGAATCATTGAATAATTTCTCAACTTTAATTTCTATAACACCTTCAAGGTTAATTGAACCGGCTAAGACTTTTTCACTTGTCAATAAACTTTGAGGTTTACTTTCACCAGTTAAGGCAGCAGTATTAAGGCTAGCTTTTGAGGATAGCAATGTTCCATCTAATGGAATTTTTTCACCTACTTTAACTTGAATTTTATCACCAACTATTACGGTTTCTGGATTGACAGTAACAAATTCTCCGTCACGAAATACATTGGCTGTTTTTGGACGGACATCCAGTAATGCTGTAATATTATCTTTTGCGCGTTTAACAGCTGCATTTTGGAACAACTCACCCACTGCATAAAATAACATTACCGCGACCCCTTCAGGATATTGACCAATGGCAATAGCCCCAATTGTGGCAATACTCATTAAAAAGAATTCAGTAAAAACTTCTTTCTTTCTTAACGATTTAATTGATTCTTTTATCACAGGAACAGCTACGGGTAAATAGGCCGCTAGATACCATGAAATTAAAACCCAGCCTTTAAAAAAACTGGGTTTTAGTACAAATTCCAATGTTAATCCAGATAATAACAAGACCAGAGAAATAGTGGCAGGTATGTAACTGCCGCCACCTTCATCATGATTATGCGTGTGATCATTCGAATGTTCATTAATTTCTTCATTTCTAGAACGATGAATTTTCTCATCGTCATTGTGTAAATGATTATTATTAGACATTATTATTCTCCGACTTAAGTATGTTGTTGTATCTGTTTGATTTTGCCTTTAGAGAACCAAGCAAATAAAACAGGTAAAACAAATAATGTTAAGAATGTGGCTGTTACTAGGCCACCAACTATAACAGTTGCCAAAGGACGTTGAATTTCAGCACCAATTCCATCAGACATTATCATGGGAATTAATCCAAGAGCAGCAACAATGGCGGTCATTAATACTGGCCTTAATCTTGAAACAGCACCTTCATATATGGCTTTTTTTAATGATTCTCTGGTTTTTTCAAGACGTAGGTTAATGGCTTCAACCATAACTACACCATTGAGCACAGCAACGCCAAATAGGGTAATAAAACCAATTGAGCTCGGAACCGATAAATATTGCCCAGAGATCCATAATGAAAAGATACCACCAATCATGGCTAAAGGTAAATTAATCAATATTAATACAGCTTGACCAACTGAGCCAAAAGCAAAATACAATAAAAGAGCAATTAAACCAATGGACAAAGGCACCAAAATGGCTAGTCGCTTTTGTGCCCGTTGTTGGTTTTCAAATTGACCACCAATATCAATTGTATAACCAGTTGGCAATTCCACTTGTTCTGCAATGGCTATTCGAATGTCTTTAACCACAGAACCCATATCCCGATCTTGAACATTAGCCTGAATAACCACACGACGTTGAACATCATCACGGCGGACTTGTGGGGGACCTGATTCAATGCTAATATCTGCCACATCACCCAATCGTACCCAAGCACCTGTGGGAGATTGTAATCTGAGTTCAGCAATTGCAAATTGGTCTTTACGGAATTTATCACCCAAACGTACATAGATATCGTAACGTTCGTTACCATTGATTATTTGTCCTGCTTCGCTGCCACCTATACCATCGCGAACAACTGACATTAAATCACCAACAGATAGGCCATATCGAGACAATTGTCTGCGATTGGGTTTAACCACCAATTGAGATTCCCCTGCGATTTGTTCCATGGCAACATCACGAGCTCCTGTGACTGTTTGTACAGCACTGACTATTTCTTGACCTTTGCTAGAAAGTACACCAAGGTCTGCACCGAATAGTTTTATGGCTAACTGTGCTTTAACACCAGATAATAGTTCATCAACTCGTGTAGCAATGGGTTGAGAGAAGTTCAATAATAAACCCGGGATTTTCTCCAGCTTCTCTTCCATCTGCAATTGAAGATCTTTGCGGTTGTTTGCAGTTGTCCATTGACTGACAGGTTTTAGTCCAATATAAATCTCAATATTGCTCACTGGTTCAGGATCACCACCAATTTCTGCCCGACCGATTCGACTCATGGCATAAGTGGCTTCAGGAAACTCCATTATCATGGCTTCTAATTTTGGAGCAATATCAAGGGCAGTTTCTAAACTAGCAGAAGGTGCTAATGTGGCACGTAGATTAATCGTACCTTCTTCTAATTCTGGTACAAATTCTGTACCTAAACGAGACAACAATAGCAAAGATGACAGTAACAGTAATGAAGCAATAGCAATGACGACAACTTTTAGATTCATGGCCTTTTCTAATGTAAATCTGTAAGCTTTCTCCAAAACTTTCACAATTGGGCTCGTTCTTGCTTTCACACCTTTTTGAAAAAAATAGCTCGCCAAGGCTGGAACCACAATTAAAGAAACCATCAATGAAGCTGCCATAGCAATCATAATACTCACAGCCATAGGTTGGAATAACTTACCTTCAACACCTTCTAAACTGAATAATGGGGCAAAGACAACCATAATAATAGTGACTGCATAAAACACAGGCTTTGCCACTTCGCGAGCTGCTAATTGGATACGTAGTGCAACATTGGTATTGTTGATGGGTTGAGTTGACTCTATGTCATCTTCAGTTGCCATTTCTGCTCTGTCTTTGTCATGATAAGCATCAGGGTGGGATAAATGTTTGAAGATGTTTTCCATCATAACAACCGCTCCATCTACCATCATGCCTATTGCAACTGCTAACCCGCCTAATGACATAAGGTTAGCTGATAAGCCATTATAAGACATCACAGTTAATGCCATACCTACAGATAAAGGTATTGAAATTAAGACTAATATAACTGAACGAATATTCAACAAAAACAACACCAAAACAATCACGATAAAGATAAAAGCTTCAATTAAAGCTTTTGAAACGGTTGTTACTGCTTTTTCTATTAAATCTGCTTGATCATATATTTGTTCAAAAGTTACGCCTTTAGGCAGGGCTTGTTGAATCAATGGTATACGATCTTTTATGCCATCAATGGTGACTTTGGTGTTTGCTCCCATACGTTTTAAAATAATACCAGAAACCACTTCCCCAATGTACTGCGAACCATTGTTTTCAGTGCGTTGGGTCATAGTTACAGCACCTTGACGAATTTCACTACCAAACTCAACTGTTGATACATCAGCTACAGTAACAACAGTACCATCAATTGTTTTCAAAGGCACTTGTCTTAATTCTGCTAATCCATCTTCACCATTACTTAACCAGCCGACTCCACGAATCACCAATTGCTCTTGGCCACGATTCATATACCAACCACCTGCATTGGCGTTATTGTCTTCTAAAGCTTCAATAACATTAGCTTGTGACAATTTATAAGCTAAAAGACGGGATGGTTTAAGGTTTACTTGGTATTGTTTGACTTGACCACCAAAGGATAAAACATCGGTGATACCATCAACTGGCATAAGGATTAATTTCACCACCCAATCATTTAAACTTCTTAAAGCCATAATATCCATACCTGAGTCTTTGTCAGCTTTTAGATAATATTGATAAACTTGACCTAATCCAGAAGTATTGGGGCCAATTTCAGGTGTACCTACACCTTCAGGAATGAGTTCTTTGGCTGATTGTAATCGTTCAAAGACTAATTGCCTGGCAAAATAAATATCTGTGCCTTCTTTAAAAACCACAGTAATTCCCGATAAACCTGTTTTGGAAATGGAACGCACTTCCTCTACATCAGGCAATGCATACATGACTGCCTCAATGGGAAAAGTGATGAGTTGTTCAACTTCTTCTGATGCCAGTCCAGGGGCTTCGGTATTAATCGAAACTTGAATATTCGTGACATCAGGGAAAGCATCTAAGTTTAATCGAGGAATGAATAAAGCTGCAGCAGCAATCATACCAATCAGTGCTAAGACTACTAATAGTCGATTCTTGACCGACCAATCTATAATTTTATTTAACATAGTAATCTATCCTTAATGACCATGCGGATCAAATCCGCCTTTAGCAATTTCAGAGGCAACAAAAAATGCACCAACTGTGACAACTTTAGTGCCTGCTTCTAAACCAAATATTTCTCGATATTCACCCATTATCCGACCTAGTTCAACCTCATGTGAGGTGAATTGGTTATCTTCAGACTCAATAAATACAGCCCAATCACCATCAGCACTACGCATAATTGCAGTTTCAGGTACTACCAAAACAGCTGATCTGGTTGACATAGAAAAATAGACATCGGCAAATTCACCAGGGTGTAAACTGTCTTCAGGATTATCTACTAATAGTCGGATAACACGAGTACGGGTTGTTTCATCAATAATATGTGCTTCTTGTGAAACTTTAGCTGGATAAAATCGATTACCAACTTTGACTTGTGCCAAAGTTCCAATTGGCAAATCTAATTGTACAGAGGCTTGGATTCTTGCAACTACCCACAATTGTGATTCGTCACTTAATAACATCAAAGCATGACCAGCTTCAACACGTTGACCTTGTTGAAATTCATCTGTTAATATAGCACCATCGATATTTGCAGTTAATGTGTATTCACCTAATGGAATAGTAGTATCTTCAATGTCTTGTTGAGATAAACCAAAGGCTAATAAACGCGCTTTCGCTAACTCATAATCATTTTGTGCTTTAACAAATCGATTGGCTCCAACAGCTTTGCGCCCCAATTGTTTGACTCTTTTCCATTCAGCACTTGTAACTATCATACTAGTTTTGGCTTCAGCTACAGATTCACTAAACAATGTAACTAATTTATCACCTTTTTCTACATGATCACCCAACGCTTTGTGTCGCTTCATTACCACCGAATCCACACGTGGAGAAACCAAATAACTGGTATAACCATTGGCTTGGATTTCACCTGGGGCATAAATGTTATACTCAAGGTTGCGCGCTTTTAAGGCTTTAACTTCGATGTTAACTAAATCTTGTTGTTCTTGACTAAGAGAAATACCACTGCTTTCTTCATTGTGTTCATCTCCATGATCGTCATCATGTCCGCCTTCTGAGCTTTCTTCATGTTGTTCATGTTCTTGTTCAGCATAAGCTGGGGTTGTTATGCTTAAAGACAGCCCTAATATGCTTAGTAGTATTAATTTTATAAATGTGTTCATTTGGAATCTCCATTTGATTGGCTGATTTTAAGTTGGGCAGTATCGTGTAATAATTGGATGATTGATAAATTGTATTCTTGCTCCAATTCGATGCCTGCAATCAAGCCTTCGGTTCTTTGTTGTAAAGTAAGTAAATATTCAGAAGTACTGATATCGCCTATATTCCATTGTTTATGTAATAAGTTTTCACTGTTCTCGCCACGTCCCTGCATAAGAGTTTGCCATTTCAGAAATCTTTTTCTGTATTCTTTAACAGCGGACTGACTGGCTTTTATAGAAAATAATTGTGCTCTACGAACTGCATGTACATTGGCTTCTGCGGCCATAGCAAATTGATTGGCCGCTTTGTATTGCAAGCTAAAATTATTGCGAACATACAATGGCATTGAAAAAGACAAGGATAGGACATTATCACTGCCTAATTTACCAGCTTCTAAACCAAAATTCGGATCAGCTTTCTTGTTTTTCTTTGCTAGTTCGGTCTCTAGTATAGCTATTTCCCATTGAGACTTGGCTTCTAGTACAGATGGGTGATTGTCAATAAAATCACCAGGGTTCATATCAAGAAAAATGCTATCTTGCAACTGAGAAGTGCTGAATGTGTTATTCTTCCAATCAGGCAATAACTCCCTAATTTGTGATTCTATTCGGCGCATTTCTACCTGAATCTTTGCAGTTTGACCAAAGCGTTGGGATAAGCTTAAATAAGCAAGTTCAGCATCTAATTGGCCTAAATCTCCACTTTGTGTGCGTTTTTTTACGATTTCCAACAAATCTTCTAATTGTTTTTCTTGTTGAATAAACATATCAGATTGTTTTTTAATGGCTTGCCAACTAATTAATGACTTGAGTGCTTGTGCCATTTTATTTTGTAGCAAAAACTCGTAGTTATTTTGTGCTGCAATTCGAGAAAAAATAGCTTGTTGCTTTCTAGAACCTCGCTTATTGGTTATATCGAATGTTTGATTTATCCCTAATGAATAAGTTTTGTCAGAACCTTCTTTACCAAAATCAGAAGATATTTCTGGATTATAAAGAGCTTTCTCAAGGGAGTCTGCATGAAACATACTTCCACTCAAAGCTTGTTTAGCAGCTAAGATTTGCGGGTGTTTTGCAATTTGATTTGACAACCATATTGAATCTATGTCAGTTTCTTTTGCAATAACTGAATCAGATAAAGTTAATACTATTAGACAGACATATACGATATATCTGTATTTTTGTTTATACATGTTATTTCCTATTAATAAATTTTTATTTTCTACTAAACAAATAATTGTTTAGCGGCTTGAATCTTTAAAATTTATACAATAGGGGGGCGTAAGGCAGGCGAGGTTGAACGGGAGTTATATTGAAAATTGCTTGTTAAATGAGTAGTATCATCTAAATACGTAAACTGATTTTTCTGTTGATTATCTAAATAATGACAAGCGACACCATGGCAATGACAACAATGGTGACAATCATATGAAGTGGCACTATCTGTAATAGGTGAGATATCAGGAGACTTCTCAAAGTATTCATTATCATAATCATGATCAACAATATCGATATGATCGAATTCTAAATGTTCTTGACCAGCTTGATGAGATTGGTGTAAATCTGCCACAGCCATAGTTGATTGCAATGCAATCAGAACTAATAATATATGCAGTAGATTTATTTTCATTTTATAAGTATATAATGTATAGTCGTCAATGTTAACAAAGCAAGACAAAGTTGTCCATTATAGACACTGGCTTTTCATTATTGTTCAAATCTTTAGAGTTATTTTACTTTTGACTCTATGATGAAATAGATGAAATGGATGAAATTACCATAATATATTATTATAACTGATATATTGTTTTTTTTTCTTAATAGTTAATATGGTATTCACGCGCTTTTCTAAATGAGAATTTTATTCCTCTGTAATATTCACAATATCATTTATTACATCTATGCACTTAGCATTATCCCATAGCCAAGGATGATGGCCTGAGTTTTCTAAAACACTTAATTTAATAGAATCATGTTTTTGCACTAAGTTAGCTACAGCATTGTATGGTGCAGTATCATCATCCAAAGAATGGATGCATTTTATGAAAACATCAGGATTAATTAAGTCGATATTGTCATAAATTGATTGATTATATATTACATTCCATAATGATGTTGTTGAAGACAGAAAATTATGTTTCACTAAATCTTCTAACACTTCTTTCGGATAATTATCTAAAAATCTAAATATTAACTTTCTTGCAATAAATCTTGTTAGCAGACAAGTTATAGCTGCAATAACCATATTAGTCATTAGCCAACCACTTGGTTTTCGCCTCATCCATTTATAAGCATCTTTCTCTTTCTCAAAGACTGGTAAGCTAATTAATATAAGTGCTTTTACATTAATATTATATTTTTGAATATAAGCTAAGCAAAGAGCTGCTCCCAATGAATGACCAATTAAAATATCTGGTTCAAAATTTTTCAGTATATTATTAAGTGCTTCCAGGTGTTTTTCTTGAGTATAATTTTGCCATGGCATTGGAGACTCTCCAAAACCAAATAAATCAATCAACACTACATGGTAATTTTTAGTGATTTTCTCTAGTCCCGAATTCCAATATCTTAAAGTACCGCCTAGTCCATGAAGAAAAACTAAAGTTTTATTTTCTGGGTTTCCTAATTCAATAAAGTTTAATGGCTTATTCATTTAAATAAAGAATAGAGGGTTAACGAGTAACCCCCTATTAGTTCCTATTATTACTGCTTAAAGGTATTCTTCATATATTTTACAACAGCTTTAACATTTTCAGTGGTTAATTTAGAATTCCCACCTTTTGGAGGCATTGCCATAGGTGACCCAGGTGTTTTAAACCCTTCCACTATATGTTTAACCAATACTTCATCGCTTTGAGATAAAGGATTATCATTACTAGTGAAATCTGGAGATCCTGGTACTGTACCAACACCATTGCCTCCATGACAAGCTATACATGTTTGCATATATACTTGCTCACCAGTTAGACCACTAGACTTTTCTACTGAAGCAACTGTCTTTGTAACAACAATCTTTGGAGCTTTATTATTCGATTCTTGTAGGAATGTCAGAATATCTCTTGTTTGTTGCCCTGTTAGACCAGCTCTTACCCTCATATGAAATGCTGTAGTGACCCATTGGTCGTCTCTTAAGTCTTGTGGATCCCTCATGTTGTGACATCTTGCACATGTTTCTGACCATGCTTTAGCCCCTTTTGCAAAATCACCTTTTTCAGGGTAGCTTTGGGCATTGATTGATGTTAGATAGAATAAAGAAACTAATATTGCTACTAATTTAATTACATTACGTCTATGTTTTGAAATGTTTTTCATTATAATTCTCCTTTAAAATCCATAGGCTAGTTGAAGCAACCAACGGTTTTCATCTGTTAATGCACCAGATAAACCATCATTAAACTCATAAGTGGCTTTACCAATTACACTAGATGTGAATTGATAATTGACACCTAATGCTAACTGTTCTTGTGATACTGATGAGTGTGGGGCGGTAAAATCTGTATATCTTATAACTGGCTCCCATTTTGATTTAGGAATTAAGTAAGAAGCTTGTGTATACCAAGATTCCCAAGATGCTCCTTCAGATGCAGTTTCACCACTTGTGGCTTCACCTATTTTAGTTTTTACATATTCACCTCGAAGTTGAAAGTTTTTTAATCTATAAGAAAAATCGAACCCTATAACATCATAATCACGCGCTATTTCATCATGTAAGTCAGGTGTTTCTCCTTCATCTAGTGTTCCAAATAACAATTCTTGAAAAGCATATTTCCCTTCATGTTCTTCTTCTGATTCTAAACTAGTAACAGTAGCCTTACCGGTTGCTATCGAAAAACCAATTTCTAAATTTGGAATGGGTAAAAAACCTAATCTACCGCCAAAAGTTTTTTCATTATCAACATCACTTCCTAGGCCTTCTGCTATAACTCCTTCAAGTTCAATTTCACCATCTTCTTCGACAGCAATTAATTCAGGCCCATTACTTACATAAAAAGCATAGTTTGAATTCATTTTGCCTAATTCAAATCCACCTCTTAATTGGAAGCCCAATTCAGAAGTAGGTGCTGCTCCATCATGACCAAAACCAGGAGGTGCAGAAACAATTTTATTTATCCAAGAAGGGTGAAGGTTCTGTCTAAATTGGCCAATAGGACTTAGAAATTTACCGCCAACAAAAGTAACATAATCACCTAGGAAAAGATCAATTGTTAAATATTCAAGAGCCAGCTCGGTTTCTCCTGCACTATCAACTTCTAACTCTAATTCTGCCTCAAGCATAACCAAGTCTCTGTATTGATAGTGGAAAATAGGTGCAAATGTCCCTATGTTAAAATTGTCACCTTCTGATGAATATCCTATATCTGCATATCCTGACATGTGGATTAATGTGTTTGGATCTCTCCATTCAGATGCTGCAGTAATCTCATTTTGAAGATTTGCAACATTAGTAGTTTCAGAAATTTCCTTTTTTAATTCTTTTACTTCATTAGAATTATCTTCTGATTGTTTTTCATATTCCTTTAAAACGTTTTGAACTTGAGACAGTTGTTTTTGTAACATTTCAACTTGCTCTTTAAGCTCTTCATATTTATTATCTGCAAATGCAGATAGAGGAAACATAGAAGCTGTTATTAATAAAACAAGCAAACGATGTTTATATAGATTTGTATATGTACTCATGGTAATTTACTCCGATAGCATATATTTAGTTTAAAAATTAAAATTATTGAAAATCACCTGTATTAATAAATGCTGTTCAAAATCAACAGTTTTTATTTATTAATTAGGCCTATTTAAACTATATAATCGGAGGTCTAAAAGGAGGGTGTGATTCCTGATATGGGATCACATTGTTAAATACTACTATCTGAGTATTGTTGCTTATTAAAGATTCTGGTTTATTTGAATTTAAAACTGTTAAATTGTTATAAAAACAACCACAGGTACAATCCTCACATTCACAATCCATACTAAAGCTGTCTTGAATAGCTTGATTAGTTTCATGACAACTAGG